>JAABUS010001420.1_pt1 | contig 52337 bp, 57 predicted proteins | sample 5560161 | NCBI WGS metagenome assembly JAABUS01 (sample SAMN10711885, study PRJNA513376) | rock metagenome | isolation source: Antarctica rocks | place: Antarctica: Victoria Land, Trio Nunatak nord | collected 2016-01-04 | reverse complement strand
AGGGGAAGGGGTGGGTGGGGGGGATGTAGATTGCTGGGAGGAGGGCGGGGAGGTGGGGGTGGGTGGAGAGGAGGGAGAGGTAGAGTATTAGGAGGACGAGGCAATCTTTGCCGCCGTTGTAGGAGAGGGAGAGGGAGAGGAGGCTGTGGAGCGGTAGGGTGTTAGTGATTGATGGGGTTTTAGTGGTGGGCGGGTGGGGGCGGGGGGGCTTACTCGTATCTGTCGAGGGCTTCTTGGATGACGGCGAGGGAATTGCGGGTTCGGGCTTGAGCGGCTTTCAGCCTTTCCGTCTTGAAGTCTTCCTGAAGGAACGCCGTGACTTGGGAATGGAGCTGTGCGCAGAGGTTGCGCAGTGCGGAGTTGTCATCGTTGGAGGGGATAGGCTGCTGGTTCTCCGTATTGTGGAGAGCGGGCTCCGTCATAGCGATGGTGTGGTGACAGGGTCCATCAGCGAAGACTTCGGCTGGACATTGAGACCACGAAGCCAGCTGTACAATGATGAACACAGTCCCGGCTTCTTGGACCGGGCAGAGACATGTCAGCAAACGATCTGGGTACAATCTTACGTGGGGTCGAGGACCTGCCGGAGGGTCGGGCCGGTGCTCCGCTCATATCCGCCATGTCTTCCTCAAACCTTCAGATCAGTATTACCTTATCGTCCATCATCATCGCTGGTACGACGTTGCGAGCTTTGAGCGGCTCGATCGGAGACGAGGACCTCACAGCTGAGATAGCTAGGATCAACCAGGAAGAAACCACTCATGCCTTGCCGCCGACCAGCACCCCAGAACGCCTGGTATTGGATTGACATCCTTGTATGCATAGCGAGCATTGCATCTGAGTTCTTGGTGTTCGCGTCGGGTCTCAACAACACTTGGCAGCTTTACTTATATGCGTGAACGAATGGGACCACGGGGTGCACACGGAGAGGCCTAAGTGGGATCCGTAATGTCAAAAGGGTGAAGAAGCGAATTCGGGCTTAAGATCCTCACAACCCAAAGATTGTGTACGAATAATGAGTTTTTGCAATTTCTTTCTCTACTATACCCACCTTCCATTGCAACTGCTCGCTCCCCTCTTGTCCCAGAATGTCGACCTAAGGTTTACTTACAATACCTACCTACTAGGCTTTTAGACCGAGTGTATTCTCTTTCACCGAGTCCCCGAGGCTCGTGAAACCGTCTCTACCGTACGCTTGCAACAGGTGTGCTTCACTGGAGTTATCCACCGTACTAAGGTCTCTAGGTGCATCTGCGATGTCTTTTGGGAAAGACCGATCTGGATAGAGCTTCCTGAGCTGCGCCAGAACGTCGTTCCAGTTGAAGGGCTCTGCATACGCCAGAATTCGTTCGTTCTCGACCCGGGGATCCGTCAAGGCAGAAATATGTAGGCGTGCGTTATCCTTGACATTCACCATCCATTGCGGAGGAATATCCTTGACTGCCTCGAGGTTGCCCTCGAAAATAGTCTTCACCCAAGCACCCGTAGAACCGGGCTGCTTGTCGCTTAGAATTTCTCCCATATTTACGTCAGGCACCACGGTATTCACAATGTAAGCTGGTTTCCGCTCTTTGGCAAATTTCCAAATGGCCTGCTCTGCCAGCATATTACTGGCGCCATACACTGCCCATGCCCGGTCAGGATCGTAGGGAGGGGGCTTCCAGGCCTTTTCCGCATCTTAGTCGTTCCAATTCTTCGTGCTGATCTCGAATTTCTTGTTCGGCTTAGGAGCGGTTATGGCCGTGGAGGAAGAGGTGTACACAAAACGCTTGACGGACGGCTCTTTGGCCGCGGATTCCGCTATACTGACAGCCCCGGCGATATTCTGAGGAATGACGAGGTTCGGGTCAGGGTCGAGGCTCATGATACCAGCAACATGGGCGACACCAGAAACGCCTGTAGTCTTTCAGCTTGCCGATGCACTCCTACCGAAAGATACACGTAGTGTTCGCATTTCGAGGTATCAGAGGACGCTAGCTCGAGGGCACAGAACGCTTATCAGACTTCTCAGACATCAGCCTCAAGGCCTTTTCGCTGTCGTACCGCTCAGTGCTACGCCAACCTGAGCTCCTGCGCCAACCTGAGCTCCTGGACATGGTCGTGCGAGGCTGTTCGGCAAAGGCCAACACAGAGGAGATTATCGTCAAAAGCAAGAAGCAGAAAGTAGGCCTGAAAGATAGAGAGAATCTAAGACGTACCTTTACAAGCCTCATCATAAGCTCCAGATTTCGCCAAATCCTCCACTACTGCCAACTCAAAGTTTCCCGGGCCGTACTTCTCATCGAACATTGCCTTGAGCCAGCCGACCTTCGAAGCATCACGAGCCGTGCCTCGGACGCGATATCCAGCTTGGATGAGCTGATCTGCGATATGGCTGCCAATGAAGCCATTTGCGCCAGTTACCAACTCGAGAGAACCGGGCTCGAGTACTGGAGGGGCGCCGAAATTGGGAACCATGACCGAGTGTTTGTATTGCTTTCGATGGAGAAATGTGATTGATGAGAAAGAAAGCGAAGACATTGCTTGCCTTTTAATACTCTGCTCGCACAGCTTGAAAGTAATCGGACCTCGGGCTGACGAAGGTAAGGTATGATGATGCAACGTCCATACTACTGTATGATCGTTCTGTGTCCGTGTAGTAGGGGACTAGAGACATTATTCGATGGCGTCCACGGCACACGTTTTTATCATTACCAACCCATGCGCCACGATCAGCCACTCTTATTCAGCAGCACTATTTATATTGACCCTCCACACGCTGCACGAATCATTCTTGCATGTGCATGACTGATTACTTACTTAGCTTACGCAAGATGCTTTCAAAATCTGGTTTTCTGACAACAACTTGTTGATGGGCCACCGCTCCTTCGTCATTGCGAGCACATGCTGTGGAAGGGAGACAAAAGGGGGCAGCTAGGTTTGACGGGCTTGAGATGGCACTCAGTCGTCTCGATAACCCAGTCCCTGCTGCGCGATGTCTAAGGTACTGGTTCAACTTTGGCATACGGGAATCTTCTCTTAACAGGCGATAAGCGTGCAGGGTTCTTACAAGTACAGCCATATATTCCCCTTGTATTATCTTCGTAGATCTTATAGTCGCACACGGCCTCTCGCCACCTCAACCCCTGTTAAGCGTATTGCCACTGCCCTTCGCATGTGACTCCGTATAATCATCCCACTCCCTCGCCTTCATCGTCTCTTGATCCGCCTTTTCCAGGTCATCCTCATCTACGTCCGCAGGTCTCCCACTCTTCTCCCCTCCACCGTTGACCATCCCTCCTCTCCGCTTCTCCTCCGCCAAATACTCGTCAATCGTCATAGTCGGCAGGCTATGGTCCGGCTTGAACACTCCCTTCCGCAACTTTTGCCGGTTGTCGAGTAGGGTGAAAGGTTTCAAAGGTTTTCCCTCCATGCTGAGTATAGGTCCACCTTTATCTTTCAAGGATGTGTGGGGAGCATCAAGTCGCTCAGAATAACCGTCCCCGTTGCGCGTCGAGCCATCGCGGGAATCAAGCGGATTCGACTGCTCTACTGCAGGGGTGGGCGGCATCAAAGCCAGTATCTTGAGTTCCTGGGCGATCATGTCTAGGGCGTGGAAGGTTCGGTGGGTGTTAAGCTGGATGTCGGCGAGGTAGACTTCGCGGATTGTGGAGTCGTCTTCTTGAAGAGCCATAGGTACTTTAGCAAGGTATTCCAGCTTCAGTTCCAATTCCCTCTCCTGCTTCAGTCGAGCGATCTTGACATCTCGGCGTGCAGTGGGATTCGATAGCGGCATGAGAGAGAAGTCATCTCGGTTGTCGAGGTACCGCTCCTGTAGCTTTCTATCGCCTTTGGAAAGCATGCCGTAGCTGTCCACCAGCGCCAAATACCGCTCGTAGGCCTCCCTTGCTCTCCGCAATACGGTCACGCGACTTGAGACGCTGTCCTTTGTGATCAGGTAGCCCAGGTGGTAGTCGATCAGAAAGTATCTAGCGCTATATCAACCAAATATTCTATGCGTTTTGGGCGAAGAGTTGGTGGTACTGGAGATCCCCAGAGACAACGTCGTCTTCCGCCTCATTGGGGCTGAAGAGCGAGATGCGTTCCGCAAGTCGGCGGCATTCCTCCAGGGAGGCAATGGCAGCTTGTAGGTTTTCCTGGTATAGGGAGGTAGTGGGATCGGAGAAGGAGTCTAGCTCTTTGCGCTGAGCTTTTGCGGAGGCGAAAAGGCCTCGAATACTGCTCTCGGGTTCCATGAGAGAAGGCACAAATGCGCTGGCAAATGACTTAGAGATATTGCCTGGAAAGCCCGAGTATTGTGGCCGGCAGGCTCCGGATGAGAGATTGGGGAGGTCCATGATGATCTACACCCGCGCTACAAACTCGAGGAAGGGGGTCAGATCACGCCTCCACCTTCTTCCTATGTCGGATTTCATGATTTACAAAAGTCTTCATGGATGATGTGCACGTTTCACCTGTTACACGGCTAAGGTGTCAATGCATGGACAACATATTCGAGAAGTGTCGATGATGAATCCAGAGCCTATGCCATCAAGCATGGTAGTTCCCAAGCCCCTGCCTGGGAGCCTCGCGAGAGTAACCACCACATTGATCCATATGATTCTGCCCTAAAGCAACTGATATCACACTGCCGACGACGTTGTACGCAGGATCAAGTGGGCTTGTTTGTGCAACCGCACGGGTCACGGGCTCCTTAAACAAACCTACCCAGCAAGACTCTCCCCCATTCTGAATGCTTAACCGCTTCGGTCTCTTCCTTTTTTACCAGGAATTTCACCGACGAGAACATACTATGTAGGTTCAACATAGTGTCGTCCCCGCAAGCGTTGAGTTCTGGCAGCCATCTCTTACGCTTTTAGCCCCCAACACCTTCTACTGATGAATGCAATTCACTTTACCTCTTCACCTTCAACTCACTTCTCTGTATTCGCCGCCTTCTTGTGGCAAAAAGCTACAGTCTCGTTCAAAACCTTTATATCTCCTTCCTCCATTGCTTTACCGTTCGTTTCCGAACATCGCATCAGCAACCCTAAACGTAGGCTGGCTCATGGTCATGGCAGTCATGATACCATCCAACGAGGATCTTATAGCAATCGATTCAACAGATGATCCTTTCACCTTGGCAGATACAGCTCCTTTACGAACATCGCCCACACCTCGGACATTAGAAATGATGACAGGCGTGATATCGTCTATCAACGGCGGCACAGGCAGCAGGGATACCCCCAGGAATGCTGCATTGGATGCCACGATGGCAGACCTGGAAGCTGAAGAAGGCTCAATGAACGACGAGGGCGACAATACCGATGAGGATGTCAGCGAACAGCCGAAGGTAACCAAGGTTTCGGAGCGTAGGCGAGAGCAGAACAAGAAGTTCTCATCCTGGCTGTCGCAGCGTGCGGAGAAAGTTACGAAAGTCCAAGTCAGAGAGGCGGTACTCAGCGCCGATGATGAAGCGCTTTCGATCCGAAATCTAATGTCCAAGCAAGAATCCAACGTCATCATCACTAATCCACGAGATTACCAAGTCGAGCTCTTCGAGAAGGCAAAGAAGCAGAATGTCATAGCAGTGCTAGACACAGGGTCTGGGAAAACCCTGATTGCAGTCCTGCTGCTTCGACACATCCTGGATCAAGAGCTCGAAGACCGAGCTATGGGCATGAAGCCGAGGATCTCCTTCTTCCTTGTCGACTGTGTGACCCTTGTGTTTCAACAGTTTGCAGTACTTGAATGCAACCTTGATCAGAAGATAGAGCGATTCTGTGGTGAAATGGGTTGTGACCTCTGGAACAAGGCAATCTGGGAAACCCATTTCAAGGAGAACATGGTCATCGTCTGCACCGCAGAAATCTTATACCAATGTCTCATGCATTCCTTCGTTGCTCTGCATCAAATCAATCTTTTGATCTTTGATGAGGCGCACCACGCAAAGAAGAATCATGCTTATGCTAGGTTAGTAGTAGTAGTGAGTCGTCGATGAGTCGAATGCTGACAAAGATACAGGATTATCAAAGACTTCTATGTCACAGAGATGGACCCACGCAAACGTCCAAAGATCTTCGGCATGACGGCATCGCCGGTTGATGCAAGGGCGGATGTTGTCGAAGCAGCTAAGTGGGTTATAAACATCAAAATCTGTTCTCGAATATTGACAGTCGCCAGGGAGCTCGAAGCAATGCTACATTGCCAAATTGCGACCACTGCAGATCTCTCGCTGCTGCGAATGTCAGTCAGCCGTCCCCATGAGAACATTGCAGAGTACACACGTCTTCAACATTCATATACTACACCACTTTGTGCGCAATTAAAGAATACTTTCGGAGATCTGGAAGCCGTGAGAAGAGTAGCAGCATTTGCTTATGAGGCTACTTCACCACTTGGCGAGTGGTGTGCTGACCACGTCTGGGCTCTCGCCCTTGCCGATGACGAAGCACGAAAGATTGAGCGTACAACAGAACGACTTTTCCTTGCACAAAAAACTGCGCGCCCTGTTGAGCGGCTTGACGCCGACCTGGAACGCGTCCGACAGGCTCAAGAATTCGTACGCAACTGGCACTTCTCCCCACCTTCGGCAATAGGCAATAGTATGAGTCCTAAAGTACTACTGCTCAAGAAGTATCTGGACCAGGTCTACGAGAAACCGTGTGACACAAGATGCATTGTCTTTGTGGAAAGACGGTACACCGCGAGACTCCTAGGCCAACTCTTTGCCAAAATAGGTAGTCCCCACCTTCGCCTTGGTATGCTCATCGGCACCCGGTACGGCGATGCAGGAGATGTCAAGATCAGCTTCCGACAGCAGGTCCTTACGCTCATGAGATTCAGAAAAGGAGAGATCAATTGCTTGTTTGCCACATCCATTGCCGAAGAGGGACTCGATATCCCTGATTGCAACTTGATTATTCGATTCGACTTGTACGATACCTTGATACAATATATTCAAAGTAGAGGCCGTGCTCGTCATGCTAGTTCTCGGTATATACATATGATCGAAGCAGGCAACAGGCTCCATATCCAGAACATCAGCGATGTTCGCCAAGGAGAAATTGTTATGAGACGGTTTTGCGAAGCTCTGCCGGCCGATCGCTTATTACAAGGCAACGACTGCAATCTGGATGCCGCGCTAGCAAAGGAGAAGTTGATGAGGAAGTACACAGATCCGTCCACTGGGGCCACATTGACCTACAACTCCAGTCTAGTTGTTCTTGCCCATTTCGTGGGATGTCTGGTATGCATGTCGTACCCAAAGCAGCGACAAAGCTAACGAGAGTAGCCGCACGTTGATAATGTTGCCATGCAACCCCTTTTTGTCATGACAATCGAGAACAAACGCTATGTGTGCGAGGTTCTACTCCCAGAAGGATCGCCGATCCGTTCTGCTGTCGGAAAGCCGTCGTCCAGGAAAGCTTTAGCCAAGCGTTCAGCGGCCTTTGAAATGTGTCTACTGCTCCGGAGCGGCAATTGGCTGGATAGCAACCTGATGCCGACAATTAAGAAATATTTACCAGCAATGCGCAATGCCCACCTTGCGCTGAGTATGAATAAGGGAAACACGTACAATATGAAAATGAAGCCTGATCTTTGGGAGCGTACACGTGGCTCTGTCCCAGAAAGACTCTTTATCACTATCCTTCAGCTAGAGAAACCAAAGGAGCTTGGTCGCCCATCTCAACCGCTGGCCTTGCTGACCCGCACAGCAATGCCTGACTTTCCCGCAATAATTCTTTCTCCACAAATGGACAAGACCTCGACTGTCCTTTGCAGGTCGTTGACGAATGGGTATCCAGTAACTAGCTTGGCCATGGAAAAGCTACATAATTTCACCTTACGAATTTACAAGGACGTCTTCAACAAGATCTTCGAAAACGACATGCCGAATATGTCCTATTGGTTCGCTCCAATCCTTGATCGGGTGATTATTGACAAAGACTCTGTATCGCCAGATACGCTTATTGATTGGCAGAGCGTAGACTTCGTATATGAGCACGGCGCTGAAGAGGAACACTCTAAGTGGTCACGGGAGATGCCAGATTCGCAGCTCGCCAACCGATTCCTGGTGGATAGATGGACTGGAGTAAGGCGCTTCTTCTCGATTGGCGTGCAGAGAAGTCTGAATATCCATGAACCTGTTCCCGAGGGTGCCCCGAGGGCCAAACTTGGAAAGACCATAATCGACTACACCCTCAAGATGTTTAAGAATTCAAAAGGACGAGCAGAAACGCGGTGGGATCCTGAGCAGCCCGTAGTTCTTGCTGAGGTAATAAGCCATCGATCGGATTGGCTTGATAATCGCAGCGAAAAGGACGAGACACCTACACAACGCTGTTACATTTGCCCGGAGCCTCTAATCATCTCAACGGTATGTTGAAGCCTAACAGAATGCATGGCAGCGGCTGATGATCGTAGCTGGCCGTTCCAATAGCTTCAATGGCCTATCTACTACCACCAGCGCTATCTAGGATCGAGTCACATCTGATTACGCTAGAGGCCTGCGAAGCTCTCGGGCTTGAAGTACGACCAGAATTAGCTCTAGAAGCCATGACCAAAGACTCGGACAACACGGAAGAACACCGAAGCGAGCAGATCCATGTTCAGCGCGGCATGGGCAAGAATTACGAGCGGCTGGAATTCATTGGCGACAGCTTTCTCAAGATGGCTACGTCCATATCGCTGTTCTCAAAGTGTCCCGACAACGACGAGTTTGAGTATCACGTGAGGCGGATGGAGATGATCTGCAACAAGAATCTCTTCGGTGTTGCCCTCAATCTCAGGCTTCATGATTACGTTCGTAGTAAAGGTTTCAACAGGTATGTTTCATTGTAAAGTCTCTCGGATCATAATACTCATATAACTTCAGGCGCGCCTGGTATCCTGAAGGTATCAAGTTGATCGAAGGCAAAGGCGCCCAGAGGCCAGAAGCCCCTCTGCGTCCGCCCAAGACTTATAACCATATGCTTGGAGACAAGACTATTGCAGATGTCTGCGAGGCTCTCATCGGCGCAGCTCTACTGTCGTATAGCGGCACGAACGACATGGACATGGCGGTGAAAGCTGTATCAGCTCTTGTTTCAAAGGAAGACCATGATGTTTCCTGCTGGGCGGAGTATTATCTACTCTACACCAAGCCAGCCTGGCAGACCGCTCAAGCTACTGCATCACAGCTTGATCTTGCAGCAAAGGCTGTCAAAGAGCATGCGTATGCCTTCCGATGGCCACGGCTTCTGAGATCAGCCTTCATGCATCCGTCATACCCTTTCATGTACGAAAAGGTACCCTGTTATCAGCGTCTGGAGTTCTTGGGAGATGCTTTGCTCGATATGGTGTGCATCAATTTTCTGTTCCATCGCCACCCCGACCGAGATCCACAATGGCTTACTGAGCATAAGGTATGTAACCTCCATACCATCATGCAGTTGTTCGAGCTGATAAATCAAGATGGCGATGGTCTCGAACAAATTCCTCGCGGCACTCGCTGTGAGACTTGGATTCCATAGACATTTGAGGGTCATGGGCTCGATCGTCGAACTCTCCGTACGCGAATTCGTAGCAGAAGTCAATGAGGCGGAGCGGGAAGCGAAGGGTGCTAGGGACTACTGGACCATGACAAAGAATCCGCCAAAGGTAAGTCGCGAAGTTCTTCTATGGCATTGACACTGACGCAGTCAAGTGCCTCTCGGACATTGTCGAGTCCTATATTGGGGCTATCTTCGTGGACTCCGAGTTCAACTTTGCGGAGGTTGAACGCTTCTTCGAGGACCACGTTCGGTGGTTCTTCGAGGACATGGGTATCTATGATACATTTGCCAATAATCATCCCACAGTAAGTCAGTTCAGATTCTCTTGGCAGACGGGTTGTTGCGCTTTAACGCCTGTTGCTAATCTCGAATGGGCAGACATACCTCCACAACCTCCTCACCTTGAGGTTCGGTTGTACGAACTATAGGCTAATGGCAAACGAACTACCTTCACTAGATGGGTCACCGCCCCGAAACGTTGCTGTAGTAATGATCCATGACGAAATCATGGCAGATGGCGAAGCGAGCTCAGGTAAGAATGCCAAGGTAAAAGCCAGTCAGGCTGCGCTGGAGCAGCTTAGGGACATTGCACCTTTGGAATTTCGGATGCAGTACCGCTGTAACTGCCATGCGGGTGGAGAGAAGGGCGAAGATGCTCCAGGGGAGGCTGTTGGGAGCGCGATCTGAAGAGCTCCAGAGCATCGAATTAGGTGACCAGGAATGGAGCTGGAGCAAACAGCTGCAATGTGATCTCCAGTCTCTTTGGTGAAGCGGGGCCAGCACGATAACGGTAGGGCACTTGAATGCGGCTCGCGAGTCCAGCCCGCATAAGCCATATGATACTTTTTATATCATCATGGTTCAAATCTTCGCATTTGATTCTTTGAATTTCTTATGTCTGGTCACATGGAGTACTGTCTAATAATACAGCAAACGATTCGCAGCGAACAGATTTGATTGTCTTTTCCCTCGATAAACTGTCTCCATACTGCTGGCATACATTCTTGGTCTTACAGAACTGTGAGCGCGTGAGTGGCAGCTTACACAATAATCTTAGATGATAGCGTCAAGTTTCCAAAAACAATGTTTCCATCATAGGTAGGTAAGGTACTTCAGTCTCCTATTTCAAGGGGGATCGGCCCTAGAGAAGCCCTAAGATATGAAGGTACTGCTCGGAAGCCCCGGTCCGCACGAGGGTAGCCGCGGCTTCGGCTGCGGCTGTTGAGCGCGAGATTTGGAGGTTTTGATCTCGAGTCCATATTCACATTATCTGCGATCACTTTTCCTTATTTGGTGGCCAATCTGACGATTTTGCGTGTTCAATTAAATTTTGGTGTTGCTAATTCATCGATATATATCGTGATGCGGAGCGAAAGCATTTCACTAATTCAGCACGACTATATTCACCTACTTTGCTTGATGCTATAAATTATCGCTGCGCATGAAGTCACTATAACGAAGTTGATCTTTCGACGACGCGCTTTTGAAAAAGTCGGTCTCTTGAAGCCTTGGAGTAATGGCCATGGAGACCGAGGATCCACCAATGCTCCTAGAATTGGAAGATGGCTCATTCCATCAAGGTTACGGATTTGGTGCACCAGCGAAAAGCATATCCGGGGAGCTGGTCTTCCAGACGGGTATGGTTGGCTACACAGAATCAATAACCGATCCGTCATATAGGGGACAGATTCTTGTCATCACTTACCCTCTTGTCGGCAATTATGGAGTACCATCAAGGGAAACAAAAGACGATATCGTACCGGACCTTTCAGCGCATTTTGAAGCTGCTCAAATACACGTTGCAGGGCTTGTAGTTGCTTCTTATGCTGGTGAAGATTACTCACACCATCTTGCTACTTCCTCGCTGGGAACATGGTTAAAGGAGCAAGGCATACCAGCAATGTACGGTGTAGACACTCGCGCGCTGACAAAGAAGATTCGAGACAAAGGTAGCATGCTCGGTAAGTTGCTGGCCAGGAGACAGAGTGGGGCCAATGGCATCGCCAACGGTATTGTAAATTCGTCTATTGTTAACCAGGCACCGACGCTTCATGCGCTCCGAGCGAGATACGAGGAAATCGAGTGGATGGATCCGAACACCAAGAATCTTGCCGCTGAAGGTAAGAAGTTACAGCTAAAGAGTAGCTTTCCGATGTCTGATAACAACTTTTAGTCTCGATTCGCATGCCCCTGACGTACAGACCTTCTCCAAGCAATGCACTGCATCATCCTTCTTCAGGCCGGCGGCTTCGCGTCATCTGCATGGATGTGGGCCTCAAGTACAACCAGCTTCGATGCTTGGTTTCGCGGGGCGTTGAAGTAATGGTTGTACCCTGGGACTACGACTTTCCACGTCTGGCAGGCAAAGAATATGATGGCCTGTTCATATCCAACGGTCCCGGAGATCCCGCTATGCTCTCCAAGACGGTTAGGCACATCTCTGTCGCTATGGAAGAAGGTCGCGTTCCCATTTTCGCCATCTGCTTGGGTCACCAGCTCCTAGCTCAAGCTGCTGGAGCCAAAACCACGAAGATGAAGTTTGGTAACCGCGGACAAAACATCCCGTGCACTCATACCGCGTCTAAAAAATGCTACATCACCTCGCAAAACCACGGGTTTGCCGTCGATGCAATGAGTCTTCCTAATGAGTGGGAGGAATTATTCGTCAATGCGAACGACGATAGCAACGAAGGGATAAGGCATAAGCATCGACCTTACTTCAGCGTACAGTTTCATCCGGAAAGTACTCCTGGTCCTCGCGATACCGAATTTCTTTTCGACGTTTTCATCAAGGCCATCATTGATTGCGCTCTATCGCCCAAAATGCTATCTTTTCCTATCGAGCTCCCTGGAGGGACGGCAGATGAAAATGAGAGGCTTCATCCTCGCATCAGTGTCAGGAAAGTCTTGATACTTGGGAGTGGCGGTCTGAGTATAGGTCAAGCCGGAGAATTTGACTACTCCGGCAGCCAAGCAATCAAGGCACTGAAGCAAGAAGGTATCTACACGATCTTGATCAATCCCAATATTGCTACAATCCAGACTTCCAAAGGTCTTGCCGACAAAGTTTACTTTCTTCCCGTAACGGCCGACTCTGTCCGGAAGGTAATCAAGTACGAAAGACCTGATGCTATATACGTTACTTTTGGTGGCCAGACGGCATTGCAAGTTGGTATTCAGTTGAAGGATGAGTTCCAAGCCCTGGGTGTCCGGGTATTGGGCACTCAAATCGATACCATCATCACGACCGAGGATCGCGAGCTTTTCGCAAGGCGCATGGAATCTATTGGTGAGAAATGTGCCAAATCTGCGTCTGCCAGCTCAACCGCAGAGGCCAAGCAGGTGATCAAAGCTATCGGGTTTCCGGTCATCGTACGTGCTGCTTATGCACTTGGAGGCCTAGGTAGTGGTTTCGCAGAGAACGACCAACAGCTTGTTGAGTTATGCGACAAAGCTTTTGCCGCAAGTCCTCAGGTTCTGATCGAAAGGAGTATGAAGGGATGGAAGGAAATTGAATATGAGGTTGTCCGAGATGCAAGAGACAATTGCGTCACTGTTTGCAACATGGAGAATTTCGACCCGCTAGGTATCCACACAGGCGATTCGATCGTGGTTGCGCCTTCACAGACCTTGTCCGACAAAGACTACAACATGCTGCGGACTACCGCCGTTAATGTAATCAGTGAGCTTGGTGTGGTCGGTGAATGCAATATTCAGTACGCACTCAATCCGGATTCTCGGGAGTATTGCATTATCGAGGTCAATGCACGTTTGTCGAGGTCATCTGCTCTTGCCTCTAAAGCTACTGGGTATCCTCTGGCTTTTGTAGCCGCTAAACTTGGCCTTGGTATACCACTAAACGAGATCTCCAACTCTGTGACCAAAGTTACCTGTGCGTGTTTTGAACCTTCTCTGGATTACGTGGTCGTTAAAATTCCTAGATGGGATCTTAAAAAGTTCACAAGAGTCAAAACAGAGCTCAACTCGTCGATGAAGAGTGTTGGGGAGGTCATGAGTATCGGACGGACCTTCGAAGAAGCAATACAGAAAGCCATCCGATCCATTGATTTTCAGAATCTTGGATTCAACGCTACCGAGGCCTTGATGTCCATTGACCACGAGTTGCAGACGCCCTCCGACCAGCGTCTGTTCGCCATAGCGAATGCGATGCATTCGGGTTACACCGTTGATAAAATTTGGGAGATGACCAAAATTGACAAGTGGTTCCTGAGAAAATTACAAGGCCTGAGCGACTTTGCAAAACTTTTGGGCACCTATAACACGACCAATGTTCCACCAAGCTTAGTGCTGGACGCAAAGAAGATGGGATTCGCAGACCGACAACTGGCCAGGTTTTGGAGCTCCAACGAACTCGCAGTCCGGCGCATGCGCACCGAAAATAGGATTACCCCTTTCGTGAAACAGATCGACACCGTTGCCGCAGAATTCCCAGCTCACACCAACTATCTGTACCTGACGTATAACGGCGATGAGCACGACGTAACATTCGAAGATCACGGCGTTATGGTCCTTGGCTCCGGCGTGTATCGTATCGGATCGTCAGTCGAATTTGACTGGTGCTCCGTGCGTGCCATTCGCACATTGAGAGAGCAAGGCTATAAGACTGTAATGGTGAATTACAATCCAGAAACTGTCAGCACTGACTATGATGAAGCCGACAAGCTCTACTTTGAGACTATAAACCTCGAAACGGTACTGGATATATACCATGTGGAAGGCTCAAGTGGCGTCGTTCTTTCAATGGGAGGACAGACGCCGAACAATATAGCCTTGCCACTTCACCGTCTTAATGTTAGGGTCCTTGGAACTTCACCGGAAATGATCGATACAGCAGAAGATCGCTACAAATTTTCCCGTATGCTTGACGGCATTGGAGTCGATCAACCAGCATGGAAAGAGTTGACAAGCCTGGAAGAAGCCACATCCTTCTGTAACAAAGTTACCTACCCTGTTCTTGTTCGGCCGTCATACGTCCTATCTGGCGCAGCGATGAATACAGTGTACTCCGAGAACGATCTCGCCAATTATCTGAAGCAGGCAGCAGACGTGTCCCGGGATCACCCAGTGGTGATAACCAAATACATCGAGAACGCCAAGGAGATAGAGATGGATGCCGTTGCACTCAATGGGACCATGATCGGTCACTTTGTGTCCGAACATGTCGAGAATGCAGGCGTGCACTCTGGCGATGCCACTCTTGTTCTCCCACCCCAAGATCTAGATCCTGAAACTGTGAGGAGGATTGAGGAAGCTACCAGCAAGATTGGCGAGGAGCTGAAAGTCACGGGACCGTTCAACATTCAATTCATCGCGAAAGACAATGAAATCAAAGTCATCGAATGCAATGTTCGAGCCTCGAGATCATTCCCTTTCGTATCCAAGGTTATGGGTGTCGACCTTATCGAGATGGCAACGAAGGCGATCATGGGTGTTGCGGTGAATCCATATCCGCCAGTAAACATTCCAAAAGAGTACGTCGGCGTCAAAGTTCCCCAATTCTCGTTCTCTCGGCTTTCTGGCGCAGACCCAGTCTTAGGAGTAGAAATGGCCTCCACTGGGGAGGTCGCTTGCTTTGGTCGTGACAGGTATGAGGCCTATCTTAAAGCCCTGATATCTACGGGCTTCCGGCTACCGAAGAAAAACATCTTGCTTTCCATCGGGTCCTTCAAGGAGAAAATGGAGATGCTACCATCTATTCAAAAGCTGCATCAGCTTGGATACTGCATTTTCGCCACTGCTGGCACAGCAGACTACATCCAGGAGCACAAGATACCCGTCAAATACCTCGAGAGTCTCGATAGCGAGCAACAAAACCAGAAGTCCGAGTACTCATTAACACAGCATCTAGCGAACAACCTGATCGACCTGTACATAAATCTTCCGTCAAGTAATCAATACCGGCGACCAGCCAACTATGTCAGTCAAGGCTACCGTACTCGGAGGATGGCAGTCGATTATCAGACGCCGCTGGTGACAAACGTAAAAAATGCCAAGCTACTGATCGAGGCACTTGCCAGACGCTATGACAATGATATTCATAGCATCGACTACCAGACCAGCCACCGCACCATCAATCTCCCGGGCCTCATCAATGTCGCAGCCTTTGTCCCCGGCCTAGCAGTAAAAGGCAACCACGATTTCCAAAAGGTCACCGAGGCATCCCTTGCTGCCGGAATCACCATGGTCCGGATCCTGCCAATGGGGCTGAAGTCATCGTTGGCTGATTTGACATCACTTGAAACAGCCAAGCAGAGTTTCCGAGGGGCTTCTTGTGACTTCAACTTCTCCATCGCGGCCAACGCTAATAATGTTGATGTCATCGGCAAAGTCGCTACTGAGGTCGGCTCCTTGTTCATTCCATTCAACCATTTGTGCGGAAATATCAGTAAAGTCGCCACAATAACTTCTCATTTCGCAGCATGGCCTACTAGTAGAGCAATCGTCACAGACGCAAAGACTACTGATCTAGCTTCTGTTCTGCTGCTCGCAAGTCTTCACAGCCGCAAATTGCACGTCACTAGTCTGAGCACCAAGGAAGACGTTGAGCTCATTGCTCTAAGCAAATCAAAGGGATTGAAGGTCACGTGTGATGTTTGTGTCTACTCGCTTTTCCTGACTCAGGACGAGTATCCAACCTGCAAGGCCTTGCCAACTGCGGAGGGCCAGAAGGCGCTCTGGGAGCATTTGGACACGATTGATTGCTTCTCCATCGGGAGCATACCAATATCTATCGCTGTTGACGCACAGCAGATTTTTGATCCTACAATTGGTATCAGGGATACTTTGCCGCTTTTGCTCACTGCGGTCTCACAAGGACGACTTACAGTTGACGGTATCGTAGAGCGAATGCATAATAAGCCCAAGGAGATCTTTGAACTCCATGAGCAGGTAGAGACCTCATTGGAGGTTGAAGTTGACAGACCGTACATCCTGCAGGCCTCTTCCGCTTGGTCGCCATTTGCTGGTAAGACAGTGTGTGGGTCTGTACAACGAATCAGTATCCAAGGGAAGACCGTCTGTCTGGATGGGAGAATGCTACCGAATGCGCCTTGTGGGACAGACATGTCGAGTCATTCAATCCATGCATTGTCGTCACCCCAAGTCAAAGGCACCTCGTCGACACATGCATACCCACATTCGGACTTTGCGCAAGGTCGGCGCCAGTCGATACTATCATCGCGCCCAATCAGTAGACTGCGTCAACCCGATACACAAGGCATTCAGTCTCCCACATCGATGGGACCAGCGGCCCTAATGGAGCTTGGGCCTCCGCTGTTACCTCAGCTTCCATCGATATCGCATACCCTTCTAGACTTACTGGCTCGCTCTCCGTTCAAAGACAGACACATCCTTTCCGTAACAGAGCTTTCTCGGAATGATCTTCATCACCTCTTCTCGGTAGCGCATCAAATGCGCCTAGGCCTTCAAAGCCAAACAATTTCCGATCTTCTCAAGGGTCGTATCCTTACAACAATGTTCTACGAAGCCTCGACAAGAACATCGGCTTCTTTCGATGCAGCTATGCAGTTATTGGGCGGGCGGACTATACCAGTCACTCAGACTCATTCGAGCACGCAGAAAGGCGAGTCCCTCCCGGACACCATCCGGACACTTGGCTGTTATAGTGACGCTATTGTGCTACGCCACCCTGAAGCTTCAAGCGCTGCTACAGCAGCCAAATATTCAAGAGTTCCGATCATCAACGGAGGAAACGGTAGCGTCGAACACCCAACGCAGGCTTTCCTCGACCTCTTCACGATCCGGGAAGAGCTGAGCACCGTGAACGGCAAGATCATCACTTTTGTTGGCGATCTACGCTACGGTCGCACAGTCCATTCTCTGATCAAGGTTCTCGACCACTACGATGCGAGCATACAACTGGTCTCGCCCTCGTCGCTTGCTCTTCCGGCCGAAGTCCGCCAGCAGCTAGTACGCTCTGGTAAACTTTTACTCGAATCAGACAAGCTTACTGAGGAGATTATTGGAAGGAGCGATGTGCTCTACTGCACGCGCATGCAAAAGGAAAGGTTCGACCGGGTAGAGGACTACGAGCGTCTTAAGGGCTCTTACCGGATTGATAATGCAGTAATGCAGCATGCGAAGTCGAAAATGATTGTCATGCATCCTCTGCCAAGGAACGAGGAGTTGGCAGAGGAAGTGGACGACGACCCGAGAGCTGCATACTTTCGACAGATGCGATATGGGCTCTTTTGCAGGATGGCGTTGCTGGCGTCGGTCATGGCGCCATAGACGGGAAAAGAAATCGTAGATACGGCCTTGGGTACGTGATGTAATTACGGACGAATCTGGGAGCGCGGCAAGGCCTACCAAAAGTTGAGTTTCTTGATCTACGCGGCTCAATATTTGCTTTATACCTTCAATAGTCTCTGGTAATGGATCATAGGTACATATAGATAGACGTTTCCTCGAGTCAGGACAAGAATTGACACCAAATCCTAAATAGTTCTCACCTTTTCGCACGCGATGTACCTTTGTCGTTGCTCTCGAGAGTAATCCAGATAACACAAATCTGATCTCCATGTCAAAAATTCACGGTCAAAGCTCCCTCCCAATGCTAAGAATCGCTAAATGCAAGAGCGCTAGGTATACCCTCCCATCAAACGGCCATGGCACCCTATACCCCATCTACTGCAAAAAACCATGCTAATCAAACTCACCTCCCTACCAGCACCCAAGCATAGTGTAACAATGACCTTGTCTATCCCGGGCAGCGCCTCGCCTATTCCGCTATCTCTACTATTCTCTTTGTTTTGCCGCCGGCATACAATGTCTTTGTTCGTCGAGGTGTCTTTGCATGTCCAGCTGTACATTTACTCAGCCGAAGCGAGATCCAAGCTACATGTCTTTGTATTGTGCTCTGTTCAACATCATCACATCCGTTTCGGGGGGCAACACAATATCTTTCTCCATCACAACGACCAATGTTCTATCTCCTATCATGGGCTATATAACCTCGATTACCTCCTCTTCCACTCGAATACTTGACCCAGACCACTTCATACAGTTCCAGCAAACCCAATCCCACAACTTCCATCAAAGCAATTATTAGATATCAAAACCATACCCAGCTTCTCCGCTCTAAATATCAACCACAACCATGTCCACCCCCCAACCACCCACCTCCGCCACGCGCTCCACCTTCTTCCCCTCCTACACCAACAACATCCAATCCTTCCTCACAGCCCAAGAACAAGCCGCTGCCGCCAATAACACAACCCCGAGGGTCTACACCGACGATGAGCTCATCCTCGCGCAGGCGCTCATGGATACCCACGATCAAGCCATTATAGACCATCAGAGAGCAGAGGAGGAAGAAGCACAGCGACAAGTGGCTGCCGCCACGCTGCTGGAGTTCAGCCAATTCCCTGTCAGATTCCCACTCCAGGGTCCCCATCCGCTTACGGCCCAGGAGCAAGATGCGGAGATGACGGATGCTGGGGACAGCGATTGGGCCACCACGGAAGAAGACTCGGGTTCTGTTGCCTCCGCGGATGGTGCTAACGCCGAGATGTCGGATAGCCAAGCGACGGAAATCCTGGAAGGGGGTTTTAGACGCCGCGAAGATCGGAGTGGTGGCGACATTGACAATCAGGAAGATAGCGACAGCGACCTCACCGATATCCTAGGCGAGCTGACGCCCCCAACCTCGCCGGCCAACGTAGGTGGCCAATCCGTCATTCCCGCTCCCCGCCGTGGCCAGCAAGGATCCCCCTCTCCCCGTGCAGCGCGGGCGAGAGCTCCCTATGATAAACACTGGTATACTAAAGCTAAAGCGCAAGATGCGGCAGAAATGTCCGACGATGACGAACCGCGACAATTGGAGCAAATCGAATGGATGACGCTTATGGCGCTTGGGCCACGGGAGACGCGGGCACGGATGAGGCGGCAGCTTCGAGGAGACGAGATCGAAGAAGAGGAGCGGATGTATGCTTTGGAAGAGCCGATAGTTATTTCTAGTGATGATGAGGATGAGGATTATGGGGCTAGCAGGAAGCGCAAGACGAGAGCTTCGAAGGGGAAGGGTAAGAAGGTTATTCCTGATGAGGCATAGACTGCGAGGGAGGGGGTTAGATGAAATTGAGATTGTCAAGAAGAAGATTTTGTACCTGAACTATACTCCTTGAGCCCAGCGAATCTTGTAATTTCTTTCTTAGATGCAGAACAGACCACAAACGTTAAATCGCAAAAATGGATACTGTGGCAACACCATCCACACTGGTCTCTCTTAATTCAGAATTCGCCTCACACTATATTGGCCACAGGCGACATAGCGTTTATGCATTACTGGATCTTGCACGGCCCCTTTAGAGCCGTGCAAGACGTTTATCACACCTGTCTCGTTTCTGTTGTGTTAAGAGCAGTCTTGCGAGATCGAAGAAGCTACTGAAGATGGTGAATCAGGAACCCCCCTCTCGCTGCAATGTGAAGCGGCTGATTCCCAAGTACTTGAACGTGCTCCCTTTCGATTCCAACACTCTTCCAGCAATACTCGTACCGTGTCTGCCGTGTGATTACTGCCATACGCAATGATGAAGGCAATGACACTCCACAGCCTCCTGGCCCTACTCTTCTCAAACTTTCTCTTTTCCTATGTGTTGAGCAAAATCTCGACAATCGAATCCAAAGTCCCTGTGATCTTCGGACAAAATGGTACCCTTACGCTTTCCTTGAATCAGGATTGGAAATATTATGAGCTGTTGAAGCGTGAAGATACTTGGCAGAAGGCGCTAAGAGAAGGGCAAGAATTCGTCGACAAGCTGAATGGTGTCCGCGAACAAAGCCCTTGGTCGACAGTCGATGAACTTAAGGTACACTTAAATCCAATGCCCAAGCACCAAGGGAAAGCAACTGTCTCTGCGCCAAATTGCATGTTCGCTGACACGAGTACAATTAGGCAAACGGTTGGACGATTCCGGCTTCAAACCCTGATACAATGACCGACGAATACAGCGGGCGCCACGGCCCATACGAAGCCCTGGAAATAAAGCAGAGCAATGGTCTACAAATCGGAGTCGAGCAGAACATGAATTTCGACAACTGCTTTGCCAAGGATGTGGTAAGTGCTTTTATCTTAATGTTCTTCAATTGGAAAATACAATATCAATGCTTAAGCCAGTTGAGATAATGTTATGAAGTAGCTTTCATCCTTACCTTCTTCGTGTCGCAAATGCGTACGCCTTAGAAGACTGACTGAGTCCTGGATGCCAGAAAGCGACCGACGGTTCATTTGATCAGGTCTACAATCTTCCTGGGAAGGCCATTATCTCCCTCAACACTTTCAGCCCCGTCTATTATGCTGGACGCAATCATCCGGATCTTCCCAGGACGAAATTGGCTGAATTTGTACCCCAGATACACAGATGGTCAGATGTAGTGACCATTCAATGGGCGAAATTGGCTGAAGAGCAGGGCCGCGCAGCAAGTTCGTTGAAGTACGTGTTCAAGCACAACGTCGTCACAGACTTTACCAAAGAAGTCATGGACCGGGTGGCTCGTGTACCGGTGGGAATCGACGCATTCGAAAAGCTCTGGCCTGGTATCATCCTTGCAAGGGGCACTGACAGGTTTCGAGCTCTCCTGGGCACTCCGCACGGCAAGGGCGTGGCATGGCTCCTCATCAACCATCCGAGCCTGTTCCCAAACAAGGACATCGAGAAGATCACGATGTTCACGGATGAGTATGGGAGCTACGAGTTGCTTTTCACCTTAACGGATTGACGGATTGGCCGGTCCAAGCGTTGTGGTGGTTGGTGGTGGTGGTGGGTGAAGACGGAGAATTGTCAATTGGCCGTGGTTATAGATCTGTGTAAGATCATGCGTCGATGATAGAGCAGCTTTTCTAGCTTCTAAAAAGCGAATTGAAGCATCTTCTTTTAACTATTGAATTGTGAATTAGTGATCAACGTTAGCGCGTGCCCGCTGCATTTGAGGCCTGACATAATCTGAGGCTGATTCAAGTCCCTCCATGAACGCGATCAGCGTCCTAAGACACCTCCACGGGAGGAAAAGCTCCCGTTCCGTTGGACTCGAATTGACGTATATTAGTCGATAGTCCTCGACCCCTTCATCTGGATTGAAGCTTAGCCCGAGCCTGGTCAACTTCTAGAGAACCCTACTTCCGACCTCATACCTAAGGCACCATTGGGTCAATTCACAGCACGCTTACTAGGCCCGAATACAAGTTTTCGGCTCTTGTTGCTGTATGAAACTTCATCACCAGATCTCCCAGATAGGCGCCATATTTTAAGCGAGCGCTTGCACCTCTTGGCATCGGAGCCGGCAAGTCCAGCCGAGACTCAAAGTAAACATCTCAAACGATCAGTGAAGTACTCGAATTGGTGCAATGCCTTAGATGAACTCGAGCTGGAGCCTTTGGTTCGAAGCTAGACCGCCCGGTGATGATCCAAATGCTCAGCCCAAGTGTCGCCGGATGCCATTCGATTTTTCGTGGATCCCCTATCAGTCTGAGGATCTCTTATATCTCTGTCAATGTCTCTATCATTCCTAGGAGACATGCCTCCTAGACATCGCACCAGAGTTCTCCATCTCGATCTTGTTGTTGATGCTTGCACGGCGCTTTCTTATTTGATCCGAACCCCATGCCTCAGGGCAATGCTGAGCTGAAACGCAGGCAACAGCGACTGCGCCACAATAACCCATCCTTCAGATCCTACGATATCCTCCGATCTCTCTAACTATGATTGTGCCGACGTATTGACTGTCTGCTTATCGTCATCTTGAATCATGATTCTACCGCTCATTCACCACGCTAGGAATGGAGAATCCGGATCTAACCCGCGAAGTCTGTGAGACGGAGACAATCGACCGTCACGAAAAACATAGACGCTCTCTACTTCGACGAGTCTTGATTGGCATAGGTGTCCTGATACTCTTTGTTCTTCTTAGCTTCGTACTCTTTTTCGGCGTTGTTGTCCGACGAAATCCTCCGCCTTCAGAGTATGATCTGACCTATGGCGCCTCGGAAAGCAAGTTAGGCTACGGCTTTGATCTGTCGACCGGGTATGGAACAGCCGCTGTTCGTCATCCCAACGGGTCCTTCACGCATATTGAAAGAATATCCGCCACCTCGGCGTACGTAAAAATGATGAAGAGATTGTCGAAGAAGGGAACCTCGATGACTGGAACAAAAGACTATCCCTGGTATGTTTTCCAATGGCCTACATAACAGGGGTAAACACACTCATAATGCTTTAGCTATCCGTACACTTGGGCCGCAATCCCAGATTTCGAACGTTGGCCCGTCTTTCGGAGGGAGTTTCGCAAGCTCATCGGCCTGCCAGCAACGACCGATGTAGCCCTCCTAGCTGACCTTCTCAACTCCCTCCATCAGAAGCAAGCCCAATATAACCCGGGCTCTGCCGCTAAATCTGCGGTCGTTACTTTTCCCAACCATTGGAGTCTTTGCCAAGAAGATATCACCGATGCTCTCGAGTACCTCGGCATTTTCCCGCTTACTAATCGCCAGCTCCACCATCAACCGCATCAACTGTCGGCAGCCTACGCTGGCTACGGCATGGGCTTATGTCGGAACACCACTCATTTTTCCGTATGCAATGCTGAAGAAAAGAAATGGTCGTCAAATGTGACACTAGCCATCTCGCTCACCAAAGACGCGTTAATGGTCGAAACGTACCCCTTCACAACGGCAATTCAATGGTCCTTCTCTAATTCCTATAAAGAACATCCTGTCGACTATGAACTTGGACTAGACGCGTTATCCAATTTCCCAGACCCCATCTCCTACTGGGCGCGGGTGCATGATATAATTTGTGTACAGGCTTTGCGTGGGTGGCCTCCCAGGAATCATATCGATACCATAATACTCTATGGCGAGGCTGCGTCTTCTACCAAGTTCCAGTCAGTGGTGAGAGAGGTCGTGAAAAGCTTGCAGTATGATGTACCCATTCTCTCTGTAGGGTCTGGATTTGTGGCGGCAAAGGGCGCGGCAGAGCTGGCGCATCGAGTGCAAGTGCTTCGTGCTCAACTGTGAGGCTCGAGGAACAATGCGGAAGAGATTCCCCTGAGTGAGGAGTTGTAAAGGTATGTATGACTACGGGAAGCCGCGAATCCGGCCATCACCTCGATGGAGAAAAGATCAAACTCGAAATCGAGTACCATGTGGACTACGTAGGAACATGATATCTGACTTTTCTGTCTCCTGAGGTTGCTGCTATGCTGATGGGAGGTCCCGATATATGCTCGCGAATCTTGCTCTGGACGATGTGTCAGTCATGGTGCAGCTGCATTCGAGCTCTCCTTCAAGTCTGATCTATGAACCATGCATCATTGATATCGCAGTACGGCATTATAGGACTCATCCCGCCGGTCATGAAGCATGAGGTCGACTCAGTCCAGATAGATGGGAGTCAGATATTCTGTACTTCGCGTTCTAAACCTCTGGGCACTGACTCTACAAATTGTCCGTAGTATTTTCAGCTTTTACACCTCGTTCCGTTGCTTCGGCGCCCATCCTCATCGATCACCGCTCGCAAAGCCAAGAATACCCAAGAAAGCCAGCCACAAGCACCTTTCCAAAAATGGGCTTCTTCACTAAGAAGAAGGAGAAGGCAGCTCCACCGCGGTCTAACGTCACGAATGGATTCTTAACTGGCTTGACCGAGCTCACAAAGGCTTATGCGAAGCGCAAGGGCGAGGAACTTGAGCACCAATGTGAGAAAGACCTTCTTCATGACAAACCGAAAGCCGACAGACAAGCCTTGCGACAGCAGCGAGATTGTTACGCTTGAGGGTACGGGTGGGGTTACTACGATGCTGAAAAGCCGAATTATGATCAGGGTTGGCAGGATCGGGGGATGCATGAGCAGCATTATGGGCGGAGACAGCAGGTGGATGGTGGTGATGGGTATGGACAGCAGGGGTATGATGATGATGAAGATGATGATACGTCTGAAGGTTCGAGTCGTCGTCACCATGGCCATCGCTACCACGGTCATCGTCGTCACCATGGCCATCGTCGTCACCAAGGCCATCATCGTTCGCGTGGTCATCATCGTTCCTAAGGTTGTCATTCATCCTCGTATTTCAAGTTTGGCAAATCACAGGAGGCGCATTGAAGGGCCAGATCCAAGGGGAGGGAACAGAGACTGGCATGAGTATGCAGACACAGTCGACGATGATTACTGAGTGGATATTGCGTGAAAGGAGCCCATGGGAAGCGATTTCGCTGCAGCTTTGAAAAAGCTTGGGAGCATGTGCATGTCTTTAAAGGCTGTGTGAGGGGTGCTGTGTCTCCTCTGATAGGATAGCTAAGCGAAGATCGAGATACAGAAAGACCAGTGACCACACACTTGCACAACAAGAAACGTGATGTTACATCGAGAATAGCATGCCGCCTCCATGAAGGCCAGGGATCAGAGAAAGCAGCTCCGTTAACAGCTGGTCTCCGAGAGGCCATTCATGGGCACCCTGACCTATCGGATATGATCGGAAGAAAGTGAGACCTTGGCGGCTTACGATCGTGTAGCAGGCAGTGTCACGATTTACGAGAATAGACCCTCCAACAACGTCTGCGGAGACCGAGTTAGTGGATTCATGGAGGAAGCTGTGAAGAGCGAAGGAATACCGCGTGACTTCTACAGCTGCGCGATTTGTGTGAAGAAGATGGCGGAGTCGGGCTCTCCACTTCATCCTATGGGAAGGGTCACGTGATCGCGATCCTTCATTGTGGGGGTATATAAATTCATCACTTGGTAACTCAACGGAGTAAGCTTTTGGTGCCTAAGCCGAACATAGCTTCTCCATCACATCCACTTTGATCAATCAAGTCTACATCTCGAAATTACCTACCTTATCACACCACCACTCAGCATGCGTTCCTCCACCCTCCTCACCGCCCTGCTCACCCCCTTTGCCTCGGCCATCATCACCGGCATCGCCGTCCCCAGTACCATCGCCTCCGGCAGCACCATCCCCGTCACTATCATCACAGCGGACTACATCCAATCCGTCGCCGACGTCGCCATCGCGTTTGGCCTCACCTCACTCGGCTCCCCGCTCGACTATCAGCCGCTCTACAACGAGAGCGTGGGGATCACGCTGCTAGGTTCCGAGTATTTGGGTCCCAGTAAGTGACTCTTGACCGCTGTCTTTACTTCCCAAATTCAGGGTTGTTGAGGTGGGTACAAAGGGCGGAGTGCTGATCTAATCTCGGTGGGGTAGAGAAGTCGAATATCTACGGCAATATCTCGACGACGGTGGATATTCCGGGGGATGTGGTTGTGGGGAAGGCGGTCTTCAATGCGGTGTTGTATTCGCTTTGGGGGGCGCTGTATGAGCCCCTGCTCAAGAACTACACCGTTGAGGTGATGGTTGGGGACCAGACAAGCAAGTCTGTGGTTACGAGTCCGCAGTAGAGCGATGGTTGATGGTGGGAGAGGAGGGTGGGAATTGAGTGTCGTTTGACGGCTGAGTTGGGTTTGCGGTATTGGCCATGGGCTGAATGCTTGAGAATTGCAAAGCATTAATCATTGAGAGTGATCGGGCCCTTATAAAAGTCGTGACAAGCGTAGATGTCCCCGGCGGTCCAAGATGTAGAATCGTTGGTCATTCAAGTGGTTGACCAAAGCTTCAATAAGCCCTACTTTGTACGCCCCGTAGATCAAGGGATTCCTCGACAGCTCATTGTCCCATTCTGTTCTATTACATTCCGCCGTGAGAACGATGTTCTTCCTCCCGGTCAACAGGCAGATCTCGCGAGAGAGTGGTGTAGTAGCGAATCCTCAGGAGTATGAATACGGTCACCTTCACCAACATCGAATGCTGCGAAACAGCAGCGCATCAAGCCATCTGCTGAAATCTATTCCCGTCCTTTTCAAAGAAGAGCGATAGACTGCGATTTTCTGTAGGAAATGCATCGGTGTCGCAAGCTACAGTCCAACCGCCGACGCCTTGATCGAAGAGCCAACGAAGACAAACAAGGTCCAATCCAAGGGCATCATGCTGTTCTTGCGAGCAATTCCCAAAACGACGTCAACGCATGTATCATTGATATTTCATGGTCGACACGGCTCTCGTAGCTTGGGTCGAGGTTCGATTGTTACTCTGGAATCAGAGGCCAGGCATGGTTCTGCGCCAGGACTGTGGCCGTATTTCGCAAGCAAACACGGTACCCTAGGTCTTAAGAAGAATGCTGGCAAGGCGCAAATCCTTCGAAGCTGCGGGCTAAGGCACTTGACCATTGCAGCATATGATGATTTTGCCACCAAATTCGGGTCAACCTGGTAGCTCCATCGTAGGCAGATATTCCAATAATTACAGGGACATCGTGGATACCATGGATGGAGGATGTTATCAACAAAGCATCGCTACTAGGCAGAACGGCGTTGCCAAAGTAGGTCGCCGAAGCAATTCTCTTTTCTTGCACCCTCAGCAAGCTATACTAACGGCATCGGCCACATTATCGAAAGTAGTATTCCTGACGAAATCGAGTCGACATTGTAAGGGACAGCTCACCGGGACTTGGGGAGGGCTAGCGTGTTCATTTTCGGTCGAAAAAGAGTCTTGGACCCTGGCGTGGTGATGGCTTGATGGGTAGAATTTCACTGGAGGCCGAGTACGAAGCCACTATTTCATCTCATATTAGCTGGCCAAAAACTTGAAATTGTTCAATGCTTCGTCGTAAGTGAATGGCTGACGAAAGTGGAACTGCGAGCTAGAACAGTATCACTTTAAAAAGCCCGATGCGACTGCCTCCAAATCTTCCAACGATTCTGGTTCCCTCCTATCGGCATGTCGATGACGCTGCTTGGTTTCATCCCCAGAATCGTCCTCGAACCACTTCCTGGGTCGTTTACTTTTGGGTTCAGGTACTTGCCCCATCATGCCATTTCCACCCTCGTCTTCGCTACCATCACCAGGTCCCAACACGGCTTCGTCTTCCTCTCCATCATCTGATCTCTCAGCAGCCTCCCTAGCCTTCCTCTTAGCCTTCTTTTCCTTCTTCTTCAGCTTCGCGGCCTGCTTGTCTGTGAGATCGGCATTCTGCAATCTTTCTTGTTCAGCTTCCAGGAACTCCGCTTTCTGTGAAGCAGCCGGACCGCGTTCTTTGAATTGATCTTCGTTTTCCAATTCGTAGATCTGATGTGGTTGACCTTCATCGTCGAACACGACCTTTGTACCCTTCTCCCGCAATTTCAGCATTTTCTTCTTGGACTTGAGAAGCTTCTCCTTCCGCTTCGAGTCAATGACAATGGGTTCCTTGCCAAGACCGTTGAAAACTTTAGTATTGCTGGTACGACCCTCATGAGTATTGAGTTCATCGAATGATTCTGGATCTATGCGACGCTTGACGGTCAAGAACGCAGCATCATCAGGTTCGGCATTCCCGTTAAGCCCTGAAGGGTCCTTGTTGTCGATAAGCTTGGTGTAGTGGCCAGAAAGAACATCATGGTTGGTTCTTTCGAACATCCGGTCGTACTTCGTTCTTACTGTCGGCTTGCGAGATTTAATGTCTCCTTCTACAGGTGGATCCTCGTCCTCATCCTCGGAAGACGAGATAGCTTGGCGTGGAGCGTTCTTCAGGGATTTTGAATTATCGCCTTTCATGAACTTGATCTTTGGGGCACCAGGCAAACCTAAACTCGCCGAATACTCTTCTAGGGGTAGCTCGTCCAATTTGAAAACCTCCTTGTCCTTCTGCAGATGTATGGATTTCACGTAAGACATGAAAGCTTTCTGCCCCAAGTACTTCAACTCTGGATCCTTGAAACACATGTTCTGGAGTTGGGTCTTGATACTTTGTTGCTTTTTTTGTCGGACATTGATCTTCTCAACGGTCACTTTTTTCTGTGTGAGCCGCTTCAGCATACCTTCCTCTTCCGACGGTGCAAGGAATAATACTGCACGCCCATTATGCTCATATCGAGCCGTTCGGCCAACCCGGTGTATATATGTGTCGGCGTCTTCCGGACAGTCAAGTTGGACGACCCAATCCACGGCTGGGAAGTCAAGGCCACGTGCTGCAACATCAGTCGCAAGGAGGCAGCAAGTTTTGCTGGTCGAAAAACGGGTGGTGATGTCCAATCTTGCCGTTTGCTTCTGCCTCCCAAGCAAGTGTAACAGTGATATACCAGGTTGCATATGTCGAAAACTTTCGTAAACGAAGCGGACTTGCTTGCCCGACGATAGGAAGACAAGTATCTTTGACTTGAGGTTCGCTCGAAGAAAACTCCATAACATGTCCAGTTTTTCGGGCAAAGGTGTCAAGATGTAGTTCTGCTGCAAAGTGGAAGGAGTCGCACTGCTAGCAGCTTCATGAACAGATACGTATTCCGGATTTTTTAAGCTTAATCTCGCTAAATCCGAGACTCTCTTGGTTTGCGTAGCGCTAAAAAGCAAGGTCTGCCTCTCTTGAGGCAGATGTTCCACGATGGCATCCACAGTAATTTGAAATCCCATATCCATGATCCTGTCCGCCTCGTCCAGAACCAGCATCTGCAGATTGTCTAGCTCGAAAGCAGCCGTCTGGTCCATATGCTGAAGCATTCTGCCCGGCGTGCAAACGAGAATGTTCATCCGTCCCAGCCTTTCCCGCTCTTCCTGTAGGTTCTTCCCACCGATCACGAGCCCAGCAGAGAAGGTGTGGTAGCGCCCGATCTTCCGCAAGACCTCGAATATTTGAATTGCCAACTCACGTGTCGGAGAGAGAATCAATGCTCCCAAGCCATCATGTTCAGTCCATTGTCTTCGGTAGAGATTCTCAAGCACCGGTACGAGGAAAGCGAGCGTCTTCCCACTGCCAGTCTTTGCTGCCCCAAGGATATCCGACCCTTGCAATCCCAATGGTATCGCCTGCTGCTGAATGTCAGTCAGCTTCTTGAAGTGTGAAGCTTCTAGCCCGAGGGTCGTGGGCTTTGACAGAGGCAGATCTTCGAAATCTTCGAACGCATTTTCTTGTGTACCGATATTCAGAACGCGCTGCTTGAGGGCTTCAAGGTTCTCTTCCGTTCGAGCCTTCTTTTCTGGCCGTTTTCGAGCACTTTCAGCGGGAGCCCGCTTGCGTTTCCTTTGCTCCGGTGCCATCTTCAGCTTCAATGGTGCAACGTCAAAGTTCGGCAGAGTGGTGAAGGCTCTGGATCCCATGATGAAATCCTTATCGATAACAGATCGCAGCTAGCCTGATTTGGCCGGCTAAAGACGCTGCAGGACCTACCCGAATCATCGACACAGGCACCTACTTTGATACTCAAATCTAGCGTTATGGGTATAAAAGAAGAAATCAAGGTGGAAGCTGAGGATACGGAAGAGCTTGAAGCCCTGGACACCCTTGTCAAAGAAGAGAAGGAGTTCAACAAAGTACGCCCAGTTTCACTATTCTGTCATTGACCTCACAACTAACAATCCAGGACGCCGAAATCGATCGTATCCTCAAAGCCTTCCAACTCGATGCGTAAATACTTCCCTCAATCGACCTATCCCCAATCAACGAGCGACTGACCTCATCCCCAGCTATGCCGTCCTCAACCTCCAACCCGGCATCCCCGACACCCAAATCAAAGCCCAATACCGCACCCTCTCCCTTCTAATCCACCCCGACAAAACCACCAACCCCCTCGCCCCCAACGCCTTCGACCGCCTCAAGAAAGCCTCCTCCGTCCTCCTCGACGAGAAACCCCGCCAGCACCTCGATAGCTGCATCGCCGATGCGCGCTCGCTCCTCATCCGCCAACGAAAACTCACAATCGACTCTCCGGAAGTTAAGGAGCCGAACGAAGATTTCAAGAAGGAGTGGAGGGAGTTGACGAAGAAGGTGCTAGTGGAAGAGGAGCTGAGGCGGAAGAAGCAGATGAAGGCGCAGATGCAGGAGGAGGGGAGGGAGCAGCGGAAACAGGATGAGGAGGTGGATCAAAGGAAGAGGAGGAGGGAGTATGAGAGTAAGTGGGAGGAGACGAGGGAGGGGAGGATTGGGAGTTGGAGGGACTTTAAGGGGGGAAAGAAGGGTGGCGGTGGAGGAGGGGTTGGGGATGGGGTCGAGGGGGGAAAAAAGAAGAAGCAGAAGTTGAAGGTGCTGGGATAGTGGAATGGCCTATGAAATGACACTTAAGCGAGGCGTTGGTGGGCCGGTTTTAAATATGTCTGTATCATGGCATAAACCTGCTTGACAATTTTGCAAGGAACGAAGCAGTGACCAGGCTGTTCGCGAAACGCTGACAAACACACAATTACTCTCGGATCGCTGACCGAAATCCGATAGAGCTCTGCTCGGAGCCTATCTGCAAGAAAAGCATTTGGAGGACGCGGTCAAGGCCTGACATGGCTGTAATCGAACAACAGTTGAGTGACTCCCGCACTGGTGGCACCAGATGCACAAGCTACGGAAGATCTGCAGCAGGTCCAAATTGATATACAAACGCAAAGGCCATCAACAGCCCCACCATCCAGCCCTCTAGGTCGTCTCATTGCGCTCCCTACAGCATCCCAAGCCCTGATTCAAGATTCATAGATAGCATATACGAGGAAGAAATCACACACTCTAAGAAGGCCTCAAGGGACATTCCAAACACGGATTAAAATCCCAGGTTTAGCCGACCGTCGATCTACAAGTCCAGCATTGGTATTCGACTTTTTTGGAGGTCGATCCCGGACCTTATTCATTGTCTCCTGTTCTTTTCCTCTTTGGTCAAATATTCGGTGTAGGTGTCGTCACAGTGATAGACCCACCATTTAGTCATGCTCTTTACAGTGGCTGTTTTATTCGGTGGCTCTCTGGGCATCTATATATCTCTCGGCTTGAAATCGTTGGGGGTTTGGAATGTTGTTGGAGTCTGGGCCAATCGCGTTGGATGCAACGAGAGTGTTCAGAGCTTATCTTACCCTGTGCGCGTTCAGAATGCATCCATTGGCCTCATTCGAGATATTCAGCTCCCAGGGACGTCCTTGTCGCAAGCGGTGGGATTGTAGTGTTCGAGGCTACCTTGATCTTGCTGGCGCCTGGAATGTTTGTAGAATGTGCAGGAGATTTGGGAAAGGGGAGATGGAGAAGCAAGACTGGGGCTGAATCTTCGGTTACGGGGTACCACACGATCTTTCAGTGGAGGCATGGCTGGACTGCGATGTCAAGACAACGTTTCGACAGAGTACAGTATTGCAGGAACGCGAGACGCAAGTCACAAATGGTAGTGGTACAATTCATGCTATGAGTCTATAGTGGGTCTTGATATCATACATCCCATGTAGCTGATCTATGTGAAGCCACGTCTTGCGAGAGCGATAGCGGCTTGCCGCTGGCGGGCGATGGTGTCCAGACCTCGACGCCCTTTCTACTGTTTTTGTCTATACCGTTCCGGTACTCCGAATCCCTCCGCCAGCGCCGTGAATGAATGTAAGTGCCCATGGGCAAGATAAAGGGCGCGAGGAGGCTCGGAGCTTCAGTGCGATTCTTCAAGTGGGTATCATGTTGTATGCTTTGTCTATTGGTTATCGTGGTTTATGCTTTTTGGGTAAAAGGATATCATGGTATAGGCTTCCTGAGCCAGGTCGTAGGGCACTGGAAGCTTCTGCTTACTGAGCGAATTTTCCGTGGAACAAGTAGAGCACTTCTCAGTCTTCGACCGGTCTCAGCGAAGTATCTCCTCGATGTCGACTCGCTTTCTTTTCTTCTTCCGTCCACTTTGTGGGCTGCCTTTCACCGGACTACCCTTCCCGGAAGACCGGCCACTCCTGTGGTCGTGGCTCCTCGACTCGTGCATGCCTGAGCCAGAGGTCCTGATGGGCGGAAGCTGCAAATGCGCCGGGATACTGGTAATTTCCTCACGACTGCGTGGGATGCGGAGCTGCTCCGGGCTGGAGCTGTGCTTGCTTCCAATGTAAGGCAAAGCGGAATGCTTGGGTGGCGAGCGCTGACTGTATTGGCTAACTGAGAGGCTGTGCGATGGCTGGAGCTCCAGCGGGTGGGATGCTGTGGGTGACATTGTCGGCAAATGGTCTCCGTAAGAGTAGGTGCGGCTATGAGTGCGGTGTTGTTGAGTGCTTTTTGAAGAATGTTCCTCTAATGAGAGTAATCGGGTGGCCTGCGTTGGCGGAGAATTCAGTCGGTGGTTGCGAACCGCTTCAGTAAGGCCCGGCGGTAGGACTGACTGCGAGCTGTCAGGCCTCTGGATTAAAGTAAGAACGACAAAGTGCGCCCCTGCTTCGGCCAAGGAGATAGAAATCGGAAAACCTCTCGACTGGTCTTTGGAAAGCCGGAAGGTCCAGTATTCGGATCGGGTCTCAAATCCTGCAGTGGCGCGACCTATGTCGAGGTTGTCGATTGCTGACATGGATGCCCAAGAATCGAATCTTCCGCTTATCGAAGGAAGCCGGCTTGCTTCAAGCACTTCAGCTCGCAATGAGTTTTGCAGACGGTAAAGTTTCTCACGTTCGGAGGGAACAACGAGATCAACAAGACCATGGCCGCGAGCGTCGAAAGTCAAAGCTAAAGCCTGAGCGAAAGCATGGTTATGTTGAGCGACAACAAGATCCGGCGTCAACAGCACGGTGGGAACAGAAGCTGAGATGAAAAGTGGTGCATGAGACACGGGCTGACCTTGAAGGTAGTGGCCATTGCTGTAATCTAGATCAGAGGTCTTCGACCGCGGATCGCCAAGCGTGCCAGGCTGGGATCGCAACTCCCTGTACGATTTGGACTTCGGTCGCCCCGGCTGGGGAACAGTGATGATCCCTCCTCGGCTGGAGTAGTCTTCTGCGCGCACGTACTCGGTCGCGAAAGCGGCCTCTCGTAAGTTGTCTTCCTCACGCAGTCGTGGCCGACCTCGCTTCTTGTGTTGGACATCGACACAGCTCGCCTACTCATAATTAGCCCGATTGCCAATCAGTAGAGGCTTATGTCATGCACACCTCCTTGCCAGTCTGGATGCACCTGTTACAGGGGCGTTTGGTTTCACACGCCAGGTGCTTTCGCTTACAGTTGACGCATGCAGACGGCACATGCGCCTTGGCTCTTCGTGCAACCCCAGGAGCGCCAGACGTCAAGTGTTGTCCTTCTGGAGAATCTTTGGGGCTGGTTGATAGATCATCATTCGATTCCTCCTGAAGGGCCGCGATCCCGTTGCTTGACTGCAAAGAAGTCCTTGAAGGCGCGGTAGCCCCGGCACCTGAGCTGCCCGGAAGGGTACTGAGACCTAGAACCTGATCGTGATGTCTGGCATTCGAGCTCAAACCTCCATAAGAACTGGCCGGACTATGCTTTCCAGAATTTGACCGACCAGATTTAGAGGAATCGGACTGCTTTCGATGGGTATGGAACAATTGATGAGATACACTGGAAAACCTTGACTGCACTGGAGAAGCTGACATAGGCGGAGACAGATAGTGGCCCTTGGAGTGTTGATCACGAGACTCCGCAAGCGGCGGCAAGTTGATCTTGAGCTGTTGACAATTGAGGGAACACCTGGGAGAGGATACCAGTATCTGTTGACCGCGGTAGCTGGGTTCGTGCACCGATTGCATTTGGTCCAGCTACTACTCGATCGAGTTCCTAAGCAGGACAAGGATGCTCGGGATGGCACGTCGCTGTCGAATTGCTCCCGCTTCTTACTTGCGTGGCCACAGCTTGGTCGCTCAGTCAGTCTTGGAACCCCTCCTTCCACAAGATCAACTCTACAATGTCGGTACTCGCTTCAAGCTCCCCTATGTCCAAGCCAATGTATGAGATCCAAGGATGCTAATGATGTGCAAATGCTAAATTGGATTGGATGATGCAAAAGCTCAGAATTAGAACCTATGAAGTAGGACGAGATGGAAGATCCCTCTAAGACTTTTATACGTTCTCTTGCGCCTTTGAACAGTGCTAATAATCGGCTTTCAATAGAATTGGACGCACTGCGAAATAGAGAAGTCCGAGCAATTTTCTAATCGCCAGCGGCCAGCGAAGGGCGACTTGGAGAGATGCCAGCAAAGTCATACTACTTGCGAGAGGGTATTTGGCGCTTCGCACTTCAGGGCGAATCGATGAGTTTGTTTGCCTACGAGTAACGCTGTCAGATCCTGGCGCAGCAATGGCGTGTCCTCCAACAGACGCTGTCAATCTGTGCAGATGACACATTGGCTTCCAATCTATCGTCAAGTCTAAAGCCGCTGCCACTAATGAAACATAGGGCTGGGATCATGGTTTCATTGTCACGCGAAAGATCCGACGCAACTTCGTCGGAGCTTTTTTTAGCACTTGTCGCAAGATGACTGCCTCGTGGCAACACGGTCGAAAGCTAATTAGATCGTTGCAAAAACCTTGAAGCGCTCTGGCTATGAGACATATAATCCCAACTTTTGGTATTGCTTGACGCGGAGAGACAGGGAGCCACGCTCGGACTTCGACTGCGCAGCAAGAGTGTCATAGGAAAAATTGCACAGCTCTCGCTATAGCCCGATCAGGAGGGTTTAACGGTGATGATAACCAGGTACGGGAACCGTAGGCAAAGCAAACCCACAATAGTCCGATCATGGGGCTGGGTGATGACTGGCTACGGTCGGTGGCTGGTGTGCGTATAAGACCGGTGGAAGCGCCAGAATACCCGCACAAGAGCCGAGATGATCGTATTTAACATTACTTTAGCTTCACCTGCCGGAGGCTCACGTTGGCAGGCGTGATATGCTTCGTCAAAGACTGACCGGGAATATTGCGCAGTCCTTTTCCTAGCGCTCTTGACGAAATTGAGAGCTTCAACAGATTTTAGTGAAGAGATGCAAGGCGTCCAGGAATCGTTTGTACAGGAAGACAAGAGTGGGAAAGTCTTTCCCACCGAGTGAAACCACTAGCTTGCCATACCCTAAGACACATTGTAGGGCAACATGTTGCGGGGCCCATAAAGGATTCGACGAGGAAGAAATCTCGAATATTTGCGATGCGCGTCTGTGTGTTCGTCCCTGGCAGGGCTCCGCTTTCTCTTTTGCCAAGGCTGAAGATGGGTGAAGATGGTGAAACGAGTTGCTGACGCTGACAGGTCGATGGAGCGCTTAGATATCGGAACGGCGGGACGATCGGGGCTGTTCCGACAGGGGAAGTGATCCTCAGGATTATCAACCACAGGTCCTCCTTGAATATGCGGAGACTAATCTCGAGCCCCATTCGTGAGAGTTAAAACAGAATTTTCTCGACGAGGCTCGGCCAACCGATTGAATCTACTATTAGGCGCTGCTCCTACTCATGAAATTCGAACAGTGAGCCAAGGAAGAGCACAGCAGGCTTCGGCGAATATAACTCTGCCGGTCCAGACTGTAAGCATATCTTACAGGTAGCCTCGTCGAAACCGAGCCCGTTCAGCAAGCGGCTGTCGCGCCGTCATGCTGGTCCTTTCTGCAAAGTGTTCGAAATGTGAGTTGCAATCTCGTCATGCGGATCCAAGGGGACCAGTTGAAAGTGCTCTCAAATATTGAGCAGCAGAATTAATTGCATTCGCATCGCTCAAGCCAGTTGAGTTATTGATAAGAGCCTGGACCATCAGCAAAACGGTTCTTAGGTACACAAAGAGTACCAGCCCCTCCTACTCAGACGTGGAGATGGGGAACAAGCCCAAGCCTATCCTTTATGTTCTTTGTGGGTGCTCACGTAGGAGTGTAGCTTGGGCGGGGACATGGCAGTAACTGTGCGGTAGGTCGGAGAATTACGAGATCAAAGTAAAGGCGTCCATGCGGCGCATCTCGGCTAGGCTTGCCACACACGGTTCAGTAATCGGCCAAACCTTACGCCATTAGTAGCGCTCCTTCTCGGTTTCGCATCATGCAGTCGAGCAATGGTTGTGGTTGCCAGGAACCATGGTGTGTTCCTGACATAGCCTGTGGATTAGTGAGTGGAGCCGAGGGCCAAAGAGTTGCGTGCATATAGTAGGGCCTGAGGTCCGTGTTAGTGGGCTCGTCGGATATTCGTAAATCATACGGACAGTCCAACGACACAGGATCATTGCATCCCCCGAACGACGATAGAATACCCAGGCCGGGTTTCCTCGAATGCGAGGCTAAGAGTGACTCTAATGATCAGTATTATAACACCTGATCGGAGTCAAAAAGACTACACGACGATTTGTGGTAGTGCGTAGACGTTGGATTCGGCTGCATTCTTATTTTCATAAGCAAGCTTTTGGAAATTCAAGGTCACCCTGTACCAACGTATGCTCTTGGAAAACTCTGGCCTCTGTTCACGGATTGGAATACTATCGACCAAGCTTTGGCGACCTCGCGGCCTGGAGTAGAAGCTGATCAAAAGCCACAAATCACCAAGCGCTCTCCACGTTGAAGGCAGGATGTCGGCTATACCGGATCGCGCATCTTTGCCCAGAGAGACTGACAACCGTTCTTACAAACATCAAGGGTTAAAAAGCATCAGCAGCATTTCATCGAGACGTCGTACGTAGCTCTTCATCGCGCAAGCGGTGGGTCGCTTGCTGGTAAGGCGAAGCTACCTGGCAGGAATTCGGATTACGCGTGCAACAATGAGGACCATTCGAAGGAAGGGCAAGGTATACTTAGAGTTCTGCCGCATGGCTGCCGTCGGTTCCTATCGTAGGTCCATAGGCCGTAGGAGGAAGGAGCGCAGGTTTCGGATGTTATTCGACAATCCTAAGGATCTTACCTCGAGATCCACCTTCTCAATATCTTCTAGCTCTTCTGGCTGCAATTCGATTGCTGTCTTCGCCCAGCACGACTTCCTGTACCATTTCCCTAGTACCACTCAGCTTCCCAGCGACTCCGCCAATGCCGGATTGCATCTCTTTCAATACCGCAGCCAGTTCCTTAACTTGGTCTTCAACACTTTTCTGCCCGCCGTCTTGGCCACGTAGGAAGACTAGTTGTTGCATTTGATCCATCATACTGACTTCCATCCCATTGAGATATGCTTCGACCTCGCTTAAGCGACCCTTGAAACTTTCCATGGTGTTTGACATCTCGTTTGTCTGGTTGGAAAAATACGATACAAGATTGGAGGCGGCACCATCGCCATCATCATCGATCAAGGAAGGGGCAGCCATATGTGAAGCGCTCGCTGTCTGTCGAAGACTCGAGTGCTGGAACTGTTGCGGCATCCGTAAGGTCGAAACAGCCCTGAAGCTCAACTTTGCGTCAGATTGATCTGCCTTATTCAAGTCTCTGGTATGTGCTATGGCCTGAGCATCATTCTCGAGCGCTTGTTGTACAGCATCTAGTGTTGTTTGGGCGTATTGGACTTCCCCTGGTAAGGGAACGAAGGTTTTCTCAACGCCATCATCGCCGCTGATTGCGTGCTCGCACTGCCCCTGGAATTTCATTTGCTCAAGTATGAAATTGTCGATGTTTTCGATCACGCGCTGAAGTTCTTCGTGTAAATCATTAAAGCGTGTAGTCGGTCGAAGCTCGTTCACGCTGATACGAACGCCCGGTACGGTTTGTTGCTGCTGACTCAGCTGCCCAATACTGTTCGTGAAGATCGATGGAGCTTGCTGTTGTTGAGGCTGCTGCTGGGCCTGTGGTTGGCCTTGCGTTTGGACTATTGATGATCCACTGCGAGGACGGTCAGCCATGCGCCCTGGAGGTTTGGGGTAGAAAGTCATCGAAGATCTCTCACAACAATGAATTAGACTTGTTTTGCCCCATTGAATTGGCAAAGATGCCGCCATTATGTGGCTGGGCCTGAGCTTGGCCTGTCGACCCAAACAGTCCACCACCTTGCTGCTGTGTCTGTCCTTGCTGGGTATTTGTAGACCCGAATATGCTTGTATTCTGCGGCTGGCTACTTTGGCCAAACATCCCACCCTGCTGTTGGGTGGAAGGACCTCCAAAGAGCCCTCCAGTCTCAGTCGGCTGATTGTTAAACCCTTGACCTCCAGAAAGGCTTCCGCCGAACAGGCTGTTGTTCTGCTGAGGCTGAGAGGCGGTCGTAGAGGATCCGAAAAGCCCACCACTCTGAGTCGTATTCGCTGTGCTAAATAGGCTGTTACTTTGCGGCTGTGAGGCCGTGATAGCTGAGCCAAATAAGCCTCCTCCCTGTGTAGTGTTCGGTGCCCCGAAAAGGCTGTTTTGTGGCTGCGACGGGGTTCCAGCTGCACCAAACAGGCTTCCAGCTGGTTTTGATTGTTGTACTGAACCAAAAAGCCCGCCGGATTTGGCGGGTTGACCACTGCTGCCGCTTGATGCTGGTTAGTATGTGACAAGAGCACAGTGTTGATACTTACGATATAGAATTCGCCGAGCCCGTATTGATGCTCAGGCCGGCCGGCCCAACTTGACGGTTGCCAAACATGTTGGCCATGATTGGGCAAGTTTCGGTGTGGAATGCTATTTTCACCTACGTGGTGAGCAAAGGCGTGATGGACGCGGATTTTCGAAATCGAAAGAGGAAGGTATTAGCGAGCTCGACTTGAACACAACGATAGATTTATTTGTTTCCCTATTTGCCCCACATGCTATGAGCAATGGACGAGGAAGAAGACGATGATATTTACGCGCCGGCAGACTTTCTAAATGGAGCTATTCCGGAGCCTGTTGCGGAGAAGGCCAGAACGACAAAGTCTGGCGAGGCGACTGAAGACCTAGAAGATGGCGAGGAAGAAGGAGAAGAGGTAGAGGAAGATGAGAGTGACTCGGTATTGCATAGTGGAGCGTTGAATTGGCCATGAAGTTAATGATATCTAGGATATAGACATTATTACAGAACGAAAAGATGAGCCCAAATCCGAATCCACGTAGGCTATGTCCTTCCCAATATCGTTTGATCCTGATTAAAATCATACAGCCAGACTCAACGTCCCGCCATAGTCAAACCATCGCCTGTGAGAACAGGAATCAGTGAACAGGTCAGACCATCGCCGTCACCTGCCATCAAGGTTGATGCCCCCAGAAAGCCAGCAGCAACACCCCCTAGATCGGGCTCCTCCTACCCACCGGCAAGGACGTCAAACCTCGACGTTGATGCCAGGCCAATGTATGAACCCAACGGAAAGCCGATTACGGACATTGATATGGATGCTGGTATGCTCGATGGCCCAAGATTTTCACTGCGGTAGGCTCTTGATGATCTTGATGTTAGATTTCCCCGAGGATGATAGGCCATGGCGACGACCGGGCACCGACATGACGGACTACTTCAACTACGGTTTTGACGAATTTACATGGGCTAGCTATTGCTTGAAGCAGGAAACGCTGCGCAAGGATGTTACGGACTCCAAGAAGCAATTGGAAGAGATGCAAAGCTTTCTAGGCATGCCCGGCGGAATTCCTGCTATGTCAGGCATGCCAGGCGCTTCTGCTGGAGCCATGCCAGCTATGGGGGGATCTGGGGACATGCCGCCGGAGATGGCACAGATGATGCAACAGATGATGGCTTCGGGCATGGATCCTTCGCAAATGAGCCCAGATATGTTCATGCAGTATATGATGCAAGGATCAGGTGGTCAAGCAGGTATGGCTGGCTATGGACAGCAGGGGCAGGGTCAACAGCAGATGGGCTACGGCTATGGTACAGGTGGTGGTGGAGGAGGCGGCGGCGGCGGAGGCGGTGGTGGTGGTAGAGGCCGAGGTCAAGGCCGTAGGAATTGGTGACCAGGGCTGCATCAAGGCCCCAGATGTCAAGTCTCATCTGGATATTCCATCCACACTACCCCGTACGAGTCGTGCTCAAACTCATAAAACAGACATTGAACTAGCTTTTGTGGTTATGATAGTTCTCATGGTATGGCCTCATCGAATTGATAACAGGATATGATGCCTGATGGTCAAGTAATTGCCATGTCAAGTTAAACGTACAACCGAATCATTCGTAGACTATTGGCTCTTGAAAACTACACACACAGGGATTACTTATAATTACGTCTTAGAACTCCACCGTGCGGATTCAGATTCCCCGGAAGTATGATCTTTTCTCACGATGTGTCAGACCGTCAGGCATTGTACCTAAGTTGCACCCTACGAGCCTCAATTCATATCATACTTGATGTGAGAATGAAAGCTTCCTGACGGCCCGGACCAGTCAGAGCCCCCCAAAACCCTAAGATGGCCGAATTCATTATGTCCGCAGTATCTCCGAAAAGCTTATCTTTGCGACTGCCTGCTTCTGTTCTGACCAGACTCCTACTCTCGCTCCTTACATATCAGCGACTTCGCCGTCTTCTTTTATACAGGCCCCATATCTTAACCTCTACAGAGACGTATTGGAGAAATAGTAGAGATCAAGTGCCCCTCCTAAATGACTAGGGGCGAACATTGGAACACGGCGGTATGATTTTATATGGCCTTTTTGACTGTGATAGCTTGGACACAATCTTGCATCTTAATACCCAGAGCGCCGGAATTGTAGTACTGCGTACGCTCTGTTTCCGTTGTTACTAAATCGTAGCTGTGGGTTATCTACTATGTTGCCCCGAAACGTTCTACCCCCAAGTCGTCACACTGTGTTTGACATGCGCATTGACTCTTTTCCCCTTTGCCGTCGGAGCAATTTGAGGCGGCGACTTCACCCTTCTCGTAGCATGGGTTATTGGTACTGTATTTTCCGTGAATTTCGACCAAGGAGGAGTAATACCCTCAATGTGCCCCTGATCTCTTACTTGCCCGAGCCCACCTGAGCACAATGTAGGGTTCGGGAAAGCGTATCTCCGGCTGAGTCTTCGCTCTGCTGAATTTAGATGGAAAGCCGACCTTGATCTGTTATATTCAAGAGCTTGATGATCTTTTCGACCTGGCCAAAGCCATTGGTGTAGAGACAAAAGATCAGTCCCGGGAGCGTGCAACCTGAGAATTAGTACACTTAGACTGGGAAGACTAAATTAGGGTGACTCTACGTGTAATTCAAAACGTACCCACTTTTGATCGAGTTAGCCTTCTTCTCATCTACATTCGTCACTTCTTAGAACTTAGCACACAGCAACCTCACCATCGCTTGCCCTCATACTGCTCACTCGACCCTCTATTTGAAAGGCCTGGTAGCCTCTGTTCCTCAGTGCTGGAACCCACGCTCACATTGCTCTACCACCATTCCAAAATATTAGTCACCTCGCATGGGCATTGCTGGAACAATGGTCCTGGAACAGTGTTATACGGAAGACCTCAACTGTTGACTAGCCATCGACTGCTATTATTATTGCTATTGTCGCAATCAGCATTTCATTGCTTCCATGGTGAATTGACCGTCAATTGACAATTGCTATTGTCGCCATTATTCTTCATGCTCAGCTAGATGCCGAGGTTAGGCGAGCCCTCCCAAGTCACAGAAGATTCACTGACCTCGATGAATAGCTGCGCAGAAGACGTCATAACCGACAATCTACTTCATTTCTTCTACCTCCAGTCACTGTCGTTACTCTAAAAGGCTGTGCCTATTTGTTCCAGCTTTCCCACTCTGGTTTCTTCATCCTCCTTTCTTACTCTGCTCTACTCAACCATCCAGCAAGCTAGCTTCATCTGCAGAATATCTATCACCCATTTACGCTCAGCAGTTCATCGATCTTAGTCTTAACGACCTTGACACGGCAATCATTGAGTTAGTCTAGAGAATACGGAGTCTTTTTGATTCCTTGGGTGGTTGATCTTGGACAATCTGTGAGTCGCCCTCGTGTGCCTCATACTTCTTTATTATGTGGTAGAGATGCACAGCTTGAGACACCGAGCTTCTTTTCCACTGTGTATGACGCCCACAGACACATGCAGACTGTTACAGTGTGCTGGTCTTGCGCAAGGCGTCACTTCAGGCGCTGAGCTTGTGCTCTGAGGTTCCCAAGAGGATGCGTTTGTGCGAGCCTCCTGCAGCCCAGCTCGGCTGGCTTTGGCAAGTGGTCAAGGACGCTGCTACATGCACAAGCCATGCTTGGCCCTGATCTTACAATTTGCTGGCTTTGCAATATCAGAATGTCGGCCGGACATGTAGCTGACGATTCATAATTATCTAGTTCGACCACACAGCAATTTCCGGTACTTGCTTTAAGCTTCAATTGGGTATTCAAGCTAGCTGGTAAGTTATTACTTCACGGCCCTCGATGTTCCTATTGTTCCGGACTCCTCGTACGATGCGAAGCGCAGTGACTTGGCTGTCGCTTAACATACGCACAATACGAGTTGAAGTACAATATCAAGGCTGTCATGCGTGGGCCGGGCGGGTGTTAAGTCCTCGGCGGACAATAGCTTGAGCTACTGTTGGCTGGAGGGTAAAGTCTGATAGGGCTGATAAGACCTATCAACAAACAGCTCGGAGAACACACTGACATTGCGGGCCAGGATTTTTTTTGCCTAACCGACCTACGACACCTCCAAAATCCCTACTATAACAAGCCCTCGCAATACTTCGGCTTCGATTAGTCCGTCCTATCTTGATCTGTGCTCCTAGGCCACCAACTGCTGCAAATCGATCCAGATCCGCACATTAGGGTTGAGCGTCACAATCATCGATCGCTAAGAACAGTCTTGCTCTGGTAAGGTCTACACTCCAGGTTCCTGCGCGTCGTCGAGAATCCCCAGGTCTCACTGTTGGATACCGTACCGAAATTGTTCCAAAGGATCTGGCTGACGAAGATAATTGTGCCTCAAGCGCTCAACCGCCATCGTTGTCCTCATATCATGAACAGCGAAGTTGCCACTGCGGAGCCGGGCCTTGTGTTAGGACGTGAGTCGTGCAACACTTACAATCATTTCAATAGCCAAGTTCCTACACTACACGGGCTAGACGACGGTCATCACTTGTTAGAGGACTTCCTAGCGACCAATACCACAGGTGATCAGTTCGATACCACAAATCGTGAGGACTATTGGGAGCCAATGGCGGATGAGGCAGTAATGGAAGAAGTAATTTCTCATTCACCCAGCAAAGCGCTTGAAGGACATGTCGCGGCTACGCCTCCACGGATGCAGGAAAACAATAATGATCTAAATTCGGACCCCAGCGATGCTCACGATTCCGCTCAAGTACTCTCCGATACTGGCCGTTCGGTTTGTAACAATTTCGAGACGGCCGAGCGATCGGACACAAGCAATAAAGGCAACTCCAGTGAGCGAGCTGCTGCTTCGCAAGACTCAACGTTAAACAAGGGAACTGGAACACCCTCTTTCCCTCAAGGACAGCGTCCGAGAACTTCGACAACATCATTCCATGGCGACGGTCTACCAGATCATGACCATGCGCACTCCATGTCATCTACAGCTTCATCAGCAATACCTAGCCGTGCAGTTATGGACCGTCGTACACAAAATCGCATGGGTTTGGAGGCAGTCCTGCACTCTAACGCATCATCTCCAGCGAACGGTCGTCAATCGTTACAGCACCGGTCCAGTCTACCAGGATCCGGGCTCCGATATGGGTCTATTGCAGGAGAGATCGAAGGTCATCCATCTTCGAAGTCTTCACAACAGCCGTTCGATCAAGATCACAATCAAGATCCATTCACAACAGCCCAATCCCCCCATGGCACCTATGTCCACCACAACACAATGGCAAGAGCTCAACCTGGATCACATTTTCCAAACGGTCATTATGGAGTGGAAGGTGTACATGCTTCCTACACTGGTAGAGGTCAAGTGTTCCACGGCCAGGGTTATTCCTACTATCCTGGCTCCCCACCTCTGCCGTCTCACTCTAACCCACTACCGCATCTCTCGCAGAGTATGTATCATGGATCAGCGCATGGTGACAGCCACATTTCTGGCCGCGAGATGAGTATGCTTCCTCAGCCGGCAATACAGCACTTCCAACCCTATGGTCATGACTTTGAGATGCACCGGAATATGGGCCAGCAGGGTTACGGCGGTCTCAAGCAAGAAGACTCGTCTCCGAGGTCGATGGCTAGCGTCCCCACGCTTGGGAGCAGCGGCAACGACAACTATACGCCGCCGCAAGAGCGAACCCTCCGTGACTTGGAACCGAATCCAACTTTCGAGGATAGCGAAGATGTTGCACGTCTTACGAAGATACAGGCTGCCATGATGGACATGCGCTCCGCAGAGGATAATGATGGCATGAAGAAGACGTGGGTGGCTCTGAGCAAAGATAGAGCAAAAGTCCAGCAAGTGTGCAAGAAGGTTCTGGTGAGTTTGCGAACTCGGCAACGCGCAGGAACGGAGCACTAATCGTCAATCCCAGAATGCTTGCTATGTCTCGCAACACATGTCCGCCCCATTGCAACATAGCGTGAAGCCTCAACATCACTATGAGACGTTGGATGAGAGAGTTGACGCTATCTGCGAGGCGTTCAAGGTATGCTGCCAAGCGGTCTTGTCAAGATACCTTCGTCAAGTGGCTAATTTCTGTCCTATACAGCAACAAAAGACCATGTGCAAGCACCTGATGGAAGCACCCTACCTTTATCAGGTGGTTGATGACCCCAACTTGGCTGCGATGGTAATTTTCCTAGGGCATGTTTTGGCGCAAAGCTAATCACTCTCACAGCGTGTGATCAACAATCGAAAAGTCAACAAAGGCAAGAAAGAGGCCATCGAACAAGGGCGTAAGGCTCTGCGAGACAATCGAAAACCCGGAGCACAGTCAAATGACCTGAAGACAGAGTTCGACGACGACTATGTTGATGACGGACTTGAGGATGTGTTTTACGACGAAGACGATGAGGCTTCTGCGGAGCCTCATGGTCTACCATCTTATCCAGCTCCGGCCCTCATTCTCGGAAACCAGATCAGCAAGCGAAGCAGACCGACTGCCGCACGTCAGATGAGCTCCGATGACTCTACTGACCTTACTTATCGTGTGCCACCTAGCAAGAAAGCGAAGAAGAACAATTCCATGTACCAGCTCAACGATCACAACGAGATGGTCGATCTAAGTGTCTCGAGGAAAGGTCGTCGTACATCACAACCTATAGCGCGACGTGCCATCCAAAATCGTCGCTTTAGCCAGACTTATCCGCCAAATTTAAGCGACTACAACAACTCTGGAACCGAGCTGGAATCCGACAACGCTGCCATGGGATATGGATGGAGCGAAGAGGACTTCCAGCACGTCTCCTAAGCTATCCTTTACCATCATCTTTGCGGGTTTGTCCGCTGCTAGATATGGTATTGCAGCAGGTCCGGTCATGGCTCTCGAAAGGATAATGATTATCACGAACCCCAATTGACAGCTGCTGGTCAGCTCCTACACTTGGCACAGAGTTCCCCAGAACCCACATATGGCCTGTTTCTTGGGCCCTTGCCCCAAAGCAGTACCATTTTCCTTGCATTCTCCTTTGATATTTGGCTTGCATAGCGGCGGAGCTCATGGCATATTATGGTAGCATCACTAAAGGTCTCGGATCCTCCCCGCTGCAGTGGAGCTGCGCCTGTATTATGGCACAACCATTAAAGGCCTCGGACACTCTGCATAGCGATGGATGGCAAGGCATAATACGGCAGCATCACTAAAGGTTTCGGATCCTCGACATCGCTGGCAATGTGCAGCTTTTGCCACAGACTCGCAACCCTCGAAGCTCTAGCGTAGCTTGACGGATCGGTGGGACCATGTTCTGTGGCAGTCTGGACAGCACTAGTGCGGTGTGGTATTTGCATGCAACAAGCTGCCTGTTGTTTCCTTATGGCATCCGGTTTGATATCCCTTGCGTGCCTGCACTTTGCATTAGATAGATACCCCAGATTTTGTGTTCATCCTTCATCAATCGATTACGATTTGTACTTTTAGCAAACTTTGTTCTCTGCAAATCGTGACCAGGATTCAATGTTGATGGATTAGTGGTTGAGAGCATCAAAGATGGCTGCTCGATGGCTCATGCTTGGACTATCTGTCCTGACTGAAGTTCATGTTATAGCCTCCAGTACCCTCGTCCTTTGTCATCTTGAAGTTATCAGTGGATAGACCGAAAGGCTTCAGTATCCCGTTCCCGAGCTAAAGGTGATCAGTAGATGGCCCAACAGTTACTGCGAAGACATACCTCTTTCAACTTTCCCATCATGTCCCCCAGCTCTTTCTCCTTCGCTTGATTGATGCGTGCAGGCAAGACTGACAGTGCCTGGTGTACGACTTTCTTGTCCTGCGAAGGTAGATCGGACATGCTTGCAAGCTCTCTGTAATCTAGCCACCAAGAGATTAGCCAATTCGGACCCGACTGTTGGTTCGGTGCACGCGCACCCTCGTCAGCACCCTGTAGATTGCCCCATCCACCCTCTTCGCTTTTTGCTCGCGCTCTCCGCATCAGCGCTTTTGCTTTGATCCTTCTGATGTCTTGCTTCCGCTGATCGCTCATCTTCAGTTTAACCAGCTCTTTGTCGGCATCCTCACCCTCGCCCTCAAGCTCCACGACGCCGTCATCCACCTCTCCGGATTTCTCATCGTTGGCCGTTGACGTAGGTTCGAGCCGAACGAGCGCATCCAAGGCGGCATTTGCAGACTCGATGGCGGCTTTCCAGTCCTCTAGCTTCAGATGGCATGCAGAGATATTGCTCTTCAAAACCGCAATCTCGTATTCCAGATAACTGGGACATGACGATAACGCTTTACCGTATTCGCCGATAGCCTGGGAATACCGAGCGGATCCAAAGAAGTTGTTCGCTTCAGCCTTTTGCGCGTTCGACTGCTCCAGAAGTGTCTGTGCTGGCATTCAGAACCAGGGAAATTTCAGGAGAACGGCTCGCCTGCGGCTCACAGCTTCGTCCTCTTGCGAGAAACGTGCTTCATCCGGCACTTCCACTTCGTTATCCCCCTTCCGATTCTTCCCGGCCTCGTGTTCGACTGCCGACGGCATGACTGGCGTATGCAAGATGTATACTGGGTGCCGGATGGTTGGGTCATGGAGCTGCATATGATGGACGGACGTGCACACTTATGTCTCCAGACATGTGACATACGCGATAGCCGCCATGTCCTTAGCTTTCTTGTGAATCGAGCTTTCTCACACAAAAATTGCCCCTTGCCCCTGATTTTATGGCCTTCGAAATGAAGCAAACTCAATTCACTTCCCCCTCAGGGCCTTTCGCGGCTCCAGGCAATATTGCTGGGTCGCCCTTTGTTCTACTGCTTCCCTACACCCCGTTGCGCGAGCCCCGCCGGACCACTTCCTTCCAACGACTCTCTAAGAACTTTCACCTGGAGCAGAACCGGAAGCACTCTGAAGATGAGACAGCCAAAGGCGGAGTAAGTGGCACCATACTGTAAGCTAGAAGCCAGAGTTGATTGAAGCCCAGCTTTCGAAGGGTTCGCGCGTGCCTCTTCGACATGGATGGCCTACTTCTTGACACGGAAGACATATACACACTATGCAATAACGTCATCCTCCATCAGTGTGGCAGACCATCTCTGCCGTGGAATATCAAGGCTCAGTTGCAAGGTCGGCCAGGACCAGAGGTTTGCCTATGATCCCAAACCTTGTGCAACGTTGATCATAATCTTATGATGGTGCTGCAGGCTGGTGATATCTTTCATGCATGGGCTCAGCTTCCTATATCTCGCGAAGAGTACACGGTCCAAATTTCCGCGCTGCAGCGTATGAACTTCCCCTCCGCCCAGCCATTACCCGGTGTACCCAATCTTCTGGCAGACCTTGAGGCGGCCGGTATCTACATCGCCCTGGCTACATCTTCCCATGCAATCAACTACAAGCTGAAGACTTCACACCTTCAATCGCTATTCTCCTACTTCCCAGCCCGTAACCGCGTTCTCGGCGATGATTCCCGGATCCCGAAAGGGAGAGGCAAGCCTGCACCAGATATCTATTTGCTAGCGTTAGAGACGATCAATGCAGAATTGAGGGAGAAGCGGGAAAAAGAGATCTTGCCTGAAGAATGTCTGGTCTTCGAGGACTCCGTACCAGGGGTAGAAGCTGGAAGGAGAGCCGGGATGAGGGTCATCTGGTGTCCTCATCCAGAGCTGTTCAAGATCTATAAAGGCAGGCAGATAGAAGTTCTGGCAGGGATCACGGGCATGTCAAAGCGCAACGACGAGGAAGTAGAAGAGATTCTAGACGAGGCAGGAGTCCCGGGCAGAGTCAAGGGGCGGCCCGGTGCTGTCGATGATGGATGGGCCGAGCGACTGACATCGTTGGTCCACTTTCCATACAAGAAGTACGGCATGGAGGTATAATCAGTATGGCCAGAGTCATCAGAATCAAAATCGGCGATAGTGGAAGGACAGGCGTGTGCAATGGAGAAGTAACATAGATATAGAATAGGCGGAGTATTTAATTTCACATGGCTATAGAACTCCTCAATCCATTTACCGATCACTACAATGTGCAATCACACGTTGATGTTGAAACATTGCTCACGAGTAGAAACAAATAATCTGCCACATTTCTCAAATGTGTCGCGCGCCAAGCCCATATGAATTGGCGGCTAACAAGCAGCCTACGGGAGACGCAGTACCATAACTGAACTCCTCTCGATCACCCTACCACGGTCATGTCTTCCTCTGCTCCCGATTCCACCGACCCGTCGCGTGTTCCGACTCCCAATTTATCCGAAGCCTCACGTTTCAAATCTCAAGCACCCACGGCCGAAGATCTTCTGAAGTCGCAGACAGTTGGGCTCGTCGCCCTATCCGATTTCCGCAAACGACGCGCTGAGGCGCTCGAGCAGAAAGAGCTTGGTCGATTCACAGCCGCGGCTTCCGATGGAGGCCCTGCGACACCTGGGAGCACGAGCGACGGGTAAGTCATTGGATTATGCAGGTACCGCGGACTGCTAATCGTCAAAGCACAGAGTTTCGACACCGAAGGAACTGCCGAAGAAGAAACGAAAAGCCGTGGCAAAGGGTAAGCTCTCCTTTGGAATAGGCGATGAGGAGGAAGAGGAGGAGGGTGAAGAGTCGGTGACCGCATCGGCAGCAATTACACCAGGATCTAGCACACCCGTAAGACCACTAACTAGAGTATCCTCGCCAGCTGCGTCTGTTCAAGGCGAAAATGGTTCGACAAAGAAGCGTCTCGGCCCTAATGCCAACCTCACGATCGCACCCAAAGCGGTGACCAAAGCAGCTCTGTTACGAGAAGTGCAGACCCGAGAACAATTACGCAAGGATTTTCTATCCATTCAGGAGGCCGTCAAAGCAACCGAAGTCATCATACCCTTTGTCTTCTACGACGGCACAAATATACCTGGTGGAAGCTGCAAGGTGAAGAAGGGCGATCATATTTGGGTCTTCCTCGACCGAAGTCGAAAAGTTGCCGCCGAGCTAGGGGTCGGCGGAGGCGAGAAGGCAAACAACCGGAAGGAGTGGGCGCGAGTCGGCGTGGACGATCTGATGCTCGTGAGGGGAGAGGTCATTATCCCGCACGTAAGTCGTCCTGTTTGTCATATTGGAAATGGGCCTCTCCATACTGACCGTACCTAGCACTACGAATTCTACTATTTCATCGTCAACCGCACCATTGGCCCTTCCTCAATTCCACTCTTTAACTACTCGTCCTCCGTTATCTCTTCCACTCGTTCAGGTTCTTCCTCCCCTGAACCGCAAGAACCATACAATCCATTAAAAGCCGCCTCGGCAACCTCGAAACGTGCAAATGCCGGCATTCCTACAGCAGAAGACTTGCTCCGTCTTGAAGGCGCAAATGACGACTCTATTTTCACCAAGGTAGTGGACAGGAGATGGTATGAGAGGAACAAACATATCTTTCCGGCGAGCGTCTGGGAGGAGTTCGACCCTGGTAGAGACTACAGCAAGGGAAGGAGGAGGGATGCAGAAGGTAATGCATTCTTCTTCGGTTGAAGTAAACGCAGTATGCTGCAAAGGCGAGATAGGCCGGCGCTTTTGCAGGGAGTCGATGCTTTCCAAGCGATACAAATACCCACGGCGGCTTCACCAGGGATAGGCTTAGAGACAATCCGGCCGATTACTAGAAGACAGAAGAGTGCGCACTCTCATCCCTCGTTGCCAACATGCCAAGTATCTGTTTTCCTATGTAATCCATAATCCACGCTGCACAAATCGGCAGATTCGCGACTTCTCTTTTGCTTGCCCTTCATGTGCCAAGGCTCTCCTAATATGGACGATATCACCAGACAATTTCAATCTACTTTTTACCAACTTCAACTCCCTGCTAATTACATTGTCGTCGTTCCCTAAAATGACTGGCGATTTGTTCGGCCAACTTAGCAATGGACTTCGCATTGCGTTGCAACTCGCTCAAATGCCGTTCCAAGCTTGACGAGAGGGCAGTCGTCACCACCTGCAGGTAAAAACGCCTCATGCTACCAGCCTTGCATATCTATAGCACAGCGGGCTTTAAGCTGATGAGAGCAGTCACATCTTCTGCCTGCAATGCTCCGAAACCCTAGGCTTGACTGCCCCAGCTGGAGGCAACCGCTTGTGTCCAGCCTGCCAAATGCAATTGCCGAACCCCGACGATGTCGTTTCTACACAGCTGAATCCCACAGAGGACTACAAGACAAGCGTGCTTAGTGGTCTTAACCCGAGCATCATCATGGAGTGTGCTGGTCGTGGTTTGTCCTTCTGGACCTATCAGTCTACGCAGGAGATGTACACAGCAGCTGTAAGACATCCGACTATTACTTACTGACGCCGTACAGCATCTATCAGGAGTATCTCGCCAAGTCATTGACCGACAAGTACGGCAACCTGAGCGTCCAGATGGACAAGATCATCAACGACGCCAACTCGGAAATCGATGGCCTGAACCAGAAGCTTGGCAGTAAGCAGCCAGCTTGAGCATTGTCCAGCGCTACCCTGCTCACCGTTGATCTAGCAATGCAAATCGACCAGGATAGGCTCAAGAACGAGAATACCAACCTCGTCGCAGCTTTCCGCGAGAAAAGCCGCAAGCACCAGCAAACCCAAGAGCTTTATGATCGCCTCAAGCGGAAGGAGATGACGGCAGCAACGCAGTCAGCGGCTTATCAGTCCGTAGACGAGGTACTGGGCTCGGTCAGCGGCCGTCATGGGCAAGAGCATCCCTCTGGGATGTCACAGTATCCGAATATGGGCAGAGCACAAGGTCAAGGTCAGCAGTATCAATACCAAGGAGAGCTCAATGGCGCAGCGCAGGAATATGGCCATGGTCGCAACAACAGCAATGGAAGTAACGGAAATGGCAAGGATGGAGTGATGCTGCCGCCTCCACGTCGGCCTGCAGGGTTTGGAGCTCCTGGCCTTGGGTCGTGTCAGTCTTCCTACTCTATCTTCCTACACCTCCGCTGGTCCAATCCTAACACTCGGTCCAGCCCAAGAATTGACCACGCCTTCCCAGCACCGCACCCGCCTTGGCCCCCTAAACCAGCCAGCAGGTCGCCCAGATCCCTCAGACTACCGCAGCAGCAGCAACATGATGTTCAGTAGCTCACAGAACCAAACGCCATCGCAGCGTCAGCCATTCGGTAATATCAGCGGCAACAGTATCAATCGTCCCAGCATGAGTGGCTACGGTATGAGCGCAGGAATGAAGGTCGGGAGGCAGCAGGGAAATGGTATGTCCTCTGTCCTGGGATAGACGTGGAAGGGGTAGGCGTTTAATAATGCATATGTTAGCTGCTCGTCCGGGCGTTCTAGGGCAGAGTAGGCCTGGGAACCGCTTCACGCATCCGTTGGCGCATTCGCAGTCGCAGGGGTATCAGGAGAATGGGGGATATTGATAACAGCCCAGTTTGACGGATTTGACATTGCTATGAGCTTGAGTGGCGGATGTAGATCGGATGGCCTTGATATCTTGTCGAGCTAGAGAGCTGTAATGAAAACTACCTGCTGTTACGCTTGGTACAATGTATATGGACTATGACAACATGTATTCCCATGCTATGCCCCCGTACAAACACGCGCTCTTCGCCATTCGACAAGCCTTTCATAATCATAAATCCCTCTTCTCATTGCCAGGCCCCCTAACCCACGACTGCGCATACAATCCT
>JAABUS010001419.1_pt1 | contig 52447 bp, 40 predicted proteins | sample 5560161 | NCBI WGS metagenome assembly JAABUS01 (sample SAMN10711885, study PRJNA513376) | rock metagenome | isolation source: Antarctica rocks | place: Antarctica: Victoria Land, Trio Nunatak nord | collected 2016-01-04 | reverse complement strand
AAAAGAAAGGAGTTCTTTATGGACTTGGGTCTTTTTTTTGTTTTTTTATTATACTGTCATCAGCCAGTTATTATTATATCTATCACCTTTTACCCTCATCTGATGTAACGCTTTATGACGCTACAGACGACTTAAAGGTATTTATCAGAGTGGCCATTTTTGGTTATATACGATTTACTGTGTATGCACTGTTGTACTTTGTGATCAAAAACTCGTTCGAGAAAGAAAGACAATTGAGGAGTTTACAGGAAGAGAAATTTGCCCTGGAACAGGAGAAAAAGCAACAGGAGCTACAAAATGCCCTCCTGGTTCAGCAGGAACTCATATCACAACAGGAAAGGTTACAATTTGAATATGCCTTTCTGCGTGCACAAATAAACCCTCATTTCCTTCATAACACCCTTAATGTATTGTATTCCCAGGCATTGAATTATTCTGATGAGCTGGCAGAAAACATACTTAAACTTTCACATATGATGAGATATGCCTTAGAGAGCCTGGAACATGAAAGCGGAAAAGTTTCCATTCAAAAGGAACTATCGCAATTACAAACATTAATAGACATTAATTATCTCCGGTTTGGCAATATTAAAGCGGTGGAATATACGCTTGAAGGTGAAATGGCTGACCAAATGCTGCCCCCGTTGTCTATAATCAGCATTGTTGAGAATGCTTTTAAGTATGGAGACCTAAAAGACCTGAAAAATCCATTACAAATAAAAGTTAAGTTACAACTAGAGCAGATTTATTTTTTCTGCAGAAATAAAAAAAGAAAAAGCAGTATAGAACTGACATCGCACCATATTGGCATTACCAATCTAAGTAAACGACTTGATGTGGTTTTTAAAGATAAGTATGAAATAAATGCCATTAATGAAGACGAGTTCTATACATTTGAATTAACAATAAACAACTAACGCAATGATAAAATGTGTAATCATTGATGATGAACAGCCGGCCATTAACGTTATTGAAGGTTTTATAAAGAAAATGCCAAACCTACAGTTAATGGGCACCGCTACCAGTCCTATATCAGGAGTGGAACTAATAAAAAAACATCAGGTTGCGCTTGTTTTTCTGGATATACAAATGGATGAGATGAACGGAGTTGATGTGATGCAAATGATAAATCCGGATACCAAAGTTATATTTTGTACCGCTTTTTCTGAATTTGCTGTCTCCAGTTATGAATTACATGCTTTAGATTACCTTTTGAAGCCAATACCTTTTAACAGGTTTGTGAAAGCCGTGCAGAGGTTTACTAACGAAACAAGCGCCATCGGCGACCTCTCCAACAACGTTTTAATACCAAATGATTATATATTTGTTAAAACAGAGCAGAAAGGAAAAATGATAAAGATCGACCTTGATGATATTGACTATATTGAAGCAATGAGCAATTACATTTCCTTTCATCGAGGGACCCAAAAAACACTAGCCTACTTAACTATAAAAGAATTAGAAGTGCGTTTGCCCGCTTTTCAGTTTATCCGCGTTCAAAAATCATATATTGTAGCTATAAAGCAAATCACGGCAATTGAAAATGGCTGTTTAATTTTGAAAGGCAGAACAGAAAGGATACCCCTTGGCAATAATTACAAAGAAGCTTTTATGGAGAAAATGAAATTTAAATTAATACACCATTAAGGCCTGTTTAAATTTTGCTGGTTTATTTTCTATACTTCTTTTATTACCTAAAAATTAAATACTATTATACTTTTGTATCAGCAGAGAAAGGCAGGATTTTAGCTAAAAATGGTTCCATCTTTTAAAAAGTTTAGTCACTTCTTAAACACGGATACCCACTTTCAGTTGCAGGGCTCCCAATTTTGGCTAAAGTCCAACTGAGTAATAAAGCACCTTTACTATAACGCTCCTCTTTTAATAACTTAGCAATATGTGCTTCAAGACACGCTGACAAAGGAGCAGTTTTGTTTAATACACAAAACAATTTCTCATTATTCATATCCTTTGCAAGAAGTCTCTTTAAAAGCCTGTTTAAATTTATACAAGAAGAAATTCCATGCTTCTTTTACCCTATCAAAATTGGTGACTGTATCAATTTTTATAAACTAAAACCCAATGTTTACCAGTTTTTAGGTGATAAAAGAAGCATAGAAAATATATTTGAACAAAATTTAAACAGGCTCTAAATATATTTATCAATTCCTTTACCTCAATTTCTTCCCCACTTCCAACAGCAATTCCTTCGCCGCAGCATCCAACTGAGAATCTTTAGCATTTCCTTCACCCAAAGCACGGGAAACGGTTAGATCAACCGGGCGCGGATGCAGTTCCATATCCTTGCCTTCATGATCCTCAATTTTACTGAAAGGTAAACGGATGGAAGAACCATCAATCAGCGTAACGCTGCTGGTAAAAATAATCCAGCCGCCGGTGGGTTCGCCTACTACTTTTCCCAGTTTCATGGTGCGGTAGCCTTCCGTAAAATCTTCTGCATCAGAAAGCGAATGCTGGTTCGTTACCAAAATAGTTGGCAATTCCAGCGTGCGTTGCCCCAGTTGTGTTCGCGCTGGTGCGGCAGGCATCCCGCGGCCGGTCATGGTTAAATAGGGTTTTCGGCTGAATACATCCAGCGCATAAGCGTTTACAAAACCGCCATTGTTGTTGCGGATATCTACAATTACGCCTTCTTTGGATTGATTTTCGGCATCCAGATCCAGATATAATTGATTTAAAGCCTGTTCAGACATATCTACCTAAATGCACATAACCTAAACGGCCATTGCTGATTTTGGTCACATAATCCCGTTGCTGCTGCACCCAGGCGCGGTAAAGCAAACCTTTTTCAGTAGCCTGATTGGTTGGCCGAACGGTAGTTTTCTGCGGATTTGCACCGGAAGCTGAAGTAATGGTTAGCGCAACACGGCGGCCAACTTTATTTTCCAGCAACTGGTTTAGATCGTCATTCGGTTGGATCGGCTGATCATCAATCGCCGTTAAATAATCGCCCACATGGATATTTCCGGCCAGATCGGCAGCACTTAACGGAATAATTTCAGTGATTTTATAACGGCCGCTGTTTTCATAAATAGTCCGATCAAAATATAAACCTAATCTTCCGGTTGCTGCCTGGGCTGGGTTTGGCGGACTGGAAACGCCTGAATGCGACGAATTTAACTCGCCGACCATCAAACTCAAAATCCGGCGCAATTCTTCCGGCGTGCTGCTGCCGGCGGCCAGCGGCGCATATTCGCGGCGCACTTCGTTCCAGTTGGCACCGTGGAAATGATCATCGTAATAACCTTTATTTTGCGCTTCCCAGGCTTCCTGAAAAATCTCATTTTTTTCTTTGTTGAAATCGATATCCATTTCCGCAGTAACTGCAATTGGCCGAACTACTTTAGAATCTACCGAGACAGACATGATCCGGCCCTGTTCCATAAAATAAACTTCTCGGCCATCGGCAGAAAACTGCGCATCATTTTTGTTGCCCGGCATGGAGGTCAGCTGCTTTAAAACAGCCCTTTCTGAGGACAGATCGTCCAGCGGGTACGTATATAAATTGGTTTGCCCGGCCACGGAAGCGGTGATCAACAGCTGTTTACCGTCTTTGCTGATCTCCTGATCGTTCACATTTACGCCAACAGGCAGCAGGTTCAAACGCTGGCCGATGCCTGCCATTACAATTTTTATTTCGGGTATTCCAGGATTTTCACTTTTGGGTGATGCTGTTTTTACCTGTGTTTTTTTGGTGGTGTCCGGCAGCGACGGCGTTTTTTCAGTTGTGGGGCGAGGTGCGCTCGGATTAACCGGACTGGCAGGCGACGTATTCTGCTCCACAAAGAGCTGCTGAAACTGATCTTCCCGGAATTTTGGCCGCTGCGGCACCAAGTCAATCCGGGCAATGTTGGTGTTTTTTGTCCGCTGCGTGGTGCTGAACAAAATGTATTTGCCATCAGCACTCCAGTTCACGTTTCCGCCAAAAGTATTCGCCAAAAAACTAACCGGTTTGGCTTCTCCGCCCAAAACTGAAACGACATTGATATTGCGGAAAGCTTTCGTGCCGTAAGCCGCATAAGCCAGCCATTTGCCATCCGGCGACCAGCAAACGCTACCGGAAGATGAAAACGGCGGCCGGTCCAGATAACCTTTTGCAACTGTTTTTTCCTGATGGGAAGCCAAATCCAGCACCATCAATTCTTTACCATTGCGGATGAAAGCCAGCAGTTTTCCGTTGGGGGATAATATGGGGCCGCCGTCATCTTCGCTGCTTTTGGTCAGCTGTACTTCTTTTGCGGTGATAAAATTATACTGATACAAATGCGCGGCATCTTCCCGGTCAGAAACGTAAATGAGCGAATTACTGTTCGGTGTCCAGGCCAGCTGCGATTCGTTGCCGCTGGTTTTAGTTACGCGCAAGGCATCGCCACTTTCCTTGGCCGAAGCTACAAATACATCACCATGAGCCGTAAAAGCTATTTTTTTCCCATCGGGAGATAAAACCAAATTGCGGAGTTGTGCCGTTAGCCGTTGATGATCTGTGCCCGGACTTGCAGGCGCACCTCGCCGGACAATGTTTATTTCGGAGGTTTTGCCGGAAACCGGATCATATTTCCAGATCTTAAAATCCCGCTCAAAAACCATCATTTTGCCATTATTGGAAAACGTTGGCCAAAGCACGCGGCCTTTGTTAAAATGCGTGAGTTGCTTCGGATTTCCGGATACTGTTTTTACCCATAAATTTTGCGTGCCGCTTCTATCCGAAACATAATAGATTGATTGGCCATCTTTGGTCCACATTGGCCATAATTCTTTGGCACCGCCGGCAGTAATTTTTTGGTAAGTTGGTGTGCCATTATCTTTCATCAGCCAGATTTCGGATTGATCCAAATGGCTGCTGCCGTTGCGCCACCACTGCGAATTAGCAATGCCGCGTGCCGATAAAGCAATCGTTTTGCCATCTGGGGAAGGCATCGCAAAAAACTCGTTCATGTACCGGTTTTGGCTCACCGGCATCGGCGTGCCGCCAGCTGTTTTTACGCGGTAAATATCGCTCATGCCCGAAATATCCCGGCTGGTGGAAGCGTAATAAACATATTTTCCATCCGGCGACCAGGCACTTAAACTTTCATTCCCATCATCAAAAGTCAGCCGTTTCAGTTCGTTGGTTTTGAGGTTGAAAATATAAATATCACCATTTCCCGTCCGGGTTGAATTGAAGGCCAGATATTTGCCGTCCGGCGAGTAAACCGGCCGCGAATCATAAGCCGGATCAGAAATCAGCAAATGTGCTTCTCCGCCGGCAGCCGCAACACCGTCCAGATATCTCCGCCGGAAGTGAAAGCGATTTCGGCACCATCAGGAGAAATGGCCGGATCCGAAAAATAAGGTATTCCTGCTACAGTTTTTTCTACCGGCTGCTGTGCAAATGCAGCAGGCGCAGCAGCTAACAAGAATGCCAGACAAGCTGCATGTAATTTTTTTACACATAAAAATATTGAATTTTTGCTGAAGTTAAAAAGCTTTCAATATAAGTTTTTACAAAGTTGGTTTATGTAAAAGTTTTGTGGTAAAAAATATGCGGTAGCATTTTTTAGGTGATAAAAGAAGTATGTAAAAAGTTTTAGAGCCTGTTTAAATTTTGTTCAATTTATTTTCTATGCTTCTTTTATCACCTAAAAAAACAGGAAACCTCAATGCTTCTTTTATCGGTATAAAATTTAAATACAAAATTTATAGTGCTAAAAGAAGCACTATGAGTTTTTTCGATATAAATTTAAACAGGCTCTTACACCAGCTGCTTCACTTTCCGAAGCAGTTTTTCTACTGCAAAATCCACCTTTTTTAAGTAGGTGCCCTGCAATTTCAGGTTGATGGACGAACAAACATCTTCATCAGCGGGCGGCAGCAAACGCAATTGCTTGATATGCGTACGGAAATAATAAACCAGGTGAATGGCAATGGTATCCGCATCGGTTTTCAGCGCAAAACCTGCCATGATCACCTGCTTGCAATCAAAATAACTAATGCTCCGGCTTTTGGCCGCCAAAAAACTCCAGATCGTTTGTTCCAGCCACGGAATGCCTTTTTTGATACCTTTATTTATCACGGCATCGTTAAGCAACTGCTCCAAAAAATCCATTTTAAAAAGATGTTTTGGGAAGTAAAAGATGCCTGTATTAACGTTCGGAAAAATAGGGATATTAATCTTTAGCAGATCAACCGGTGTAAAAGAATAGGCATTTTGCGTATCCCACATAAAAACCGGCATCTCCTCCATTTTAGGCAAAACAAACTTTTTTAGGAAATAAATATCGCTGTCGATATAAAACACATCGCGCTCATCAAACAGCATCACATCAAAAATTTTCTGTGCATAATTGGTGCTGTTCCGGTAATGCCGGCAAGCAGGATAATCGGCCAGTATCGGTTCTAACTTGGCATCTCGCGCTGTTTTACGGATAACTACGCTGTTTTTCAAACCGGACAAAAGCTTTGCCTCATCCTCGTCGGTAATGCTGCCATCTTCAAAAATCTCCAGCAAAATTTCATCGCACGAATGATGTAGAAAACTTTGCAAACATTCAATCGAAAACTCCAGGTTTTGGTGCCCAAGCAGCGTTTTGCAATATATTTGTTTTGCCATAAACTGATTAAAATTGTACAAAATTTACGCAGCCAATTCATTCAGGTGCAGTACCGGCTCCGCTTTATTTGGATAAAAGGTGATCGAAATTAATGATTAATTGCTGATAATCAGCAATTTCTACTGTTAATTTTTAGAATAAGCCTGAAGTTTTTAAAACGACTTACGCTCAAATACGATATTGTTTTAGCCAAAGTTTCAATTAGCCAACATAAAATTTGGGGTGATAAAAGAAGTATGTTAATCGCCCAAAACTCTTTCAGGTACAGCTTATTATTTTTATTTTTGAGTTGAAATATGATGCAATCCGGAAGTAATTACGATTTACTAATTGCCAAAATGGATGAGTTCATCCGGAGGTATTACTTAAATAAGTTGCTCCGTGGGTTCATTTTTTTGGGGGCCGTGCTTTTTTTCAGTTACCTTGTCGTTACTTTTTCAGAGTATTACGGGCATTTCAATACTTTTTTCCGTTCGGTTATTTTTTACGGATTTATCCTTTTAAACCTATCGCTTTTTGGCTGGCTGGTTGCGCCGTCTTTGCTGGCTTATTTCCGTTTGGGGCGATTGATTTCACACGATCAGGCGGCAGAAATCATCGGCAAATATTTCCAAAATGTGCAGGATAAACTGTTGAACACGCTGCAATTGAAGAAAATTGCTGATCAAAACCCGGAACGAAAATCGCTGATCGAAGCCAGCATCAACCAAAAAATTGCTGAACTAAAACCGGTTACGTTTTCAGCTGCGGTAAAAATCAACGAAAATAAAAAGTTCTTAAAATGGGTTTTAATTCCGTTGGTTTTAATTATTACCGTTGCTTTTGTGGCACCGTCGATCATCCATGACGGCACGGAACGCATCATCAAACACAACCAATACTTCGCACCAAAAGCCCCTTTTAACTGGCATATTTTAAACAAATCGCTTTCAGTGGTTCAAGGTCAAGATTTTAAGCTGAATTTAAAGCTGAGCGGCAACGAATTTCCGGAAAGTGTTTATCTTGAATCGGGCAAAAACAGCTTTAAATTAGATAAAGAAAACCTAAGCTCTTTTTACCATACTTTTTCTAATATCCAGCAAAACATCCGTTTTCATTTGGTTGGGAATGATTTTTCTTCGGAGGAATTTGAAATTAAAGTCAACCCAAAACCTTCGCTGCTGCATCTGGATGTGAGGTTGATTTATCCTGCGTATTTGCACAAATCCGCAGAAAACGTGAATAATGCCGGCGATTTAACTTTGCCCGAAGGAACTTTGGCGCAATGGGAACTGCATACGGAGAACACCAGCCAGGTTTTGTTCTCTATGAACCAAAAAAAAACATTGTTAAATGGTGATAATGAGGTTTTTAAATATCAGGAAAAGTTGCTGAAATCCGGCCCTTACACTGTAAAACCGATCAATAATTTTGTTTCTTCTGCGGATTCTGCTGCTTACCGGGTTTCAGTTGTTCCGGATTTGCCGCCGGTAATTTCTGCGGAGCAAAAGACAGATTCAATCAGTTCCAAAGCTTTTTATTTCAATGGGAAAATCCAGGATGATTATGGTTTTTCATCGCTCACATTTCATTATTCGGTACAAAATCCTGCTTCTCCGCAGAAAAATAAAAATTACAGTTTGCCGGTTAAAGTAGATTTCGGGCAAACTTCATCAACCTTCTTCTATTTTTGGTCGATAAAAGAAGCATTGCTAAATCCGGGCGATGAAGTAATTTATTATTTTGATGTGGCTGATAATGATGGCGTTAACGGTGCGAAACACAGCCGCACGTCGGAACAAACTTTGCACATCCCAACGGAAACCGAGCAAAATAAACAGCTGGATGCCGGCACACAATCGGTAAAAAATAAAATGCAATCGGCTATCAAACTTTCGGCGCAGGTGGAAGGCGATGCGCAGAAACTGAACCGGTTATTGCTGGATAAAAAAACGCTTTCTTTTGATGAGAAAAAGCAGGTGGAAGATTTGCTGCAGAAACGCCACGAACTGGAAAATATGGTAAAAGATATGCAGCAGGAAAACGAGAAAAACCTGTACAACCGGCAGGAAACAAAACAGCAAAATCAGGAAATCCTGGAAAAACAAAAACAGATTAATGATTTGTTTAAAAATGTTTTGGACGAAAAAACGAAAGAACTGCTGAAAAACCTGGAGCAAATGCTACAGCAAAACCAGAAAGACGAAGCGCGGGAAGATGTGAATAAAATGCAGATGGACAATAAATCCTTGCAGAAAGAACTGGACCGGATGCTGGAACTGTACAAGCAACTGGAGTTTGACCAGAAGCTGAACCAAAATATTAACCAGCTGGATAAACTGGCCGAAAAACAACAGGCTTTGGCAGAAAAGAGTGCACAAAAGAAGCAGGATAATAATCAGCTAAAACAGGAACAGGAAGCGATTAAAAAAGATTTTCAGGACTTGAAAAAATCATTGAAAGAGCTGGAGCAAAAAAATGGGCAGCTGGAAAAAAAGAACGATTTTGAAACGCCAAAAGACGAGCAGAAAAATGCTGAGCAGGAAATGGACAAAAGCTCGGAAAACCTGAACAAAAATGACCGGCCAAAAGCAGCACAAGCACAAAAACAAGCTGCGGATGCGATGCAAAAAATGAGCAGTAAAATGAAGGAATCGCAGCAGCAAGGTGAAGAAAAAGAGACGGAACTAAATGCGCAGCAGCTTCGGGCGATTTTGAAAAGTTTGGTGACGAGTTCTTTTAACCAGGAAAAAGTGATGCAGACTTTTAAACAATTAAACGCTTCTGACCCTGATTATGTAAACCAAACCCAGCAGCAGCAAAACATAAAAGATAACCTGAAAACAGTAGAAGACAGTTTGTTTGCGCTAAGCAAGCGCGTGCCGCAGATTGAATCTACGGTGAATAAAGAAATTACTGCGATAAACAATAATATTGATCAGGCAATTGCCAATCTGGGCGAAAGGCGGACGGCAGAAGCTACGCGCGGACAACAATTTGCGATGACTTCGATGAATAACCTGGCTTTGATGCTGAACGAGGTTTTAGACCAGCTGCAAAATATGATGAAAAATGCCAAACCCGGAAGCGGCAAAAAGAAGCAGCCATCGATGCAGCAATTAAGCCAGATGCAGCAGGAATTAAATAAAAACATGCAGAAAGCACGGCAGCAAATGCAGCAACAAGGCAATCAGGGACAACCACAAAACCAGCCCGGCCAACAAAAAGGTGAAGGCATGAGCGAGCAGATGGCAAAAATGGCCCGCCAGCAGGAAATGATCCGCAGGGCACTGCAAAACATCAACCAGCAAGAAAACAAAGACGGTAAAAGCGGGTTAGGTAACCTTAATGAGATCACCAAACAAATGGAACAAACAGAAACCGATCTCGTAAATAAGAAAATTGAAACGGAAACGTTAAACAGGCAACAGAAAATACAAACGCGGTTGCTGGAAGCTGAAAAAGCTGCTCAGGAAAGGGATCAAGACCAAAAGCGGGAAAGCCAGGCTGGCAAAATCATCGCTCCCGGTTATCAGAAGGCATTGCAGAGTTATCAGCAATCAAAAAATAAGCAAACAGAACAGCTTATTACCATACCGCCGGATGTAAACCTGTTTTATAAATCAAAAATAAAGACTTACTTTAACGAAATTAATCGCAAATAAATAATGGTGCAGCCAGTAAAAGTATCAGACGGCGAATTATATACGCTTCAGCTTCCCTCAACAATGGAAAGTATTGCTCGCCTGGAAAACCTGGTTGAAGAAATTTCAGAACGTTATCATGTAAGTGAAGATACTTTTGCCAATATGATGACTTGTTTAAATGAAGCATTAATCAACGCAATAGTTCATGGAAACCTGTCAGACGCCAATAAAACGGTTTTTGTAAATGCAGAAATTAAAGATCAAAAGAGGATTATCTGGACGGTAGCAGATGAAGGACCGGGTTTTGATTACAACGATATCCCTGACCCTACAGCCCCGGAAAATTTGGAAAAGCTAACCGGCAGAGGTGTTTTTATCATTAAACATCTGGCTGATCAGTTTATATTTAATGTTAGGGGAAACGAGGTGGAACTGCATTTTAAGATTTAAAAATGCCTGCCAGGATTAATTTTTTTTCAGAGGAAATTGATTTCAAATTAAAAAACAAAAAACAATTACGACACTGGATTGAAGGAACTATCCTGGCCGAAAATTATACCCTAAAAGAAGTAAACTATATTTTTTGTTCTGATGCTTACCTGCTAAAAATCAACCAGGATTATTTGCAGCATGATACTTATACGGACATTATTACTTTTGATAATTCTGAAGCGGAAAATGAAATCGTAAGCGACATTTTTATATCGATAGAAAGAGTATCGGAAAATGCTTCAACTTATCAGCTAACTATGCTGGAAGAATTATACCGGGTGATGATCCATGGCAATTTGCATCTTTTGGGCTATAAAGACAAATCTGCAAAAGATAAAAAACTGATGCGCGAGAAAGAGAACTTTTATTTATCACGTTTACCTGTATTAATAAAATAAGATACCTTTACATAAACAAACACAAAAATGATCAAATCATTCGCTATAATCCTTGCTTTAATCTTTTCTGCACCAAGCTCAGTTTATGATTTCAAATTGAAAACTATTGACGGGAAAAATTTTAACCTGGCAGCATACAAAGGCAAAAAATTGCTGATTGTAAATACAGCTTCTAAATGTGGCTTTACGCCGCAATATGCTGAATTGCAAAAGTTGGCCGATCAATACAAAGACAAAGTTGTGGTAGTTGGTTTTCCGGCTAATAATTTTGGCGGACAAGAGCCGGGTGCCAACTTGGCGATTAAAGAATTTTGCCAGAAAAACTACGGTGTTACTTTTCCTTTAAGCGAAAAAGTGAGTGTAAAAGGTGATGACATTTCTCCTTTATTTAAATTTTTGACCACCACTGAAAACCCTGATTTTACAGGCGAAATAAAATGGAACTTTGAGAAATTTTTAATTGATGAAAATGGAAAATTGGTTCACCGTTTTCGTTCAAGCGTAAAACCGCTTTCTACAGAAATTACCAGTCAGCTTTAAAAAATGGTTGATAAAAAGAGCTTTCCTGATTTTGGAAAGTTCTTTTTTTATGTCAAAAAAGTTTGAAATTCCTGCCTGCTGATCATTTTTGCGCCTAAAGATTCCAGGTGTTCCGTGTGCATCTGGCAATCAATCAGCTCATACTGTTTTTGCTGGCATAAACTTATCAGAGCTGTTTTAGAAGCATTGCTTACTTTGCTAAACATGCTTTCTCCGCAGAAAATACGGGGCAATTCTACGCCGTACAAACCGCCAACCAAAGTCCTATTTTGCCACACTTCTACCGAATGTGCTTTGCCTTGTTTATGCAGTTCGAGATAAGCATTTTCCATATCCGTCGTAATCCAGGTTCCGCGCTGTCCGGAGCGAAAAATACCTGCGCAGGCATTAATCACAGCCAAAAAATCCTGATTAAAAGTAACTTCAAACTGCTGTGAATGAAGTACTTTTCGCATACTTTTTGATACTTTTAATTCCTGCGGAAACAGCACAAACCGTTCATGCGGCGAATACCACAAAATTGGTTCTTTGTTGCTATACCAGGGGAAAATCCCTTTTTTGTAAGCGTTTAATAATCTTTGCGTTGACAAATCACCGCCAATGGCCAACAATCCGTCGGGTTCTGCCAATTCAGGATCAGGGAAAATTGGCCGTTCATCCAGCTGAAAGATCATAAAAAAAACTTTGATTTTGTTTTCCTATTCATAAAATCTGACTACAGAATTTTACTTCTTTTAGGATGAAAATGTTTGCTCCTATCCGGATTATAATACCTTAATTAAAGATCACATGCTTCTTTTACCGCATAAAAAATGGAGCTGCCCTTTTTTCACAAAGCAGCTCCATAATCGTTTTTAAGATTACAACTTGGCTTCTACACCATATTTGGCGGCATATCTTTTGTACAATTGTTTATGCAGATTATCCAGGTTGATGTTGCGGCCTTGTATAAAAGCCGTTTCCACATTGATGGTAATCATATCCAGCGCATCACCTTTAGAAATAAACAGGTTGGCATCTTTTCCAACTTCCAAACTTCCGGTTGTCTTGTCAATTCCCAGAATTTTGGCATTGTTTAAAGTAATCATTTCTACGGCCTGCTCTTTTGTCAAACCGTAACCAACAGCTTCACCGGCTTCAAAAGGCAGGTTGCGCTGGCGCCAAAAACCAATTCCGGTCAAGCCATACAACACGCCTGCATCCTGCAATATTTTTGGTAATTTATAGGGCAGATAAACATCGTCTTCGTCCTTATCCGGCAGCGTTTGGGTTTCTTTTAGGATAACCGGCACATTGTTTTCCTTCAAAATATCTGTTACTAAATACGATTCTTTACCGCCAACCACTACTTCTTTTATGCCATATTTTTTGGTAAAAGCGATGGATTGAATAATTTCTTTAGAGTTATCCGCAGTTACAAAAAGCTTTTTGCTGCCGTTAAATAAACCTTTCATCGCTTCAAAACGCAGGTTGGTTACTTTTGGCTTTGTCATCTCGGCATAAGCTTTGGCTTCTGTAAAATAACTATTGAGGTTATCAATAATTTTCTGTGCACGCTCAGCCGGAGTTTCCTGCGCCGCAGCTCCCGGAACCGGTGCTCCTCTCCTGCTTCGTACAGCTTTGGCAACCGGCCAGTTAAGGTGCAAGCCAATATCGGTTTTATAAGCTGCATCCTGCCAATTCCAGGCATCCAATTGTACCACAGATGATTGACCGGAAATCACGCCACCTTCCGGCGTGGGTTGCGCCAGTAAAATACCATTGGAACGAACCGTTGGGATCACTTTAGAATCTGTATTATAAGCAATTATAGAACGTACATTGGCATTCAGATCGCCCACTTCTTCATTATCAATTGTTGCCCTGACGGATTCAAATTCTACCAAACCAAGCGAAGTAACCGGCGCAATAAAACCCGGGTAAACCTGCTTGCCGTTTGCCAAAATTACCTCGATAAAAGAAGCATTGGGTGCCGTGCCGCTGCCGATAGCGGTAATTTTGCCTTTATCAAAAGCAATGTAACCGTTCTCAATTACCTGCCCGTTGCCCACATGAATGGTTGCGCCGGTAATTAAAATGGGTTTGGACTGAGGTTTTGCAGGAGAAATATTGGCCTGGCCAAAAGCAAGGAAAGTGCTCAGCATCAATCCGCCAAAACTGAAGAGTATTTTTTTCATGATCGTTTTTTCAAGATTAATGTTGATTCTGATTTTGCCCGATTATGGTTCCTTTTACCACAAACTGATCTTCTTCCAGCGTTTCGCATTCGTACAAACGCCTGCGCTGGGCAGTTGGCCGTTGTGCATTGGAACCTGCATTTTTAGCTTCGATCATTTTTTGGATGATGCGGCCTTCATCCGCTTTCATGGCTTTCTGCCTGGCTGCATCCTGTGCATAATCCCAGTATGGAATGCCATCTACGTAAGTTTTTTCAGCAACAGCATAAATCGATAAAGGATCAGCAGACCAAACCACCAGATCTGCATCTTTTCCGGCTTTAATGCTGCCGATTTTTTGATCCACGCGCATCATTTTCGCCGGGTTCAGCGTAACTAATTTCAACGCATCTTCCTCGCTCATTTGTCCGTAAGCAACCGCTTTTCCGGCTTCCTGGTTTAATCGGCGCGCCATTTCGGCATCATCAGAATTAAAACCAGTTAAAACGCCAACTTCGTGCATCAGCTTGCCATTGTAAGGGATTGCTTCTGCCACTTCCATTTTATAAGCCCACCAATCCGAGAAAGTAGAACCGGCAATATTGTGGGCTTTCATTTTATCAGCCATTTTATAGCCCTCCAAAATGTGTGTGAAAGTATTGATCTTGAAACCCATCGAATCGGCAACGTGCATCAGCATATTGATCTCCGATTGCACATAAGAGTGACAAGTGATGTGGCGTGTATCGTTCAGAATCTCTACCAAAGCATCCAGCTCCAGATCGCGGCGCACGTTACTTCCTTTTACGGCACGCGCTGCTTTGTATTCTTTTGCACGGGTAAAAGCATCCAAATAAACCTGCTCCACGCCCATACGCGTTTGGGGGAAACGCACATTGGCGGCACCAAAAGCCGCCTGACTGTTGCTTTGTTTCACGTTTTCGCCCAAAGCAAATTTAATAAAGCCCGGACTGCCTTCAAATTTCATCTGATCCGGCATCACACCCCAGCGATGTTTGATCAGTTGCGTTTGGCCGCCAATTGGATTAGCCGAACCGTGCAGAATATGCGAAGTGGTTACGCCGCCAGCCAATTGGCGATACAGCTCAATATCTTCGGAATTTAGTACATCAGCAATCCGAACTTCGGAAGTTACCGCCTGGCTGCCTTCATTAATGCCGCCGGTTGCAGCAATATGCGAGTGTTCATCCACAATGCCGGCAGAAATATGCTTGCCGGTGGCGTCAATTACTTTTGCACCTGCGGCAGATAGATTTTTGCCTACTGTTTTTATCTTGCCATTTTCGATAAGCACATCTGTATTTTTCAGGATGCCTTCTTTCTCATTGGTCCAAACAGTTGCATTTTTGAACAAAACGGTTTCTGCTTTAGGGATTTGCGCATTCCCGAAAGCCATGAACGGAAAGATAACCGGGCCAACATTTATATTGGTTTTTGGAGTTGGACGGGATGCCTGCATTCCGCCGGCTGAAGTAGAAATGGTTGCCCATTTAGTAGCTGTTCCGTCCGGCAAAACACCTTCACCACGCAGAGTTATGGGTGATGTTGAGGTAAGATATCCGCTTAAACGAATGTTGCCGACAGGGTTATTTTTCAGGTCGAAGTAAATATTTACCTGATCGCCGGTACGCAAAAATGTTCCTTATGTACGTGAGCTGTCTGCGCCGTTACGACTTACTGCAAGTGTGTAGCCAGGCGTACCCGATAAAGCCGCAGGTGTACCAGTTACACGCAGCGAAACGGCTGGCAAACCATCACCGGTTAAATTGTACGTTCCGCTTAAATCAGCCACATTTAATTTTGCAACTACGTACTGGCGTCCTTCTACCCAATTTTCATAAATCACATTGTCTTTTTTGAAAACGCTGGACGACGTGATAATAAAGTTGGCCATTTTGCCTTTTGCCAGCGTGCCTACTTTATCGGCAATGCCCAGCATTTCGGCCGGTGTTTGGGTTACTGCTTTTATCGCCTGTTTTTCGGTGAGGCCAAAATCTACGGCAGTGCGCAGGTTCGTCCAGAAATCACGGGAGTTTTCTAATCCGTAAGAAGTAATGGCAAAACGGATTCCGGCTTTTTCCAACGTTGCCGGATTTGTGGGCGCCAGTTCCCAATGCTTCATTTGCTCATAAGTAATATTGCGGGCATCAAAAGGATCGGTTACATCATAAGGCTGCGGAAAATCCAACGGAATAATAAAACTGGCTCCGGTGGCTTTCATTTCATTGATGCGCTGGTATTCTTTTCCGTCTGATTTGTAAACATAAGTTCTGCTGAATTCCTTCCCGATTTTTGCTGCGCGAATGGTACTTAGCGGATCTGTTACTTCAAAAATCTGCGGTAAAGTTTGTTCCCGGTTAAACTCATCCAAAGAGATATTATATTCTGATTTTTGGTTTTTATACCAGGCCGCATCATAATAAGTCTGACGGATCAAAGCAATAACGCCCATCAGCGAAGTTGGATAATTGGTTGCTGCCGTGCCTTTGCTAAAAGAATAATGCGCTGCTGCCTGGTCATTCAGCATTACCTGGTTATCCCGCTCATCGCCCAAAGAAACTGCAACCGAAGTGCCGCGGGCAATGCCATCATGGATTAAAGATTGTACTGCACCAAAACCGTTTCTTTTGAAATCAGCTGCTGCAAGTACGTTGACGTGAAAAACTGCTTTGGCATTCATTTCCGGCTTAATCGCTTCGTTCCAGCCATAAGCACCGGGTTTGGTAGAAACGGGGACATTAACACGATTAAAACCGCCGCCGCCTACTCCGCCCGAACCAAAAGCTTGACGTGGTGCTTCCGGCAAACCGTAAGTAGTGTAAGCATCAACCAATCCCGGATAAATAAATTTTCCTTTCAGATCGATGGTTACATAACCTTTCGGAACAGCAAGGTTTTGGCCAACGGATTCGATCAAGCGGTCTTTAATCAGCAAAGTTCCGTTGGTGATGGTTTGATCAGCATTTACAACAATGGTTGCATTGGTAAAAGCATATTGCCCCGGCCGGATATCCCATGCTCCGTTTACAGGATAAGTTTCCTGTGCGCTGGAATATTTAAAGATGAGCAGGGCAAAACAAAAAAGTAAGCGTTTTTTCATTCTGCAAATAGTTTTTCTTTAAATATATTAAATCAACCCATACAGAAATAGATTTTGGCTTTAGTTAATGTTATTGTTACATAATCAACCTGGTTCAGTCAATCTTAAATTACCTGTATATTCGCAAAAAATTATTAATACTTCTTTTATGTACATTTTTTTTAAATATTTACATTCCGGCTTGCGCTACATAGTGCTGATTTTGGTAGTTGCTGCCGTTATACAGGCACTTTTGGGTTGGCTGGGTAAAAAAACTTATACCGAAGGCAACCGAAAACTAAATTTATTTGCCTTGATTTCGGCGCACACACAACTAATCATCGGTTTGGTATTATACTTTTTGAGTCCGCTCGTAAATTTTTCCGGTGCTGCAATGAAAGACCCGATAGCACGATATTGGACAGTGGAACATATCACGATGATGATCATTGCCATTGTGCTGATCACGGCTGGATACGCCCGTTCCAAAAGGGTTTTAGTGCCCGAAAAGAAGCACGCCAACATCTTCATTTTCTATTTTTTAGCTATAATAATTGTAGTTGTTACACTTATTCTGAGCCATCGCGGCGTGCTGGGCATGTCAGTTTGAAAAATATTTTTGTAAAAGATTTGTAATCTCATTTTTCTTTATAATTTTGTTCAAATAATGATTGATCAAAAACATAATAACAACTGGCAAAGCCTTCCTAAAAGGAAAGCCGGATGGTGTTTTTGATTTTTCCCACCTAATCAATTATAAACCTGATATGAACCCGGCCGTTAACACGTGTCGGGTTTTTTTAATATCAACCATGAAATATAAATTAACTTCTGCTTACAAAAAACTTTTGGCCGATACAGCCACGCCGGTAAGTATTTATTTAAAACTGCGTGACGTTTTTCCGAACAGTTTACTGTTGGAAAGTTCAGATTATCATAGCCGCGAAAACAGTACGAGCTACATTTGCTGCGAACCGATTGCGGGGATGATTTTGCAAAACAGGACGATGACGAACCGCTATCCCGACGGAACGCAGCAGGAATTTGAACCCGGAACTTTTGATGCCGTTACCCACATCGAAAGTTTTTTGAAAATGTTTGAGACCACTGAAGCACCGCTAAAAATTGCGTCCAACGGTTTGTTTGGTTATTTTTCGCATGAGATGGTGGAGCATTTTGAAACCATCAAACTTAAAACCGAAGAAGATTACCGCGGCATCCCAACTATGCAATACTTCGTTTATCGGTATATAATTGCCATTGACCACTTTAAAAACGAACTGCATATTTTTGAAAACCGGTTGGAAAATGATCTGCAGCCTTCCGGTTTGGAGCGCATCCAATACCTCATTCAGAATAAAAATTTCCCCGAATATCATTTCAACCTCAACGGAGAAGAAACCTCTAACCTAAAAAATGAAGAATTCATCGGCATCGTAGAAAAGATGAAGCAGCACATTTTGCGCGGCGATGTTTTCCAGATTGTGCCATCGCGAAATTTCAGCCAGCCTTTTCAGGGCGACGAATTTAATGTTTACCGTGCGCTGCGTTCTATCAATCCGTCGCCGTATTTGTTTTATTTTGATTACGGTAACTTCAAAATTTTTGGTTCTTCGCCGGAAGCACAAATTACTATAAAAAACCGGCTTGCTACGATTTACCCGATTGCCGGAACTTTTAAACGTACCGGCGATGATGAAAAAGATGCACAATTAGCCCGCGCACTGGAAAATGATCCGAAAGAATCCGCAGAACATGTGATGCTGGTAGATTTGGCGCGGAATGATTTGAGCCGCCACTGCACCAACGTAGAAGTAAAGGCTTTTAAAGAAGTGCAGTATTATTCGCATTTGATCCATTTAGTTTCGCGGGTTTCGGGCAAAATCAAACCCGGCGTACCCACTTTTAAAGTTGTGGCCGATACTTATCCCGCAGGAACTTTAAGCGGCGCACCAAAATTCCGGGCGATGGAACTGATAGACGCTTACGAAAAAGGCAAACGCAGTTTTTATAGCGGCGCCATTGGTTTTTTAGGTTTTAATGGCGATTTTAACCATGCCATAATTATTCGTTCTTTTTTAAGTAAAGCAAATGTGCTACATTACCAGGCCGGCGCCGGGATTGTGGCCGATTCTGTGCCGGTAAGCGAACTAAACGAAGTCAATAATAAAGTAGCCGCTTTGCGCAAAGCATTAGAAACCGCAGCCGAAATTTAATACGATAAAAGAAGCATCATGACCAATCCCAAAATTTTAATCATCGACAATTACGATTCTTTCACTTACAATCTGGTTCATTTGGTGAATGAATTAGGACTGGAATGCGAAGTTTGGCGCAACGACCAGTTTCAGCTGGAAGAGGTGGAAGCTTTTGATAAGATCATTTTATCGCCGGGTCCGGGAATTCCTTCTGAAGCTGGTTTGTTGTTAAAAGTGATCGAAAAATATGCCGATAAAAAAAGCATTTTTGGCGTTTGCTTAGGCCAGCAGGCTATTGCCGAAGTTTTTGGCGGAGAATTGTACAACCTCAGCCGGCCGATGCACGGTTTGGCCACGCCGATAAAAGTTACAGATCCCGAAGAAAAGCTGTTTGCAGGCTTGCCGGAAACGTTTAATGTTGGCCGTTATCATTCCTGGGCAGTTTCTCAAAAAGGTTTGCCTGATGAGATTTTGATTACGGCAATTGATGAAAAAGACAATTCCATTATGGCATTGCGGCATAAAAATTATGATGTGCGCGGTGTACAATTCCACCCGGAGTCTGTGCTGACAGAATATGGAAAAGCGATGATGCACAACTGGCTGACAGATGCGGAGACGGAAGCAGAACTGGATTTAATTGCCAATCATTTTATTAAATTATAAGCTTTTTTGCTGAAAATATTTCTCCATGATAACTATTTTAGACCGGATTGTTGCCCGCAAAAAAACAGAAGTCCAGGCTGCAAAAAACAAAAATTCCTATACTAAATTAGAAGAATCAGAATTTTTTAACCGTACGCCGCTTTCTTTTCGTGAGTTTTTGTTAGATCCTTCCAAAAGCGGGATTATTGCTGAGTTTAAGCGGAAATCGCCATCCAAAGGCATCATCAACGATCAGGTAAAAGTAAAACAAGTAACGCAAGCTTATGCTGCGGCCGGTGCTTCGGCTTTGTCGGTTTTAACGGATAGTGCTTTTTTTATGGGCAGAAAAATGGATTTGGTACAGGCGCGAAAAGCCAATCAAATCCCAATTTTACGGAAAGATTTCATGATCGATGAATATCAGATTATCGAAGCCAAAGCGTTGGGCGCAGACATCATTTTGCTGATCGCGGCAATTTTATCTCCGCAGGAAATTAAAAAAATGGCTGCGCTGGCGAAAAGTTTGGGTTTGAACGTTTTGCTGGAAGTGCACAACCTGGAAGAACTGGAAAGAAGTTTGGACCCGCAAATTGATGCTGTCGGTGTAAACAACCGCAACCTGGCCGATTTTACGGTTTCGGTGGATACTTCTTTTACCCTGATAAAATCTATCCCCACCGAATTTTTGAAGATTTCAGAAAGTGCGATTTCTAATCCTGAAACCATACGTCAATTAAAAGAAGTTGGTTTTAACGGTTTTTTAATTGGCGAAAATTTTATGAAAGAGGCTGATCCTGGAGCGGCGATGAAAGCTTTTGTCAATCAGATTTAACGGGAAATGTTTTTAATGAAATCCTACTCAATTTCAACAATATTTACATCTGCAATTAAAAGCATTTGTATAGCAGTATTGATGTGGTTTTGCAAAAATTGCCATAACGTACGATTATCACAATTACCAATTTTTAAACATATTAACTTAGGTGGCGAACCCAAACGGTTAACAATCTCGGCAAAATCAGCATCTTTAGACATTAGTATAATGTTGCCATGATCTTGTGCTTTTTGATAAATTGCTATATCTGTTAAACTTTGATAGCCAAGTAAAAATGACGATTTAACGATGAACCCCGTATATTCCGCCATCCATTTGGCAATAATTGGCGACAGTTGAACATCGAGCCAAATTTCCCAACTATCAGGAGGCATGAATTATAACAGTATTTTTTAGTTTAACAGAAGCATATAAAAGTGCTGCTTTAATATCCTCTTTTTCTAATAGAGGATGTTGCTCCAAAATTTCGCTTTCTGATAGACCAGAAGACAACAATTCGAGCACGTCACTCACTGGAAAACGCATACCTCTTATGGTTGGTTTGCCGCCCATCAAACCAGGCAACAGCGTAATCCGATTAAGAAGTAATATATTAGTTGCTGGCATAGTTAAAGATACATATAAATCATCTATTAAACAATTGGCATTATTAAAATAGTGGAGAGATTTATTTACCTGGTTTGCAGGCTTAGCACTCCAATAGACACAAGATAATTAGAATGAAACAAAAATTTTATGATACTGCCATCAAGCAGGAAAAAGCGGTTCTGGTGGGTATCATCACCCCAAATGAAACCGAAGAACGTGAACGCGAATACTTGGAAGAACTGGAGTTTTTAGTGGATACGGCCGGCGGTTTAACGGTAAAAACATTCACCCAAAAAATGCAGCGACCGGAACGCGCTACGTTTGTAGGCACCGGCAAGCTGGAAGAAATAAAGAATTACGTAGCAGCAGAAGAGATAGACATGGTGGTTTTTGACGACGAACTTACGCCTTCTCAAATGCGGAATATCGAAACGGAACTGCAAGTTAAAATTTTAGACCGAAGCAATTTAATCCTGGATATTTTTGCTGGCCGCGCGCAAACCGCACAAGCAAAAGCACAGGTAGAACTGGCGCAATTACAATATTTACTGCCGCGTTTAACCCGTTTATGGACGCACTTGGAACGGCAAAAAGGTGGTATCGGGATGCGTGGCCCGGGCGAAAGCCAGATCGAAACCGACAGGCGTTTGATCCTCAACAAAATCTCTCTCCTGAAAGAAAAACTAAAACATATCGACCGCCAAAATGAAACACAACGCAAAAACCGCGTGGCACTGGTTCGTGTGGCTTTGGTTGGCTATACAAACGTTGGCAAATCCACGATTATGAACATGATTTCCAAATCGGAAGTTTTTGCGGAGAATAAATTGTTTGCCACGCTGGATACAACGGTGCGGAAAGTTGTGATTGAGAATCTGCCTTTTCTACTTTCTGACACCGTTGGCTTTATCCGCAAATTGCCTCACCATTTAATTGAATGTTTTAAATCGACTTTGGATGAAGTGCGTGAAGCGGATATATTGATCCATGTGGTAGATATTTCGCATCCGAATTTTGAAGACCAGATCCATACCGTAACCGAAACTTTGAAAGATCTGGGCGCGATTGATAAGCAAATCATTACCGTTTTTAACAAGATCGATGCTTATCATCCGGCTACCATCAACCCGGAAGAGCCGGAAATTGCACCAACTTTGGAAGAATTTGAGCAAAGCTGGATGGCCCGGAACAATAGTCCGGCGATCTTCATTTCAGCATTGAACAAAGAAAACCTGGAAGATTTCAGGAAATTGCTTTATAAACATGTAAAAGCAATTCACACAGAACGCTATCCTTATGACCAATTATTGTATTGATACTGTTTTTATCACCTCAAAATCAGGCAACACAAAATACCATTTATCATTGTCCGTCCGTTCAATATAAAACCTTACCCGTAAATAATCATTATGGAATCTAAAAGACAACAAAAGTTTGCCGGCGTAATCCAACAGGATTTGGCAGCTATTTTTCAGCGGGAAGGAATGAATTTTCTGCCCAATACTTTAATCACCATCACCAAAGTGCGGACTACGCCGGATTTGGCTATTGCGCGCGTTTTTTTAAGCTTTTTTAACGGAACCAACAACGAGCAAGCTTTGCAAACCATCAAGCTGCATTCGTCGGAAATCCGGTATAAATTAGGTAAACAGATTAAAGATCAGGTGCGCGTGATCCCACAACTGGAGTTTTTTGTGGACGATACCAGCGATTACGTTGACCGGATGGACAAGATTTTCGACAAAATCCACAAAGACGAAAGCGAAAATTAAGGTTTTATGCTGAATGAAAAGCATCATCAATTTGCTGATCTTCTGCAAAAACATGCGCAGGAGATTAGTAAAGTGGTTGATTTTGATCCGCAGAAAGACAAACTATTTCCATTTGATTTTACTTCGGCCAATACTGATTTGCAGCCGGAAACCGTTGCCGATACGCTTGCCTTTTCGGCCTATATCAATAAAACTTTACAGCAAAATAATTGCAAATATGGCATCGGCGGCTATTTTGAAAACCGCACTTTGTACGCCAGAAGCCAGCATTTTAATACTGCTGATGAACCGCGGCGTTTACATTTAGGTGTTGATATTTGGGCTGAAGCAGGCACGCCGGTTTATGCTCCTTTTAGCGGTAAAATCCACAGCTTTCGGAATAATGATCATTTTGGAGATTATGGGCCGACGGTTATTTTGGAACACTGTTTTTACGGGTTAAATTTTTATGCGCTTTACGGCCATTTAAACCGGAAATCGTTGGAAAATTTATTTCCCGGAAAAACAATCCAACAAAACGAAAAAATTGCCGGATTTGGTGTTCCGACAGAAAACGGAAACTGGCCGCCGCATTTGCATTACCAAATTATGTTTGATATGGAAGGAATGGCTGGCGATTATCCGGGCGTTTGCAAACTTTCCGAGCAGGAAAAATATCAGCAGAATATTCCTGATCCAAATTTAATTTTACGTTTTCCGGCACAACGATAACGCGGTTTTTTCGTTATCCTATTTCATTCCTAATCAAAACTTATGCTGTTTTTATTCATATTTTTTCAATCTTTAGTTTCCGCTTTTGTTGCCGAAGACCAACCGCAATTTAAAGGCGGGCAAGGCGCATTAAATAGTTTTTTATCGCAAAATCTCATCTACCCGGATTACTCAAAACAAAATTGTATTTCGGGCACTGTGCAGGTAAGTTTCAACATCGACCTAAATAATAAACCGGTAAATGTTAAAGTGCAAAAAGGTTTTGGTATTGATTTGGACGATGAAGCCATTCGTTTGGTAAAAATGACAGCTGGCAAATGGATTTTGCCCGCAGACCATGATTTAAGTACGACTTTGATCTTGCCGGTCAACTTCAATTTGAGCGATTCCCGCTGCAGCCTCAGGAGCCGGAATGATACGGAACAGGCCATTACAGCTTATAAAGCACGTGAAGCTTTGGTGGATGCCGTAACCAATTACTACAAAAACAAATTCTTAGGTAAAGCTGATGCATCCAAAGAACCAGAAATATTGGCTTTAAAAAAACAGTTGGGTTTTGATGATGATTATGCGGATGAAGTTGTTGATCAGGCAAATACCAAACTGAAACAAGGCGACCATGAAGGCGCCTGCGAAGACTGGAAGTTTGTGCGCAATATCGGCAGCAATAAAGCGGATGCGATGCTGGCTAAATATTGCAAATAAAACTGATGCTTCTTTTATCGGTATAAAATTGAGTTGATAAAAGAAGCATTCTGGCATTTCGACCGAAGGGAGAAATCTTCTTCAAAGAGAAGATACCTTATTTTTCGATGAGGATTTCTCCCTTCGGTCGAAATGACAATGCGGATAAATCTTCGCGCTAAAATCCTCACTCCTTTCAAAATACCATGCTTCTTTTATCGGCATAAAATTGTTGTAAAACAGCAAAGCTCCCTGATGGGCAGGGAGCTTTTACTAACCAATTATAAACCTAAATTATGAGAAGGGCTGTAGGAGAAGGGGTCGAACCTTCACGAAGTGGTTATCATGTTGCCATGGTTTCCCATAATCTTCGCCACCGGGACAAGGAGGTGTGTCTGCCAAATTTCACCATCCTACAATATCTTTTTATTCAGCAATGATAAAGAACGTTTTTCTGATTGCTTGATGCAAATCTAAGGCATGATTCATTTTCTTGCAAATATTTCAACAAAATAATTTTATTTTTATCTAAAATTAAATTATAATTGTTAAACGTTACACATTTCAAAATTTATGCCTCTCAAAAAACCTCATAATTCAGAAATTGATAATCTGGATATTCAAATTTTGTCTATCCTGATGAAAAATGCAACCACGCCTTATACAGAAATTGCCAAAGAACTGATCGTTTCGGGCGGCACGATACATGTGCGGATGAAAAAATTAGAAGAATTGGGCATCATAAAAGGCGCAAACCTGGAAATTAACCCGCAAAAGTTAGGTTATGATATTTGTGCTTTTCTGGGTATTTTTTTGGAAAAAGGTTCGCAGTACAACAACGCCGTTAAACAGCTAAAAACGGTAAACGAAATTGTAGAACTGCATTATACCACCGGCAGCTGGAGTATTTTTGCCAAGATTATTTGCCGGGATACCACACATTTGCGGGAAATTTTGAATGAACAAATCCAAAGTGTAGAAGGCATACAGCGTACCGAAACGTTTATTTCATTAGAAGAAAGCATTAAAAGACAGATCATTTTGGATTAAAAATTACTTTTATACAGCTACCAATTGCTGCAAAAAACCATAATATAAATAACTGCTGACTTTGGGATAACCCATATCGGCCAGCAGTTTGCCATAAGCTTTTACCTGCGTGCGATGCTCGGGCCGCTGATCGGAAGTAAATTTAAAATCCAGGATCGTTACTTCATCATCGCCGATCAAAACCTTATCCGGACGGTAGCTTTCGCCTTTGCTATCAATAATCGTTTGTTCCGATAAATCCTGATACGGTTTGCCGAGCAATGCTTTTAGTTCCTGATTTTGCAGCACGCTTTGCGCGTTTATTTTAACTTCTTCTTTTTCTGCTTCACGGATCAAACCTTCCTGCTGCATTTCGTTGATTACTTTTGGCAGTTTGGCCAGATCCATCGTCCGGGCAAGCAATTCATGCAAAATTATCCCTTTGTGCTGAGCCGCGTCTCCGCTTAATAAATCCAGCTTGATCCAAACTTTTTTACTGGCCAATGCCTGGCTTAGCCGTTGCGAAACCGGATATTTTTTCAGTTGGATTTTTTCTTCGGATGCTGTTTTTATCGATGCTTTTTCGGTAACGGGTTCATCCAAAACAAAATTATCATTGATAAAAGAAGCATTCAAACCAACCACCGGAATTTTCAAAGCTTCCAAAACCAGATCGCCCACAATGCTTGTTTTGGCCTCATTTTTTCCTTGTCCGGGTGCAGTGATATACAAATGATTTCGCGTGCGTGTAGTGGCTACGTACAACATATTCAGCGCATCCATCAAATTAAAAAGCAATTCTTCAAAATAAGCCTTGGAAAAATCAGATTTCCCCAATGATTTTTTATAATTTACCGGCACGGATTGCAGCATTTCGTAAGGCGTGTCCTGTGTATCTACCCAAAAAATACTGTTCGTCATCCCATCCAAATCCCAGCTGCAAAACGGCAGCATCACCACATCAAAAGCCAGCCCTTTGGATTTGTGGATCGTCATTACCTGTACGGCATCATTTTGCGAACCTGACGGCAACGCTTTCAGTTTTCCTTCCTCGTCCCACCACTCCAAAAAACGCGTAATGCCCAGTTCGCCCTGCGTGGTAAATTTGGCCAGCATATCCCGGAAAGCAAAAAGATAAGGCAAATGCTGTGTTTGCGTATCCAAATTATAAACCGTAATCAATTGTTCAGCCAGTTCATTCAGCGGTAACTGCTGCCAGGCGTAAAAATTTCGGCACAAATCCGGCGGCAACAGGTTTTGCATTTTTATAACTGGCGTATCTTTTAAGTTGATCCAGGCTTGCGGCGGCACAATTTGCCCTAATTGCTTGAAATACAGCTGTATGCACAAACCTTTGTACAGCACGGATTGCTCATTTTGCGTGACCATTAATTGCAGCGTGCTCACTAAAAGTTTTACAGCAGAATTATTGTTGATGAGCAATGCCTCGCCCGAAAGCACTTCGTAAGCACCGAAACTTTCGCCCTGAGTTTCCTGACGGATTTTTCGCGCCTGCTGATCGGCCATCAAATGCCCGATCACATCTCTGGCTTCACGGTTGCTACGTACCAAAATACAGATTTGGCCGGCCTGATATCTGCCCGAACCAATCCAGTTGTTCAGCTTTTCTGATAATTGTATCAAAGCCGTTTCCCGCACTTGTGAAGCCCGAAAAAGATTATTTTCGACCGGTAAAAACAGCACTTCCACAGAACCGCCGGGCAGCGTACTTACAGCTTTTTTCTGAAAACTCTGCAAGTAAGCATCCGGGATGATGTGGTCCAAACCGATGGTTTTCCACCAGCCGTCATACAATTCTGCGCTGCCGTCCTGCAAAACTTTATCGTTAATCAAGGTTTGCAGCAGCTTCGGGATTTCCTGAAAAAGATGGTTGTTGAAATCAATAATGTTGGCCGCACTCCGATAATTTTCCTCCAGCGAATCACTCAGTACATTATTTGCACCAATATCTGCTTTGGCTTTGTGCAGCAAAATCCGCCAGTCGCCGTTGCGCCAACGGTAAATGGACTGCTTCACATCGCCCACAATCAAATTATCGATCATTTTTCCGTTCGCTTCGCCGATGGTATTTTGCAGCAGCGGCAAAAAATTATCCCACTGAAAAGATGATGTATCCTGAAACTCATCAAACAAGAAATTTTTGTACCGGTTGCCCATTTTTTCCCAGATAAAAGAAGGGTTATCCTGCTGATCGGCCGTAATTCCTTTCAACAAAAACTGTGCATCACTGATCAGCAAAGCCTGATTTTCTTCGCGATAATCTGTTAATAATGAGGCCATTTCCTGCATCAACCGCAAATAATACAGGTTGGTATTGATGGCTTTTGCCATTTCATATTTACCGGTTTCTGCGAAAAAAAAATCCTGCAAACCCAGCAAAACCGGATTGATCTGATTATACAAGGCCGCCACAGAAGCCGTCAGATTTCCGCCTTTCTGATATTCTTCGGGATTGTCAATCAACTTTTTTAGGTCGATAAAAACAGCGTGGTCACCAGCGGCCAGTTTAATTAATTTAGAAAACGGATGCCGGGATTTCCCTTTCAGCTCTTCCAAAGCTATGCCGGATTTTTCCCAAACCTGCAAAGCACCGGCCCCTAAAATTTTAAAAGCTTCCTCAAAATAAGCAATCCGGACACGCGTCAGTTTCATTAAATCGGGAAACAGTGTGGCCGAATCCAGTTCTTTCAGCGCATTTTCAAATGGTTGGAAACGTTCTTTAAAAATCTCGCCCGTTAAATCCAGCAGCTCGCGGCGATAGTTCCAGCTTTTGTTATCGCCTACCCGATCCAGTGCCAGGCTGATGATCCATTGCAGCAGTTCGGGTTTTTCGTCCAGCCGCGCGTTTAGTTTATCTGCCAGCGATTGTTTGACTTTATCCAGGTTCATTTCCAGTTTATAACCGGCATCCAAACCCAGCTCAAACGTAAAACTGCGGATCACCTGCTGCACAAAACCGTCAATCGTATTGATAGCAAAGCGGCTGTAATCGTGCAAAATCCGGCGATAAATCTGGTGTGCACGTTCCTGCAACATTTCCGGGTTCAAATCCGGATGCGCCTGCAAAATCATTTCTTTAAAAATCGCGGCACTTTTCTCACCCAAAGCCAGCGAATGCAGCACGCTCAAAATGCGGCTTTTCATTTCCTCGGTGGCTTTGTTGGTGAAGGTTACGGCCAGCACTTCGCGGTATTTCAGCTCATTATCAAACAAAAGCGTTAAATAATGCGCCGTTAAACTAAAAGTTTTGCCGGAACCAGCCGAAGCCTGTAAAATTTTAAGTGGTTTGTTAAGGGTAGCGGTGAGATTCACTATGATAAAGTTAAAGAAACGAGATATAACAACAACAAAATATATCCTATGAAAAGGCTCTGTCAATGTCTTTAACTATTCAATAAAAATCAAAATAAGTGGCAGTAGAATTATTAAAAAACAGCAATTAAATAATATCAGCAATTTTCTTTGGTCCATTTCCAAAATTCTTCTTTGGAAATATTCATTGATGTTAAATTGGTTTTTATATGGTTAAATGGGATTTCCCCTAAATATAATAGATCTTATACAACCCTTACAACGCCACTTATCATGTGATGCTTCTGTTGATTTATATTGGCAATCTTTAGACTTTAAAAACTTTTCCCAACACTTAGTAGAAATTGGCCTGTCATTACCCATTAAACAGCTACATATTGATCTTTAATAGTAACTCCTTCTACTAAATTAAAATCTCTTAAAATGCCTTCTTTATCAACACAAGCTACATTACTTAATTCCTTTTCAAGGAATGCACTGTGTGTCCATCCTAACCGCTTAAGCTCCTTATAAATCTCCGCTTCGGGTAATTTTGCTAAATTTTCGCAAAAATCAGGATAAACAACGTCTATAAACATCTTTTTTGCTTCTTCCGGTGTTTTACCGTATGCAGATAATTCTAATGATTTATTATATACAATAAAAAATCCATTATCTTCAAATTCATATAAAAACAAATAAGCCTTTGCTCTTTTGTTTTTCCCGGATTGCAAGTTAAAATTTTCACGGATAACTTCGCTGTTCATCGTTAAACCCTCTTTCATTTTTTCTTATACGAAGGTAATAAAGTAACGGTATTTTTGTTTAAACCAAAATCATTTTTAAATATAGTTATAAAGCAGTATTTCTAATAATTTTTTAACATACGAGGAGCGGCTACAAAACACGCAGCAAAACGCGGCTGAGTTTGGCAAGCGTTTTATTGTACTGCCAAATGTGGCTTATGGTGATTGGGAAGGCGCGTTGTACAAATACAATGATCAGCTGAAACCTGCACAGCGCGATTCAGTGCTCAAAAAATGGTCGATAAAAGAAGCATCAAACTAAGCAATCCGTTCTTTTTTGCCCGAATCTAAGCTGCGGTAAATCGCATCAACCACCAGCATATCTTTCAAACCTTCTTCGCCGGGCACGCGTGTTGGTTTTTTCAGGTTGATGCAGTTGGCAAAATCATCCATTTGTGCGGCCTGCTGATTGATATTCGGGATGTTCATTGGCCCTTTTGAAGTTTTTCCATCCAAACCGCCGTAACCGTAAGCTGGTTCCAATTTAAAAAAGCCGTTGGTCGTTTTTGCTTTCAGCGATCCCCAATTATTGTTGTAGCTTGATTTTCCCTGAGTTACAAAATTATTTGGAAATTCCAGCTCCCAAAAAACCGTTTCGTCCACATCTTTAAACAGTTCCGGTTTGGTTTTTTCCTGTGTTGCTTTTACGGCAATTGGTTCCTGGCCTAACGTATAACGCGCACCTTGTATGGCGTAAATGCCCATGTCCATCAACCCGCCGCCGCCAGCAAGCGCTTTTTTTAAACGCCAGGCATTTGGGTCGCCGCCATAAACAAAACCGTTTGCGTTTTCTAATTGTGTTACTTTTCCTAAAATTTTTTGCTGACCTAAACGCATCACTTCTATGTTGTGCGGCTCGAAATGCAAGCGGTAACCAATAGACAGCATCCGGTTTGCTTGTTTGCAAGCCGCGATCATTTCCCGGCAGTCTGCTGCATTTAAAGCCATTGGTTTTTCGCAAATCACATGTTTTCCGGCTTTCGCTGCGCGGATGGTAAACTCTTTGTGCATGGAAACCGGAAGCACAACGTAAACAATATCAATATCCGGGTTTTGGGCGATGGAATCAAAGTTCTGGTAGTTGTAAATATTTTTCTGCGGGATGTTGTATTTTGCCGACCAGGTTTTTGCTTTTTCCGGCGTTCCGGTTACAATTCCTGCCAGATAACAGTTTTTAGTTTGAAGCAAAGCCGGAGCTAATTGCCCGCTGCTGTATCCGCCTAAACCAACTAAAGCGATACCCAGTTTTTTAGTCGGTAAAAGAAGCATTTCAAAAGATGAAAGTGCAGCACCTAAAGTAAGCGCACCGGCACCAACCGATAACTGACGAAGGAAATCACGACGGGAAAATGGATTGGTTTTCATATGAAAAATAAATTGCTTCTATCCAAAACGGCCAATAGTGATGCTTGTTTTACCAGTTAAAAATTTGATTTTAGGCGAAACGTATTGGCATAAAAAAAGTCCTGAATAATCTTCGGGACTTTTGTAAAACAAAGCTTATTGCTTAAATCTCTTTCAATTCTACGCCTAATTGTTTCAAAATCCCTAATTCATCTGAACTTCCCCAACGTTCGGTCATCTTGCCGTTTTCAAACTTGCTGATCTGCATTCCGCGCGCTTTGATTGTTTTTCCGGTTGGCTCCACGGTCATAAAAGTAGCCTGATGCGTACCGTTGATGGTGTAGGCAAAAGCTACTTTGTCATCATCTGCAACCATTGTTTCTACTTCAATTTTTAAATCCGGAAATGCAGTGCGCATCATGGTAAAAAACTTAATGTAACCTTCCGGTCCTGTACCTTGCCCCGGTGATGGATCGTGATCAACAGAATCCGAAGAAATCAGCTCTCGTAATAAATCTAAATGTCCTGTATTTACGGCTTCTCCGAATTGTTTCTGGGTCTCAATATTTGTTTGTGCACTCATTTTTATTAGTTTTTGCTGATTATGCTAACAACGTTTTAAGCAGAAATCTGTTTGGCAGAACAACTATTTACACTTCCAAACCGCATCTACAAACCATTTTTTTGCATCAAAAAAATGCTGAACCGGTTCAAATCCTCCTGCAAACGCGAATTGACCAATTTCCTCCAAATTATATTTTTGCGATACTTCCATATCGATCAATTCATTTTCTTCAAATTGGATTATTTCTGATCCCAGCTTTACCTGTTGTTTAACCAAACTCACCAAAAAACTTTTGCAGGAACCGGTTTGCGGGTCATAAGTTGGATAATGCTCAAACTGATTCCGGTTGAAATCAGCTTCCAGTTCCCGGTTAATCCGCGTTAATAAATTCAGGTTGAAGTTTTTGGTGATTCCGGCCGCATCATTATAAGCAGCCAAAATCGTTTTCGGGTTTTTTTTCAGGTCGAAACCAATAATTGCCAAATCTCCTGCTGACAAAGCTTGGCGCAAAGCTCCGCAGAAAGCAAATGCTTCTTTTACCGGCATATTTCCGATGTTGGATCCCATAAACAAAACCACTTTCGGGCGGGAAGAAAGCTGTGATGCTTCTTTTAGCATATCAAAATAGTCGCCGTTTAAACCGTGCATTTGCAAACCCGGAAGTTGTTTTGGTAATGTATAAAGCAATTGCTCAATAACATTTGTGGAAATATCAATCGGCAAATAAGTAAAATCTACGTTTTGAGCCAGCAATTCTTGCAGTAAAAAAACGGATTTGGTAGCATCACCGGCACCGAGTTCAATCAAATCAAAACTTTCAAAATTCTCTGTCAGCGTTTGTACAATTGCTGTGGTTTGTTCCGAAAATATTTCCAGTTCGCAATCGGTTAAGTAATACTCCGGAGCTTTCATAATCTCCTGAAAGAGTTTATCACCGGCTGCATCGTAAAAATATTTGGATTGCAGTTTTTTGGGCGAAGCAGATAATCCAGCTAAAACATCCTTGTAAAAATTTTGATGATGCATTTTTAAAACGGATTCTTCTTCTGTTTCCGTAATTACTACGTCTTGTATAATTGTGTTCATATCGATAAATTATCTGGCCAAGCGGATTCCGGTATATTGCCAGCGCGCATTAGTTTGGAAAAAGTTACGGTAAGTTTTCCTGCTGTGATCCGGTGAAGTTACATCCGAAGCACCGCGCAAAACCATCTGGTTCACCATAAATTTGCCGTTGTACTCGCCGATTGCGCCGGGCGCGGTTATAAAACCAGGATAAGGCAAATAGGCACTGTTCGTCCATTCCCAACGGCTGCCCCAATTGAGATTTTCCGAAGCCACTTCCCACTCAAATTCGGTTGGCAGTCGCAAACCTTTCCAGCTTGCAAAAGCGGCGGCTTCAAAATAACTGATATGGCAAACCGGCTCTTGCAAATCAATTTGTTTGATGCCGCCCAAAGTATAATTACACCATTCGCCATCCATCAAATGCCAGTAAAGCGGTGCTTTGATTTCGCTGTTTTTGACCCAATCCCAACCTTCGGCGTGCCAGAAACGGAAGTTTTGGTAGCCGCCATCTTCTATAAATTCCAAATATGCTGCATTGGTAACCGGCTCACTGCTGATCTCAAAATCGGGCAAATAAACTGTGTGGCGGCCCAGTTCGTTATCAAAATAAAAACCTTCGCCTTCATGTCCGATTTTATATAAACCGGATTTTATGGGGATAAAAACAGCATCATTTTTGGGCATACTGTTTTTACCGGGATAATTTTCAGCATAAGCCGGAAGCAGCGGATTATGGCCCAAAATGTATTTAATATCCGTCCACAACAATTCCTGGTGCTGTTCTTCGTGGTAAAAACCGAGTGTTAATAGTTCAAGCAATTCTGCAGAAACCTCGCAACGCAGCAGATTTTCCATCGCCGCATCCACATAATCCCGATAAGCGTAAACCTCCTGAACGGTTGGCCGGCTCAGATTACCACGGTTTGTACGGACCACTCTTACACCAACACTTTCATAATAACTATTGAAAACGTAATTATAATCTGGGTTAAACTCCTGATAACCAACAATATTTGGCTTCAATATAAACGTTTCAAAAAACCAGGTGGTGTGGCCTAAATGCCATTTCGGCGGACTCACATCCGGCACGGGCTGCACCACGTAATCTTCGGTTTGCAATGGCGCGCAGATTTGTTTGGAGCGATTGCGCACGGCTAAGTAACGGCCCAGCAAATCATTTGCCGTTGAGGTATTTTGTAAGCTGGGAGATGGTTCTGATGTGTAACTCATGTGCTTGTTTATTTCTCATCATCAGCGCATAAGCATTGTTAAAACCGATTGGCTTCAACCATTTTAGCGCATATTGTTGTTCAAACGCATGTTTAACAAAATCATACACTTTGAGTTTGCTGCTGCCGATAGAATCTGTTGTTTTTTGTGAAGCCTGCAAAATTACCAGCAAACCGGTCCCGGTGTATTCGGGATAAAAATCGATTTGGTTATTGGTGAGCGCATCAAAACAGATTTTTGTGCCTCCTAAACCGGTTTTTGTGGAAACTGCATAATCGGTATAACCTTTTATCAAATCCGCATACATGGCCGCCAAAATGTATTGCTCGCCAAATATTTTGGAGCCGATGCGCACAGTTCCGTTATTGCCGTTTTGTGCAGGACGGAAAAGCTTCTTTTGCACCAGGAAATCATGTGCTGCTTTTTCGGGTGATTGCTTGAGCTGATCAACTTTGTAATTCAAATCCGTCATCACAGAATCGTTGATTGTGCCGGACAATAAATTCAAGGTTTTTTCCAGCTCCGGAAATTTTTGCAGCGCATCTTTCCGAACCACCGGCGCACAATAATACGGCGGGAAAATGTGCTTGTCATCTTCCAGAATCGTTAAATCAAAAGCTTTCAAACGGCCATCGGTGCTGTATCCGCTGATCACGTCCAACTGCTTTTCGTAAGCCGCTTTGTACATCACGGCATCGCTGATCACCACGGTTTTGATTTTCAAACCATAAACCTGTCGCAAACCCAAATCGCCGTCTCTCCTGCCCATAAATTCGGGCGTAAAACCAGCCAGCAATTTATTTTTTTGGGTTGAAGGAATCCAATAAATAGCCGATAAAAGAAGTATCGCCGCCGGGATCAGCCACAAAAAAACCTTAACTTTTTTCAGGCTGAGGTTTTGGATTTTGGAAAGTAAAAAATCTAAAACGATAGCCAATAAAGCCGCAGGAATCGCTCCGGCCAAAATCATGTTGCTGTTGTTGAGGGAAATCCCGCCAAAAATAAATTCGCCCAAACCACCGGCAGCAATAAAAGCCGCCAGCGTTGCCACGCCAACATTTATTACCGTTGCCGTGCGTATTCCGGCCAGCAAAACCGGTAAAGCGAGCGGCAGTTCAACCTTAAATAAAATCTGCCAGCTGCTCATGCCCATACCGCGCGCTGCTTCTTTTACCGTTGCATTTACTTCGCTAATGCCGGTAAACGTATTGCGGATGATCGGCAGCAGCGCATATAAAAACAGCGCAACAATCGCTGGTTTTGGCCCGATCCCGAGCAAGGGAATCATAAAACCAAGTAAAGCCAGGCTCGGGATCGTTTGCAAAACGCCTGCAAAACCCAGTACGCTTCCTGAAAATTGTTTTTTTCGGGCGATCCAAATTCCCAGCGGCAAACCAATTAAAATTGCAAAAAACAAAGAGATGAACGTTAAACCCAAATGCTGCACCGTTTGCTGCAACAGTTTTTCGTGTTCCTGCTGCATAAATTGCCATAAACTTTGCTGCTGATTATTCATGGCACCAAATTTTTAGGTGGATAAAAAAAGCATTCATCAGTTCCTGCGGACTGGTTTGTTTCCAGGAATTGGTTTTAGGTTGATGGATGCTGATTGCTGCCAGATTATTTTTTTGAAGAAGGGAAATTGTATCCCAAACGCTACTTTCCGAAGAAATTTCCTGCACCAATTTTATACCGGTAAAAGAAGCATGTTGTTCCCACAAATCATCCAGTGAAACAGCTTTTAGTTCTAACTGTAACCGCTGATCATCCAAAAAAGAAGCCACAAAAGCATCGGCCGGTTTAAATAATAATTCTGCCGGTGTGCCAATTTGTTTGATCTTTCCGGCATCCATCAAACAGATTCGGTCTGCCATTTCAAAGGCTTCCTGCACATCATGCGTAACCATAACGACGGTTTTCCGCTTCAATTCATCCAGGTTTTTGAATTCTTTGCGGATTGCAGCACGCGTAATTGGATCCAGCGCGCCAAAAGCTTCATCCATTAACAAAACCGGCGGGTCGGCCATTAAAGCACGTGCCAAACCAACGCGCTGCTGCTGTCCGCCGCTTAATTCGTTTGGATATAAGTTTAAATAGCTTTCCGGCAGATGCAATTTTTCCAATAAAATATTTGTCCGCTGCTTGATCTTTTGCTGGTCCCATTTTAATAATTTAGGAACGACAGCCATATTTTCGGCAACAGAATAATGCGGAAACAAGCCATTGTTTTGCAACACATAACCGATACCGCGCCGCAACTGGTCCGGGTTTTGCGCCAAAACATCCTGTCCGTTTACGCTAATCCGGCCACCGGAAGGTTCTGTCAACCGGTTGATCATTTTGAGCGTAGTGGTTTTGCCGCATCCGCTGGTGCCCAAAAGCACCAGCGTTTCACCTTCTTTTACTTCAAAAGAAATATCATCAACCGCAGCAGTTTTGCCAAAATGTTTACTCAGGTGTTCGGCTACAATCATGGAAGCAAGTTAAGCTTCTTCTATCGACATAAAAAGATTATTGATCGATTCTGACATAGTTGGGTGCGCAAAAATGTTTTCACGCAATGTATGGGCAGCGATTTTGCCTTGCATCGCCATTTGTAGTACCGCCATTACTTCGCCGCCTTCGTAACCTAAAACCGTTGCGCCCAAAACCTGGTCCGTTTTGGCATCCACAACTGCTTTCATAAAGCCTTTGGTTTCGTTCATTTCATTGGCGCGGGCCACGTGGTCCATTGTTATTTTGGCAACTTTAATATCCAAACCTTGTTTTCGTGCTTCATTTTCTGATAATCCGATCCTGCCCAATTGCGGATCGGTAAACATGCAATACGGAACCGGACGGCCTTTGATGGAAAGATTGGCGTTTTCCAGCAGGTTCTTCAGCACAATTAAATGATCGTTGTAAGCAATATGTGTAAACGCCGGACCTGGTTTTACATCGCCCAAAGCGTAAATTCCTTCGGCCGTAGTTTCCAGTTTGTCGTTGACTTTAATGTAACCTTTTTCGTCAATTTCAACGCCTGTTTTATTCAGGTTTAAAGTTTTGGTTTGAGGTGAACGTCCAACGGCAATCAGTAAATGCGAAGCGGTAATTTGCTTTATTTGATCATTTTGTTTGATTGTTATCGTGATTTTTTCATCAGCAGATTTTTCAACTTTACTGGTTTCTGCATTGGAAAGTACGGTAATGCCTTCTTCCGTTAAAAACTGGGTTACGGTTTCGCTCACGTCTGCATCTTCCCGCGACATAATCGTTTTGCCTTTTTCGAGAATTGTTACTTTAGAACCGAAGCGCGAAAACATCTGCCCAAACTCCAAACCAATATAATTTCCGCCAATAATGATCAAACTTTCCGGCAGTTCTTTCAAATCCAAAATGGTGGTTGAGGTAAGATACGGAATACTTTCCAGTCCTTCAATTTTCGGAATGGCCGTTTTGGCACCGGTATCAATAAAAATCAGATCGGCTGTCATCTCTTCTTCGCCGCCGGCATTTAATTTTACAGCCAACGTTTTTATGCCGGTAAAAGAAGCATCGCCAAAAATCAGGTCGAGGTTTTCCGTTTCCTCCAAACCTTTTTGTCCGCCCTCACGAGATTTGATCACGATAGCATCTTTGCGGGCCATAATCGCCGGAAAATCTATTTTAAAGCTGGTTACTTCCACACCCAAATCTGTTCGGGTAGCCATGTAAGCATTTCTCGCCGAAGCAACCAGTGTTTTTGTCGGTGTGCAGCCATCGTTTACGCAAGTTCCGCCTACAAAACGCTTCTCGATCAAAGCAGTTTTTTTGCCGGCTTTGGCCAACTTTTTAGCCAGCGGCGTGCCTGCCTGGCCGGAGCCAATTACTATGGCATCATATGTTTTCATCAATACTGTTTTTATGAGGTAATTTTTACGCCCTTCCAAAAGGCAACATAATTTTTAATTTGTGCTGCGGCATCTTTCGGTTCGGGATAAAACCAGGCTGCATCCGGGTTTTGTTTGCCATCTACTTCCAACGTGTAGTAAGAAGCCAAGCCTTTCCAAGGGCAAGTTGTATGCGTGGAAGAGGGTTTCAGATATTCTTTTTTAACAGCTTCCAGCGGAAAATACTGGTTGTTTTCTATCACAATTGCAGCATCACTTTCGGCAATAACCTGGTTGTTCCATTCGGCTTTCATAACGTTTATTTTAGGTGGATAAAAGAAGCATTCAAACATTTTAAGCTTCCTGTCAATCAACTGGTATTACCGTATTTAGTTTTTGTGCCGGGGAATATCTTGTTTTTGTATAAGCAAAAAGAGCATCAGAAAAATATTTCCTGATGCTCTTTTTATGCCTGTTTTTTTAGTCCATCGATGGGCCGCCTCCTCCGGGCCTTCCGCCTCCAAATCCGCCGCCGCCATCTCTCCGCCCTCCGCCTCTTAAGTCATCTGGTTGCTGCGTTGGTGTTTTACCGGCAAATTTCTGTAGCCTCAAGCTAAAACTCAGCAAATAATATTTGCCCAAACGATTGACATTGGAGATACTGTAGCCGGTACCGTTTGGTGTATAAGAATAACCGGTATTTTGGTTAAACAAATCGTAAGCGGCCAAGCGTATCGTAGCAGCATTGTTTTTTAAAAAACGGCGTTCTACATAAGCATTTAAAATATTGGGGTTAGTTTGGCCAACGCCTGTATAGCCGTTGTTGATCGTTTTTGTATAATCATAACTAACGGTATAATTTTTCCACAAGTAGTTTTTGCCATTCAACCCCAACGTAAGTGTTTTCACCAAAGAGTTTTGAAAATTATTGCTTTGAATAGAATTATTGGTTTTATTAATGCTGTAACTGGAAACAACCTGCGCATCAATAATATCCGTAATATCTAGACGAAAACGAACACCCGGAGTTACAGACAATGTTTTGGCAATGTTTTTCTCCGTGGTCATTATTTCCGTATTACTTGCCTGATCGTAATTTATGTTGCTGCTGTAACCGATATTATTAGTATAACCAACATTACCATTTAGCATTAAGGTATATTTGCGCTTGTCCCAGGGCTTGGCAAATGCAAAAAAAGCATTTGAGGAATAATAGCCGTCTGAATTGAGGTAGCGCGTTAAATATGTGTTCTGCAACTTAACGTTCAAAGGGTCAGTTTTTGGATAACGAATTGAATTGGTAACAATTTTATTCTGGGTTTCATTGAAGTTTAAGTTGGTGAAAAGAATATTGCCTGTAGCAAAATCAAACTTATTATACCTTACAGAAAAGTTGTTGTTGAACTCCGGATTCAAATTCGGATTTCCCTGCACCGGATATAGCGCATTTGAAAAATCAATTACCGGTTGCAAATAATTAAAATTAGGCTGATTGCTTGATCCGTTGTAATTGGCACTTAAAGATTGGCTTCGCGAAAAATTATAAATATATCGGGCCGTTGGGATGATGTTAAAGTTGCTAACATGGGTCCTTTGTCCGCTGGTTGGAGAATAACCATCCAATACAGAAGGCTGCCCACCGAGACCAAGGGTGTAATTATACTTTTTCCCGATCACACGATAATTCAACCCAAAACGGTTGGTGGTGAATGTGTAGTTATAGCTATTGCTCAACAGACCATACTGCACCATTTCATTATTATTTGTCAGCGTATCTGTAGCTTTATCGCTGTTGGTATAAGAATGATTTAATGCATAATTGAATTCCAGATAAGATATTTTACCTACGGGTTCCAAATAAGACAGATTGGTGCTGTAACTGGTTGTACGGCTGTTGGTATTGATCATCTGATACTTTGGCGCAGCCGGGTAACCTACGGTATAAATGGTAATTGGATTATCAAACCGATTGGTGGTAGTAACATTGGCATTGATGCTCAAATTTCGCCGGGTAGCATTAAAGCGGTGATTATACAAAAGGTTTGCACCATAATTAGGTGATCGGGAGTAATCTGTAGAGATCTGATTATAACTGACATTATTTACATCGCTTACAAAGTTGTTCACGTTGTCGTTTGATGCAGTATTGGTACTATTGTAAGAAAAAGTAGGCGTAAATTTAAAATAATTGATCGTGTCCGGTTTGTACTCCATGTTCCAGGTCAGCCTGTGGTTGACCGCCCGGTTATACTGTGTACTATTTTGGGTATTGGTGCTGGTAATACCGGAGTTTGAAAGTTGCTGGTAAGTACTGCTGATCGTATTTACCTGATTGTTAGAGAAGCTATAACTGCCATAAACGGATAGTTTCTTTCCCCACTGGTCTCTGAAATTTAGGCCGATAGATTTTGCATCAGTAATACCATTTGTTGGCGTAGTAGTTCCTGCGCCCTGCAAAGCATTCCTCCTGCCGCCACCGCCGCCGCCAAAACCACCACCACCACCGCCTGAAAATGTGAAAGTATTAATGTTGGTATTGTTCAGGTTGCTTAATAAAGATATTTGGCGGTCGCCTTTAAAACTAAATAGGTTGACTGTTGCCAAATATCGGTTATGATCCTGGTTATTGCTGATGGTTGAAGGGCTTGTCGGATTGCTGGCACTGGTACTGGTGGCAGGCAAAGCATCGCGTCCATCTCCCGCTGTTACCTGTAAAGAATAACCCACATTACGGTCTGGCCGGATCACAATATTCATAATCCGGTCCGGTTCACCCGTTTTCACACCGGTTAAATTTGCCTGATCGCCATAATCATCAATCATCTGAATACTTTGAACAACATCGGCAGGTAAGTTTTTGGTGGCCGATTTAATATCACCGCCCATAAAATCTTTACCGTTGATCCTGACTTTTGTTACCGCTTTTCCACGGTCGGTAACGTTTCCGTCTTTATCCACATCTACTCCCGGCAGCTTTTTCAGCACATCTTCTACCGGTGCATTTTCACGCACTTTATAAGCATTTACTTTAAAATCTACCGTATCTTCTTTTAAAACGACCGGGTTTATACCAACAATCGTTACGCCTTTTAACTGGTTAAGTTCTACTTTAAGTTTTATTGTACCCACATTAATCGTTGCATCATTTTGATTCTGTATAAATCTGCGGTTAGTGATTTGAAATCCAATCAAACTAACGGTTAGCCTGAATTCTGCTGACTTTACCCTTGGAAAAACAAACGAACCGTCCGGATTTGCTGCGGTAACCAAAGTGTCTGTTGCAGAAACTAATTTGATACTGGTCCCGGGTAAAGCAGCACCAGTTGTGTCCTGTATCGCGCCCCGTACTTCATGGAGGGTTTGCGCCTGCAAAGCAACAGTGGCCAACAGGAAAAATAAAATAATTAGTATAGGTCGTTTCATATATTTCGGACAAAATTCAGTTAGCACAATTGCAAATTTTGCTTTATGGCGTTGCAAAATCGTAAAAGTTTCAGCTGTATAAAATTACACCGCTGTAACATTTATGTGATGGCTCTTTTTCTTGCTTTCAAATAACTTTAAAGCAGGAAAATTGATTCTTGTCCGTTGTAACAATTTGATTATCAAAATCATTTTGATCAATTGCTTTCAAACCCATGCTTCTTTTATCGGCTATTTTTGGGTAGTGTTTGATTAGAAGCTGTTTAAATTTACATCAGAAAAAAGCACCATGCTTCTTTTATGCCCATAAAATTTGTTTTCGAAATTTATATCGATAAAAGAAGCATGGAACTTTCTGTTTCTTAGGTGGTAAAAGAAGCATGGTAAATCAACCAGATAGAATTTAAACAGCTTCTTATAATATATTTTCACGAAAACAAAAAATCCCGGACAGGATAGCTAATGCTACCAATCCGGGATTTTTTTACAGTAACTAATCTTACTGTTTATGCTTGCTGAATATCATTATTCAGGTCATCAGATTTTTCTTTCACTTTTGATTTGGCATCATCTACAGCCTGATCTTTGTAATCAACTGCTTTGTCTTTCAAATCTGTCGCTTTGTCTTTGTATTCGCTCACTTTTGTTTTAGCTTGATCAACCACCTGATTTTTGTAATCTACAGCCTGATCTTTGTACTGGCTCAGGTCATCTTCACCAACTTTTACTTTTTCTTTAATCGTATCCCAGCTATTTGTAGCAGTTTCGGCAAGTGAGTTGCGGGTTTCTTCACCAGCATCAGGTGCAAATAATATACCTAAAGCAGCGCCAACAGCTGTTCCTAACAGAAATACGCCAAAGGTTTCAACGGAATTTTTCATAATTGTAATTTTTTTAAAGATTGTTTTGCAAAGTAACTATTTTTTAACTCAATAGTTTTCAACAAATTACATTTCTACCCAAATCATCATTTTATGCCGATAAAAGAAGCATTTGTTGGTTAATAAATTTTGGTTGATTGTTTATAGAGTCTGTTTAAATTTTGTTAAATTTCTTTTAGATGCTTCTTTTATCACCCAAAAAACATTAAATATCTAGTGCTTCTTTTATCAGTATAAAATACAAAAACAAAATTTACAGGCATAAAAGAAGCACTAATATTTTTTCAGATAAAAATTTAAACAGGCTCATAGTATTTACAGAAAATCTACTTACTTTTTTTAAAAGCACTTAGACCGCTCTGCAAGAATGCTTTATAATTATCGGCATTATAATCTGCTCCTTGGGGCGCAACTAACAATTGGCCTTCATCATCCAGCAAAACATAAAAAGGCTGCGAATTTGCTTTAAACCTGGAAGCCTGAAAATCGCTCCATTTATTGCCTATCGTCCTGATTTTTTTTCCTTGAGAAGTAACCGTTTGTTCATTTGGTTGTAAATCGGTTTTATCATCCACATACAGCTGAAGCAACACAAAGTCGTTATTAATTAAGCTGTAAACATTTTTATCTGTCCAAACGCTGGCTTCCATTTTACGACAATTTACGCAGGCGTGGCCGGTAAAATCAATCATGATTGGCTTGTGGTTCTTTTTTGCGTAAACCAATGCTTCATCATAATCAAAAAAAGCGTTTAAACCTAAAGGTGCTTTAAAAATATCTGCATATTTATGCGGAGCGTCATTATTGTTTTGGGTTGAAGTATTGGAAGTACGGTTTCCTCCGCTAATACTTGGCGTGTATAAATCAAAATCCTGGGTTTGCAGCGGAGGCAAAAAAGCCGAAATAGATTTTAATGGTGCGCCCCACAATCCAGGAACCATATAAACCGTGAAAGCAAGAACGATAATCGATAAAAATAAGCGGGGAATGGTGATAGAATCCACCGGAGAATCATGCGAAAATTTGAGTTTCCCAAGCAGATAAATTCCCATCAACCCAAAAATAACGATCCACAGAACGAGGAATATTTCGCGGTCAAACCATTCCCAGTGATAAGCCAAATCTACATTTGACAGAAATTTTAATGCTAAAGCCAGTTCCAAAAAACCCAAAACTACTTTTACACTATTCAGCCAGCCGCCAGATTTCGGCAGCGAATTTAACCACGATGGAAACATGGCAAATAAAGCAAACGGAATAGCCAAAGCGAGTGAAAACCCAAACATACCCACAGCAGGGCCAAGTAGTGCGCCGGATGTAGCTGCCTGCACCAATAAAGTCCCGATAATTGGACCGGTGCAGGAAAACGAAACTAAAGCCAATGTTGCCGCCATGAAAAACAGGCCAAGAAAACCGCCTTTGTCTGATTGTTCGTCCATTTTATTGGCCCATGCCGATGGCAAAGTGATTTCAAAAGCACCAAAAAAGGAAATGGCAAACACAATCAGCAACAAGAAAAAAACCAGGTTAAAAACACCATTGGTTGCCAAATCATTTAAGGCATCGGCACCAAAAATGACGGTAATTATCAATCCAAAAGCTACATAAATTACAATAATTGAAAGTCCGTAAATAATCGCTTTGGTAATGGCACTTCCCCTGGATTGCGCGGTTTTGGTAAAATAACTGACCGTTAATGGCAGCATCGGGAAAATACAAGGCATAATCAGCGCAGCAAAACCACCCAGTAATCCCGCTAAAAATATGGCCCACAAAGACTGCTGCGCTTGCTTAGCTTCTATTTTGTGCGATGCTTCTTTTACAACCTCTTTTTTAACCGGCACGGCTTTGGTTACTTTTTCCGTATCGGCAGGCAAATCAGAAAACTGTACGCCGCTGGTTGAAATGGTGTCAGTTGCCGTTTGCATGGCCTCGCTTTTTCCATTAAACCCAAATAGAAGGCATAAAAACAGCAGTAAAGAAAAAGTATATTTTTGCTTGAGTAATGCTTGCATCTGATGATTTATTTGTTTTTTGAACGCTAAAAGTAGCAAAAATCAAGTTTGACATTTGTCATATTACTTTTGAGAAAATGCGTAATCAAAATTTAGGTTGATAAAAGAAGCATGGCCACAAAAAAAGCCCTGTAAAACTTACGGGGCTTTCGGCATATTTATTCAGCTTTTGTTATGCGTGTGCTTCTTCAGATTTAAAGAATTTGGCTGTCAAAAAGTCGCCATTCATTCTGGCAATATTTGTCAGCTTGATTTCTTTTGGGCATTCAGCTTCGCAAGCTGCTGTGTTGGTACAGTTTCCAAAACCTTCTTCATCCATTTGTGCCACCATATTTTGCACACGGCTATAACGTTCCGGCTGTCCTTGCGGCAACAAAGCCAGTTGAGAAATTTTTGCCGATACAAACAGCATTGCAGAAGCATTTTTGCAAGCCGCTACGCAAGCACCGCATTGGATGCAGGTTGCAGAGTTAAAAGCCTCATCCGCAATTGGTTTCGGAATCGGGATTTCATTTGCGTCCGGCACGCCACCGGTATTGATCGAAATAAACCCGCCTGCATGTTGGATACGGTCAAATGCGGAACGATCTGTTGCCAAATCTTTTACTACCGGAAATGCCGCAGCTCTCCAAGGTTCAATCGTGATGGTTTGCCCGTCGTAAAAACTACGCATGTGCAGTTGGCAAGAAGTTATCCCTTGTTTTGGGCCATGCGGGCGGCCATTGATATACAATGAACACATCCCGCAAATACCTTCGCGGCAATCATGGTCAAAATAAATCGGATCTTCTTTTTTGTGAACTAAACCTTCATTTACCACATCCAGCATTTCCAGGAATGACATGTCCGGAGAAATATCATTGGCTGGGTAAGTAACAACTTTACCTGGTGTTTTTGCATCTTTTTGACGCCAGACTTTCAGCGTCAAGTTCATATTTCCGTTACTCATATTAATCGAGTTGTAAGTCGCCCGTTGTAAGTTGTAAGTTGAAACTGGCAACCCACAACCGAAAACAGGCAACTGTTATTTATAGCTTCTTTGTGTTAATTTAACGTTTTCAAAAATTAAATCTTCGCGGTTTAGTTTTTCAGGCTGATTTTCGCCCATAAATTCCCAGGCTGCAACGAAAGAGAAATTTTCGTCATCGCGCTTGGCTTCGCCTTCTTCTGTTTGAGATTCTTCCCGGAAGTGGCCGCCACATGATTCACGGCGCATCAAAGCATCATCCACCATCAGTTCACCTAATTCAATAAAATCTGCCACCCGGCCGGCACGTTCCAATGAGAAATTGATCTCTTCATTCTCGCCCATCACGATGGCATTTTTCCAGAAATCAACTTTTAACGCTTGGATCAATCCTTTGGCTTTGATCAAACCGGCTTCATTACGTGCCATTCCGCAATATTCCCACATGATATGACCCAATTCACGGTGATATTCGCTAACCGTTTTATTACCATTTTTCATGGATAAAAATTTGCTCACGTTTACTTCTACATCTTTTTTGGTTTGCGCAAAAGCCGGATGATTCGGATCGATAGGTTTCGGGCCGATTGTAGCCAGATAATCACCTAAAGTATAAGGAATCACAAAATAGCCATCAGCTAAACCCTGCATCAAAGCAGAAGCTCCCAAACGATTGGCACCATGATCAGAAAAATTGGCTTCACCCAAAGCATAACAACCCGGAATAGTCGTCATCAGGTTATAATCCACCCAAAGCCCACCCATGGTATAATGTACCGCCGGATAAATCCGCATCGGTTGCTTATACGGGTTTTCATCCGTAATTTGATAGTACATATCAAACAGGTTACCGTATTTAGCCCTTACCGTATCTTCGCTCAAACGTTTGATCGCATCTGCAAAATCCAGATAAACTGCTTTGCCGGAAGCACCTACGCCGCGGCCTTCGTCTGATACTTCTTTTGCATTTCTGGAAGCCACATCACGCGGAACCAAGTTACCAAAAGAAGGATATTTGCGCTCCAGGAAGTAATCGCGGTCTTCTTCTTTAATATCGGTTACTTTAATTTCTCCTTTGCGTAATTTCTCAGCGGTTGCAACTGTTTTTGGTGCCCAAACGCGGCCATCATTCCGAAGAGACTCAGACATTAAAGTCAGTTTGGATTGATGATCTCCGGAAACCGGAATACAGGTTGGGTGGATTTGCGTAAAACAAGGATTTGCAAAATAAGCACCACGTTTATGCGCCCGCCAGGCTGCAGTTACATTAGAACCGATTGCATTGGTAGACAAATAAAACACGTTGCTATAACCACCGGTACACAACAAAACAGCATGCCCGGTATGTGTTTCGATAGAGCCAGTCCGCAGATTACGGGTAACAATCCCTTGTGCTTTTCCATCAACCACAACCAAGTCCAGCATTTCTGTACGGGTGTACATTTTTACTTTGCCTAAATTGATCTGACGGTTTAAAGCAGAGTAAGCACCTAAAAGAAGCTGTTGTCCGGTTTGGCCGCGGGCATAAAATGTTCTGGAAACCTGTGCGCCGCCAAAAGAACGGTTATCCAGCAAGCCGCCATAGTCGCGGGCAAAAGGCACACCTTGCGCCACACATTGATCAATAATATTGACAGAAACCTCCGCCAAACGATAAACATTAGCTTCACGTGAACGATAATCACCGCCTTTTATCGTATCATAAAATAAGCGGTAAACACTGTCACCATCATTCTGATAGTTCTTGGCGGCATTAATCCCGCCTTGTGCAGCAATGGAGTGTGCACGGCGCGGACTATCGTGAAAGCAGAAAGCGGTAACGTTATAACCCAACTCGGCAAGTGATGCAGCAGCAGAAGCACCAGCCAGGCCTGTTCCAACAATTATTACATTGTATTTTCGCTTATTAGAAGGATTAACCAGCTTTAGGTTAAACTTCTGCTTAGTCCACTTTTCGGTTAATGGACCTTCGGGCAGTTTGGCATTTAATTCCATTTTACAAATTTTTAGCTTATAAAAGAAGCATCGCTGGTTTTAACCAAAGCTGGATTTATCTTTTGGTGAAATAATAAACAATTGGCATAGCTGCAAACCCGATTGGGATAACTACAGCAAAAAGCCATATCCCGATTTGATTGACAATCGGTTTATATTTTCGGTGGTTCATACCTACTGTTTGCCAGCTGCTTTGGAAACCATGCAACAAATGAAACGACAAAGCAGCCATTGCAATCACATAAAAAATAACATATAGCGGCGAGGCAAAAGAGAAAATCACCTGTGCCTGCAAATCTTTGGCAATCGTAATCTCCTGTTGTGCGTTTACATCTACATATTTGGCATATTCATATTCGCCTTGCGGAAGCTGTTTGGCAGAGACAAGTTTGCCGGTTTTTAAATCTGTGCGGTATTCTTTAAAAGGCATTTTCGGGCCTTCATGATTTTTAAACCATTCATCTTTGTGATAGCTAAACCAGAAGTTTCCCATGTGGATCACGATAAACAACAATAGGAAAGAACCCAAAATACCCATGTTGCGGGATGACCAAATACTCGGGGATTTTGGTGCGAGCACATAATTTACCGGCCGTGCCCTGCGGTTATTAATAGTCAGGATCAACGCATAAATGGAATGGACAATGATACAAAGGTAAAGCAAATACGATACTACTTTTATCGGTGGAAAATGCGTCATGAAATGTGAGTAATCATTAAAAGCAAGGCCACCATCGTCTTTAAATAACTGAAAATTACCGCTTAAATGCACGATCAGAAAAAGGCTTAAAAACAAACCGGTTAATGACATGATCAGTTTTTTTCCTATTGAAGAAGAAAGAGTATGTGCAGAACCACTCATTGATGGATAGATTTTAGGATTATGATTATGCAAAAGTATTTATTAATGCTGAAAAGATATTCAAGCATCCGGCCAATATCCAACCCATTGTTTATTTAGAAACAATCTAAATTTTTAAGCAATCATTTTTAGCAACAAAGCTTAAAAAGCGATTATCTTATCGTTCAAAATACCAAAAACACGATCAGTTTCCTGATGGCAAATGGCAACACGACCCGTAAATTTTCCAAAAGATGGCAAAATAGCCTGAAAAGAGCCGAACGAAAAACAGGATAACGTAACTGCATCACGGCCTTTGCCACGCAAATACACGCCCGGATGAATGTGGCCGCACAAAGTATAAGCTTTTTGCTTTTCAATTTCTTCTGCTTTGAGCGGATGATGCGCCAACCGAAAAGGATGGATCAGCATTTCTTCCTGAACGGAAATATCTAAATTTAAAAAGTCTTCTTCCCGGATAATATCATGGTTTCCTTTGATCAGGACCATGCTTCTTTTAGCATACTTTTTTCGCCACACAGCAAATTCATGCCAGTCGCTGTTTTTATCACTGTGAAAAAGATCACCTAAAAAAATCAAGGTCTCAGGCTGATGTTCATCAATTAAAGCAGAAAGGGTTGCCAAATCCCGGGCCGCAAGTTGCATTGGGACAGCGATGCCAGCTTTCCTGAAATGTGTCGTTTTGCCCAGGTGCACGTCGGCAATAATCAGCGTTTTTTGGTCTTTCCAGAAAATTGCTTTTTGAGGCAGTAAAAGAAGTGTTTGATTTTTAAAGTTAAATTCAATCCCGGCACAAGTCATCGCTGCAAAAATAGCTATAAAACAAAAAAACCTGCAAGTAATTCTTGCAGGTTTTCAATGCTGTTTTTAGCACCTATTTTTAGTTATTCATTTGATAACCGTTGTTAAAACGGCTTCCATCCGGACGGATACCTGAAATAAACAAGGAGCCGCCTTTAATGTCTGAAAGTGCTTTATCAATATCAGCCGGAGAATTTACGGGCACTTTATTAATGCTGGTAATTACAGATCCGTCTTCAATTTCCAGTTGATCAAACATCCTGCCCTGGCGAACTTGCGTTACCAAAACGCCGCTGCTCATATGGTATTTTTGTTTTTGAGCAGCTGTTAGCGGTGCAAAACTTGCGCCCAATTTATTATAAATTTCTTCTGCGGATTTTGAGCGCGTAGTGGCAAGTACGCTGCTGTTGTCTGCTTTTAAGGTAACTGCAAATGTTTGTTCGTTTCCATCACGCAAAACAGTCAATTTAACTTTATCGCCTGGTTGTAAACGGCCAACTTTCTCCTGCAAATCAGATGATTCAAAAATTGTAGTTCCATCTACTTTAGTGATAATATCTCCTCTATGGATACCAGCTTGTTCAGCACCACCACCTTTAACCAATTGATCTACAAACAAACCATTGGTTGTTTTAATGTTTAATTTTTCTGCTGCGTCAGGATCAAGCGGTGTAAAACTCACACCTACATAACCACGTTTTACCTTGCCAAATTTCTCAATATCGTTTAGCACTTTTTTTGCTAAATTGATCGGAATCGCAAAACCATAACCTTCATAAGATCCGGTATGTGATAAAATTGCTGAGTTGATCCCGATCAGTTCTCCTTTGGTATTTACCAAGGCACCGCCGCTGTTTCCCGGATTGATAACGGCATCAGTTTGAATAAAAGATTCGATTCCCTTACGTAAAACAGGCGTTTGTGCTTGGGAAGGGTCTATGTTAGACATCGGGTTATTGTCATCACCTTCATCCCCTCTTCCGATAATACCTACAGAACGGCCTTTTGCACTTACAATACCAGCCGTAACGGTAGAAGCCAAGTTAAACGGATTGCCAACGGCCAAAACCCATTCACCAACTTTGGCATCATCAGAATTACCAAATTTAATAATCGGCAAATTTGTTGCGCTAATTTTGATCAATGCCAAATCTGTGTTCGGGTCTGTTCCGATTACTTTTGCGCTAAACTGACGATGGTCATTGGTTGTAATCTCAATTTTATCAGCTTTTTCTACCACGTGATTATTGGTTACGATATAACCATCAGTAGAAATAATGACACCTGAACCGGAAGCACGCTGCGGACCGGAAGGTTGGCGGCGGCGCATCCCAAACATATCGCCAAACATTTGCTCCATCTGGTCCTGTCCGCCACTACCGCCTTGAGCTGAAGACGAATAAGTGGTGCGGATATAAACCACAGCTGGCGTAACTGCTGCCGCGGCCTGCGTAAAATCTACGGTGCCGGCAGATGACATCAGCGGCGCAATATGGTTACTCGCGAAATAAACTTTTTGCCGGTCTTCAAATGTTGAAGCATCTGTGTTTTTTGTTTCAACCATTTTGTAGGCACCTACGGCAATAGCACCTCCCACAACGGCTGTCATCAATGATAAACCTATCCTTTTCATATTTAATTTTTCTCTTGCTTTTTGATATTTCTTATTCAAATTTAATGCCTTATTGACTTTATAACCAACCAATAGTTGCCCAAAACAATGTTAAAAAATGTTAAACTGTTTTTATGCGGTTAAAATCTGCAACAAGCTTTGTTTTAGAACTAAAGAAAGGCAATTTTGTGCTAATTAAAATCATTCAGAAACGTGAAGCAAGTTTTCTATAAATATCAGGGTGCCGGAAACGATTTTATACTGATAGACAACCGTTTACAGCAATTTAACCATCGGCAACCGGAGCTGATCGCTAAACTTTGCGACCGCCGTTTTGGCATTGGCGGCGACGGCATCCTATTTTTGCAGCTAAAAGAAGCATTCGATTTTGAGATGATCTATTACAACGCTGATGGCAAACCCAGCAGCATGTGCGGAAACGGCGGCCGTTGCATGGTAGCTTTTGCCAAATTTTTGGGTTTGATTGAACAGGAAACTAACTTTCTGGCAGTTGACGGCCCGCACTATGCCACAATTTCCGAATCCGGTGATTGGGTGAGTTTGCAGATGATCGATGTGGATACGATCAATAGTGATGGAGAAGCATTTGTGTTGAATACCGGTTCGCCGCATTATGTAGCGTTGGTGGAGAATCTGGAACACAAAAACGTTTATCAGGATGGTTATAAAATCCGGAACAACGCTGTTTATCAGCAGGATGGCATCAATATAAACTTTGTTGAACCTATAAACGACGGTTATTTTGTGCGAACATTTGAGCGCGGCGTAGAAGCCGAAACTTATGCCTGCGGAACCGGCGTAACGGCAGTTGCCCTGGCGATGGCCAAACATCAGCATAAAACCGGTGCTGTTTTTACCCCGATAAAAGTGTTGGGCGGAGATCTGAGCGTGAAATTCAACTATGACGGTACTGTTTTTACCGATATATTTTTGGAAGGCCCGGCAAAACAGGTTTTTTCAGGAGAAATTGAAATCTAAAATACGTTTGTAATTTCCCCGCTCTTGATCCTAAATCCTCGCTCTTTCGCCCATACTTCTTTTATCGGCCTAAAATCTGCAAATAGTATTTTTCTTTTAAGGTAATTCTGCCTACGTTTGAAACTTTGCCTGATCGTAAAAGCGATTGACCAGCATTTTTACAGACCATGTTGAGAGTTGACAGCAGTAAACCTTGTAAAATTATTTATGCCATCTGCAAGCATGAATATTTGTCGTATTTGATTGAGCCACATGTAGTTCAGCTCAATCCAAACGGCGAATATTCGCTTACACATCAACGTTTATTTACCAATACTGCGGAAGAATTTGCAGCCTGCCTGGACGATACCGACCGGAAACTGATCGCTATTTTGCAGGAAACAGAGCAGAGCCACCTGATTTTAAAGTATTATAAAAAGCCAATCCGGCCGCTGGAATTTTTTTCTAAAATTTATACGGAGGATTTGTACGAAACCCTTCGGCCAAAAATTGAGAAAAAGATGGCCGAAGCCTTGGCTTTGCTTCCCGGAAAAGAATTGTGCGTGATGAGCCACGAAGGTTATCCGGCAGAACGGATTGTACAAATTGCGCCGGAACCTGCTTCTGTGTTATTTCATTTCCGCAGAAACGAAAACGAAACGCGCTATTATCCAACGATCAAATATCAGGGCAACAAGATCGAATTCATGTTTAAAGGTGCAGCAATTATTTGCAACCATCCTGCGTATTTGCTGCTGGAAGATGTGCTTTATCATTTTGAAAAAGATATTGAAGGCAAAAAGCTGCTGCCATTTTTGGAGAAGCGATATATTTCGATCCCAAAATCTTCTGAAAAAGCTTATTATGAAAAATTTGTTGCTCCGCTGATTGAAAAATATCCGGTTTATGCACAAGGTTTTGAAATCATCAGCGAAAGGTTTAATGCCGAACCGATTTTAAAACCGGTTTACGCAGAAGGCGGCGTTTCGCAAATCCAGCTTTTGTTTCGTTACGGGCGGGCGGTTTTTCCTTATGGGGATGGCCGCCCGGTTTCTGTTCGGATTGAAAATGAAAACGGTCAATACTGTTTTTACCGCATTAAAAGAAGCATCGCCTGGGAGAAAAAGAAGTTTTTGGAACTCGAAAATTTAGGGCTAAAAACAGCATCCGGCCTTTTCCAAAACCTGGAAGTTGCGACTTTGGAGGAAGAAGAAGATGCCTCTTTGTCTGTTTTTAACTGGTTGAACGAGCACCACGATTTGCTGCTGTCAAGTGGTTTTGAAATCGGGCAGCCAGACGGCGAAAAACGATTTTTTTATGCGCATCCGAAGATCAGTTTGGAGATTCGCGAAGGC
>JAABUS010001418.1_pt1 | contig 52485 bp, 49 predicted proteins | sample 5560161 | NCBI WGS metagenome assembly JAABUS01 (sample SAMN10711885, study PRJNA513376) | rock metagenome | isolation source: Antarctica rocks | place: Antarctica: Victoria Land, Trio Nunatak nord | collected 2016-01-04 | reverse complement strand
CACGGATCCCTCGGATAGCCTTAAGAGGGTCGGCCCGCACAGCGCTCCACGAGGCGAGATCCTTACCGATGTTAACATAGTTCAAATGGCTCGAGCCGTCAGACACGCACCGGGCGATGGGATATCTTGCGCTTGGAGTAATTGCTGCTTCATTTTCCCTATTTGTCTACAAGCGTGATCTTCTGGTGAGACGTCTGCTTGGTCGTGAGGATCCAAAACAAGGGACTAAAGATCAATCTGGAAATCCACAAGACCGAGATAAAGATGCAAAACATGCAGGAGAAGCCGTAACAGAGAAGCATGGCTTATTATCTAGACCCGCTGCCAACCGTATCGATGTGGAGGAAAACAACGCATCCCCGCAAACAACCCCGAAAGCACAGGCTCGGACGACGGATGGAGATCCGATACCGTCTTTCACCCTTGACGAGGATGAAAGCGCCAACATAGAAGGACACGCTATTCCCGAAAAAAGAGAGACGGCTATGGAGAATATAGCTGCATCTCTACCACAGCAAAAGCAGCAATCTAGTCGGCTTCTCATGCCTCCACCCGCTCGCCCAAACCCAAACTCCAAACGAAAACCCGCAACGGCCTCCCAAACACTCATGCCACCGCCCTCGCGACCACCATCCACCATTTCCACCCTCAAGGCCCCGCTCAAACCATCATCAACCCTCCGCCCGCCTCCCTCAGCAGCCTCAAACCTCCGCGGCCCTCCATCCCGATCCCTCGCCTCCACTCCGTCCTCCCTCGCCCCCTCAACCTCCACCCTCTCTCCCTCCTCCCGTCCCTCAAAGAAAGTTCTCCTTTCCCCGGGCCACTCACCGCTCGACTGGGCCCACCTCATCAAATACCCTCCCACCCCCACCTACCTCCGCGGCGCCTCCGTCCCTCCGCACCTCATCCGCGTACCACCCTCTCTACTCAAATACCACAACGGGCGAAGAGGAAAAGATGCTTGGGGCGTGTGGCAAGGGAAAGTGTATAATCTCACACCGTATATGAAGTTTCATCCGGGTGGGGAGAGCGAGTTGATGAAAGGGGCCGGGAGGGAAAGGGATGCAGAGAGGTTGTTTTTCGAGGTGCATCCGTGGGTTAATTGGGAGGGGATGTTGGGGGAGTGTTTGGTTGGGGTTTTGGTGGGGGAGAATGAGATGGGGAAGGAAGGGGAGGGAGGGTTGGAGGAGATGGATTAGTAGTGTGGAGTGTATAGATACAAGAGAGTATATGAAGCAAACAAGTTCGAAGCATCAAGTATCTTGCCACAATCGTAAACTCCTTTCCTCATCTGCATAGCAACCATGTCGGTCCATGGAAAAGACTTGCGAGAACTTCTAAAGGACATGTGTTTAATGAATCTATTTCTCGCGAGAAAATCGTTCGAACCAATTCAAATTTTCCATCTGATTTTTTGACGACGTTGGGAAGTGTTAAACATCACTATTAAACAAACGTCATAGTTCAAATCAATAATGCCTCCTCTACTAGTCCAACCGTCGGTACAGCTATCTACTACAATCGTTTTGAAATCAGTAATACTCTGGAAAGCTTTTGGTCCTGATATCATCACACAGTGTATCGACATTTCTTCAACAATCATTCAGACTAAAAAGAATACCTTCGTTTCACAACGGTACACTTCTATTCCTTATAGGAAAAGTTACTAAGTCATTGCGAAAACCGCTCAGCCGCTCTTGATGGTTTATCCCTCGAAAATGAAAAGACACGACTAGTTGAGCGAGCAGCTGGTGTTTGCGCTATGATATTTGATAAATGTCGGACTTGGTTGGGGTTTAAACGCCGTAAGAGCATAGATCAATTTGCCGAAAATATGTGATGGCAAAGTAATGTTTTTGACTGCGGGCTTTGAGTCCCATTGAGGGCGCAGGCTTCTTTATAGAGATAGGCTTTTCAGTCAGTAGATAAGAGTCAAGGAACGTAGGTTTGAGGTAATGCAAGTAAGGCACCATAGATTTTGTTTTTCGGGGGAGCATAAAACAGCGTAGGAAGCAGATGGAGAGAGGGAGATCTTCGGGAACATGTCTGCGTTTATTTTATCCCTGGCACTTGCCTTCACCGATATAAGCTTCCTTCCAGATACTAAGCACACATCCACCTAGAACATCCACCTTCCACGAAGACCCTATAACTCACTCTTGTCCACCCCCTTGATCCCCATCAACTCCGTCTCAAAAACTACCCACACATTAGCCCACCATCCCAATCCTAATGCCATCCCGATCCCTTCACCCATCAAAAAGAACAAAACCAAAAAAGAAAGAAAAAACCCACCCAACGTACTCCCCCCCGGAATCTTCCCCCCCATCGCCCGATCCCCATACCCAAACTCGGGCGGAATCGTCAACTTCCTCTGATCTCCAATACACATATCCAACAGCCCCTCATCCCAGCCCTTAATCACCTGCCCCTGCCCCACCGTGAACGTCAGCGGCTGGCTGCGGCTGTAGCTGCTGTCGAACTCGCTGCCGTCGGACGCGAGCGTGCCGCGGTAGTGCACGGAGATTTGGTCACCGCGGGTCGTTTTGCGCGTGCAGTCGACGGTTTTTGTATACTCGGTTGTGACTTCGGTGGCCAGGAGGGGGGTGGCGAGGAGGGAGAGGAAGGCAAGGGTGGGGAGGTACATTCTGAATGGGTTTGGCGGGGAAAGGGGGGTTTAGAAGATTAGGGAACTTGGAGAGGAGGGTTTGTGGGAGGGGAGAGGAGAAGTGGTCTTTCGATATGCAGGTACCCTGCGGCTGTCACCTAAGCGCAGACGGTCAATATTTTCTGCCGTCCTTCCACTGCGTCATCGTCATCCCAGCGCGCCGCTGAATCTTCCAATCCTCACATAATGATAATCAGAACAACCGTTCTCTGCGCTCGCGCGCTCACCATCCGGTGTCCCACTCGGAGATATCCCCATCTATACCCGAAAAGCTCTCAATCGTCCGTTCCAATTGCGGCGCCCCGCTCGTTCACCAGCGGAGCATGGTGCAACTACGCGGGTAAGACGAATGCGGACGAGATACTGGATGAGATACAGGAACTGTGTGTAACTCCTTTTGCATCTAAACTAGTGACCAGGGTACTGACTTGGTGCTAGGTACGCAACCGCAAAAGACGAAGTATCTCCCCCCCCCCCACCCAAAAAAAAACATCCTCTCACCCCCAACCTCCCCCCCCTATCCATCCTAACAAAACCCCCAAAGTTCGAAATCGCCTCCGACGAAACCGACAAGAAAACCGTCTACGCCGCCGACGACCGCGCTGCCGCAAACGAAGAATTGGCAAAGCTGAAAGAAGCGTTTGAGAAGGCGACGGCGGAGTCGGCGGGAGAAGTGGGGAAGGAAGTGAGTAGGAGGGTCGGTGGGAGAATACGGGAGTTGGAGAGGGCGGTGGAGGCCATGGGGGAGAGGGCGATGGAGGATTAGGGAAAAGGGCTGAGATGGTAGAGGGCGATGGACTGTATACTTATAAGGGTGAGGGAGGAGATGGGGCAGTGAGGTGTTGGTGTGTTGGATATGTTAGAAGCTAAATATATGCCCAGGCCAAAGAAGCTATATGCTCTACAATTAAGAACCAAAATTCTACCGCCTCTTCTTGAACCTGAATTGCAGCTCATCCTCGCTCTCGCTATCCACTTCCCTAACAGCAAAGGTCTTCTGCTTCTTAGCCGCAGGACCCCTTCCAGCACGATCCGGTGCCGGCCTCTTCCCGCTTGCAAGCTGAGAGCGATTTGTACTCTGCGCGGGGGTTTCGATATCAACATCTCCCAAGGTATCTTCACCTCCAAGATCCGTAACTTCTTCCTCGCGCGCGGTGGCAAAAGGCTGGCTCTGCGACTGCGAAGCACGGTCCTTGGCTTTCCGCCTCTTCTTCGACTTGTCGCTGTCGAGCCAATAGTCCTCGCCGATACCGAAATCTTTCTTCTTGACTTCTTCGAGCGGGACGATGACGCTCTGGCCGCGTCGCGCTTGCGTGCCTTCCCCTTGTCGGCGGAATTTCTTGAAGTTTTTCCGGCCATTCCAGCGCTCGTCCCACCGACTGCCGGTGTCGTTGACTCGTTTTCGTTGTGGTCGCACTGCGCGGTCGGGAAGCTCCATTTCTTCCACGACGGCGAGATTCCTCATTCCTTCCACATCGAGACCATCCATGTCGTCTCTGAGACCCGCTTCTTCTCGTCTTACGGCATCCTCTTCTGCTTCACGTCGCTGCCGGACTACTTCTTTGATGTTTACTTCCTTCTTGGGCTTCCTCGGCTTCTCCACTTCAGCTTCCTCTTGTATGTGGCCGAACGACCGCTGAGTAGATCTTCCAGTCCGCACCGCTTCTTCCTCTTCTTCAATTCTGCGACGCTTCATGGCTGCTGCTGCGGGTAAAAGCTGATCTACAAGGTCCTTTTCGTCCTCTTCATCCATTTCCGCTGCGGATCTCTTCTTGAGGTTTTGGGTTTCTGTGTTAGCGTTTTCAGGAGCGTATGAGTCTACGTCCATTTGGGAGTCTACGAAAGAGGCGGAAAACTGCCAACAATTAGTTCCTCGACAAGTTCTTCAACAAATTCAGCTACTTACCGCGTGTCTTTGGGACCTTCGACCACTGGGCAGGCTGCTCATCTGCGACTCGACTACTTCATTCTGCGTCCGGGGAGGAGCTGGCGCATCGTCAAATTCATCATCGAACCCCTTGAAGCGGCTTACAGCAGTCCCTCGAAGTCGCGCCCGTCTCGGCGCAGCCTGCGAGGTCGCTGGCTCAGCGGCCTCCACTAGTGGTGCGGCATTCTGTGATTGAATTGCGGCTCGACTGGTGCTGGAAACTATGACTCATCCAGCGCAGTAGTCAGTCGCCATAGTGAAAATGCTGGCATTATTAGATCCAATCGACTTTACTTACCTTCTTCATCTTCCTCGAGTAACGGCCTCCTAAGTACACTAGCATCGTTTGTCAATATAGCATCCATGAATTCATTCTGTTCTATTAGTCGTTGGTCGAGGGCCAGAGCCACCTGTGTACAGAGCTCTGCGGCCCAGTCTGGAAAATCTTTGCTTCTAAATTTGACAACAACAACCCCTTTTCCTTCGCTTCCATCTTCGAATTCGCCGACGCCTTTCTCGCCAGCGACGTTTTTGACGTAGCGCACAAGCTCGTCCACGGATGTTTTGCCTGGGCTGAGTTCGAACTGTAGTGCCTTTCCCCCTCCATTGGTGATGGGAGCTTGCAGTGACTCGAACTGTGTTTGGTCACAAAAGACGAATGTATAACCCTCAAAAACGTTGCCACGTAGTTTCTCCGGAGCGAAAAACTCTACTGGACGCTCGTTCGGTTCATGACCCTTTGGTGGTACATGTTGCAAGGCGTCCGGCCAGCTGCCATCGAAGTCCTCTTCTAGTGGGGAGAGAGACTCTGGCTCATCCAGATCTCCCGGCGTGGTGACATAGACAAGGGCGTCAACGAAAGAATTCGAAACTATGTATTTGGCATTAATCAGGGCCTGAAGACCTTTGGCGGTATTTCGTTTGCTGGAAACAACATGGGTTGTTTTCTCGATGATGTACGGCAAGACGACTTTGATGTCTAGGTCTTCTAATCGATTTCGTATGGCAAAAAGGGGATCTTTTCCACCTTTCAACTCTTTCGAGCTTAGTGAAAATGACAAGACTACCGGCTGCCATTTGATTCTGAAAAGAGTCGCCGTCTTTCCGAGCCTGAAAGTATGCTCATCATTTTTCAAGATCTTCTGCGCACCTGTGACTCGCTCACTATCAAATTCAGTACCAAATTTAGTTTCCTCGTCTTTGAGTGTAACCTCCGACCGAGCGTTCACCCGCGATCCGTCACCAGGCCTGATCGCTGATACAGATAGTGTCAGGTGCTTGCGAGAGACCGATTTCTCATCAATCATGAACCCAGTGTTTCTTCCTTTCTGCACTGCTGTCCTTCCGAACAGATACTTTTTCCCGGGACGTAGCCATATTCGCTTGCCTTCTAGGATTTTGCTGTCACATTCCAAAGTCCACATTGTATGGCATCGGAAAGTTCTGGGGACAATAATCCATGGACTACTCTGTACTCCGTAAACTGGTAAGACACGACGTGCAAGGCTAGGCCTGACAGGCAACGGACAGGTACTTTACGCGGGAGCGCTTAGGGAACTAGTTACGCGTGTCGCGATATCAGGTGATCCAATGACCAAACACATTGGGAAAATGTAAATAGGAATCAAATGTCATATGTTTGTTAGCAAAGTGTTAAGCAATTGGACAAAGCGTTTGTGCTGTATGTAGTCGTATCTACCTTCCGAATCATAGGGAAATCTTGTCGACGTAAAGTTGTACACTAAGGTATCACTGACACCTCCTGTAGGGTGGCGCGGGCAGTCATCCGCTAGAATAAGACCCCGCTTGTTGCCCTCGAGACCGAACTGTTTGCTCACAAGGCTGCTCTGAGCTTTGCGGCTCCAATCCCACCTTCACAGGCTCACCACAGCTTTACGTCCGATTTGCATAAGTTACCTGACTTCGCTGAACATGGCAGATCTACAGCAGACACGCTCGGTCGATGAAAGTCCCATTTCTCCCGTCGAGCGCCGCAACTCGCTTGAGAAACATCTCCAGATGAGGCCCGACCCCAAAGATCTAAAGGATCGAAACATCTTGAAGGATACCAAAGCCGCTCCGTACATCTGCCTGAAAACCATAGGTGGAAGCCTCCAATACTAATAAGAAACCCCAGGGCACTCCAATCCGCGGCACAAGAGCTAGAGCGTCAGCGCGCCACCGATAGCTTGAAGAAGGGATTGGAAAAACGACCAGAGCGCGACCAGCTGATTGAACGTAAGCCTGGCCCCAGAACTTGTCCCATTGGCAACCTCCCTAATTAGCTTGCTGATTCTGCCCCTCTCTTAATAGGCAACATCCTCCCCGACTCGACCGCAGCGCCGGCGCTACAAGGCCAGCAAAGAGAACTCGAAAAGCACATGCGTGCCGATAGTCTAGAACAGAAGATCCAGCACCGACCTAAGCCGGAGGAGCTGATCAAGGAAGGGATTCTCACCGCCAACGAGGATCCTACGAAGGAGTGATTTAGAACTAGTTGGGATGACCGAAGCGTATACCCGGCTGAAGATGGCTTATGTCTAGATGTCAACAGAGATATCATGGCGCTTCGGATGTGTTTATCGAGAATATTCATTGCGCAATTAATTGCTGCCGCATTTTATGTTCTCAGTAGCTCTCGACTGGCTCTCTTCCCCTCTCCTCAGAACCTATGTCCGGTACCCATCCTTTGGGTCTTTCTCTTCCCCTTATGATCATTCCATAGACCGCATTCTCGACCTTCTCAACACAAGTCTTCATGACCTCCATTTTCCTGTCCAAATCTCTCTTCAGTGGTGATCCACCCCCATTTCCGTGTGTAATGTCCAACGCCACGAAAGATGTTCTCAATGACCTCAGATCCGACAAGATGTCCGTGCCCTTATGCTCCGAAGCTTGCGCCGAACCACGAGGTAAAACTCCGTTGGTAGCCATACTCGTAATTGCGAACCTCATCAACTCCCCAACAAGATCGAAAAGCCCCAATACGTAGTCATCCTCCGTCAACCTTACGCCTCCTAGTATCTTTGATTGAGCTTCATCGTAGGTGATGAGTCGTTGAGTCTCGACATAATGCTGAAAGGAAACGGCCTCCACGTATTCCTGTACGCCTCCAGAAATCTGCCGCTGGTAGCGCCACGCATTGATGTCCTGCAAGTCAGGAGAAACCGATCTGACAAGGTCATTGATCTGTTTTTGGCGGGGTTCATTCTCTTTTGCGACCTTGTCAGGGACAGGAGCTTGAAGTTGGCGAACGCTGCGGGAAACATTGTGTCAATTGAGAAGTTGAAAGCTGACTTTTGGAGCCATGTACCGTTGTAAAGAGAAGATCCTAGCTTCTAGTGAGTAATCCTTCATGCTACCCGTATACCATGCTCACATCTTCTTGCTCAGAGCAGTAATGTCCCTGGAGGCCTTGATAATGCGCTCCCGCCGATCGTGGTGCTCGTCCAGCTCATTGCGGAAAGCCTCGAACATTGGCATGAAGGGCGAAGCTTGTGTAGAAGTCTCCATCTCTGCGGTATCGTAGCGTGGTCGTTTGTTAGGGTTCATGGCTTTTGTAAAGATTGGGATGTTTATCAGATCTCTGTCAGAATGCATGGATGATGCCCGAAGCTCGCTAAGCCCTGTAGAGTTGCAAGGTAGGGTTTTGATCTCAACCTCAATACAATGGGGTTTCGTGGAATTGGATATGGCGTCTTTTCTTTCTTCATAAATGTTCCCAGTCTATTGAAATCGCGATGCAAGCCTGCTTTATGTTTTCACTGTCAATGTCCGCTTAAATGGAAACCTTTAAACGGCCATTACCAATGTCCTCCTTCTTCACCAACCCAGTCATTTTCTCTTCCGCTATAGCTCTTCGCATCGTACTCCTCTTCTACGGTCTCTTTCAAGACGAATACTCTCCTCTCAAGTACACAGACATCGACTATTTCGTCTTCACAGACGCCGCCCGCTACGTTTCCCGCGGCCTCTCCCCCTACGAGCGGGAAACCTACCGCTATACGCCCCTTTTAGCATGGCTTCTTCTCCCAACCGCCTGGCCTGGCACAGCATGGTTTTCTTTTGGGAAAGCGGTCTTTGCCGTCTCAGATATTGTTGCCGGCTGGCTCATCGTTCTGGTCCTGCGGTCCCCTGAAGGCGGTAAGGTGACCACGGAACGCGCCCTTAAGTTTGCTAGTATCTGGCTCCTGAATCCTATGGTCGCTACCATCAGCACTCGAGGTAGCTCTGAGGGACTGTTGGGCGTACTGGTGGTCGCTTTGCTCTGGGCAGTGACCCACCGGCGGATAACGCTCGCAGGAGTCCTGCTGGGTCTGGCGGTCCACTCAAAGATCTACCCCTTTATCTATGGGCCTTCGATAATCTGGTTCTTGGAAGAGCCATCTTTACACCCTTCCCCACGTACACCAGAGCCACAACCCTCAGCAAAAACAATCCTGCTTCGCTCCTCACGGACCATCCGCCATTTCTTCAACCGCCCCCGCCTCACCCTCCTCATCACCTCCCTCACCACCTTCACCTCCCTCAACCTCCTAATGTACACCATCTACTCCACCCCATTCCTCACCCACACTTACCTCCACCACCTCACCCGCATCGACCATCGCCACAATTTCTCCCCCTACAACACACTCCTGCATCTTTCCTCCGCCCTCCCCTCTGAAACCAGCAAGTGGCACTTCGAGTCTCTGGCTTTTATCCCGCAACTCGCTCTCAGCGCCGTGTTGATCCCGCTAGTACTGGCGAAGCGGGATTTGGCTGGGGCGATGCTGGCGCAGACGTTTGCGTTTGTGGCGTTTAACAAGGTGTGCACGAGTCAGGTGAGTATCTTCAGCCACTACTACAAGTGATTGAAACAAGCTTACCTATCAAAGTATTTTCTCTGGTACTTGATCCTCACCCCCTTTTACCTCCCTTACTCCTCTCTCCTCTCTTCTCTGAGGCTTGGCGTGACAGCCGCAACACTTTGGGTCGTCTCTCAAGTAAGTTGACTCTTCCTATCCCCTCAACCTCATTCCATCTTAGTGGCTTCTCCTCCACTTGTTCTCTCTTACCCCTTCCACACCTGCGTCCCCCCTTTACCTCCCTCTTTCCCCTCTCTACATCCGCCCCCCCCCAAACTAACCCCCAAACAGGCCATCTGGCTCCACGCCGCCTACAACCTCGAGTTCCTCGGCCTCAGCACTTTCGCCCCCGGTATGTTCCTCAGCAGCCTTTTGTTCTTTGCCGTAAACATCTGGATCTTGGGGATTATTGTGCGGGATGTTGGAGCGCAAGCGGCAGGGGGAGAAGGGATAGGGTTGGCGAAGAGAGGAAAGGGAAGGAAGAGTGGAGGAAGTAAAGGTGACTTGATGTGACATGGACAGCGCCACATACGATACAGCGCGGCGCATATTACAACTCCCATATCACCTCCAGCCTATCTATCTACCTTCCCTAAGATCTCAACAATTATGTAGCCACCATTATCACCCGCCTAACCATTCCGTTACCATTTTCCTATGCCACAAAACACTGTGGATATGGACCCAAGCGCCAATGCAGTAGAATAGAGTGCAAAAGGGACTAAGTCCTCCAGCCTATCCCGCTCCCACAAAGCCCCTAATATCTTATACGCCTGGTATTACCACCCCCGCTTTTGCCATGCGATAAGACTCCCAAAGCGCGATGCCCAAGCGCCCCCGAAACCCATAAACGCCCGCTAAATATGCATACTTTGTCCGATTCCAGCCACCGTACGCATTAACCATGCACGCATCAAAAACTCATCGCCCCACCTTCGGCCAAGGCAGCATAACTCTCCACTCTGATACTCTTCGGCCGAGACCGGAGACTTCTTCCATCCACCAGGCCGTCCCCGCCAAGCCCCTCCGCCAAGCCCAACTCCTCATACCCGGCCCCAGGTCTCGCCTCCCTCAGTAGCCCCAGAATCTCCTCGTTCCAGATCCCCGACACCTTGGGCCCCTTGATCTGGAAATACGGGTTCATGAGCGGATAGGGGGAGTCAAGGTCGATGAAGCGGATGCGGAGGGAATTCAGCGAGGGGTAGACTTTCAAGCAGCGCACCGCGGAGATGACGAGGGTGGTGAAGAGGGAGATAAAAGGCCAGCTGTGGATGCCTGTGATGTCGTTCCAGGCTTTGGCGTCGCGGCAGCAGTTTTTAACGATTAGATCGACAGATTTAAGCCGGGAATTATCACGGTGATTTGTTGCGGATTCGGCTGCGGTGGAGAAGAGACAGCCGCAGACGCGGCCGGTGTAGGTCAGGGTTTCGAGCTGGGGCGCTATACGGCCAAGATCCTGACAGATATGGTGGGTGGGGTAGACTTTACGCCATTTTTCTAGAAAGGACGATTGCTTGCCGTAGAGGCCTTCAAGGCAGATGTTGATGTGGGTGATTGTAGGCGGGAAATGTCGAAGAATGGCGCACATTGCGACGTAAGATTCGGTCTTGGGTTTAGAATAGGTGCAGTGCCATTCTCGAAGGTTTGGGACGGCACGGACAATGGTGTGGAAGTCGGCGTCTTTCCGGATGATGTTCCAAGCGCCCTTGAGAACAAGAGCAGTGATCCTGGGTAGGGCCGGCATTTGGCGTTCGGTGTTGTAGCGGACTTTTGAGAGTTGAAGCAATGGGTTTCCTTGACTTGAAGATGCGATTGTTGCGAGACTGGCCTGTCGGAAATGCTGAATCCTTGGAGGTTTCTTACAGTGGCCACCTTCAATGGTAACGCAGCATGCCGCCGGGAAGAGTCCCTGGGCACAGGCAAAAATCTCCTCCAGCGTAGCGTTGTGTGAGGAAAGTTGATAAGCCAGAGCAAGATTATTGGCATCATCAATAATCCCGGGACTAGGCGGCGAGTTTACAGCAATTGGCCAGATGTGAGTCTGTTGAGGAAGGTTCGGTGGAAAGAATGGCTGCTGTGTACTCGCTCTCATTTCCCAAACAGGTACCCAGAACTCTATATGCCGAACATGTGGTTGGAGATGGGCGTGAGTCAAGAACCAGTCCCCGCATTCTTCTATCTCTGCCTTTGTACCTTTGACCCTTACTTTGCTCGAGATTAGCACATATCAGATACACTTCGGATACTCCACCTACTGTGTCGGTACAGTCTCTCCTGTATCATGCACCTCCATGATCTTGAGACTAAGGCTAGGTCGGACAGCTGCTTCCTCCGAGGGTGCCGCATTGCAGTGCTCCAATTTCGTGCTCCATGGTTCCACCCGGGTGTACCTGTTGATGTTGGACCCAGGTCGCCGACTAGAAAGCCAACCACTTCTTCTAAGATCTCAGCGGGTAAGTCGACGAAGGATGTGGCTGGAGGATGTGTATCTCGTGGGGTATTTGGTGTCAAGGTAGGAAAGTGGGTTTCGGCTTGGGTAATGGTCGGAGATTCGGCCACGGATAGAGGACGCAGAGATATGTCATCTTCAGGCTTATGCTTGTGTCGAATGGTCTTTGGGATCAATTTCCGGAACGATTCTTTTGCTGAGCTTGTGAGAGTTGCGGGACACTGGCTTGTTGAAGATATGGGTAGATCGACGGCGCTGAGCATTCTGAGTAGATCCAACGTCGAAAGATAGAGCTTGCTTAGATGGATTGACGAACAGGGTCTAGCTAGAAGACTTAGTAGACATTGAGTGTAGAGGTGAGGTACGAACGAACCTAGACAGTTGGTGAAGATGGTACCATCGTGTGCGGGGTTTCAAGGTATGGCTGTTCTGAATGATGCCATCACAGTGTAAATTCGCGGATCATACCCACAGGATAGGAGGGTGTTGATGTGACATGAGAAATGGCGCGCTGTAAAATGTTGTCTGTAGGCGCGGAGCGTGCTTCAATTCGAAAAGTGGTGAGAGGTGAGAAGGAGGTCCTTGACACGCACTCGGACTGCTGCAGTTCCACTTTTTCGTTTCGGCAATCAAATTGAGGCTTAGCTTCACCTTGGCCGCGGATCCGACATTTCCTACATTCTTCTTCTTCCTCCTCACCTCCCCTTACAGCATTGGTGCTTATTGGAAGTAGCCTCACATTTCCAGTATGAGCTGCTGATATTCTGGGTCTAGGCAATACTGCAATATTGCATAATAGATACAGCACTAAATTGCAAATGTAAGCAAGTAAAGTACCTTAATGCCATGTCTCCCAGGGTTTGCTGTTTTATATTGACGGCCATGGAATTTGCTCAAACAGCGCCCTGGAGACTGTTGAACTCGTGGACGCAAGGGAACTCGGTAGATCACTATCTAATTGACCGCATCTAACCTGGGAGAATTCATTGCAATCCAGGTTTTGTGTCACTGGTGTGGTTTCCTATCTCTTTGAGCTTCCGGTTCCGCTGTTGATGATTCATTCATAGAAAGAGAAAGCACTGCTGGGAGTTCTCTCTACGAATGTTTTACTCCGTGGTCGATTACAAGAAGTTTCTCATGAGTACAAGAAGTTTCTCATGAGTAGGAGCCATTGACATCCATAGCACTTAAGATCGAGGCTGAACGCACTGGGAAAGATTTCTCATTATGTGATGCAGAGCCGCAAGCTATGCCAGCATGAGTTGGCCATACAAGATTACCTTGCGTTATCGTCTCCGACTTATGCATTGATTTGATATAAGCACATCTTCGGCACAACAGCAGTCATGAAGATGGAAGACTGAGTTGCAATTTGACATCCGTGCTATACTCGGTTTCCACAACTGGCGTGGCGATAAAAATCGTGAAACGCGACATTTTGAAACAGAAGCTTGACGTCTATACTGTCTATTGTGTATGGAAGAACGCACTAAGCCATGCAAGTGCTTGTACCAATTATATACCACAAGGAAGAAAGGGATTGGTCTACAAGGGCATCGATATCAAAGCTCTCCATGGTCGTACTTTTGTATAATCGACTGGGCGGCAGTTGTGTCTGGGCGACCCATCCTCCCATTTCTCAGCTCACTGATGGCCACATCGAAGCGAGCACCAAAGAGGTATGCAATGCCGATCTGTTTTCGATGTTAGTGTATCCGTAGAAGGAATTGATTGCCGGTTGACTTACCATGATGCACGATATGATGAACAATGTTCCCATCACAGCCGCCAATAGGTAGACTAAAAGAACCGTTAGCATAGGCTATAGCAAACATTTGAATACAGCTCATACTAGTATCCCATTTCGCCTCCTCTATCGATGCATCTTTTTCGATTTGCGCTGGCGCTTTGGGTGCGGGTTGGTTCTTCGCTTCCAGTATAAGGGCTTTCGGGTCCTGAGAAGGGAATATCGATTCGATGAATTGTTCGATCTGCGCGAAGTCTTTAGATGAGAAGATAATGCACCAAACGCTATCGTACTAACCTTTCCACAGGCGATACTGATCTTGAGAAAGTTGGGGTCTCTAGGCGTATTCCTTTTGTGGATTTTGCGGGTGAATCTTCTGAAGACCTCGCAGACTAGCTTTAGATTCTGAGTGGATTCTGTCATAATCGCGCATGCTGATCCTTTCGTGATCTTTACGTTCTTCTTCAATATTTGTGGGTTTCTGAAAACTTTTTCCAGAGTTGCTATTGCCATTGACTGAGGTATTGCTGCGAAATTAAACACAGACTGCTCCTTAATACCGGCCAGGTAGAACAGGCACTCGTCTGCATGAGTCAGAGAATTCAAGACCATCTCAGAACTGCAATTCAGAGCCGCGTCGAGGTGTTCCGGCTTGAAGAGGTCCTCAAAGTTGGTGACGTACTTTGACCATATTTCCTTGGGCCAGAATCGTCTCTTGTCGTCAAAGTCCTCTTTAATATCCCGAATAATGTTCGTCTTTTGTAAGAAGAGACCCATTGATTCCTGCAAACTGGGTCGGTCAAGTAGAGCTACATTCGCAAGACCGCTTTCGACGAAAAGGCGAGTGAGACCGTTTCCAACCAAGCCCGCAACGTAATGACAGTAGAGGTCGTAGTCCTTGATTGTGTTTACACCATTGGCATTGTGTTCTGCGTTGTTGGCATAATCTGCCATCCCGTTGCCCATCTTCTGGGTGATGTCCTTGATTATTTCGCGGTATACTGGCTTCACCTTCAAAAATTCCTCGATTACGGCATTAAAGTGGACAAGCAAACCGCGATCCTTTTCATCCGGGCCATTACCATCAAAGGTCCATCCTTCTTGTTCCGTGATCTTGTAGAAGCCTCTTAGCAATGGGTCCTTTTTCTCCAGAGGTATGGTCATATCATCTTCGATTGTATCCAAGCCCCTAAGGATCAAATAAAAAAGTGCGACGGGGACAAGGAGTTCGGGGTGTAATTCCTTTATAACAGAACTGAAGCTGCGACTGGTTTGGTCTAAGTACTCGAAGCAGGTACGTAGCGAGGGCGACTCTTTCTCTTCATCCCGTTCGTGAACTGCCATGTGCCATGTTTTCCTGCCTCAAATCAGTCGATGCCTGCGAGGGTGAAGAATCTTGAAGTTGAACGTACCATTGGATAATAGATCTCAGCTCGTCGAAATGTATCATATAATACAAAACATCCGCGACACCCATTTTGCGCTGCGGTCGAGCAAAAGAGAGTTGCTGCTCGGTCTTGGAATCCCACAAGCCGGGGAAGTTGCAACTGGAAGACGTTCTGGGTTATCTTGCGAAAAAAGGACCAGATGATGGGAATTGAGAAGTGAGAAGAGAGCAGCACACCTTGAACGTCGGTGTGACTAAGGGGGGGGGTTGAGTTTACTCAGTCCAGTTCTCCGCAAAACCCATGATACCCTGCACTACCCTAGCGTGTTAAGTTTACCCGGCGTGGAAAAACTTTTTCACCGATCATGAGGCAGACAAACGCATCATACTGCAAGCTGAAACCACCTGACTCTGAACGATTACATTTGATGATATCCACCTACATTGCATACGAGAACAACTGTATACCCAACCAGGGAATTCCAATATCTTCTACTTGACTGCTGAAGGTTGCAGTAACTGTCCGCCATGGTGGTGGATAACACCTACTATGATGCACTCGGTGTATCCAGAACCGCTTCGGAATTGGAAATTAAGAAAGCCTACCGCAGACTCGCCATAACCACGCACCCTGATAAGAACCCTGGTGATGAGACCGCGCATGCTCGATTCCAAGCTATCGGCGAAGCATATCAAGTCCTCAGCAATGAAGACTTACGCAAGCGATACGACAAATTTGGAAAAGAGGAGGCTGTACCTGGCGGTGGCTTTGAGGATCCAGCAGAGTTCTTTGGGATGATATTTGGCGGGGAGGCTTTTATGGACCTTATTGGGGAGCTTTCGTTACTGAAGGATCTGACAAAAACCATGGATATCACGGCAAAGCAAATGGAAGAAGAGGAAGCCGTGCAATCTGCGGATGCGAAGATAAAAGCCAAGGAACAAGAAACCGCAGGTCCCGATGGAGACGTAAAGACACCGCTTGCCGCTTCCAGGCCTTCCTCTGAAGCAGCGCCAGCCTACAATGATTCTAAAGCCTCGGACTTGAAGCCACCCAGAGGTGAAAGTCCTTCCACAGCGTCTGGCGCCTCGACGCCACGGCCAAGATTTGGTCAGCAAGTCATAATGGATAGGTCAGAAGAGGATGCCCGTATGGATGCTGCAGGGCTCACACCAGAAGAGAAGGAGCTTCGAAAGAAGGAGAAGAAAAAGGGTCTCTCCAAAGAACAAAGGGAAGAACTTGCGGCTTATGAAGCTGAGAGGAAGCGTATAAGGGACGAGAGAGTGGATACACTGGCCAAGAAGCTGCTCGATCGTATTAGTATATGGACCGAAACGGATAAAGGCCCAGATGTTACTAATGCCTTCCAAGAAAAGACCAGGCTGGAAGTCGAAAATCTAAAAATGGAATCGTTTGGCTTAGAAATACTCCACACCGTCGGTACCACCTACCTACAGAAAGCAACCTCTTTCTTGAAATCACAAAAGTTTCTCGGTATATCAGGATTTTTCTCAAGGCTAAAAGATAAGGGAACGTGGGCCAAAGACACCTGGAGTACTATATCTACTGCCATTGACGCACAGCTAACAATGGAGGAGATGGCGAAAATGGAAGAGAAAGGGGGCGAGGACTGGACGGACGAGAAGAAAGCCGAGTACGAAAGAAGAGTAACGGGCAAGATACTCGCTGCGGCTTGGAAGGGCAGTAGATACGAGATTCAAGGTGTCCTTCGGGATGTTTGCGACAAGGTCCTTAATGATAAGAACGTGAAGATGGAGAAGAGGGTTGAGCGAGCTCATGCCCTCGTCTTATGTGGCACAGTGTATCAAAATGTATGCCTCCTGCTGGCATGCTCGTGTATTAGTTATGTGCTGACATGGAACAGGCCAAAAGAGACCCAGACGAAGAAGGAGATTACATGGCCTTTGAGCAACTCATGGCAGATGCTGCCGTCAAGAAGGGCAAGGACGGCAAAGACGAGAAAAAAGACGGGAAAAAGCCAAAGAAAGAGAAAGATGAGGGAGAGACGAAACACCATAACCCGTTCCATTCGCATAGCAAGGCATCAGAAACTCCAGCAGCTTCATAGTTCCCCAACGCACACCAAGACTTCTGGGTCATGAGTTTTTGCAGCCATTTACAGGTGTTTATACGCGCATTAGATAGTCGGTCAGCCTATACCCATGGAGATGCTCCTCGGTCTGTAAGCATTCAGGAAGGATCTAACGCCCCACTATGATACTTCTGCACATGAAGATTCCACATCTTGATATACTCCATTATCAAGACTCCTAAAGAGCATGCAAACGAGCCGCAACTCCGTATGCATCCATGTTTCCGTCACGTACCTAGCCCCTCTCTTCCTTCCGTAAAACCCTCCCTGTACGCCTATCCCCGCGCAGCCTACCCTCCTCCTCGCGCTCCAAAGCCCCTCCCCTCCTCCCTAAACACACCCCCTACCCCGGGACCGAACCGTTCAACTCCCCTCAACCACCCTCCTCAACTCTCCCAACCCTTTCTCAAACCTCTCCACCAACCTCTCCAACCCCTCCCCCTCCCCCTCCCCCGCCCCTGCCCCCTCCCCCCTCTCAACCCCCTCAATCCTAACCATCATCCCCCTCCCTCCCTCTCCCTCCCCCTCTCCCTCCCCCTCCCACGTCGGCGCAGCCCTAACCTCCGCATTCGTAACCGCCCACCCCGGATCCATGCTCTGCGCGCGCACGACCTTGGTGCCCGTAGCGTCGATGTCGAGAAGGAGGAAGCGCTCGGTTGGTTGCGCTTGCTGTGCGAGATCGGAGACGTTGGTGTCGGTGGCTGCGGGGGAGAGGGTTTGGAGGGCGGCGGTGGTGATGGGGTCGGTGTCTGCGTCGTCGGAGAATAGGTAGTGCACGGTTGGGTGGTGGTGGGTGGTGTCGGTGGGGTCGGTGATGAGGGTGAAGAAGGGGGTGAAGGGGGGTGGGGTTGGGGGTGGGGGGGGTTCGGAGGTTGTGGGGAGGTGTGAAGGCGAAGCGGAGGCGGGGAGGGGGGAAGGGAGGAGGGTTGGTTTGGGGGAGGTGGTGGGGTTTGGTGCGTGGGTTTGGGGGTGGGGTGATGCCATTGTATGTGGTACCGAATGTTTGCTACATTGTTCAGGTTTGGTGGGATAAAATAGGGTTTAGAAAGAGTTTGGTGTTGCAGGTGGGCTTTGGAAGATATCTATCATGCTCCGCCATCTAAGATACCTTATGTTACATCAAAATTACTGTGGTACGTGCGGAGGGGGATGGGAAGCAAATGAAGGTCCGGGGGTTAAGGACATCTGGGCACTTGTGGTCCGAGACCCAAAAAGTCCTGCTCTTAAAGCATCTGAATGACTCAAGGCCACTGACTTTGCGTAGCCTCCTAGTAGATATCAAGAAAGGCTGTTTTTTTGTCTTCTGGTTGGTTCAACCACGTTGTAGTTGGCTCATGTCTGTATTAGGGTATTCCAATAATGAACCGGTCGATCTATAACCTTACGAAGGTGAAACCATGCAAGACTGTCGTATGAAATGGTCTATAACAGCTGTGAGGCGGCAAGGCCCCAATGGCGGTGGATTCATTCCTCATAAAATAACATGGTGGCAAACCGAGCTCCAAGCAAAACAATGTTTTGGGTATCTTATGCCGCCAACGCCAGCGTGTAAATGTAAACAAAGGGGAAGGAAGTCAAGTGCTCAGGCTCAAACGGGGTTTATGATCATTCCCCACTCTGCTTCCATTCGAACTCTGAAAGATGGAATCAGCGGATGTTTCTGAAGAGCGGATACAAACCTTACTCTGCCGGCACATAGGACATAAGCCCTTGGAAGAATCTTGCTGAATCCAAGTGAGCAGACAATGCTGTGTAAGATCAGCACTTAACCCTATATCACGGCTTGAGCTGGTTCATACCATGTGGAAGGAGTGGCCGCACTTCCCAATTACTGAGTACCCGTACTCAGTACATAGATCATGTCGAGGGAAATGATGAATATCTACTTACGTAGGGTACAGTCGTCGCCAGGATATTTGCAAGTAGGGCAGGTTCCGTCAAACTGAACTCGGCAAATGCCGCAGACATCGTCTTCTGGCATATCCCACCGCCATGAGGCAACGGCATTCCACTCTTTGATGGTGACCTTCATCGTGGGCGGACGGGGTACTTTCTCTCGGGCAAACAGGGCCGCTGCTGTCGTGATGAATATGGCGAGACTTTCACTTCCTAATGGTGAGGGTGGAGAGCATAAGGGTTGACTCTGCTGATCTTGAGGTTTGCTTTGTTTACTTTTGAGTTATTCTAGTGGTGGAATGAGGGGTCAACCCCATTATCGATATAAAGAGCGGAGCTTCAGCTCTGACCTCCTTCTTTCATGGGAAAGATCGCGATCTTCTTCACGAACTTCCTTTCTATCAACTACCGTCTATTCATCGCTGGGTTACTGTATGTTGAAACGACGTATTTTTATTCTTTACCGACAGCATTGAGATGAGGCCGAAGAGAGCCCACCAGCAATTTACAAAATGGCACTACTACTAGCGCGCCTGCGATCATCCAAGCTCTCCGCCAAGTCTGCTCTCAGCGCCCATGCACGTGTTTCAATGTCAGTGGGCCAATGCCGTCAGAACTCGCTGCGCTCCTACATAGTCACGCCAAAGGAGCTTGCCCATGCTTTGGAAAAGAATGCCCTGACTAAGATCTCTACGGCACCTCGAGTAATCCCTCTTTGTGCAGCATGGTTCCTACCAAACGACCCCCAAGGTCGTACAGGAAAGCAGGTTTTTAAGCAGCAGCGAATACCTTCAGCAAGATTCTTTGACCTAGACGCCGTTAAAGATAATGACTCGCCCTATCCGCATATGTTGCCCACAGCGAAGGGTTTTGCAGAGGCTATGGAGGCATTAGGAATCAGGAAGGATGACGAGATCGTTGTTTATGATACGCGAGAGCTAGGCATCTTCAGCGCTCCAAGAGTAGGATGGACGTTCGAGGTGTTTGGTCATCCCGCTGTTCATCTTCTCAACAACTTCCGGTTATGGGTTGAGCAAGGTTATCCGACGGAAGCTGGCGAGCTTCCGGAAATACCTGCAGAAAAGACTCATTACCCTGTTCCAAACGTGGATCCGGGGAAGGTGGTAAAATTTGCTGAATTGAAGAACATTGCTAAGGATTATAACAAGGAAGGGGCAGAAGGTGTTCAGATACTGGACGCAAGGCCTAAGGAACGCTGGGCAGGCACAGCCCCTGAGCCCAGGCCTGGTCTGTCTAGTGGTCATATTCCTGGCAGTATAAGTGTACCGCATTCGCAATTGCTAGATCCAAAGACGGGAGCGCTTCTATCAGGGTCTGAACTTGAGGAAATACTTCAGAGTAAAGGAATAGATCGAGAGAAGCCAATCATCAGCAGTTGTGGTACTGGCGTCACGGCCGCTGTTATTGATACTGCGTTGAGGGAAGCGAATTATGGTCTGTATGAGGAAAGGAGATTGTATGATGGCAGCTGGACGTAAGCGGTCTGTTCATGTCATCTGGGATCCTTGCTGATGAGCGAACCTAGGGAATGGGCTCAACGAGTCTCGGACTCTGATGGACTGATTCAAAAGGTCGCGTGACAGCAGACCATGATGCCTAGGCTTATCTCTTGAGAAATAAAAGAGAAGCGAAAGCGGAATCTCGTCTTGGCGCATGTTGCTTGCTTGATGATTTCACGAAACTTCAATTTTCAGAGAGCTCAGAGAGTCTGTCAACAACCACAAACCGTATGGAGACTATCATTCTTATCTGTAATCTTCTTCTTGGATAGTAACAGACTTAGGTTCTCATTCACTGGACCCAAGAGATAGTGAAAAACATTATTCGCTTTTGAATAGTCTGTTTTTGAATGCCATGATCTTGCTGCTACCCGGATTGGGATTGCCTTCACCAATATCATGATGAGCATATGCTGCCGTCTAGCTCCTTGGGTATTCTAGAATAGCTACCTGATCTTATGCGATGGAGAAGTTTGGTGTAGATTGCAAGGAAAGGGAAATGTTTCTGAAGCTCTAAAGGCTGACTTCGCTTGAGCTTGGCCACTATGCCATTTTCGGCTTCGATCCGGCTATCCCCGCCGCTAGTTCGTATATGCTCGAAATCGATTCACCACCTCCCTGACACATCACACTCACCACTCAGCCCTCTCCATCCTCTCCAAATATCGCGTTGCATGTATTTTGACTCACAGCCCCTTGCGCTCAATGATCGAACTGAGGCATCATAGTAGCCTCTTGAGTACTCGAGAGGCCAGTCACAATCCGCAAAATGTACGAATGCGCTTTGTCGTACGGAAGACTTGATTCAGGTGCGTTGGTTATTCACAGGCTTGCCAACCCTATCGTTCTCCAGTTGCGCGATCTCAATAGAAAGGCTTCGCTGCACACAAACCTTACTCACAAGACATGCTCTTGCTTCTAGGCCCTCTTGTTTGGCCTACACACATCACCAAACCGTCTCCATGAGACCGAACTCTCGCAACTTTTGCAATTGCTACTAAAATGCAAATCCCATATTGCGTCATTGACGCTACCACCTTGGTTGAGAATATCCACGAGATTAAGAAGTGGATATACAATGGCCAGATCCGCCTTGTTGTGCCCTTAAGCAGTGAGTATTGGACCCGCCCTCACCACCGTCCCAGCGCATCTGACTATTCACAAGCCTTGGAGCGTGTTGAGCAGCTATACCAGAAATCAGTCGAGCCAAAATCAAAAGCACAAGAACCTGCGCGCCCAAAGTCTTCAGGCAAGACTGCACGAAAGGAACACCCAATCTTTGACATCAATCCTCGACTGACCAGGGCATTCCTGGCATGGCTCCAACGAGACAAGGACTACTGGGACCCAGAGATCCCTCTTGCTACTGAGTTTCAGCGAGCCAACGAAGTTTACACACCATGGACACTGGCAGAAGAGCAACAAGAGAAGCGCGACGAATCCCCCGAAAAAGGCCCAGCAACCTTCGCACAAGCTGTTGCGAAATCGAACCTTGCAAAGCGGGCACCAGGAGCTGTTGAGGCTTCAAAGGGTTAGTGAAAGTTCCGTGACTTGATTATTCACTACTAAGACGTCTCTTGATATAGCTTCTATGAAGCCCAAGCTCGTTGCCCGAGCTCCAGGAAGCGATCGACTACCATGGAAGATTGGTAGGAAAGTTCCCCAGATTCCACTCCGAGAAGTGCCTGTAGAGGTGAGACCGGTGCTGAGCTATGTGCTCTGGCGACTTCACGAGAGCGACAAAGGCCGCGCTGATGCAAGTTCCTTGATGGTTCTCAGTGACGATACCAAGACCTGTACCGTGGGGCAAAAGCTTGACATCGTCGTCAGAAGGATTGAGGAGATCCGTCATACAATAGCCGCCCAAGTAACTGAGACTGATCGCAACACTTTGGGAGATCTCGAACGAGAATTTGGCGCCCGAGAGCCTCGTCCGAAAAATTTGGATGGGAAGGATGTTACTCATTCGAACGGCATGCAACCATTGCAAGTTAATGGGGATGGTGTTTTGAATGGAGAGAATGTCAGGGTCGATATTCCGAATAAAACACCCGACAGCAAAGGAGAAGAGAAGCTCATCAAGGAGGAAAACAACAGTACCAAAGAACACTCCGAAATTTGCTTGGAGGGCAGCACCATTGTGGACAAACCTGCCAATGGGTTCGTTCTACGAGAAGCAGAAATCGAGAACGAATACCGTGACCTTCCCAAGCAGAATTATCCTACAGCCATTGATATTGCTGAAGAACATGCGGCAGAGGGAAAAGACGGATTAATCGAGCCCGCTGGCCCTATGTCAGATGAATTTGTTTCTGAGAAGATCAGCAATATCACCGCATGGATCAAGAACTTGGCACCAAAGTTGAGCAACATCTCCGAACCAATCTTAAACCCCCATCAAGGAAGAGACCACTCTACAAGAGAAGAAAGGGATTCCCAGCAGCCACAGGTTCCCATCATTCATCAACCAGTGGTTTTGCAACGAGCAGCTGAGATATTCACACCTTCTCGTCGAACTTCAACCGCCTCCCCAGCACCGGCACCGTCCGCTGAAGCACCGGAGGACAGCGATGAAGAAGTCGTAGTCTTCAATCCCAAACCGAAGCGGTTGTCTGCTCAACAGAAACCACCACAGTCAAGTCCGAAACAGAACGTCGATCTCAAGCTCGCTCAAAGCCCAAAGCTGAATGCTAGCCAGAGCCCGAAGCAGAACATGCAGCGAAGCCCGAGAAAGGCAACGCCTGCTCGCCAACCTCAAGCGAAAACTCCACCCGTTGCCCCTGCGATCATCGATCCTGATGCTTTTGGACGTTCGTTTGCAACAAATCCAAGGGCAGATGTCCGTAACAACCATCCCAACTCTCGTTATTCTCCACGGGGTAGCCCTCGCCGAGCTATGAGGACTCCGGAGCCGGAGCTTGACTACGTTTTGAAGTCTGGAAACACCAGGGCATCAGTTCGTGGTAGGGGAAAGCTGTGGGTCCCATAAAGTGGTATATGAATGTCTCAATGATCATTCATAAGAAAAATCGCTCAAAGAATGCGAAAGATAAATATGGAAGAGTCTCTTCGACGGTCATCGTTCAGATAGAGTAAATTCCCTCTCAGCTACAGGATCTCAACCAAGGCCGCCGGGGCAACAGGGATCTCATGTTTCTTACTCTTTCGTGTTGTCAGGGAAGTCCAATTCCATGAATAGCGGTTTCAAAAGGACAGAAAGTGGTCTGAAGGTCAGGATCGGACGAATGACGGCCCCTAAAGCTGTCGACCGGCCATTGCCATGAAACCCGTACTATGGGTCAGATTTCGAAGAGGAGGAAGGAGGAGGGGTAAGCTAGATTGTTAGAATAAACGCTTTGTCGGGGTGAAAAGTGGGAACCGGTCAATTGATGCTAAATTGTCAACCAACAATTCGAATTCTCATTTCTGTTGGCGTTTAGTTTTGACATCTTTGATTTGTATGCTAGATACATGAAAAGCTGGGCTGTTTTCCCGAAAACCGTAAGAGATTGTAAATCCGCCTCCTGGGAAATCTCACTACGTCTTTACCGCCTGCCTACCCAAGCTCGCCCCGATGTTTGTCTTCAAGTAAGCTTCTCATTCTAACTCCTGCGCTGGCGGACGATCTTCATGCACCATGACCTGTGCTACATACCGTACTTACAGACTCTTCGCTCCCATTCCCGAACCTCGGCGCAAAACACAGTCATTGAATCCTAGGATACATGCTATACGAACTTTATAGGTTCCAACACAACGAGGCGAGTGAAGATTCTGCAGAAAGACTAGAATAGGGGGTATCTCAAATACAATCGCCGCAACGCCGTTCTCCACCATTAGTTCCCATGACCGATCCAAAATGCCCGATTCGCAGCCAGCAGGAGGGTGAATATACCCTCATAGCCCCAAGGACTCCCCCAAACTCCCTAGATACCTGCCCAACCCCTTCCCTCCAGCTTCCTCATGCGAAGACGGAGTTTCAGCACCCACGCTTTCCAATTCCTCGCTCTCGGGGATATCGTCCTCATTTCCCTCTTCCCTGGAGCCCTCCCTCTGCTCGATCTCACTCTCATTTTCCTCACCCTTAGAACCCTCCCTCCACCCAAATTCATTCTCAGCTGCCTCTTCCTTAGAGCTCTCCCTCTGCCCAACATCCCACGGATTCTCAAGCACGCCATCAAGACTCGGACTCAGCAGCCCCTTCCCCTGCTGGCCCCACTCACCCACCCCGTCATCATCAGGCGTCAAAACTCGCCCCCCTAGCGTTTCCAGCTCATCGATCCTGACCTGAAAGTCAAGCGCCTTCTTCGCATCGGCGATCATCTCTTCCGTGCGGCCTAGACAGCGTTTTAGTGATTGATTAAGTTTTTGGCTGTCGATTAATAAAGTGCGTTGGCGGGTGAGGTCCAGGAAGGGTTTCGAAGACTTCTTGAGACGCGTGGGGATGGGAATGGACGAGGTCCACGCGGCGGGACTGAAGGAGGATTCGGGGCGGGATGTGTACTCAGTGGAGTCGATATTAGAGCCGCCGTCCTCGTCGTCCTCATCGTCGTCGTATGCGGGAGATGAGTGATCTTCCGATAAGTCGTCTTCGTCGCTGTGGACGTCGATTTCACCCAACGTGGTGCGTTTACTAGAGATCCCCGAGCGTCGCGATATTCGTCTGAATCTTCGCAAATCGAGCGCCTGCTTGCGCATTTCGCGTTCAAGGGTTTGATTTATTGCAAGGAGGGAGGAATTGCTGATTTCGAGGTCGAGGACTTTGCGTTCACGGCGGGCGGAGGCGGCCAGGTCGTTCAGGTGGTCGAGTTTAGATTTCCCGGGAGAAGGTTCAGAAGGTTTTGCCGGGGATTGTGGCTGGGAGGGAGGGAGTGGGGAGGAGCTTGGGGACGGTGGTTTGGGTTCCGGTGAGAAAATTGATGCGGGGGATTTCTGGGGTCTGGACATGGGGGAACCTTGGTTGTTTTCGGGGCTTGTCTTATTAAGATCTATGGGAGGAGACTTCTTATAGTTGAAGCCTGCGGGAGAGATTTCGGAATAAGCGACGCTCCTACGACCTCGACTGGAGCCAATAGCATTGACACTCGAAGATCTGGCATGGCCGAATTTTCGCTGACTAGGAGTGCTGAGGCTTGATCTTCGAGATAATATGGACGGGTCGGTAATGGGTGTATCTGTACGACTTTGCCCTAGAGTATTCAAGCTAGATTTTCGGGACAGGCCACCTTGGCCGAAGGAATGAGCCACTGGGGATTTGAGCTCACCCGCTGTTCCGGTGGATACCAGACGGGTATGCCTCCTAGGCGAAGCTTTGCTTATCGAAGACTTTCGTGGAATAACTTGATCTTTAAGTGGTGAAGTTTGTCGCCGTTGGGTGTGTCCCAAAAGGAATTCCTCCTTGAGTGGAGATGGCGATCGCTGCCGATCCCCAATAGATTGTGCACTTGGGATCGTTTCAAGTTGTGGCCTACTAGAAGTTTTACTGTGAGGAAACCTGAAAGATGACGAATCTGCATCAGTAGTGGCATTGGCGTGGAAGAATTTGGGCCGTTCTTCTTCAACAGGCGGACTAAGACTCGACGGCGACCCATTGATCTCGGTTTCGTACTCCCCGTTGGCATACTGAAAGCTCTGTGCTCTCACTGGTGGAGCAATGCGTTGCGTGGAAGCTTTTGGTGGGAGTTTTGCGTTCACCTCGCTGGCATGAAAAAACATCGGCGAGCTTTCGGGACTCGTTGTTCCCGCAGTATAACTACGACCGTCGGCAGATGCTGCTGCAAAGGACAGCGATGAGCTTCCACCATCACTAACAAGACTTCGTGGGCGCGACGTGCGTCCTCCTCTTATGCCAAGCCCAGCTATGCCATGTGCTTCGTCTCTGCCCTGTCCAGATCTGTCGACCATAGAGCTCGGCCTTGAATTTCTAGGTGTTCCATCTGGCGTACCGGTGGGAGTCGATGAGGAACTGTCAACCCTCGCCTTCCTCGAACCCGACCTTGGAGTTATATTTGAACTAAGAAACGCTTTGACTGGTGTTTCGATATCCTCGTTCCTCTTCGGTGTTGTAATACCATTGTGTTCCGTTCGTGAGTCCCTTCTCAGTGCAGGAGATACAGTCGATGCCGGCGATCCTGCAAGTCTTGGCAAACGTAGACCTCTACTAGCCAGCTGAGGCGAATTTGTTTTCGCGATTGGCCGGCCAATGCCTGTGTTGTTCTGCGTCGTCGTCGTTGAGTTGCCAATGCCTCCTGGGCTAGGCGAGTATGCTTGTAGTGGGCGCATCATAGCATCTTAGTTGCTCGACCAAATACAGTGACTCTCATAAGATGTTGACTTCGACCGAGTGACTTCGATCGAGTTTCTGATGATGTTGCGATCATAGACCTAATGCATACGGTAAATACCGACCTACCTTGAGTAACCAATTAGCGTTGTTACACTAGTGACGGCATCACATGGTTCAACATTTCCCCAATAACGCGTGGTCACGTGACAACGAATTACATCCAAGCCCTGCCTACCTACCTACTCTGCAGGTCAGTCTTATTGTTGTCACGAAATGGATGAGCACCTAGACGACAACTATCACGAGGTCTGGGAACTTTGAGCGCATACTCCTGATCGGTAGGGGGGAGAAGTGCAATTGTCATGTCGAAAACACAACAGGGTCTCTCCTTCTCCCAAAGATGACATTCGATGAGGGGGAGCCTCTTCAAGGACCCCCCTTGGTTGATGCTACAACCAGCCCAGCGGTTGAGGCGCATGTTACTCTCAAGCATCACCTTTTGGGACCATCCCTGACAAAGGCGGGCCAAGATACTGTTGATCAGCAAAAAGTATAAACTGCGTTGCTAGTTGATACTTCATGCCCACCGCAGGAGCTAATGGTATAGCAGGTCTCGGGAATCATCTATAATGCTTCGAAGGGCTCGAAGTTCTTCAACAACGAAGAAAACAAAGACAAGACTCTCACGCAGAAAATCGATAGAATTCTTTCGAGGAAACGACAGCTCGAGCGAGTCGATCTGGCCTCTGATCTTCGTCGAGCGGATGAGTACATCGCTGAGCTTGAGCTTTCCCGAGATCTCACTCAAACTGTCGTTCATATCGATTGCGATGCCTTCTATGCTGCGGTCGAAGAACTTGACCGGCCCGAGCTGAAAGATGTGCCTATGGCGGTAGGGAAAGGGGTGCTTACAACATGCAATTACCACGCAAGAAAGTTCGGTTGTCGAAGTGGCATGGCCGGCTTCGTCGCTATGAAGCTATGTCCGCAACTCGTTTGCCTGCCGCTGAACTTCGAAAAGTACACTGCAAAGGCACAAGAGGTAAGGGAGATTCTAGCTGATTACGACCCGCGCTTTGAGAGTGCCAGTATCGATGAAGCCTATCTTAACATAACCCAGTACTGCGAAGATAAGCACATGGACCCTGACGCTGTCGTAACCCAACTCCGGGAAGAGGTCCACGAGAAGACCAAAATCACCATTTCTGCTGGTATTGCACCAAATGCGAAAATCGCCAAGATAGCCTCCAACCGTAACAAACCCAACGGGCAATTTAGAGTTGCTAGTGATAGAGCCACAATTTTGGCGTTCATGCGTAATCTTTCTACTCGTAAGGTTAATGGCGTTGGCCGAGTGTTTGAGCGTGAGCTTGATGCCATAGGTGTCAAGACTTGCGGTGATATATATTCCCAGCGTGCGTACCTTTCCAAGCTCTTCGGTGAGAAAGCCTTCCAATTCCTCATGCAATGCCACCTCGGCCTTGGACGAACCAAAATCCAGCCTGCTGAGGAGTATGAACGAAAAAGCGTTGGCACCGAATCCACATTTCGTGACATGAGCGGCAAAACTGAACTGCGTGAAAAGCTACGATGGATTGCCGAAGAGCTTGAGAAAGACTTGACTCGTACGCAATACAAGGGTCGCACGCTTGTACTCAAAGTGAAGCTACATACGTACGAAGTATTGACGCGACAGATCATTCCACCTAAAGCCGTAAATTCGGCAGACGATTTGTACACCTACGCTTTGCCGATGCTCGCAAAGTTAGAGCGCGAAATCTCAGGGATGACTCTCCGGCTAATGGGTCTGCGTTGCACTCACATCGTCAGCACTAAGAAAGCTGGCATCGATTTCTTCGGCCTGCGACGACAAGCTTCAGCGGATGGGGAAGCAGCAAGCCCCAGCAAGCGCAGGGGGGCCGACAATGAAGATGAATGGGAGGTCTGGCCGGAGGAAGAGTTTGAAGAAGCAGCAAGACGAGAACGGCAGGATGAGATGAATGAACTCGAAAAGCTTAGTCAAGAACAGACTCCGCATGGTCTGAGTCAAGAAGACATCGAAGAAGCGAATCGGCGGCATAAACATGGGAGGGAGATCTTGCCAAATCCTAAGAAACCGAGTGATGAGCGACAAGTAGAAAATGTTTGCGATAATCTGTGGGACTGTCCCATCTGCGCCCGTCCGCAACCGGCAAATGACCGGGAATTCAACGATCATATCGACCACTGCCTCTCACGGCAAACCATCAAAGAAGCCATCAGGGAGACATCGCCAGGACTGGCGAAAATCGAACGAGTCAAAGTTCTAGCATTAAAGGATACTAGTACGTTAGGGCTACAAAGCAGGGGGAGAGGAAAGAGGAAAGGACAGGCTCCAGTCATCGAAGCAAAGAAGCAACGGCTCTTCTTTGGGTGAAAGATGTTAGAAAATCGCCGTGACCCTACGAAAGACACGACGTAATACATCAAGCGGATAGACAAGTCCCTTATCTCCAGTCTCGTGGTCGACTCTAGGTAGCGCCACTGCAAGACCGACTTCGAGCTACACTAGTGATGTGCCCATGATGAGTTGTTGGCGCGTCAAATCTTCGGTGCAAGATTGAGGTGTGGATAAAGAAAATGATATCATAATGCGCCCGAAAGAGCAGTTGGAGAGCCAATGTGCTTTCCGGGATTGCAGGAAGCTATCACTAGGACGATCCCTGAGTTTGCATGGAGTAATATCCCATGGCTTAGTGCTTTTGCACAGTGATTAGGGTTATGGACTGGAAGCATCACTAGAGGGTTTAGTTAGGATACAGGCAGCGCTGGCTTGGACATCATTACGGCTGAACGCATCGCCACGGCGCTCTCGTTCATACGTATAGGCTGGGACGCCTCAGATACCACCGCGGCCTCAGACATCATATCTTACAATTCCTGAGGGAGGGCTCTCCTTACCATGTTGGCATAGAATCATAATAGCATGATACCATGATATTGAGACAGTAGACCTGAAAACCACTCTGGGTTTGCGTAAAACCAAAGAAACGAAAGAACAAGATAAAGCAACCACCAATGCCTCCTTTCCATGCCAAAAAATACGAAAATAGCCGTGAAAACACCGCATTCTCTTCAAACCCCCGGTCCTCTTCAAATCCGTTCGCGCCCTCACAATCCACTTGGACTACTCCTTAACCTCCTCCCCGCCCCCAAATTCTCCCTCCCTTCCAATCTGAGCACGCCCACCTGCCCAGCCTTTCCCCCAAGACTCTTCGGCAATTTACTCTCAATCGTTGCCTGCCTCTTCATTGGCGGTGGTCCCATACCCATGTTTTCCAGTTTCACATCCGGCTTACTTGAAGACAGCAGCGAAGACGGTTCGCTATGCCGCGAGACGTTCATGTCAATTTCACGGAGTCCGGGGGCGGTTGCAGGTCTGGGATTCTCGGTGTGATCGGTCATGGTAATGTCTTCTGAGAGAACAGGCGTATCGGTGTAGACGACCGGTTTAGAAGGCGATTTAGCTGGCGATTCATGCGGGGATGTCAAATTATGGTGCGGGCGGTTGAGCTTGGCAAGGAGCTTGTCGTGGGACTCGGTACGTGGGAGGGTGGTAGGGAATTGGTATTGTGTTTTTTGAGGGGTTTCGCCTGTGGAAGCGTATTCTTGCAACGGAGCTTCCTCAATATTATGGCGGAGCTCTGACAGCGGTTGTTGAATTGAGGTAGTAAGCTCCGGAAGGGAAGCTTGAAGCGTAGAGGTACGCTCAGAGACATCGGTGCCTAGATCGCGGACACGGTCATATGTTGAAACGAAGTGGTCGCCGATACTGGTGTAAGATTGATGGACTGTCGAGGCTAGGCTCTGGAGCGATTCGACGTGCCTTCCATGGTGGCGCTCATTCTGTGAGCGGGCTCGAGTGACGAAGTCGTCAAGAGCTTGCATTTGGATGGCCATGTCTTTCATTTGGGCGTCGACGATACGGATGGTTTCTTCGTGTACGGATTTTGTGGTTGTTTGGATAGACATGTTGTGCTCGTTGACGGCTGTCCAATCCTTCTTCATCTTGCCCTTCAGGGTATCTCTGGACTTTAATACTTCTTCGACGACCAGGCTTTCCTTTTGCGACCATACATCCATGCCTTCGTTATACTGCTCGTCTGCTGCTTGAAAGCTGCACCTAGAGGCCACGATGTCATCGCGTACGGCATTGATCTTTGATTCCCATCGAGCTTCTTGCGTCTCACTAGATTTATTTACCAGATCAGTGATTTGCGCGAGCAGGTTATTCCGATCCTGAGCAGCCTGGACCCGCCCCTCGTTTAGACATGTCTCAAGCCGGGCTGCAGCTTCAACGTCCGCTTGCATTGCTAAGTTGGCTGCCGATGATGCATTCTGTCTCAGGGCATTGGCTTCTGCTTTTTGGGTGTTCAAGTGCTTTACCAGCTCTTCAAAGATGTTCTTAAAATCCCTACCCAGCGAGCTATAAGAGGTATGTAGCTGCGGATCTCGTCAGTTCCAGTCCTAAAGGGTAATGTGGAGGCTCTACCTGTGTGTGGAAGTTTCCTAATTCGCTAATTACTTCTGCAGAGATACGTCCTGCTGCTGCGGATAGCCCATTCAGGCCCTCCCCAACCTTACTCTTTACCTCTTCTCTTAGAACTTTGATTTCCTCGAGAACTTTATTCATGTCTTCCATGGCTCCCGATGTTTGCTCAATGACTTCCTTTTCTGACGTTTCGAAGCAGGAAACCTTTGATTTGAGAAACTCCTGGGTAGCACCAAGCTTCTGCAGTTCTTCTTGCACGAATTTTTGCATTCGGTTGGAGAGGGTCGTTACAAGCTGACCTTCCTGGGCCTGAAAATCAGCCAGCCTTGACTCAACTATATTTGTAATGTTAGTGACCTGGCTCTGGGAAGACTGCCATTCGCGACGATTTAGGTTTTCCAGATCTGATTTCCGGCGAATCTTAGAATGAAGTGCTCCGACATCGCTCACAGTCTTCTCGAGTGTTGAAATAAGCTCTCCACCTACGTTACTTAGTTGCTCTTCAGTGGATTGATGAGCTCTTCGAAATGCGGTCTCTTCAGCAAGGTTCTGTCTTGTATCTGCTAAAACAATTTCTGTCTTCTCTAAGACTCCTTTGGTGTCTTCTAAAAGCTGCTTAGTCCCATCATTGTCTTTTTTGATAATGTTGAAATTGCTGGTCAGGGAAAACAGCTCCTGCACTTTGTTCCTGAGGTTCGTCTCCATAGTTTCAATCTTCGCCTTTTGCTCTTCGCTAAGAATCCTCCGAGATTCACTCTCGCCAATTATACCTTCGTAGTTTTCCGTGGTCAAATACACACCATTCCGTTGCCTGGTGGCAATAAGCTCGCCCTTAAGTTTCTCGATCTCATTGGTAAATTCCCGCAACAGTGTCTTCTTCGAGATCATCTGGTTCACTTGCGGCTTGTTTCGGATATTTTTGGCCCGGAAAGCATAGTCCAAAGTTGAGATGGTTTCTTCCAGGTTGCTTTTCGCTGGTGACACAGTTGCGATGATGCATGTCTTTGTCCTTCCACCCAGGGAATCTTGCAACAGCCGCGTAAGTTTAGATTCCCTGCTATATCGTTAGTAAGGAAAACGAAAAAGAGTGAAGGCTTGCTTTGACTTACCGGTAGGGAATATGTGACCCTCTTTCAACTAAAGCGTTGATGACTCTCCCAAGCGTCAGCAAGCTCTTATTGATAAGCCCTGCCTCAGCTGCGCGTTTGTTTTCCGCTCCACTCCTTTGAATGTTTTCACTACCCGCCAGATCCACCAGATTCAGTTTCCCTGCGCTTACGAAATCTTCGCCATTCTCCGCAGTTCTCTTGATGTATACGGTGACTGTAAACACAGTATGACTTCGAGAGCTGAGATCATTACACTTTGTTGCGGCCACTTGACGTTTATGGCTGCCATCCTGCAACAGCTTGATACCAGCACCGGCGTTTTTGATGTGGGACTCTTCCATTCCTTGAACCATTGTGGCACTGTGGCCTTTCTTCTGACCATCTTCATAGATCTTGAGCTTAGTGTGGTCGTCAGGAGATATTAGGTCACGCAATTCCTCATTGTACAGCTCAATGAAGGAGCATTTGACTGAACTCTCGGCCTCATCGGCCTCGAGCTTGCCAAAAAGGGAATGTAGGACCCTCGGAATAATTCCCGCTGAGTCAGAGAGGAGACCAAGGGTATCTGACATGTCTCCAGACATTGTGTAAGTCTTACCCGTACCAGTCTGGCCATATGCAAATATCGTGCAGTTGTATCCTTGGAGCATCTGCCGTATAGTGTTAGGTATTCCATACTTTGAGACCACACTATAGTCTTACCTCGTCAAGAATCGGCGTCACAACGTCATCGTATATCATAGCCTGATCAGCAGCAGGCGAAAACACCTTATCGAAATGGTATGTTTTATTACTCAAAGCACTGGCGCCCATAGATAGCTCCACGTTCTTGCCCTTGACACCATTGGTAGATACGACTACTCCACTGTTCTCCCGTACCTCGCGATCGTTGCGTCCTCGACAACGGACGACAACGTGGATGTTTGTCTCTTCCCCTCCATCAGCATCGAATTCCCGCTCTTTGCGCTTTGTGCCTCCATTTTGGCGCGAAGGAGACCTTGAGTGCGAGGCGCTTGTTGACATTGATAGAATACTATCCGCTGGAGAGACTGTTCCGGAGTGCGTCCGTGGTTGTAATGCAGGTGCGCTCGATTGACTTCTGACCGTGGAAGGCCTTGAAAGAGGTGGTCGCATTGAGTGCTTCTTGGTAGGCAGGCCAGCGGTAAGCCTTGGTAGTCCTGCCATGTCAGCTGTTGGGCCTGTATGGAGGAACACCAACTGTGACGAGCACCCGTAAAGTATACTGGGAATATCACGATATTTGAATAAGTAGAATAAGCAGTGGAGGTCTGTAAACAAACGTTTGTTTACCAGAGATTAAGGTTTCTGGTAGGGCTGCAAGGGTCCGTTATTCTATCTCATGCACGCGCAATGCTCACATGTCCCATTTGCGACTCGTACTTATTGCTTTCTTTGATTCTACTTTCCTCCTATCTCTCACTTGGTTTTATAGTCCGCTTCTCTATGGCAAGGGATTTTGTCTTCTCGAAGACCGGAGAATGTCCAAAATTGCTGCTTTGCAGGTTAATCCTGGCAGAGGACTAGGGTTTTTAAGTAACCCCCCCATACCCACTTTCCCAACTACTTAACGTTACTAATACTCAACCCAGTCCTCGGAGCTTCTTTGCACGATATCCTGACGCGACTCAAGGCCCAACCGCACGTCTACCCAAGTATTGATGTCTCGTACTCCCCGAGCGAACCACTACAAGCGCCTGTCCTTCTCAACTTACCGCCTAACGGCCTGCGTCTGCGTTTCGATGGGCCGGATCAAAGACTGAGACTGATAGAAGTCCTTGATTTCACCAAGACCCAGCTGAGCTACAAAGGTATAGATCTAATCAAGTTGCCGGAGACGACGACTGGCGTGAATACTGGATCGCCTGAGCAACCCACCGGCCCAGCTTTTCGGCATGTCTACCACAAGTTGATAGGCCCTACCTTTCCTGGAGAATATATTCCGCCCACGAGTGGCTCAGAGGCTCAAACGGGCTTGTATGTTCTATCATACCCCGGAGTAGCGTTTACATTTCAACTTCAACATTCCGCGTGGTCTCCAAATATAGACTTTGTATCTCTACTATCGTCCACCGCAGCTTCATCTACAAAGTCTCTTGCAATATTCGATGGACCATCTTGGCAGGAAGTACGCCAAGACCTATTAGTGCAGGGCTGTCCCAACCCAAGGTCCATTGCACTCTCTGGCCGTGGTAAAGAGCTTCGGCCGGATGAGATTGACCTCATCAAAATACGTGGGAACGGTAGGATAGAGATGATACGTCGATCCTCTGTATCTTTCTGGGTTCTATTGGGTGAGACCACTCCTCAAGATCTTGTTGCGGAATTAGGCCCGCCGGATGCGATCTATCGCAAGAACGATCGCAGATTGTCAATTCATAAGAGTCCCAAAAGAGACCGTAGATCTTATCAGCATGGTTCATTTCCAGGAAACTACGATGACACAACGGATACCGATCAATCGTCCATGAATACCGCTACAGATGAATCGGATGTCGATGACGAACCGATATCGACCAAAGACAAAAGCGGAACCCAGTCTGCTGAATGCTTCTACAACTACTTCCATCATGGTTTTGATGTTTTTATATCTTACCCCACAGACCCATCGTCTTCTTTCCCTCCATCAAAATCGCACGTTGGACGGCATCACGGACCAAAAGGCCTGGAACACCTTGTGGCGACGAAGGTTTTGCTGCACGCTAACGTGCCCGGGTCATATCCTTTCAACCGTTACCGTCGGAGTCGCTGGATGATCGAAACCCAAGATACTCAAGATCCTGCCACCACGTTGAATTCAGAGACTCCGTTCTCGTTGCTCTCCCAAGCTCTTAAGCGAATGTGGCACGATAGTTACGCCAACGAACATGAAGAGCAATCACTTCAGAGAGGAATGGTACTCAATCGAGGCTGGGGAGACAGCCCAGGGAGCAGCTGTGAATTACTTGGTGGCTGGGAGGAGAGTGCAGAGACTCAAAAGAAAGAACCCGGAAGCATTTCTGTCAATGGAGGCCCTGGTTTCGGAAACACTGAATTGTTTGGATTCCCCGGTCTTGTGTTTGAGGTTCTAAAGAACAATACCGTAAGCTGTTTAACAATATATTGACCGCATGTCCTCGCTTGCTTTTTTGAATGACTATTATGCATTACAGCATATCATGGAGTTCTTGCGGAACATTGGAGATACCCCTGGGTGTATACAGTAATTCCGGGAGTAGAGATGGTATATTCAAACAAATGCATTGTGTGACTTTGTATCCACAGTGACTCTATAAGTGACTGATGACTGTGCTCAACGTGATATAATAGGGAGTTATATCACTAAAGTAAGGTAGTTGATAGATTATCTACGCTTTTGTTTGTATTCTTTACAAAAGTCGCCAATTGGAAATTGCCGCGCTTTCCCGTTTCTAGACTCCAATCGCTGTTCGCCAAACCAACCACAATGCGAGCCAGAGCATGCTTAACTCAACCCGAATTGTCCCCAAATCGTGGTCGTCCACTTTACAGCTGCCAAAATCTGCGTTCCCAGCGAGAGCATTACTTGCAGACCGTCCAAAGTATCTACGACGATGTACAGATGATCTTTATGCCTGGCAGCGCGAGCGGCCAGGCGAAAGGAAACGCTTCACACTTCATGACGGCCCACCTTACGCGAACGGAGTCTTACATATTGGACATGCGCTGAACAAGATCTTGAAAGACATTACATGCCGCTTCCAGCTCTCTCTGGGCAAGACCGTGGACTATGTTCCCGGATGGGATTGCCATGGACTTCCCATTGAGCTCAAGGCTTTGGAGAAGCAAACAAAGCAAGGTTTCCAATACGTTGTCAGCAAGCAGCGAAATGCGGTAGCGATACGGAAAGCTGCCCGGGAATTGGCAATTTTGGCTGTGAAGGATCAGAAGAAGTCATTCCGGGATTGGGGGATTATGGCGGATTGGGATAATTCTTGGACGACCTTCCGTAAGGAATTTCAGATCAGTCAACTGCATATATTCAAGGAGATGGTCAAGAAAGGTTTAATATATCGAAGGTTTAAACCTGTATACTGGTCTCCATCTTCGCGTACGGCCTTAGCAGAAGCAGAGTTGGAATACAAGGAAGATCACGTGTCTACCGCTGCGTTCGTAAAGTATCCTTTGCAAAGCATCTCAAGGGCGCTGCGCTTCGGCGATTGTAAAGTAAGTGCCGTCGTTTGGACAACTACCCCGTGGACCTTGCCAGCCAACAAAGCTATTGGCATTCACTCCGACTTGAATTACGCTGTTGTCGAATCTATGACCCATGGTCTCCTCCTACTTGCTAAGTCAAGGCTTGCAGAAGTCGAGGCTATATGCAAAGAAAGCTTCAAGGTCGTTGCTATTGTTCAAGGTTCCGCGCTTGCTGGAGCGATCTATCGCGACACGGTATTTGTTGAAAAGTCTCAGGTACGGTTCTTGCTGCACGCAGATTTCGTATCTGCGGAATCAGGTTCCGGGCTTGTCCACCTCGCTCCTGGTCATGGCGTCGAGGACTACGAAATATGTCTCAGGCATGGGATCACCGCGTTCGCTCCCCTTGATGACGCAGGGTGCTTCACCACCGGCGCTTTGCGAGAACACCCAGAAATTCTTCGAGGAAAGCCAGTACTGACTGAAGGCAATCGGTCGGTACTCGAGTACCTAAGAAGTCACGGGCGTATTCTTGGGGAGCACGCATACACACACAGATACCCCTACGATTGGCGTTCGAAGCAGCCGGTCATTTTGCGAGCCACAGAGCAGTGGTTTGCAGATGTAGGGAAGATTCGAGAAGCGGCTTTGATTTCACTCGAGTCGGTCCAATTTGTTCCTGAAGGAGGGGAAGAGAGGCTCAGAAGCTTTGTCAAGAATCGTAGTGAATGGTGTATCTCAAGACAACGAGCTTGGGGTGTGCCTCTCCCCGCGTTGTACAACAAAAAGACAGGCGAAGCGGTATTAAATGAGGAGAGTGTCACTCACATCATTTCAGTGTTCAAAGATCGTGGAATAGATGCATGGTGGACCGATGACGAAAGTGATCCTATATGGGTTCCACCAGGACTTGAAGATAATTTTCTGGAATCTTCGTATAGAAGGGGGACGGATACAATGGACGTGTGGTTCGATAGTGGAACGAGCTGGACTCAGACAAAGAACATAAGCGGACATGGCGAGGATCACGTTGCAGATGTCTATCTCGAAGGCACTGACCAGCACCGCGGTTGGTTCCAATCCAGTTTACTAACCCATATTGCGTATCAAGATATATCTTCTGCAGCAGTAGCCCCGAAAGCTCCCTTTAAAACGTTGATTACCCATGGCTTTACTTTGGATGAAAAGGGTCGGAAAATGAGTAAGTCTATTGGTAATGTTATCTCTCCAGACGAGATCATGCAAGGGACGCTTCTACCTCCAATCAAGAAGAGGAAGAAAGACAAGACGACAACCGAAGCAGACGAGTTTATGCAGGGGACGCTCTCACCTCCGGTCAAGAGGAACAAGAAAGACAAGGCGACTATTGTAGCAGACGATACAGCAGTATCGTATGATGCCATGGGCCCTGATGCTCTGCGTCTCTGGGCTGCTACTTGTGATTATACGAAGGACGTGATAATCAGCCAAACAGTATTGAAGGCAATCAATGCTAGCTTGGCAAAATACCGAGTCACCTTTAAGCTGCTTTTGGGAGTGCTGGAAGATTTCTTCCCATCATCCGAGATCCACCACATGGAAATCATCAATAAGATAGCTCTAATTCAGCTCAACAAAGTTCGGGCCGGAGTTTGGCAGCATTACGAGAAGTTCGAGTACAATAAGGCTATCATTGATATTAACAAGTACATCGCTACGGACCTTTCAGGCCTATATGTTGAGGCAATCAAAGACATTGTGTACGCCAATAACAAAGGCTCCGCATCCAGAAATCAAGCCCAGTATACGCTCTTTCAGATTTTCTGTCAACTCCAGGCAATGCTGGCGCCTGTGACACCCTTACTGGTTGAGGAAGCCTGGGATTACGCACCAACGCAGATTCAGCATTTGCAGCGAACGTTGTTGACGATCCATTGTCACGCTGAAACTGGTCACAATGGCTGGTATGACAAACAGCTTGAATTAGACCTTCCGTACTTGATGCAAGCCAACGCTGCAGTCAAGAAGGCTCAAGAAAGCGCAAGAAGTGAGAAGAAGATGGGATCCTCACTGCAGTCTGATGTCATGTTCCAGTGCGAGGAGTCAACAGATGAAAGAGAAAGCTCGGCTTTGAATTTACTTACTCGCTATCGTGGCGATCTAGAGAAATTATTTGTGGTTTCGAATCTAGACCTCTGTACTAGTCCTATACCTGCATATGTCAATTTAGCAGAATGGGCTTACAAGGCAGATTTTGATATCGATGGCTCGAAAGTGGTTGCACATGTATACTCGCCACAGAAAGCGAAATGTGTCCGATGTTGGAAGTACACAGCGCCAGTTGAGGCAAAGGAGCAAGAAGCTCTATGCAGGCGGTGCGAAAACGTGGTCGAAGGGCTTAGACAGTCTAAGCCAGAGCTCTTCGAGGCCTCCCTAGATGCTCAGATGGCAGCAGCAGCAGCTTGGTTGCACCGTAAGACCAATTCCAATACCGTTTGAACTTTCAAGTATCTATTGCATAGTTAGAAAAAGTTTCCTATACCCACCTTAGAAGACAGTTCTGTCTGATTCCACCGACCGCTGTGCTTCACTTGCCCTTTATCCACATTAGGTATCGCTCCAAAGAGCTCTAAGGTCGTCGCATGTTTACCTCCAGAAAGTTCTACTTCACTATCGACAAACTCTTCAACCCCTACACCTTGCTTCCTGCCTCCGATTTCCACCGTCTTACTTCAGGTTGTTACTTCTTCACTTGTTACCTTAGTAGACATGGCAGCAATGCAGACTTTGACCCTTCAAAACTTGCAGACGCAGATCAACGTACTGGGGAGTGAAAACACGGCGCTAAAAGCTGAAGTCCGTACGCTGAAATATGAAGTTATCATGCTCAAAAAGGAAATCCAGAAGAGCCGAGCACAAGAAGCGTTCCATAGAGATAAGCTTGTACAAAACAGCACACAGTTCTATCAAATGAAGCAGAGCAATCGCGCGCAAGAAGAGCATCTGAAGCTGTTGTACACCGTGGTTTATGGTTTGAGTGAGGATGAAAACGCGGTGAGGTAAGAATCTGCCTAGCCGCCCGCGCACATATCTATACAGCGAAACCGTTGCTGACAGCATAACAAGTAGTGGTGTCATGAGTGGCGATACTGCGTCAAGCGGAGACGGAAATGTCGTGCCAGAGAACAAACCAGCCGCAAACGAGCCTCACCTCACTGGCGCCGAGGTCAACAAGAAAACCCGTATATCACCCACACCACCCCCAATCACCAAAAACCCCTACTAACACCCTCACCACAGCGCCCTTCCACTCCCCCCTCCGCGCCTCCGCGCCCGCCTGGTTTCCACCTGGCGAACCAGCCACCCCCGTTCTCGCGCCAATCGACACAGCCAGCACCCCCGCGCCCGCGGTCGACCAAGCCACGACCGCGACCGACAATCTCGCGGCCGTGGCGGTGGCTCCAGCCTCTGCGCCTGTCGAGGAGCGGGTGTGGCGGCGTGTGGTGGTGGAGGATGGCGGGGTGGCGTGGAGGCTTTAGGGGGGTGGGGATGAGGTGGGAGAGAAGGTTTTCTACGTGGTGGGGAGGGGGGAGGAAGATACGTGTGCTTTTTCTTGCGATGATGTCTTTTGTGAGACGTTTTTTTCTAGCTTGATTAAAGGCACGTCGATCAGTTGTGATGATTATTTCCCAAAGCAGTAACATAAATGAACTGTTTGTTAAAAGTTGTACTCAGTCAGTTCGTTTACAAAGGAGTTGAAATTTTATATAAACGTGCAACAGTGTATCTAATCAAGTAATTAATCAGACAGATAAATAAAAACGTAGTTTAAGTAAATCGTAAAACGACAAAACAACGACATCATCGCTCGCGTTCTTGAAAATCCTTTACATTTTCATGTTTTCTTCAATCTTTAACTAAGCAATCACATTGTCTCGACATCTTTCATTAAACCTAGTCGTATATACACATTTCACGGCTGGGAAACGACTGATACTCTCTTTGAAGAAATAGCAGTCCTATCATGCATTTGAATTAGGATGCCGAGTGTTAAGACTACCTTATTCTTACCGTTGAATTGTTCGCTATTCTACACATCTGAACACGCTACAGGGGTATCATATTTGCCAAGCTCCCCCATAATAATACCGCCGCTTTCGCTGTAACCTATCCCCATGCCATTCCCCAATATCCATTACACCTAATTGCCTACTTGCCACCTCACCTCCCCTTGGTAAACCCCAACCTACCCTCCCCATCCCTCACAACTCCCCCCTAATCCTCCCCCTCTTCCTAGCCAATTCCCCCTTCAATTCCCGGTTCTCTACCTCTAGCTTCACCTTTCCCAGCTCCAACTCCAGCACCCGTTCCTGAACCCACTTCTTCTGCTCCTCGAAGTGCTTCTCTGTTTCTTGTTTGAAGGCAGCCATATCGGACTGCAGAGATTTGAGGAGGGTCTGGTGGTCATGGAGGCAGGCGCAGTGGATTTCTTGGGGAGGGTCGGTCTGTAAGGGTTGGGCTGCGGAGGGTTTGGATGCGGAAGGGGAAGGGTGAGCGTGAGCGTGAGCGTGAGCGTTGTGGCTTGCTTCGCCGAGGGGAGATGGAGCGGAAGGGAAGGTCTCGACGATGCTCGGGGATGGGTTGAAGGGTGGTGCTGCTTTTGCTTGCTCGGGCAGTGGTTGGTCTTCGTGGATGTAGAAAGCTTTTGGTGGCCGCTTGAACGAGCTCCATTGCACTGTAGTATCATCTGACCCCGTTGATTGTGATAGGCTGATGTGGCCTTTCTTTCCCACCTTCTTTGCTTTGGAAGGTAACTCGGAAACTGGGGCTTCCGAGTGCAGAGACGGAACAGGTTGGCGATTGCTACCAGCGGACCAAGTGACAATGGTATCGTTGGATGCTTCGGATTGCTCAGACATAAACGAAGGAGCGGTTCTATAGCTCTTTGTGGTGGCTGGTGAGGGTTTCAGGGGTGCTTTGCGTCTGGGTTGGGGAGGCTCAGCAACGATGTCCATCCATGGGTCTTCAGCAGACTCTTTGGTGTTGGTGAGAGCTCCAGACATTGCTGCATTTGCGGAAGCCCCTGCCTGTCGCTTCTGAGGATCGACAAGCACATCTTTCTTCATGTAGGGAGCAAAAAGCCATAGACCTTTGTTACGCTGAGAACTCTCACCAGCCACACTTCGCGTATTGCTGATTACCTTACTGTCGGCCTTGTTTACTACGGCAAGGCGAGCTGTCTCGACGCGTTTTGCAGCCAACTGTCCGCCTTTTCGAGGAGTCGATCTTGGGGGCACCGTTGGATGTGAGCGTACATTGGCCGCACTGCTTCGAGAAGATGATGTGTGAGGTCTACGCACTTGTGTATCGTTTGACTTTGGGTTTCGGGGCTGCCAAGATCTCTCAGGTGCACCTTTGGTTTTCTTAGTAGTCTTTATAGAACTACCTCGACTGATTACGTCGGTGCCGAGAGCGGGCTTAACCGGTGAGAATAGGTCTAAGTAATTCAAGGCGGGGCCCGAGGGCATCACCACCCGGTCGCGGGTCAGGAACGGCTTCGGAGGTGATGATTCCTCAAAAGAGGTAATGGGAATTGAAGGCTCCGAATCGTCCGCAACAGCAGCTACCTCCTCAGACACAGGACGGCCACCAGCAAGTAACGAGCCCAGGCCGTTGCGCTTTGCACGAGGTACAGAAGCCAATAGGACAGGTTGTCCGGATTTCCTTCGTTTGGCTCTGCTTGAGTCATGTTCATTTGCACCATTACCACTCATCCATTCCACATCAATAATGCGTGTACCGTTGGGGTCAATGGGTTGCTCTCCTCGCAAATCGCCGGACATATCGAACAGCAACACCTTGCCATCTTGACGTCCAATAGCAACAAGAGAACCTTCATCAGCTATAGAATGAGACCTGGATCTAGTGGCGCCGTCTACCTGTGTTATCCCACTTTGGGATTTACCAGCAAATGAGAGTATTGCAAGACTGGTGGCAGGTGCCCGAAGATGCCAAGAATCTAAAAGACGAGCTCCTCTTTTTGAGAAATCAATGACACAACACTTCCCGTCCGCTCCTACGGTGACCACAGTGGATTTAGAACCGGGAACAAAGACTGCACCAGTAATTCCAAGGCCTTTGTAACCAATGCCAATCGTTCCGGTATTGGGTTCTTGTGAGTGTTCGTTCTCCGATACCCAGGTTCCAACAGCATGTAATCGTTTGATCGAGCCTACTTCTCCACCAATACCCGTGCCAGCGGGTCCCAATCGACGCTCGCCTGTACCGTTTTCTTGGAACAACTGCACAGCATCATAGATCGCGGCTGAACCGTCAGCAAAGGCCAAGACAAAGATGTTTGGTCTTTCTGGATGAAAATTCGCGGTTACCACAGCGGATGAAGAGCATTGGGGTTGTATCGATATAGGACGAGTGCCGAGTGTCAAGTTTGTCAAGTAAATGAGTGGTGGGGATCCTGAAGCAGATAGCAGCAAGTGAGAAGTAGGCGATACGGAGAACACGGTAGGAGGTGAAGGATGAGCCTGAGAGGGATCAAGGAGACGAGATTCGTTCAAGGAGTACGATTGCACAGCGTTTTGAAGAGTGGTAGTAAAAAATAAAGTCTTCGAGTCGCCGGCATACCCAAGCAGGCGTACTTGACCCTGCTAACATTAGTATCTGCGGAATAATTTTATTGAACATGAAGTACACACATCAGAACCTCTTAGCCTGTAGCTTCTCTGCATGCCTTTATTGACATCATGTAAAACTACCACTTGGCTGTCGGCGACGGCAAGCAGACCGCTACCACTGCTTGCCTTTTTGGCAGCAACTATGCCTTCGGATCCCGAGCGAAAGATTTCCCTGACTCCATGGCTGCCCCAAATAAATACACCTTTTGCTGTAGTGATGATCAAATGGTAGGATCTAGGGAACGTAAAAGAAGACTGACTAGAGCCGTCCCACGATAGCGACTTACGGCGGGGAGGAATGGAAGGACCAGATGCCTTTACAGGCTTCACCATCGTTATTGGAATCTCGTCCTCATATTCTGATGCTTGTTTGATAACCACTTGTCAGAAAGTAAACATTGGAATTGGAACTAATATATATGTAGTTAGTGCGATGGAACGGACCGCTCCGAGCTCTCTAACCCTGCACGCCCTGCCGCCTGGCCTCCAATCATTATTATCGTCCAGTACAACGAATCTGGGCAATGGTAACACGAAAGATCCATTCACAAGACATAAATTGTTACTGCACGATGCTTTAATGGCACTTCCGCGTATTGAAGCAGCGAATGCCCTTTCCCTTGCAGTGTTTAGAGCAAGATTCCTCCCGGACGACCTATGGTTTGGTCCTGTGATTCAAAAAATTGACGGACTCCGCACTGGGTACGCTCTTACACTTGAGTCATCGTCAACAATATCATCTGCCAAGTTTGAAGCATGTTTCAACCTTGTCGCTAGTACCAGCTCCGGGGCCTACTCGGCTTCAAGTAAAGGCTGGTCTCCTAGCAAAAAGCGCAAGGAGATGCGTCTTCCTGACCTCCGCTACCTGCTGGTAGAGTCGATGTCATCTACGGACGTTCCAATTGAGGGATTCGTGTCGTTCATGTTAACCTACGAGGATGGACATGAAGTCATATACTGCTACGAGATCCACCTTTCCCCTAAGCTCCAAGGATGCCGTATTGGGAGGAATCTTATGGGAGTAATGGAGGATGTTGGGGAAAGGGCAGGTGTTGAAAAGGCAATGTTAACCGTATTCGTGGAGAACCAACGGGCCTTGGCGTTCTACGAGAAGCTGGGGTATAGTGAAGATGATTTCTCCCCACAGCCCAGGAAGCTGAGGAATGGGGTAATCAAAAAGCCGGATTATGTCATTCTCTCCAAGTCGCTCAAATGAAAAAGACCATTTCGAGTAGCACAAGGTCGACAGTTGACCTTCAGGAGTTGAATTGAAAGATTATATCTGCCGGACGTCCTTGCCTTTCATCTCAGGTCTCTCGACTTCCCACTCGTCTCTCAGAACTGCGAACAGCGAGTCTGCTACAATTACCGAGAGGCCAAGGCACCATACGAGAGTAATAGCATAGAAGAAGTTCGCATTGCCTGAACCAGCATATATCCAAAGGTAGTAAAATGCAGGACCTAGGAGCGTGGCATACAGTAGGGTGGCCATGGCAAAGAAGGTGTACCGCATCACTGCCAGAATCCAGAAGTCAGCATATGGAAGAGCTCGGCGTCAACCTTGCGCGAAAGGAACTTACAGGGAAAGATATGTCTGTATAGCGGCAGAAGGGCAAAGTATAGCGAGGTGTCGGAGATGCTCGGATAGGGTTTGAAGACGGCGAATATCCCAAGAAGAGTCGTAATGACAAAAAGCGGCTGTGTGCGGACCCGGATAGACAGACCGCCGACGTATCCTCCGAGGTGTAGCCAGAATACCCCGAGGAAGAATTCCCGGAACGAGTCAAACATTTCGATGAAGAAATACCACCAAAGTCCCACATTCGGTGTCAAGTCCGGGAGAAGGAGATGGACACCATACGTAGATGACAAAAACTCCCAGGACCCACCAGTAAGGAGGTATGATACATAAAAGAACCACGCTATGCTCGCGGAGAATGTAGTAGAATGAACGATGGCGAACAAGGTCAAGCTAGTCGGTGGTTTCTCCTCTCTAGCAGCCAGGTCGTAGCAGAGAATTATGAGGGGTGGAAGTAGCAGCGCAGGGTAGAGTGAGAGGTATGAGGCTAGAGCAAGGGCAAGCATAGAGCTCACCGGTTTCCCAGTAACAGCGTTAGCTATTGCGTACAAGACGGCGCAACTGGTGAAGACGCTGGTCGGCCGGCCGAGACAAGTCGCTACCGTCAGAGGATTAAAAAGGTAACTGTGGACAACAATTAACATGTGTCGCTACAGTCTTTTCAGGCCGACCCATTATCACCTACGCCGCGCCAATGGCAAGACTGTCCCACTTCACACTTTTCCGTGGAGAAGTATACAGTCTTGAAGACCCAGACTCGCCAGAAGCCGCGATCTGCATGAGCGCATTCGCGGCAAGCAGGTCCAGTGATATATACAAGATGCTCGTGAGAAAGGAAAATGCAGCGGAAGGAATGAGCGAGAACAGCGATAGTAGAAGTGGTGCCTGTGCTCGAATATCAGCACTCAGAACGATTGTAAATCTGCTATTTTGGACTGCGATTATACCTGGTAGAAAACACCTCCATCGTACGGAGAGACTCCATGTGTATGTAGGAAAAGACCCTCTTGGACTATCGGTGCATGAACGAATTAGTACAGCTCACTTTAAGTACCATATCAGACTTCAATGAAAACACAGACGTCGTTTGAAACTGGTAACGGGAGTCGAGATCTCCACGCGTCCTGTTAATAGGTCTGGTAATGAAGGGAAGCTGGTAAATAGAAATAGCCTCAGCGTCGCTGCAGCGCCGAAGAGCAGGGCTTTTCGCCGGTCAATAGCCATTATGCTAAGATATCAACAGCTTCGTGGACAAGACCATAACAGCAGTTCCGCACTGACATGGAGCTACCCCCTTACCCATATCAGCCCTATGGGGCGAGCAGCTAGCGCGAACTTTTTGGCGAATCTCGGTAGTCGGTACCACAGCTAAATGAAAACGACATCGAATATATGTGACAGCTCAAGGTCACTCTTATCTACGAGCCTTTAATGTGATCATGGCTAAAATCAAAAAGAAGGGTAATTGCTCGCCCAATGTCATAGACACCAAGCTGACGGAGGCTAGGCGCATCTGGCCAGGCCAAAAACTTCATCACAAGAACTCAAGCCGTTCGCAAACTCCAGATAACCCTACCTGATTTCCGAAGACTATGCATATTCAAAGGTTCAATTTCTGTAATCCTAGCTTAAGGCTCTCTGACATTACCCCCCAGGCATATACCCTCGAGAACCAAGAAACAAGAAGAAAGCGTCGAAATCCTCCACTCCGTCCACTACTTTTTACTACACTAAAGATATACAATACCTCCTACACGAGCCTCTTCTCAACAAATTTCGAGATCATAAGGCATTGGCGAAGAAGATTGCTAGGTCTCTAGGCAGAGGCGAAGTTGGAGACGCCGCTAGATTAGAAAACACCGGAACCCCCAAGATCTCGCTTGACCACATAATCAAGGAGCGATACCCTACTTTTGTCGATGCTCTCAGAGATTTAGACGATGCACTGTCACTACTCTTTCTCTTCGCAAACCTTCCATCTACTTCCACAGTACCCCCGAAGACCATTGCGCTCTGTCAACGACTCTGTCTCGAGTTCGAACATTACCTGATTAGTACAAACTCTCTACGAAAATCATTTCTCTCAATCAAAGGCATATATTACCAAGCCACAATACAAGGCCAAGATATACTCTGGCTAGTACCATACAAATTTGTGCAGAGAGTGACTGGAGATGTGGACTTTAGAATCATGGGTACATTCGTTGAATTTTATACTACCCTGCTGGGGTTTGTAAACTTCCGCTTGTATACCTTAATAGGTCTTGTATACCCTCCTAAATTTGATTCAAAAAGTGACGAGCTAGGTGGAGAGCTAGGCGCATTTACACTCGAAGGGAAAGGCATTGAAGCTCCTAGGCAGATAGAGGCTCCTGTGGATGATGAAGGAAATGAGATGTCAGAGCCAAACACGGAAACACAAATAAAGGTCAACGCAATAGGTGAGCTACAAAATGCGGAAGATGAACTTGAGCAGGAACCCAAGGATCCGCTAACAGAAGGGGCCAATGATGCGATCGATACCTTTGAAACAACTGGAGAGGGCGCGGATGTTTTACCACAACCGCAAATTGGCAGTACAGAGGCGTCGACCCTTTTTACCCCATTTTCATTCTTCCTCTCTCGAGAAACACCCAGGCAGCCTCTCGAATTCATCCTGCGCGCATTCGGCTGCAAGCGAGTTGGCTGGGACGCCGTACTTGGAGACGGTGCTTTCACAACTAACGAAAACGATCCTTCAATCACCCATCAAGTGGTTGACCGCCCACCTTTGCTAGAGTCAAGCCTTCCAGAAGTTCCGAGCGTCGATAGCAAAGAATCGACCACTGTCGCTACAGTACGTCCAGGGAGCAGAATACCCGGTCGAATATATGTTCAACCTCAGTGGGTATGGGACTGCATCAACGGAGGCAAGCTTCTCAGACCAGATCTGTATGCCCCAGGAACCACACTACCTCCACACCTGAGTCCATGGGTTAAGCCTACAAAAGGCGCTTATGACCCGACGGCGCCGTTAGCGGAGCAGGAAAGGGAAGGTGAGGCTGAGGAAGCTGAAGGACTAGACGAGGATCTAGAGGATGACGAAGACGGCAGTCCCGATATCACTGTCCTAGATGGAGAAGCTGCCATCAGCCAGAAAGACTTAACAGCAGCCTTCACCGCCTCAGACGAAAACGACATGGACGTCGCCGGGAGCGAGGATCTCTCTGAGTCGGAATCTCCCTCTAAGGGCGTAAATAGGGATGAAGCCCCCGAATTCGGCGGCTTCTCCGCTCAACCTTCCGAATCCGAATCCGAATCTAGCCTCAACCAGCACCAACGCGAACTCGAAGCCGAAGCCGCCGGCCTGACTTTCTCCGAAGCCACCACTGCAACAAAAGCTAATGGCGAGCCCGTGAAAGGTATCTTAAAGACCAGACCGATTAACAAGGGAGAAGAAGCAAGAAAGAAGGCGGCAAGGAAGAGAATGGACGAGGAAGAGGAGCTGGAGCGGAGGAAGATGATGATGGGAAGAAAGAAGAGGAAGGTGTTAGATAAGATGCTTTATAGCAATAGGAAAAAGGAGGAGGAGGCGGAAAGGTTAAGGGGGAAAAGGAGGAAGATTGAAGGGGTCAAGGGTTAAAAAATGGGGTGCATATGGGTTGGAGCAAGATGGTACTTGGCTGAAGGAAGTAGCTTAGCAGCAGCGAAATGCATCATGGGGCGCTGGAAGGCCTACTACTACCTCCGCACTGCGGACAGCGTCGGTGCTCGTAGCCATTGTCGAATACTCTGTAATTATGCCCGAGAAAGTACTACTCTAGAACTGCACCTCAAAACGCCGACACCTTGTCCGTGGACCACCCAATACATCCTCCCATTATCTTGCCAAGCTGATATAGCTAGAACAGCATCGAGGACGATGTGCGGAGGTGCGGTTCCGCTTGACGACAACGAGTGCCTTCTCAGCATGTCCTTCGGCTAGCAACTTCCGCTGGAACAAACAGCAACTCGGAGCGAACGCCAGGTGTAGCAAACCCCTAACAACTGCAAGCCCCCCCACCCTGCGTTCCTGGGGCCTCAGGTCTCAGATCCACTCCCGGCCTCGGGTTTCTCAGATTCCTCGCTCCTGCCTGCTCCAGCGGCAACTTCCTCGCAATAGCCGTAAATAGCTCCCTCACATTCTCCCCCGTCTTCGCCGAGGTCTCGAAGAACAGTAGCCCCGCTTCTCGAGCGTATGCTTCGGCGTCGGAAGCGGTAATGACGCGCTTGTCTGGCTGTTCGGTTACCAGATCGAGCTTGTTGCCTGCAAGGGCGATGATGATATTTTCGTTTGCTTGGCGTTGGAGCTCTTTTACCCAGGCTTTGGCTTTGTCGAGGGAGGACTGGGGGTTGTGTTAATGCAGGTTCAGTGGAATGTGGCGAGGAGATGGTGGAAGGGACGTACGGCTTGTGTGATGTCGTAGACTACAACAGCGCAGTTGGCATTTCTATAGTACATGGGTGCTAGTGATTTGTAGCGTTCTTGTCCAGCGGTATCCCATATCTCGAATTTGACGGTGGTGGTGTCGTCTAGGGAGATGGTTTGTGTGAGGAAAGCAGCGCCGATGGTTGACTCTCGATAGTCGTCGAATTGGTCCTGTACGGTACATTCAGTCCCAGTCGGTAACATAATTCTGGAAGACATCAAGAGCGAATCGGACAGTTGTCTACTCACTTTAACAAATCTCAGTACCAGTGAACTCTGAAACAGAACGGTTAGAAGGCAAAGGCCAAAGCCACAGATATGGTTGATAACGTACCTTTCCGACTGCCGATTCTCCTACAATATCTATCAGCAACTCTGTCCAAAAGAAGACCTAATATGGTGGCGCATGAGGAACTAACCAAGTAGGACGAGCTTGAACTGGGCAAACCGCGCTCCTGGTCTGTTACCTGTCGCCATCCGTGCTGCCATATTGGATGGGGTTTTCAAAAGTATGTGAAGATGACAAGAGATTGCCGGTTTGGAATAACCTAGCTATGTGCAAAATCGAAGATGGCGTCGAAGTTGTACGATTGATGAAGCCGGGCTCTTTGTGATTGCCTGGACCAGACTAGCGCCAAAGCAGACGCAGCGGAGCCGCACTTCCTACTTTCTTTACGGAAAGCTTCGTATCTATAATGTTAAATACCTTTCTGTAACGGAGCAGAACACAGACAGCAGTGATGGAAGACACTCTCAAAAACACCATAGACTGATACTCTTGACTACCAACCATCTCTTACAATGCGCAACCTTGTGCCATTCCGGGATATCAATGTCCACGCGTCGGCCTCCCACTATGCGTTCACCTCTCCTTCCACCCCTTCGGCTCAGACGCTGGTGATCGAGCGGCCTTCAGGGGATTTACGCCTGAATGATGGGGCACTTCTAGGTGCCAAACGAGTCTCAAGTATTGCCGGTATACTTGGGATAATAAAGCTTAGATTAGGTATCATTCTGTATTACTTGCGGCACAATCCATTCTTACCGTGTGGCAGACAGGTACATAATAGTAATTACTAAAGCCCAGCCTATGGGACGTCTGAAGGGGCATATGGTATATAAAGTCATCGCTACCGAATTCCTACCGTTGCACGAACGTACCCTTCATGACGCAGATGAAGATACATACCTCAACCTACTCAGAACCTTGCTAAAGACTGGGCCGATGTACTTTTCATACTCCCTTGACGTAACCAACAGCTTTCAGCGGCAGGCACACTCAGACCCTTCCGCGCCTCTGTGGAAGCGAGCGGATGACCGCTTCTTTTGGAACAAATTTATTCAATCGGATCTTATCGATTTTGCGTTGGGTACGGCGACTCCTTCCAGTCCTCGGCAACATGGAGGGCAACAAGATGGGGTCGATCCATTCATCCTCCCCGTGATGTTTGGGATGATGAGGATCACCCAAACTCGGATAAAGTCCACTTCTCTAACATTTACCCTCATTACAAGGAGGTCAAGGCACCGGGCTGGAACCCGATATTTCACTCGCGGGATTGACGATCAAGGGCATGTTGCGAATTTCAACGAGACTGAGCAGATTGTCATTCTCAATGATGGCGCTGGAGGCATGGGGGGCTTTGCCGGCAATGGAGGCATGCAAAATGGCAAGGTTCAAGGTATGGATGGTCACGATGTGCAGGTCATGTCTTACGTCCAAACTCGAGGCAGTGTACCGGTATACTGGGCTGAAATCAATACACTGAAATATGTACCCAAGCTCCAGGTTCGGAGCGCCGAGACAGCTATCGATGTGGCACGGCAACATTTCGATGAACAGATCAGGATCTATGGGGACAATTTCCTTGTAAATCTCGTAAACCAGAAGGGGCGAGAAGACCGCGTCAAGCAGGCCTACGAGCAGATGGTACGGATGCTGGTATCTTCCCCAACAGAATCCAAGGAAGCAGACTATCTTGCAGATGAGAAAATACGTGCCGTTGAACCAGGTCGACGGAATCAGGAATATGACCGACTTCACTATATCTACTTCGATTTCCACAACGAGACCAAAGGCTTGAAGTGGCATCGCGCGCAATTATTACTTGATCAGCTTACCGATGGTTTGGTAAAGGGCCAATATTTTCGTGGGGTCGACATGCCAGCAGACCCTCAAGGGCGGCTCGAGATTCGCAATCAACAAACAGCCGTAGTAAGAACGAATTGCATGGATTGTCTGGACCGGACCAACGTCGTCCAAACCATGATTGGCCGCTGGACTCTATCGCGGCAACTTCTTGACATTGGTGTCTTGAAACCGGGCGAGTCCGCCGATGACGATGCCACCTTCAAGGACCTTTTCCGAAATGTATGGGCTGACAACGCTGACGTAGTATCCAAGTCTTACTCGGGTACTGGGGCCCTAAAAACAGATTTCACTCGGACTGGCGAGCGGACAAGAGCTGGCATGGTTCAAGATCTCAACAACTCTCTCACTCGATATGTGAAGAACAACTTCGGAGACGGCCCTCGGCAGGATGGGTTTGACCTTTTCCTCGGCACGTATCTACCTGATACCTCAAACATCGGCAGCAATCTTCTTTTCGTGGACCGTAGGCCTGCTCTCATCCAATCCATACCCTACCTTCTTGCTACCAGCTTTTTCATGGTTACTATTTCAATTATTGGAAGGCCGCACCCAGGCTCGACTATATGGCCCCTCCGACTGTTTACCTTGTTGTGGGTTGTTATTGGTGCTTGGTGTTTCCATTTCATTTACAATCATGGCATGCTCTACGTAAGTCAACACTCATCTACATCCTCGTCTCACAACACTTGCTGACCTATACAACAACAGGTGAATTGGCCAAAGCTCAATACGCCTCGCTGGGCCACAGAGGGCTACCAAGAAAACATTGGCAGTCTTCGTAAAGACAAAGTGATTGGTCGGCTTGTGAGTGGTCATGAACGGGGTCTAAGTAACGCAAGACTGCTCCACCTAGAGGAAGGTAAAAAGAGGATACAGTGAAACATGAGGCGGATGGTCATGCATGTAGAGAGCTTTATACCCATTTGCTAGAAAGCTATCACGTGCTCTTAATACAAGACTTTACGCTTTGCTGAATCTGTGG
>JAABUS010001417.1_pt1 | contig 52502 bp, 48 predicted proteins | sample 5560161 | NCBI WGS metagenome assembly JAABUS01 (sample SAMN10711885, study PRJNA513376) | rock metagenome | isolation source: Antarctica rocks | place: Antarctica: Victoria Land, Trio Nunatak nord | collected 2016-01-04 | reverse complement strand
GGAATGCACGACTCAGATGGCTTGCTAGATTGCATCAAATCAAAATACCTCCCAAACAGCACTGTTATTGCAAAGTCTTCTCCAACTCCACCACTTCCTTGAAATCACTCGCGAATTTAATTCCCTCTGCCTTGGTGACTGGAGGCAGCGGCCTCCTGGCGAGTCCTCCATAACCGAAGTAGGTGTCCAGCGCACTCTTCGTGCCCACTATGCCTCCCGAGATGGCCGCCCAGTCACCGCGTGCCACAACCGCTTGCAGCTTTTTGGCCTCTGCAAGTTTGCCAGCAGCGTAGAGGTCGATTATTTTGACACAAGCTTTTGGTACAACATTTCCGACACCACAGATCACGCCTGAGCCGCCAACGATGAGGGTTTGGAGCGTGAAATCTGCAGAGCCACCCATGCACATGAAGCCAGAACCTTCGTCTGCGGAAGTAGAAGCATCGGTAGCTGCCGCGATGCGAGCGAGTTTGCCAGTGTTGCCGCAGGTGAGTTTGCAGCCGACGATGTTAGGATGTTTCGCCAATTCGTTGATGTTGTCCGAGGAGAGGTCGATACCGTTCACGGCTGCCGGATAGTTGTAGATTATGATGGGAATGGGCGAGGCGTCTGCGACGTCATTGAAGAACTCGATGACGGTACCTGGTTTGTGCGACGGTTTGTAGTATGATGGGGGAAGGACGAGGGCGTAGTCTCCGCCGCAGGCGAGAGCTTCTTGGCAGAGCTCGATTGTTTCGCGGGTCGATTGGGCTCCGCAGCCAACGATTACCGGCATGGGATGGAAGCCAGCATCGTTCAAAGCTTGGCGTGTGGTTCTGGTGACCTGCTGTCGTTCTTGGTGGGAAAGGTGGACAGCCTCGCCGTTCGAGCCTTGTGTTGCTATGCCGGCTACACCTGCTCTTGCAAGCCTCACTGCGTGCTTTGCCACTGTCACAAGATCAAGATCTTCGTTATCCTTGAAAAATGCCACCGTTGGCACATAGACGCCAGGTCTTAGTGGTCTCATTGTGTGGATGTTCTCAACCGAGGAGGCAGCCGTACTTTTGAGGGATTCGCTTGAGTGAGAGTAAAGGGAATCGGCAGCACCGGTTGGCGGCGTAGCATGAGATAGAGAAGACATTTCAGGAAAATCTTGGTGGAAACTGCCTACAGGTGAAGTAGTCTTATATGGAGACATTATGTATGGAGGAAATAAGGCAGAAGCTTGAGCGCTCCAGCAGGCAGGGATGAGTGAAGAGTAGAGTTCAACGAGACGAGGGAACTAGACTCGATGACAGCTAGAAAGTGGAGGCTTACCATGAAGTTAAGTAGTCTTTTCGGGGAATCTGCGTAACCAAGATCAGCAACAAAGGTCCAAGCGCTTGGATCAAATCCTGAACGTGGGGGTCCAACATATCAAGTTGAGATGGAATTGGTCTGGTGGAGCTGGAGGAGCGCGGTAAGCTGAGTGATCATGCTTTAAGAAAGAAGGGGAAGGGATACATTCGGCACCGAATGCGGAGCAAAGGCCGGGGAAATTTCCCTGCACATCGTCATCCCGCTGAAGGCACATGATCCCTACATGACCTGTCCACGGAAAAGAAAAAGGCCCAGATCACCTGTCTACCCCACACAGATCAACCGAGTCCCCACGTTCCTCGTCCATGAAAATTTTGAGCAGTAGTAAAAAGCTGCGCAATTATGTCCTGATGATCCTGATGCATTTTCACGTCCGGAGAATTCATAGCTAAAGGAGCGGGTACCTGCAAAGTCCAGCGGGTATGGCCAGATGGGGGCCCATGGCTTCACTAATGATGCTGGGCTCGGGAACATTGTCTCCTTTTCAGGTAAGTAGGGATCCTGCAAATCCAAAGGTCTGATACGTGCCTCGACTTCCGGTTTGGCGGGCTCCCACATTTCTAAGCGTGGGGGTTGGAGCGGGCGGTTCCGCTGGCACTTGGGGCTAATTGTTGGACCGCCACCTGTACCTTAAGATGATCTTGGGGCGATACCTTGAAAAGGCATTTCGACTATAGAAGATCGCCTTGGAACAGCCGCGTGACCCTTCGATCAGCAATACAGCCATAGGTCTGAGCGTATGTTGTGATAACTCTGGGCTCAGGAAGAGTCTGTCCGGAATTCTGGGAAATTGCCTTGTGATGCAGCGCTGTACCGCAAGATAGTCAAGGCTTGGTGATGAAGGTAACGACTGCCAGAAAGTGAAACGAGTCGTCGAGTTCACCAATGAGTCCTACACAGACGAGAGACGAAGGCCATAATCCATGGCTGAGACATTTCGCCAGCGCATCAGCAATTATTCGGCGTATACTGACAGGTGCGTCTTATCAAATGGCTGAATTTTCTTCGGCCATGCAGCAATGAATCGTCTGCGGCAGTACCCCCTAAACAGGAGGTACTCGATGCGCGCCTCAGCAAAACCTCTGACAAGCCAGACTGGAGAGGCCGTCATTTGCCACCGAGTGTGAATTCCACCCCCACAAGAATGAAAAAGAGCTGTGCATTGAATCTGTTGGGACGAAAATCGGCCCTTTTCGAGGATCGCATCAATGCATCGATGCACGAGCCAACCGGAAGCTCCTTAAATTTTAGCCGCGGAATGACTTGCATGATTGTGTGCATGTTCGCGTGGCAGCCACTGAGCATTAGGTGCATAAACAGGCGTCCGAGCTCCTTCCCCGCAAATCGCTAAAAAGGTCTGCCTCGGATCGGATCCCTTTGCACACAGCCGGCATTAGTAACAGCTAGTGACTAATTAGTCACCAGGATAACTAAGCAGTTAACGGCAGGGCGAGGCGCTCCGAGATGTTCGATCTCTCGTGGGCCCAGTTAAAGACTAACACACAAGCTCGTCGATGCACGCACCTTTGCTACGTCTGAGTGTAAGAGAAGTTGATGACTCATCTGACTGTTGGATTCTCTAAATCTGTGGGTCATTGCGAGAATCCGCCTGACCTTGTCGTCGTCGTCGTAACATCTCTGCCAGCGGAACGTCGTCTCTGTCGTAGAACTCGACTCCTTTATCAATCCCGAAGTCGTCCAACCTGTCGCCATCTAAGTCTCGCCAACCTTCTGCTCCTTCATCCGAAGTCCTAGAGTTTGGTAACTTGTAGTCGTAGTCGCAGTCGAGAGACTCGTCATGCTGATCACTGTCACGATAGCGTCTCCCCAAGGGCAGCCCGCGCTTTCTAGAGAAATGCCTGCGCTCCAAGCGCTTTAGATCTTCCCATTGCCTTTGACGAAACGCACTGACCCGCTCCTGGTCTGGCGCCAACTCTTCTTCGCGAGTGAATGGGTTTTCGTCCGGTCGACTTTGAAATTTCTGCATTCGGTCAGGATCGGGAGGAGGCCATGAGAGGGATACATCTTTCATAATTGTCAGTAGTATCAAATCAATGTTATGATCTACGTACCTTCAAATCCATTGATATCAAATTTCAAGCCCGATTTGTTCGAAGGAGTGGCAGCGAACGGCCACAGCCATAGTAGAGGGGTCCCACCCATCCCCTGCCTAATATTCTGGTATATCCCAATGTCGTAGGGGAATTCTTGCTTCCTGATTCTGATCCTCATGCCGTCGGGACCATCGAGGTATCCCCCTCTTGCTCGCGCACGTCGTACAAGCGTCTCGTGTCTTTCGATCTCCCATCCTTCAATTGTGGTAACATTACCACCCAAGCACCAAATGTTGCGTGCCAAGAGGATACCAAGAGCGAAAAATGTGACCGAATTGACAATCAGGAAGATAAACAAAAATACCATCTGGGCAGGCGTTGGGCCTAGATACTAAGCATGCAAGATGAGCTGAAGTGCTGGCAAGCTTGGCTGGTTACTTACAATTGGAAGGTTGCGGTCTGACCAAACCACAGCCGCCCTAATGAAAAGAAGATACTCAAGGTAGAACATTGAGGCAACTGAATAACAAAGAAAGCGGAAGAAGTGAGGGAAGGTACGATGAGAGACACAATTTATGGTCCATGGACAATGATGATCCATCTTCGGAATGCATCTCTGACAGACTTTACAGTGATGTGCTCGTGGTGGCTTGTACGTCTCACACTTTCGGCACCATCTCTGCTTCTGCTTGGATAATCCCCCACCTTCAGACGCTGCGGCAATCGTCGGCCTATTCGACGGCACCGAGCCAGGATTCGTGAAGCATGCTCGAACGTACGTGATCCAGATGCACGCTACAAGCACGTTGAAGATGAGGGTCTGCTTTTGTTTGAGTGGGTGTGGTTCAAGATTGGGGAAGAGGAATTGACTGCCGTATGCCAGGAATGATATCAGGGCGACGACTCCCGGAAACGCCAGGCGCTCTAGAGCACTTTGAGGCATCGGTACATTAAGACACGAGTCATGGGAGTGGAAGATGAAGAGCAATTTATGTGAGACACGCGTCTTCAGCGCGTAGCGGCAATTTGGCGCTAGGACTCTTCTCCGCCATCTTGCTCGCTCTTCACTCTCATAATTGAGAAATCTCACAGACTTCAATTCTTGCCTTCTATCTCTCCTATGTCATCAAGAGTTTTCTAGGTATAATGTAGTACTGCTCATGCGTTTTCGGTCATTTGAGAATGCGTCGTGAAAACATCTTTCCTTGGTTTGGGATGTCTATCTTGCATTATCCAAGTAGAAATACCTTCAACTGATCTCCATATACGGATTATGATGGACAGTAAGGCCTTTAAATTGTTTGTGCTATAGAAACGTGGATTGGCAGAATGCCAATTGCAGCACTTCCTCCGAGCACTGTCAGTGCTATTGGTTCAACGCAAGCGCTTACAGACTCTGCTTCGCTGGTCAAAGAGCTCATCGACAATGCTATCGATGCACGGGCTACTGTGATTTGTATCGAGATATCTGCAAACACCCTAGATGATATCCGAGTCAGGGATAACGGCCATGGCATCGCTCCTGAAGATAGGCCTCTCATGTGCACAAGGCATTGCACCAGTAAGATCAGGGATCTTGAGGATCTGCAAAACATGGGCGGCCGCTCTCTAGGCTTTAGAGGTGAAGCATTGGCAAGTGCCGCAGAAATGAGCGGATGCCTAACCATTTCGACAAGGATCGAAGGGGAGCCAACCGCTGCAGAGATTCTCTTTAACCGCCAAGGCCAAATCTCAAGGTACGATCATGGATGATGGTCAAGTTTCCGCTGACGTAGGCTCAGTGAAAAGCGCACCTCTCTCCCAGTGGGGACAACAGTGCGAGTCGAGAAGTTTCTTGAGACTCTGCCTGTGCGCAAACAGACTGCCCTGAAAACCCCAGTCAAGGTCCTCACAAAGACAAAACGGACTTTGCAGGCAGACGCTCTTGCACGACCCCATTTACGCCTCTCTTTCAAAATACTGAAAGCCAAGAATGACAAAGACAGTTGGAAGTACCCGAAGAAAGGACAGACCAGCGATTCAAGGATCACTGCGTCTCCAATCACTGCCGCCACAGAGATGTTCGGGCAGAAAGTGATTGACCATTGCCAGTGGGCATCTTCGAGTTGGTCCAGTGCTGGAGAAGAAATTAGAGGACTCTCGGAAGGCTTTGAGATCGGTGCCAACCAGACCGAGGCGTACACCTTCGAAGCTGTACTTGCCAGACAAAATGGCGGTAGGCTTGGCTCCCCCCGTGGAACGATTACTGTTTGCTGATCCATTACTGCGCAGATGCATCGGTCATCAGCAACATGGGCCAATTTATCTCTTTGGATTCAAGAGCAGTGTCTCTGAGAGGGACCTTCAAACAGATCATCTCTCGCTACAAATCTGGTCTACGCTCGGCCAGCGCCAACGACGAAGGATCGAAGTTTGTGGATCCCTTTCTATGCATGAACATTATTTGTCCAGAAGGAAGCTACGACGTAAATGTTGAACCTGCCAAGGACGACGTCTTGTTCGCGCATCCTGATCTGGTCCTTCGGCTAGTGGAGAAATTCTTTAAGAGCATTTACGGAGAACCTCATTCGGATTCGCCTGAAGCCAGAAACCCGCCCACGCCCAAGGCCCACGGCATCGACCTTATGCTTGCAAGGAAAAAGGCCCCGGTCAAGGAAGCTTCACCCGTACCTCACCTACCAGCAAGGTCTATATCCGTTCAAAGGTCTCACGATCGTCCTTCGCGGCGTCCGTTGAATCCTCAGGACTCTTACAATCGGCATGCCGGTCTTTGCTCTCAGTCAGGCAGCCATGCTTCTGGAAGTACAAGTCCCGTTGCGACGCATTTAAGCACCACTATGCGAGACAAGGATCTTTTCGAAAAGTGTACCTTCGCGAATAACCTCTCGTCCTCGATCTTACCAGAGCTTAGCGGTGAGCTCAATGGTGAAGCCTTGTTACCTTCCGAACCCTCGAAGAACTACACTTGGAAGTCATCCATGTATGCTGAAGATGACAATGACATGGAGATGGATAACGCCATAGAAGATGAAGCTACTTTACAGAGCGTGCATGTATCTAATCCATGGGTCATGGCCAAGCTCAATGCGCCGTTCCGTCCGCCAAAATCAGTCCACCAAGAGCAAGGACGGATTTACCAGTTACCCACTCCAGGGCGACAAAAAGGTGATGTCGATCCACAAGCTGACGTGTCTTCGGAAAATTTCATAAACGATTTCACTACTATGGGACCAGACCTACCCATCCTAGGACAATCCGGACACCAAGTTCGTATAGATAGGGACCCTGTCTATACTTCGCCCTGTCCATTTCCATTCCCGCAAAAAGCTCGTGGACCGCGCCAATTTACCAAAACACCTACTAGATCAAATGCGTCGAACAGGGAGCGTTATGGGCGCGGTGCTCTCGACACCTGGGTACAGAGATCCCTCAATAGCAGTGCAGAGCCTTTTGGCCAGGACTCAGCCACAGAAGCAGACATTGAGCCCGAAGGCTTTCAACGTCGAGGAGAATTCGTATCTGCTCGATCGCTTCCACAGGGCACCGCTCTAGGCGAGATCCCAGACGCTTCTCAGAGGCCTCGAAGAAGACCCGCACCGTGGACGCAGCAGCAAGGGGTGGTCCCGAAGCCTTTTATCTCTCCAGTAAATGATCCAGAGCGTGTATGGTTTGAGACGGGCGATAAGCCTAAAAGGAAGCATCCTCAGCACACACGTCGGAGAGAAGAACCCCAAATCGGTACACTCATGCTTCGTGACGACGAGATCGACGACGCTCCGTCCCAACTCTCGGTCTCCTCCCGACAAACAGTGCATCCGGATCTGGCACTAACACTGGACTACGAAGCCCGTAAGCGAAGAGCGGAACTTCAGCACAGGGAAAGACTGCGTCAACAAGCCGCTACCGAGAGCAGAGAAGCTAAGACCGCAGCAGCAGTACCGAACGCTAAAATCTCTCCACACAAGAACCGCCAAAACAAAGCCATAGCCGCCCTCCACAACGATGACCATGCATCGGAAGAAATCCCCCTCTCTGGAAACACCCATATCTTCGAAGCTGACGACCCACGAGCCTACCTACTCCGAGAACAGCAGCGCGAAGCCGTGCAACTACAAGCTGGACCCAACGGATCGAGGCCGAAGCGTCGAAAAACCACCTTACTTCCTTTCGAGTCCATGCGTGAGGCCAACCACATCCGCGATTTGACCCTACCTATGAAGTTCTCAAGCCTGCACATTGAGCAGATGGTTGAGAAAAGCGCTCAGCACGACGACTATGCCTGTGACGGCCAGGATGCAGAAGCTTTTGCATCGCTATCCACGCAGGAAGTCAAGAGCTGGGAAGAGAAGCTGAAAGAGCTGGTGAGGGCGAGTTATCGAATCGAAGGCATGACACCTGAGGAAGAGATGGATGGTGAACTTGATGTCGACCTAGTGACTATCCTACAAGAGCATGCCGCCGAGACTGCTCAGTTGGAGGCAGAGGAACAGAACTCGCTGGAAGCTCAGGGTTCAGAAGCACAAGCGGTGGTGATCGATGACTAGGTGTGGTAGAAATATATTGCATTTGCTTCAGCGCTTGTATTACGCTGCTTGGTGACGAATCTGACGTTCGCAATCTGCTTATCTGGGAATAAAGACCCTTCTTAAGACTTGGTTGGGCTGGACGGGGTTTGGTGATCATGTCTAGCGTCTAGATACCCATTTGCTTACTCGACGCTACGAAAAATTTACTTATCTCTTGGAATGCTATTTGCATGCTCATCACGTCTCTTTTTAATAGTAACAGACTCATCCTCTCACAACACCGTAACGCCATGCTCTTTTAGTACTGCAAAAAGGATCCAAGAACAATCGCAAACATGCTCTCTACCCAATAAGAGCCTGATAATGCAAAATCTCTGCAACAACCGTAACCAGCTTCCTTAGGCCCCTTTAGCAGGTATCTCATACCTCCCATCTCCTCCCTTGGCACCAACAGTAACCCAAACAAGCTTCCCACCCTTCTCCGTCATACCATCCCATTTGACTCCTTTCTTGCGCCCCATACACCCAAGTCCTCCTTCTTTGGCCCATAGGCCCACCACCAAATGCACAAACGTGAGCTTGACACTCAATTCGTTCTCCGCGATCAGCTCTTCAAAGTCATGATTCTTGTAGTTGCCACTAAGCATAACATTGGTCGGGTAGGAGAGTACACTCCTCTCTACTAAAGCATGGGGGTCGAGCACGCTGCCAGTCTTGATCGATTGGACAGCAGGAATAGGTAGGTGGTAGAAATCGAGCCACTCGCCGGAGGCTGAGATGATGAGTTTGGTGTGATCGGGGAAATTGAACTGGAAGGATCCATCGCCGAAACCCCAGATACCCACATTGCCGAGGCGTTGGTAGAACTTGACGAACGGGCCAGCGACATTATTGGGTCGAGATTTGCTTGAACTTTGCTCTTCATTGAGAGGCTCTAAATCGCCTTCGTCACCCTTTGCCAAATTCTGTGTCATATATTTGCCGAACTTGTCCCATAGGCAAAGCTTCTTACACTTCTCATAATCGTGGATATCGGCGCCAGGACGCAATTTCTCTGCGACACCGTCTGTGACCTTGAGCTGGTATATCGAGGGCTGAACAAGCACGCGCTTGAGACCGTCTTCATTACAATTCTCGATGAATTGAATCGACGAACTTTTGCTGGGAATTATCTGATGCTTTTCTGCGTAGCCGGAAACCTTGCGATTCTGTAGATGGCTTTCCGCACCAGCGACGACCACACATGTTGGAAAGCTGCTGTCATCGCCTTTGAAGACACAGCCTACGATACCATTGTCAAGTATATAGCCGATACCGAATTTATTGGTATAATCAACCCATTTAACGACATATGGGCGGTGTTTGAGACGCTCGCTATCAACGTCGAGGTTTTGTACATCGTTGTGATCTTTGCTATCGGCGAAATCCTTTAAGCAGGTCTCGAGTTCCTTGTGCAAGCGCTTCAGTTGGCGGAGGACATCATCCGGCTTGGTCCTGGGCAGGCACTCGAAAACTTCATCGGGCCCAATGAGTGAACTTCCAGTCTTTGGGCTATCGGACTTCTTCTCAGTTCGAGCAGCTGTTATCTCGAGGGAGTCTTTCCTTGGCTTTTCCGCAGGCTCAGCCATCTCCTTCTGCATGTCGGAAGCTGTGTGGGCTCTGGGTCTCGCCGACAAGGCTCTTCGTTTAGCAGCAGGATCCGTACGGGCTTCATCGATGCGCTGATCCTTGGTAAGAGGTTGGTCGACCTTCAATCCCTCCAAGGGGACCCGCTGCTGGTCATCCTCCAAGACATGAAGCTTCTTCGCCCGAGTTGCCCGCGGATTTCGTGCGAGAGTCTTTGCTTCTAGACCTGCTGCATTGGTTGTATTGACTGCGGGGCGGACTGGAAACTCATTCAAAAGCCCACGCCGTCCGCGCATGGTTGCATTGCCGGTGCTAGCTGGGCCATGAGAACGAAGAGTCGTACCGCTAAGAATATCGCGTTCTGATCCCACAGTAGACTGCTTCGCTCGTGTACCAACATGAGCCGCCCGGAGAGTCGCAGCGTGACTTGGAACGGGTGCTCGTCGTGGCCTCTCCGGCATTAGATAATGAACAGCCTTTTCAGGAGATGGCTGAGATCGTACAGCATAGTGTGCTCCTTCATCCAGGTCTATTGGGTTGGGGGCGATTGTATCGGCTGCTTGCAGGCTTATAGACAGAAATTTAGAGATGTATACCATGTCCTTAGGCAAGGGTACGACCGGACCTTTTCCAGAGGCTTCTTCTTTCCGGCATTGACCGAAAAGAGGAATATCGATGTCCTCGCCAACGGCTGGTAAAGGCTCCTTCTGTCCTGAAAGTTGGCCCACACCACATTGTCTTGCAAGCGTCGTTAAGCTTAGACGCTCAGTTCCTTTGTGCATGACATCTCCGCGGGGACGAGCTTTGATATCAAGGAAAAACGGTGTCTGTCGGGTCATAGTCTCGTCCATGATCAGAGGTAAAGCATTACCACCATGCATAGAGAAGAATGGATGACCGACCACCTCGTCAGGATCTGGACGTTCTTCATCTTCTACTTGCAGAATCCGAGCTACGAGATCTTTCGCTTCTTCAGGTATATCGTTCAGATGTCTGTCTTTTTGTGGCCAATCGTATTCTAGGGCCCTAGCTCTACGGTAAATCTCGTTTTGTGATGCCGATTGGAAAGGGGGCTGCCCTGATATCATCGCAAATCTAAGACAATTAGCGTAGGTAGCACGCACGAAGACCTCAAAAGCATACACAGTAACACCGATCGCCCACACGTCGGCCTTGTAGTTATGACCTTTGCCCTTTTCGAGGATCTCGGGGGCAATGTAATTAGGAGTTCCACAAAGTGTGATTCGCCGAATTTTGGCGTCCTCATAAAGTCCTCTCGCATATTCTTTGGGGCTGACTAGCACTGCTGCTAAACCAAAGTCGCCAACCTTGAGATTCATGTGGTGGTCCAGAAAGAGGTTCCCCATCTTGAGGTCTCGATGTATGACGTTGCGTGCGTGCATGTATTTGATCGCTCCACAAAGCTGAACAGAATATCGTCTGACTTCTGGCAGACTCAAGCACCTCCTCTTCTTGACCATGTCCATGATTGATCCATTCGAGCACATCTCAAGGACCACATAAGTGCTCTCCTTGAATGTAAATGCGCGGTGAAATTCGACAATGTTTGGGTGGCGCATCTTTGCGTGTATCTGCAGCTCTGTTCGAAACTGAAAAGCTGTGAGCGATAGCATAGCATAGAAACGTAAGCCCAAACGTACCTTCTCCTCCATCTTCTTCTGGCTCATGTTGGCCTTCACGACTTTGAGGGCGTATAAGGATTTTTCGGCACTTTGCTTTTTATTCCGCAGCCATCCTTCATAGCATATGGCAAATCCGCCTCTACCTATGCATTTACCGGTCTGGAACTTCTCTGCCAGTCCGCACCCATTGATGGGAGGCTGTAGCACCCATTCTGGAGGTGCTGGAGCGTACTCTTTCTCTTTCTGTGCCTTCTTTATAGCTTCGATCTTCTTGGCCTCCTCGACAGCCAATTCTTTCTGTCTAATAACCTTGGGCTTGACCTGGATATTCGCTGACCGGGGCGAGAGGGCCTCCATATCGTCGATGGAGAGGAGGAAATATTGAAGGTCTAAATCGAAAACTAGATCGTGGTAGCTCAAACGGGTTGAATTGGCCGTTGAGTCCCCAGGGTAGAAAGGTCGTCGCGAAGTATCACACAGACGGGGCGTTCATGCTGCTGAATGTATATGCTCGTTATGCCAGGGATCAAGAGTGTGATGCGAGTGTCTCGAGTCTTGTAGATGCCTAGCAGCGTTGATAGAGTCTTCAGTGTCAGGCAATGGTCTTTGTCGTTGGTAGCAATGTGGTTCCCAGGTAATGGTCCTCCTGCTGATGCAACAGACGGTGAGTGGGAAATGAATGTGAATACGAGAAGCAGGATACTAATGTAACTATCCAGAAAGACTGAACAACTTGCACAGTTGATCCAATGGTCCCTCGGGTCGTTGTTCGCAGAAAGTAAACACTGGGATTTTAGCGCATGGCAACGGCCGAGCCGTGGGGTGAATAAATCTTTCAGAACTTACTACTCTGGTCACTGACAGCCGATCCAATTCAAAGTCAAGACCGTAAACTCTCACTTTACACTTCGACGCTCATTCGCAATTCCAGCAGAAGAATGTGCATGGATAGAATTTGCGTGAAGTGCATCTCTGCATTTGCGATGACTTTTTTCACCTTAGTTCTAGTTCTGAGAGCTTTCGGCTAAACAGCGGAATTGTATCCGACTTGCATGGGATCAATACCACCTTTCATCATGCTTACCCTCAGGCTTCATATGGCGAGATGACTGAGTGCCAAGAGGTCGCCTCCGTCAAGAAGTTATGCTAAACCAACATCGAAGTTATTCGGGCAGATGCTCTTGCTGAGCGCAAAAAGTCACACGTCGAGGCTCTCTCCCTTCAATCCTCGACAGCCCCATGGGCTGGCTCCCACGCACCTGAAAGCTTTACGCATAGGCTTGCGCTCTTGCTGCGTACATAGATCTCGACTGGTTCCCGTTGCAAGCGACCAATTGGTCCTTCATCATGTCAAGTTTAGTGATCAAAGTCGGCTCGCTTGTGATCAAGACGCTCTCGAAGCCAATTGCGGTGGGTCTCCGTCCTTATTCTTACAAAATGCCCATCTGATCTTGAATAGAATAAGATAAAGGCACAGGCACGCGAGCATGAACGTTTCCGACGGATATGTGTCAATACCGCTCAGGGGATCCACAGATGGGACATGCGCTTTCGGCTGGGCCTTCTGCAAGATACCGCTGCAATTGAAAAGCAGATAGCTAAGGAAGCTGCTGAGGCTAAGAAGCACAAAAGTGACCCACCTACAGTGAAAACAGAAGCACAGACAAAGGCGGATGAAGCCAAGGAGGCGAAAGGGAAAGAAAAAGAGCCAGTAGAAAAGGCATCAACAAGGAAGCCAAAGATACGGCCACTTTCTGAGGCAAAGGCAATCGATCTGGGAGCCAACTTTGTATCAGAATCGTTTTTATTCGTGGTATGTGTGGGCTAATTTCCCCCATTTGAATATCCCTCGTGGGGCAACACCAAACATCACGGTTTCTGCTCAACAATGAGCTCGAAACGCACAGATTTTGTGTCAAGAGTCTGTGCTATAAATCATGTACCCATTAATATCTCCAACGACTTGAAACAATTTGCTGTCGCTCAGATCGGAGATTGGAACTGCTCTCTGAATGGCAGCGCGCATTGTTGGCCATGCGAGTGGCAGGATAGCATCCAAGGCTAACACCAAGTAGGTTGGTGTTGGTCTGATCGTGTTCGAGCAATGGAGACGAGGCCGCCAAGAGAAAAGGGGGCGTGAAGATGTAGCCGATCGTTTGAATGAATTGGAAGAGCGTGACAGGTCAAAAGACAAATATTATGGGGAAGCTCTTGGTGCGTTGGAGAAGGAAGTGATCAAGCTCCGTGGGAAGAGCGGCATATTGCCGGGAAGCAGCCCGAAGATCTTGCCAGAAAAACCAGCTGTGCTTCAAGAAAAAGACGATGAGGAGGATGAGAGGCCTAATGGATGGTTCTCATGGTTTAGGAGCAAGACAATCGGCGCAGATAATAGTCCGGACGAGGGAGGAGAAACCGAGAACTTGCCAGAAACTGCTGTCAATGCCCCGGAAGCCGCCAGTACCACACCTCCACAAAACCAAGCTTTGCCCTCGCCCAGTATAATAGAAAAAGTACGGCAACGAGCCCATCCCCGCGACATATCTCCCAAATCATCACATAGCTCAACAGAGACCAGCAGGACCCTTTCGTCCTCCGGTTCGAAGCCATCACAATAATAACATGGTCTTCTGGATGCTTTCATGATTAGACACATAGGCGGCGTTTAAAGGTTATGTATGTACGAGTAGGACTTTAGTCAAGTCCGAAAGATAGCGTTCCTTGCACGCGTTATCATCAGGCACGATGGCGCATTATACCCATAGAGAGATTGGAATCTCTACTCGATTAGCGGTTTTACATTGGAATATAGAAGACGCATCTCCTGAGGGGAAACACCCTACAAAATTCGCTTCCTCAACTTCAAAGTCCGACGCAATCTGCAATCTCTCGCTCCAACCCCAACACAATTGTCGAATTTATTCCTTGCTCCAAATCCAAATGTTCTGCACAACTCTCCGGCAACGTCCCGACCTCGCGCCTTTGATCCCCCTCTTCGTATCCTCCAGCACCTACAAATTGCGTGGTAACTTTCCCTCGACTGCTCCCTTTCTCGCTCATCACTAACTCACGTTCGTAGAAAAGACGCTCCAAACCCACGACCTTGCACTCCCTCTCCCCTCACCACCGCCTCAACCCAATCCTCCCAATGGCACCCACCCACCGCCAAATCCTAAACTCCAGCTCCTCCTCATCCTCACACCCTCATCGCTCACCACCCCCCATATCCTCGAACGCATAACGCGTTTCTTAACCCTCACATCTTCACCAACCCCCACAATTGCATTCCTACTCACCACCACGTCAGCCGGTCAAAGCAGTGGAAGCAGTGGCATGCATGGGTTTATGTCATTACAAACCCTGTCAGCACCTTCCCATGGACTAGCCCTCGTTCCCACGAATCAGGTCCGTACAATTTTGCTGATGGATGTAGGATCTTCTCACTGCCCACTCCACCGCCACTACTCCCCATCGCGTCGCCAGAACAATTGCTTCCTCTCCTCCAGATGTACATTGCAGCTCAACCCGCAGCAGCATCAACTCCATTGGTACCAGCTGTGTCGCCACTTACTCTCCTCCCACACGCGACGTCCGCGGCGCCAGCTCGTCCGCTGCCTGTGCATGAGACTAATGTACTGAGTGATCTATGCGCTTCGCTTAGGGATGTGGTTGATGTGGCTAGCTCGGAGCGAGGGAAGGAGCTGCTGCAGCAGTATCTTGGGGGGGAGGCGAGAGGATTGAGTGAGTTTTGGGAGGGGGAATGGATTGCTGAATGAGTGGGTAAGACGTTAGACGATAAGAGAGGTGCGCTGGCGATGTAACATTGCTTTGAAGGCCTTTCAAAGGTCAAATGCTCAATTGGCTTTCATTATCAGTAATACAAGGATGCCAAGTCGATCAATACAACGCCTTCACCAATTGCACCACTACTCACGGCCCGCCCACCAAGTCTTCTCCAATGAGTCAACATCCTCCTACATCTGCAACGTTACCTCCTGCCCTTGCACGCGTCCAATGACAATGTTAGCAGCATATTTGGGGATGACCTCGTCATCGTGGAGCATCTCAAACTCCTCTGAAGCATCCTTGCCCATATGGCTGAATAATGCTTGTGGTCCTCCTGGATGCTCGTCTAGCCAATTCGTCACGTCGAGGACAACGCCCTTGACCACAATCCACAGATCGTCCTTCTTATTGTGCTTCGCGACCTCCTCCATCGAGTATTCCTTCTCAGGGACCTTGAATTCGGCTGGGTCAGTGGGCTTGCTGACCTTTCCAGGGTCATTGCTGTCGGCATTCGCACCCTTCATGACCGGCGCAGCAGAGCCCTGAGACTGCTGCTTTTGCTTCTGGCCATCAGCTGCTGATGAGTAGCCCGAGTCCGAAGAAGCGTTGGAACCGTCAGCCCACTCGACCGAGATCTTGCCAGGAGTGGCAGGGTCGATGTGCAGGGAGATCTGGCCAAGGCGCTGAGAGGCGGAGGAGATGCCGCCTGTTATAACCTTCTGGAAGAGATACGTGCTGGCACTGCTGCCAGCAACACGGCCGTAAACGACGCAGCCAAGTAGAGATGAGCCACCGAGACGGTTGGCCCCGTGAACACCACCTGCCAATTCACCGCAAGCGTACAAGCTCTCGAAGGGCTTGCCCCCGCTGTTCAGCACTTCGGCCTTGTCGTTGATCTCGATACCACCCATCGTGAAATGTAGGACTGGCTCCATGACGGCGACATGGAAGGTGTCGTCGACATTGAATGGGAGATTGTGGAAAAACTTCTTGCCGAAGGGATCCTTTTGCTTACCTTCCGCAATCTCGTTGTAGCTCGAGAAGGTCTTCTGGAGAATCTCTTCCCCGCAGCCGATCTCCTTTCCCAGCTCTTTGCCACTCATCTTCTTCATCAGGCCACGGCCAGAGTAGTGACGAGTGTGGAAGTCGAGAACGTTGGAGGCTTTGGAGTTGAGGACGAGGCGGATTGGCCATTTCTTGGCTTCCTTCTGGTTCCACATCTCCCCTGATACATAGTCACGGTGACCAAGCTCGTCTGCGAATCGTTGACCTTCACCGTTGAGTAAAAGCCCGCCCTCACCACGTAGAGCTGGGAGATTGTTAGCTAAAGATCGGATCCATCTGGAAATCAGTTCAGTTACCTTCGGCAGCCAAGAACTTCCACTTCGAGTCCGGGTCCTTCGGATCTACCAGACCTGTAGGATGTACCTGGACCTTGTCGAGATCGATTCCGTTTCCGCCAATCTCCATCAGCATCTTCAGCCCATCTCCAGTAGCGTGTGTGCCATTTGTGCTAGCCAAGTGAAAAGTGTCTGGCCTGTGCTTCTTTAATAGAGAGCTGTCGCTGAAATCGGCGGCGTAGCCTCCGGTAGCCAGAATCACAACACCATCGATTGAGCACTCCTCACCACCGAACTCGTATGAGACTCCTGTGACTTTGTTGCCCTCTTTGTTAATCTTAGTTACGCGGGCTTTCTTGATGATTTGTATACGCTCTGGATTGCTCTCGACTAGCTCTTCCAAACGCTGCATCAAGGCGTATGTGATGGCCATACCGGGGAACTTGGCATCGTGCCCACGGTGGGTTCGTGGCTGAGAGTGGCCTCTAGTACTGTTTTTAGCATGATTGAAAGGATTGGTAGACAGGTTACACATACCCTAAACGCGAGACGAGTGTCAGGTCCAAGTTGAAGACGTCCTGGAGCCATTCCACAGCTGACGCGGACTGGTATGTGAGGACCTTGATCAGGTCTGGCCGAGCCTTGTCACGTGCCGACTTCAGTGTATCATCGTAGAATTGCTTCACGCTATCTCCAATCTTCTCGTCGACTTGTGTTCTCGTCAGAGCAGCGTTGATGCCCGAAGTGGCTTTTGTCGAGTTTCCGCCAAAGAAGTCTGGACTTTGGCTTAGTTTTCCTTGATCAGCGTTCGTGAGGGGCCACAACATACTGTTCTTGTCAAGGAGCAATACATTGCCTCCAGCAAGGTAAATGGTATGGGCAGCGCTCAGACCGGACACTACTCATTGATCAGTCTCGGAGTTGGGGACGGGGCTCGGGGATTTCCACTTACAGCCTCCTCCTACAACAATGACTCTGGGGGCCATGATAGCTGGGTGTGGTACTCAAGTGGGATAGCGATGGGTATGTTGAAGAGGTGAAGTAGAGGTAAGGATAAAGAGGAAAGGAGAGAATGTGGGTCTCTTTGTGGGATGTGATTGGAGTCAATAGTGGCGGGCCAAGCAAGCCTCGGTTCGGCGAATTCGCCGCAAATGTCCGTCTTTAGTCATCTAGATTGATAGCTCATAATTGGTCATCCATTAGCAGGTGGAGTGATGGTGCATTTGCAACGGAGCACATGACTCTCGCGTGTGAACTGTGGGTCTGATTCCAGCGCAGCAGGAAGTTTCATAAAAGATATTGGAGCAGCCCGAAACCCCTCTGTTTCTGCTTCTGCTTCTGCTTCTGCTATCATTCCTCTCTTTGTCTGTATACTTGTACGTAACCGGGCGTGATGCCTGGTTAACAACAAAAATTGCCTTGAGTCACCACCACTGCCTCCATACGACGTTGTAAGGACTGTCCTTGTATCCATTAAGGACGGGCCGCCTGTGTCAACGTCCTGCGCAATTCGATCTGGCTATATTCACGGAGAGTCTTTGGCCACTTGCAGGAGCTGTTGCTCGATGCGATTATGCGTGCTTTGTGATCTGCGTTTTGGAGGACGTTCTTCTCGCTGCTCGTTGAACTCGAGACTGCTTTGCTAATTCTCGGTGTCTTATTTGTCGCTTGAAACTTGGGTCCTCGCTGAGCAGGAATCCGCTGTCTGAGCTATCTCTCGCCATGGAGGCGTGTTGGTAGAAGCGAGTATGTCCGCGTTGAAAGTTTGGGTAGGCCTTGCTTCATGATTTCAATGTGCCCTCGTTGTCTTGACTCTTGCTGTAGCATGCTTTGGCCCATGTAGAGAATACATGAGTCCGTTCAAAGATAATGTGAAGACCATTTTTGTCAAGTATATGGAGATTCCAATCAAGTGCTGATGACATTTGACTCCTTGCAGGCAGCGGCACGCTACCTTGTGAGGCTGACTCAAGTCTTCTGGGCCCATATCACGGACACGCCGAGACATTGAAGTTGCAGGTAAGAGCCATCAAATCCTAGCAAGGTCTTGTCGGATTTTTCTAGCAAAGCCGTGGACAATGACATTCTTGGGTAGGTAAACTTATATTTCGTTGCCTCGGAGGTTAGCCGTGTTGTATCTACAATCGGGTAGATGGTGTGCATTGCCGTATTGTTTTTATGGCTTTCCAGTCTGCAAGGCAGACCCAGCAGTATTCGTGTTTACACTTGGGACCTAACAAAAGGTTAGAGGAGCGAATCGCAGACAAGGCATAGGACCTACACTTCATGTGGTCGCACCCACCAATCTTCTCATGGTGAGAGCCGCAATTGTTACAATCCCTGGTCTCCTTGCTCAGATATACCGAGGTTTGAGCTTCCTGCCTGGTATGTACCACGTCCTCGGCTCTCCGAGTAGCGACATCGACACAAGAATGGCGAGTATCCCACACGATGTCGCACTGAATGCAGGTTAGGCCTGCACAAGACTCGCAGACGATCCGATCATTGGGACAACTGTCGTAGAAACCGCCAGACTCGCAGCCCGGGTGGCGGCAGCGTTGGAACTGTGTGCTACTAGTCAGATATGCTTCCAGAGCTAGGTCGTTATACCTAAAATTAGCAGTTAGAGGTTGTCTTGGGCATCGCACAGGGTAGGTAAAGTACCTCTCGCAGGTCTGCTTGTCGGCCCACACTTGAACGTCATCACTTGTCAAACGTTCACCACAGCTTGGGCAATCAATTTGTTCCCACATCTTATCACTTAACTGTGTAGAAATCGAAGTAGTAAGACATTGGTGGCAGGTATCTATCTCATGTTGGCAAGTGGATGTGACAGTACGGTGGGGCTTGTCATCTGTTGTGATGCTCTCGAAGCACACGGCACAATCTTGAACTGACCCAGCTGCTGGTACAGTCGCCTGTGTCTGCGTGGAAGGCTTGATGGCCGAGTCAAAAGCACGAGCGGGTCTCTGAGCGCTGGTCGAGGGCTCGTTGGAAACTGTGTTGTAGGTTGCCGCTGTTTGCGTTGCGAGGTGTCTGCGTTTCTCTGCTCGGTTTTCTGTGGTTGGTTGATGAGGTGCGGACCTCTTTGCACCCGTCACCACGGCTTCAGGTTGTGCGCCCTCTACATTGTGTGGTCTGTGAACGAGAGGCTTTAGCGGTGGAAGCGCTGTGCCTTTAACAAGAGCCCCCTTCGGCCCGAGTAATGCTAAACGATCACCTCCATCCAATCCACGTTCATGGGCAAGTATTCTAAGTATACGTATTAATTCGTTATTTGATGCCTCCTGCTGGTATGTCTGTCCATATCGGTCGAGCATAATTCGCAAGTTGGACCTAGTCCATCGTGAGGGGTTGATGCCAAGCAGCTTCAGAGGGACCTGACTCGACATTTTGATTGCAGTTGATTGTGAAGGGAGAATGCTAGCAGTGATGTCGTGCAGGAGCAAGCCAAGTCGCCGCAGGTAGCCTTTTTGGAGTAACCAAACAGTAACAAAGTATGTACTGATCAAGTATTGGAGACTCAAGAGCTTCAAATTGGAAGATGCTTTGTGGAGATAGTGAGAGACGTTCGGAGGTTTTTGTGGATTAGTAGGGAGCCGAAGATGAATTTATGGCTTTGCGTCAACAGCTTGAATGAACATGAATGAGCCTCAAAAGGTGCATGCAACGAATCGAAGATATAATGTGAGAGTGATGTTTAGCAAGGTAGGCTAAGATTTGATGAATCTGCAAGCTAGTCTCCGAATTGCACCATGGGTAACAATCGACGTAATTCTGAGACAGCGACCTTTCTCATAAAGTTCTACTGAGACTGTTTGTGCTTGAAAAGAGGGCGTGGAGTATGCTCTCATAAATGTGGAAGGGGTTCTTATAGTGGGTCGAGGGGTGGTGCAGTTGAAAACAGGGGAATCAGTTTGTGGCTCATTAATTAACCTGTATTCACATCCACGTTTGCAATCTCCACTTCGAGATCTTCGATGCGTATGTTACACAAGAGTGACGGTCAACTTTCAAGATCACTCCACTTTCGAAGACTATCTCCGCGGAAAACGGGGTCTCCGTCTTGTTCTGTGAATACTCTAAATGTTGCCACGGCTGCTAGCTAGCTCAGGAAAGTCATTCGTTGATGGAAGCTGTTCTGTGCAGAGTGAAGCTCCATACTTGGTAGTGGATTCGACCACTAATGTGAGCCCAATTAAAACGTTGCCCGAAGCACTCTTCAAAGTCTGCTGGTATGGTGCGCGCATGTGGGATGGTGCTGTTCATTGCCATATTGGCGAATGTTGCCATACGGTGCAAGACACAACCAGCAATACTCTCCTCCGCACTTACGACCTGTGAACCCAGTCAGCTTAGCAAAATGACCTGTTGGTATAATGGCGTACAAGTCATATGGTCACACCCGCTGACCTTCTCCGTCGCAATTCCGCACTGAGGACAGTGCTTGGTCTGCTGCTGGATGTAGTTCGCAGTAGCTTCGTCTTGCCTACGCTTTTCCTCTACTGCTTGGCTCTCCGCAGCTTGTGCATGTGCTTGAGCTTGTGCTGCATTTGCGGCTGCTCGAGCTCTATTCGTGGCAGCTTGAGCGCAAGACAAGCCTGCATGCATCTCTGTGTCACAAGTCGGGCATGTGCGACCGCCGCAATCCGCACAGATGACAAACATGTCTTCGTGAGGACTGAACCAACCACCCCCTTGGCATTCAGGCATACGGCAGCGTTGGTACCCAGCATTGTTGCCATACAAGGATTTAACGTAGAGTCGATCGTACCTGCAAATTGTTATAGTGCGCCGTCAGCTAGCTTATCATCTGGTAAAGGGGATAGTCTCTGACCTCTGGAAGACTTGCGGATCAGCAAACTTCTCCACATCGTCGTAATTAAGGCGTTCATCGCAGCTTGGACAGGTAATTCGGTCCCACGTCTTACCCTTGAACTCGATCGCAATGTGTTGAGCAAGACAGCCACCGCAGACATTGGCATTGTGCGCGCACGATGAGGTAGGTTGACGACCAATGTCAGATGTATTGTGAGAATCGTAGCACACAATGCATTCAAAACTATCGCTGGCAGTGCTAGCTGGAGCCGCTGATGAAGCGGACTCAGCTGTCTCGGCTCGGGACCGGTCCAAGGATTTTGCATCGTCTTGGGACTGCTCGCTAATTTCGGAGCTGCTCAATGGTACAGTGGCCGGAACATGGAGTAGAGCAGCGTCTCTTGGCGTAGCTGTTGCTACAGAGGGCTCGTCTATCTCTCTTGATACTTCAACATCGTCCAGCTCAGCCCCATTCTGTCCAGCTCCCATATCTTGGTCTTCAGTATCTTCGACTACGGCCATGCCATAGTCACCGTCCGCATCCACTGGGGACTGAGTATTTCTTTTGCGAGATGAGACAGTGCGCGCTCTGTGAGCAACCAAGATTGTAGCACTAATCTCAAGAGTGAGTCCACGCGACTTGGCAAGGCCGTTGACCCAATTCATTAAAACGTTCTTCGGTACCCCGTCCTCGTGCAGAACTCCGTAGTGATCAAGAACGGTATGAAGCTCGTTGATAGTCCAACGCTTATAGGTCACCCCAAGGGCAGTGGCATTCTGATCTGTGCCGTGATGCTGACCAGCCATGATTTAGCAGAATGAAGAAGATATCTTCATTCGGCGAGGATTGCTTTTGGGAGCTACTATAGCTCCAGAAGGATGTGCTAGAGACCATGAGTCAGTAGTTCGGTAGCACTCCCTTAGGTAGCTTAGCGTACTGGGTGGTTGAAAAAGGGGTAGAAGCCCTCAGGATGGTTGTTTCTACCGAAGAATCCTGGTTGAGATTTATGCAACAGAGGATGTAGCCACACAGAAGCGGTGTCTAGAGGACTTTAAGAAGGAGAGTTGCAGAGTGGATACGCAAAGTGAGGTTACAACACACGAGAAATGCCAAAGACGGACAACTTTCCAGCCAGCAGTGACATCATGTCGAGAAGTGAAGTTCAGAAAAGTCCGACCGATAGGCCGGAAAAGTGAATGAGATGCTTAGCGGATGGCATTTTGATCGAGCTTCTGCACTTTATTGCCCCGGATCTAGTTATATTATTCTATACGCTTAACCATAGCTCTGACATGTTCTGGAACTCCATAGAAGTGGCGATCAAGGTAGAAAACAAAATTGGAGATCTTCAGCACAAAGGATATGCGATTTTCTGACAGTGATATAGACATACTGGATGATTCAATTCAGATCGCCCTTCGCTTATGGGCCAAGTTTGCGAGTTGGCATTCAGGACAAAAAAGATGCGTCCTCGTCGTTTACAATATCAAGAACATACTCATCCTGACGACTGCGTTTTGGAACAGCGGACCTTGGCAGCGGACCTGGGTAAGGGTTTATTTCTTTATATCACACAAACATCGATACCCTGCAAGCTTTAGATTTTCCACAATATCGAAGCTTCTTACAGTTGTCGAACAGATGCCAATTCACTTTCACTACAGGCACATTATTGAGTCTTAATGAATGGTCCCCAAGACGCTTGAAGATAGCCGAGGCGTCGTCAAGATAGGCTGCTCTTTCGGTGGTACCTGGAGCTGTACCAAGACGTGGTTACATGAAGAGCGGGGCAGCGCTATTCTCAATCATGATTTTGCTCCATTGGTGCCATAGAAAATAGGACGACTGAATTTTCGAGCGTGAGATTTTACTTCTTCGCTCCAAACAGATAAACGCCGAAATTCAGGCGGTCAAGAAAAGCACTAGACCGCTCACTTGTGACGGGTCTCTAGAATTAGTCATCCATAATGATCTCCGAAATCGTCTGAGGGTGTATACACTACGCTGTGTTGCTGTTGTAGAGAAGGATTGTATCTAACCGGGTGACGTAGTAAAGCCTTGGCAAAATCTCGCACTCCCGCAGGGTGGTAGGCTTCATACAGTATTCGATCTGAATGCTTGAGAAATTTCTCGGACCTCCAACTGCGGAGATTATACCTCTGACGCGTGGGCGATGGCAGCTGCTATCCTCCCTGCACGTGCCACGAGCACCGCTCTTCGTCCATACCATCAGGAACAAACATAAGACTTGACTACCAGCCTATACACTGAATCGCAATATTGGCCAATCAATCTTACCATTCATTGGACCCCTTGATAGGTACAGTATCGACTGGTCGTAGGCGATGGTAAACAAAGGGTCTAATCTCGCCCAGATACTTCGAACACTGGCAAGCCTGATTCCTTTGCCTATGGTACAGCGCGAGAAAGCTGGCCTAATATCCTAGTCACAGCCATCGAGGAGATTGGCTCTACAGTGAAGAAAGGCGCTCTCTCGAAAGATGACGTGGAAGCTGGGCAGCGTATTCAGGGCGAGATCGAATCAATGAAGACCGACATGTTGAAAGACGCTTCACTAGCGCCATTACCAGCCGACGGCGGCTCCGATGTCCATGAATGGAATGAAGAATTCAAGACGCTACAAACCTCCACCTGGCTAAATTCGTCGTGGCTTTCCACGGAATGCTATATATACCGCCTCATGCACAGCTTCTTTTCAAAATTGTCACCCCTATACAAGCCTTCGACATTTTCGCTACCAGTAAGAAGCAGTCACTCCTTGGTAGCAAAAAGGGCACAATTGGGTTGGCGAAGAGGTTTGAGGGTGTTTTTCACGCTATTGCATCAAAAGAGGTCAAGGATGAAGCTACACGGAAAGCGGTCTTTGAGGAAATGGTAGAAAACTGCCTGTGGGAAAATGCGACGGATCTGCCATTGCTCACATCGCTTTCGGTGGAGAGCTTGACAACAGGTAGGGTAAAGCGGTCTCAGATGCCGCCAAAGCAAAAATCATCGTGGACGACACCGAAAAAGTCTCGACCCTCCTATCGAAGCTGCGGTCCTCCAGCTCAACTGGAAAGATTTATATTTTAGGTTAGTGGTTGGTATCTGATGATAAGTATTTAAGGTTGGCTTATTTAGGTGCTACGATCAAGTAGAGCTGAATACAGGGTACTGTAGATTTCATATTTGATGTGGCTTCTCAGACTCAGCTAGTCTCAGAGCTTCTTCTTTCACGAGTTCGTGAATGCTATGGGTTTTGCATCTGTCGTTGGAGGTGGCGGGGATCCGGTGTCTGCCCCTAGCAAGGTCGATGCGCTTATATCTCTAATTTGTGTTCCGACCCATAGACAAGACGGTCAAAAGACCCTAAGCGAGGAATACAGGAGTAGGTACTTGTAGTTGTATCATCTGAGAAAATGAGACGAAGGTGTTCTGCTTTGAAAGCCTGAGGCGCCAAGAACTCACGTGATCGACATCCTCGATGGAAATGTCAACCCCGCATAGAGCAAGGCAAGATTGGGATGCTCCGACTCTTCCACATCCCCGAAAAGCCTCGACAGATTTGCATGTATGATGCCACCAAGTACCACTACGGCTAGTCCCCGTGCTACTAGATCAATTTGATCTATCGTCATGGAATTGCCATACTCGAGCTCGCCTCACTCCCACCGCTTTCAGCCCTGAAGTTGCCTTCCCCTTCACCACCACTACAATGTCTGCCCAATCCAAGGCCGAAAAGCCCCATGATCTCAATTGCCTCACAATCCACGAGCTAGGAAAGCATGCCGAGCTCCGCATGGACAAGCAAACACGAGACTACTACAACGAAGGCGCTGACTCGGGCTCTACCCTCCGCGAAAACACAACAGCCTATAACAAATACCGTATAAGACCACGGGTTCTCCGTGACATCTCCCTTATCGATACCTCTATCAACGTTTTCGGAAGGAGGAACTCGGTGCCTATTGGAGTCGCCCCAACGGCCATGCAATGTCTTGCACATCCGGATGGAGAGGTCGCGACAGCGAAAGCGTGTAAAGAGGCCGAGGTAGCGATGGGCCTGAGTAGCTTCAGTACGAGTACGTTAGAAGACGTAGCGAGTGCTATTGGCGATCATCCTCATGTACTCCAGTTATATCTGTTTGAAGAGCGAGAACATTCAAGAAAATTGATACAGAGGGCAAAGAAAGCCGGATACAAAGCTGTCTTTCTGACTGTGGATACACCCATGCTAGGACGACGAAATCTAGAAATACGGAATCAGTTCAAGTTGCCCAAACCATACAAGATCGCCCACTTCACCGAAGACTCGGACTCAGCCGCCGCGGGGACGGTTATGGAGGGCGCCTCGACGAAAGCGCCGAATAAGGAGAAGAGTAAGCAGAAAAAGAGTGCAAGCACGAAAGGCTACCATGCTGGCAAACAACGGCAAGCACCTACTGGACCAATTACTTTCCATACGCACGCCCCTAATCCTACACTGAGCTGGGAGCGCGATATAGGCTGGCTCAAGAAAGAGTGCGCACCGGAGATGGAGGTTTGGGTCAAGGGGATTACTACATCAGAAGACGCGCACTTGGCTGTTCATCATGGCGTCGATGGGATTGTTGTCTCGAATCATGGCGGTAGACAGCTCAATGGCGCTCTAGCCACGATAGACGCATTGCCTGAGATTGTAGAAGCAGTAAAGGGAAAGATACCGGTGCATGTTGACGGGGGTATAAGACATGGGACAGATGTATTCAAGGCATTGGCGCTCGGAGCGGACTTTGTTTGGGTAGGCAGACCGGTGCTTTGGGGTCTGGCTTACAAGGGTCAAGAGGGCGTTGAGCTGTGTTTGAGGTTGCTGAGTGATGAGTTCAAGCTTTGTATGGGGTTAGCAGGTACGGTGAAGGTCGAAGATATTGGGAAGGAATATTTGGTGAAGCTTGATAGGAGTGGATTCATTAGCCGGTTATAGTAGGTCAACATGCTTCAAGATGTATGATCCAAGTGCTGCATTCCTGCCAAAAACACCCGCGTGCACCACCGTAGCACCCAATTGTGCTGATGTCGCAAATCTTAGTATGCAATTCGTGTCCTGAGTGATGTTATTCAAGCCTGACTCTCCTCCGGTGTGTGTATGGCAACGGTCAATTCATTGCCCTCCTCACCTCGTAGACTCGCTCTGGTCCCAATTCACCATCAACTGGGAGCGGGTTAATATGTGAGTCTCGTGTGAAGTATCCTTTTCGCTCGCTATCTTGTGATGAATGCTACGAGGCATTGAAGCTGGTATGTTCGCGATAGTCGTCGAGACCATCCAAAATATCTACCATGTGCTCTTCCATTTCTTCGGTAATAACCCATTGCCTTCGACTTGCTTCCTCTTTAACGAATTTGTCGAATATCTCGTCAATGCATCCGTCTTCTTCCATGGTCATGGTGATGCAATCGGAGACCTTGAGCTGTTCTGGTAGCTTTGTGAACACATTATGGGCATTTAATACCTTCGTATGGATACGAAGAAAGTCTTCAATGGGTGGGGATCCTGGTACTCGCCATGAACAACAAGTCTGAAGGTTTGAAGTACAATGTCGCATTTCATGAAATACCGGACCGCCTTCACAGCTTGTCTCGAGATTCTCAAGTGGTTCTTTTCGTTTCTTTTAATGATGATTACCAAATGCTTGATGAAATGGAGACCCTCATCCGAAAGTGTCACATCGGTAAGTTTCCCTTTCTTGAGATTAAATGCTTTGACATTATAGCTAAAGAATTTTTCGCCGTACAAGACCGAAAGAGCTTCAGTGTATACTTATCGGCAAATTTGGAGAATTCTCGTGTTCAGAAGGTATCAGTTACGAATGGTTGAAGTAGATGAGCATATCGATGTAAACGTCTCCTCGCCATTGTCCAAACTCTACGTCAGGACTTCCCTCCACCACCCCAGGGTCATCTAAGACTGCTTCAGAGTCGGGCGTTTCCTCGAGTTGAATTCCGTTGCCGTTAAGCAGTGCCGTTGACCGACATACCACAGTACTCTGGAGGCCGATTCGATTGAGGTCATTAATGAAGAGTTATTGGCAGATTGAAGGCGCACTTCGGGCGGGAGTGAGAAGAATGATAAAGCTATGGATTGCGGAGAGTTGGGAGTAAAGTGGCCTAGTTGGCAAGGAGAATTCTCACACCTTTAGCGCGTTTAGGTTGAAGGTGAGAGGCAGGTTGTTCTGTCCATAGTGGTCTCAGTATGAAAAAGCTCTCAACAAAGCGCCGGATTTGAGCTTACTCGGAGTTCCTTGCGAGTGTCTGCTAATTCGATTGGAGTCTGTACCTAAAAGCAGCAGTGATGACTTAATTGAATCTTTACCAGATCCTATTGACCTTTGTGAATGGAAGGGGAAATGAGTACGTTGATAGTCAAGGGGCCTTGACTATGCACGGTCAAATAATGGCATATCGGAGGGTACAAGAAGAAGGAGAAGAAGAAGTAGTCGAAGCACATGAGAAAAGTGGAATCCCCGACTCGAGGTGGCAGTCGTTGACCTCTAGGTAGAGTATTCACTCTAATCAGCCACCGCTGACGATTCCACTAACAGTCTCAATAGGTCTTTGTAGACTTGATTGTAAGTTCGTAGAAGAGCGAGGTTGAATTTAGCACCGGAAGTGTCCTGGATGTTGCTGCGGGCCACCTGCAATGTTTTTGGTCAACCGTTACCGACTCATAAACTAGAAAGTAGCGGTAGACCTGATTCCTTACTTCCCCGGGAAGCAAGAGAAAGCGAGATGTCATGATAGTAGGGTAGAAGTCAAAGGGTTATGCAGAGGGAGCAATCAGCGTCGGTCGTGTAGGGTGGTCTTGATTCAGGCGCACCAAATAAGGCCAGTCAAATTGACACAGGTCAGAGTGCACGCCCTGCTTTGCTATGAGTTACGACTTCCTTGATTGGCCTACAGCGTTTCGCAGCAATTCGTAAGGCGTGTGAAGCACATGGTACAAGGCTTGAACAGGAAGGGCGTGCAACAGTATATACAGGGTAAATTAACAGAAGCAGTAGACTAAACGAGTCTTAGGTAAAACACATCAGGTTCGCGGGTTACTAGAAGATCCACGGTATTACGAAGTATTGCGGCACCACGTCTATATCTCATCAGCCATTTCTTAAACCAAGGATAAATCTTATCGTCATTTATAGCTGGCAGCCTACTCAAAGGCCCAGGGCCTTTGAGTGCCCTATCGCCCGGGAAACCTACTTCTCTCCCAATACCTTAATAGTATATATACCACTAACGTAAAGAGAAAAGCTAGTATATTACCAATATCGCCCCTAGTCTCTCCAATCTTGAGTGCGATTGGGCCTATATACTATATCTAGACTATACCCAGTATCCATCTAACAATACCGAGGAGGAAGGCCGTCAAGCCCGTAAACCCGATTGGTATCCTCGATTGAGTATTGTATACCTTGAGATCGTAGTTCATAAAGTTCCCTTTACGGAAGAGATAATACTTAGTAGATAAGATTACGAAGAATAATATATTCCAGTACCTAAGGAGCGCTAAGAAATTTTGTAGTATAAGGTAGCGAGAAGATAGTTACGGCCAGCGACTCCAAGTAGAATAATACCTATAAAGATAATGAGGGTCTAGAAAGCCCTAGGAATAATCTATAAAGGCCTAGTAAATAACTAGATTAATAAAGTTATAGAGTAGATAGTAATATAATTAATACCGATACCGGAGAGTATTAAGATAATAAGTAGGAACTTCGTAAAGTTAAGAGGGTAGAGTATAGTCTAAATTAGATATCTTAGCCCATTATCGTAGATATTAAACTATTCGGTATTAACGCTCATAGTAGAGCCAATATAGTAGTTAATAACTATACCGATATAAGTTAGTATCTAGATACCGATAGTTATAAGTAGGAAGACCTTAGTCTTGGATATATTAACGGGATACTATACGTAGTAGTCCGAGACTATCGAGGACCAAGATACGCTCGATCTATAGATAATTACTAGTAAGGTTAAGATAGTACTAGGAAGCGATTATCCCTTAAGTGTACTTAACGTCGTAATATCGGCGAGATATACAATTTCTCCGTATATAATTATAAATATAACGAAGAATATAGTTTAGGCCCACGACTCGTATTAAAGTATACCTCGTAGTCCGATAAAGCTAAAGATAAGGTCAAGAACGGTAATAATTACAATACTTAATACGAGCGAGACGCGTTTATTAAAGACGGTACTAAGAGCGAGACCTCCTATAATACTACTAACGCTGGATTAACCAAGTTATTCTACGATATTAAAGGTGGCGATTATCTTAGAGGGATATTAACCGAAGGAGTATTTAAAAATCGCGATTTATTATAGCTTTATTCCTAGGCCCATTATTACGCACTATCCTTAAATAATATTTCTATTAGTAACTAACTATAAAAGGTATTCGAAGTAACATAGTATAATTTAAATTATTACGGATAAGTATGAGTTTATAGTAACTATACCGTTGGATTATAACTATTATTCCCGTTTAATCTAGTTTATTAAATAGATTTTAGTTTAGGGCTAGAGTAAACCCCTTAAAATAATATATAATTAATAATTACTATAAATACTACTCTTTAATAAACTATATTAATATATAAAAGAATTATATTTATAAATATTACTAACGGGTTATAAGCCCGGTATATAATATATTTATTATATAATTTATTTAATATATTCCTAGGGCGAGCTAGAGAGCCGTTAAGGAAATAATAATATTTTATATTTCTTATACTATTATTTTAAAAGTAAAATCCCTAAAATCTCTAAAATCCCTAATATTAACTACTCTTTATTTATATTACTCTTAGGTATAATAAGAAGTAATAATAATATAAAGATTTTTAAATTAAAGGGTAAAAGTAACTAGGAGTTATAGAAAGTCGATATTACTATCGTTTTAAGGGCTAAAAGAGTCTAGAGGTATATTATCGATAAAAATAAATATTAATATTTTATCGTCTTAGATCCGTTAACTAGAATAACTACCTACCGAGATATTAAAGGGAGATTATATAAAGTTATATCTATTATACTAGAAGAGAAGAAGGAGTATAAAATAATTAAAAAGAAATATTAAAAAAAACTAAACGAATAAAAGAATAATTATAAAATAGTATATAATTATATTTTATTTAACCTAGAACTAAACCTAAAGATTTATATCGCTAGTATTACAAATAATACTAAGGCGATAAATATCTTATATTAATTATTCGAGTATTCTAACGCGTAGATTATTAATTTATATATATACTAAATTACTCGTAAAGACTAGGACGATTTTAAATTTTTACTAAATTATAAAAACTATATAAAAACGTATTAAAAGAAACTTATTAATATAGGAATCTTATTACCTAATTAAATACTAGTATTATACTTTAGGGTAGGAATTAACCCTAAATTATATATATATATTATTAATATATAGAGTCTAGTTAAAAGAGATAAAATGATATTTATTTTAAACGATATACTTAATAAACTTTTAAAATATAATAATCGTCGATAGAATCTAAAAACTTTAATACTAAAAAAGTAAAATAAATATAGAAATTATAAAAGTAGAAATCGTAATACTTCTAACTATAAATTAGGATCTAGGAATAACTCCGTAAATCCTAGTTATAAGAAGGATAAAAATAATAAAAATCGTCGAAAAGATAAATTTAATAATAAGTCGTATAAAGAAAAAAAAAATTACGAGGGCTATAAAGAGTATTACTTTATAGAAAATTACTACTATCTCTATAAAAATAAAAGGCCCGAAGGTTAGGAGGTATATAAAAGTAAATAATACCTCTTAGTTAAGAACCGTATTAACGGTTTAGGTAAAAAGCCTACTAGGGCTAAAAAGATTAAGAAAGTACTTATTTCTAGTTATATAAATAAAGTTAAAATATTAAATAATAATAAAGATAATACCTTCTAGATAGACTCGACTATAAATATCTATATTATATACGACTTCTCCCTATTCGATAAGGCTATATATAAAGAGAAACGATATAAATTCGTAATAATTAAAGATAGATCCTAGTATAGGATTTATAATATTAATACTATTATTCTTAACCCGTTTATTAATAGTAAATATAAGGAGCTAGATCTCGTTAATATATACTACGTTCCCGATATAAAATATAATCTCTTATCGTTAAGAACGCTAGAGCGGAATAATTATAAATTTTAAATAATTAATAAGAGAATAGATAACTTAAATAAATAGGGGGAGCTTTATTTATCTAGAACCCGTATCGAGATTAAATACTCGTTTAATTTAAGAAAATCCCTATCTATATTTAAAACTAGAGTAGATTCTTTTCTCCTACCTTTTATAATTACTAGCCCTTTAATTAAATCCGGATTATAGATTTAATAATATAGGAGGCTTTATTATTTAAATATAAATAACGTTAAAAGGCTAGCGTATATATTAGAAGGAATAAATATTTAGAAAATTATATCGCTTTAAGCCCTAGAACTACCTATTAAAAAGTATAAACTATATATTATAAGGTATTGATACCGTATTTTCGTTCGCGTATCTAGGCGATCCGACTAGATAAAGAGAGCTACCGATTAAAGCGAGTTAATATATACCGATATCGCCGGCGGTAGTTAAATTATATATATACTAGAAAGAAAGCGTTATATATTTATTCTACTCGATAATACTATTAATGAATTAACTATTTATTTATTTATAAAGAAGTTAAATATAGTTAATATAATAGGTTCTTATTTCGAGTATATTAAAAATACTAGGAGGTTTATTTAATACTTTAAAGGTAATAATATTAATAAAAATATAAATAAGAGAATATAAGTATTATTCGTTAAATATAGAGTTAATTAAATTCCTATTACTATATATAACCCTAATTAGAATAAAGCGTTAGAATAATATATTCGTATATTATTTAAATATATAAAAAGTATTCTATTTAACTCTAAACTTCCGAAAACTCTATAAAGTAAAGTAATTAAGATAATTATATACTATCGTAACTATAGCCCGACTAGGAGTCTTAATACTATAACTCTATATAAAGTATTAATAAATACTAGGCCCTTTATAGGATACCTTTATATATTCGGATATATCGTTTACTACTATAATAAGGATCTTAATAAGAAGAAACTCGATAATAAAAGTATTAAATACTATTTTATAAAATATAATAATATTAATAAATTCCGTTTATAGGATAGTAAAAAGATCATCGTTTCAACCTATATAATATTCGATAAAGTCGTCGATCCTAGATAATTAAACGAGAATAAAGAAGAGTAATATACTTTTTTAAATAAATTATTAGAAAATAAAGATAAAATATCGGACGATAGTTATAAAGTTAAAGAATCCTCTACTAATAAAAGTAAAATAACTCTATGTCCTATATATAAAAAGTCGTAGAACTACGCCGTTATAAATAACCCCTAGAAGAAGGTTAAACCCGTTAAGAGTAAAATATATAATAAAAACGTCGGTAATAAAACGTAGAATATTAGGCGAGGTTTCGCTATATATATTATTAAAATAGACGTTAATTTAATTTTTAACGTTCTTATAATTATTTATAAAACTCTAAATAACCTAGATAAATAATAATAACTAGTAGTACTTTAAAAAGAACTTAATTTTTATAAAGTTTAATAAATTTAAGATTTAATACTAGTACCTAATAGTAGGAAGATTCTATTAGGTCGCTAGGTCCTATTTTATTAAAATAAACTCAACTAGTAATATTACTCGATATAAGGCGCGCTAGGTCGTAAAAGAATTCCGATAAATAGAAGGCGTTAACTTTAACGAGACGTATTCAAAAGTATTAAAGTTATAGTCCTAGAAATTACTATTAATATTTAGTGCGAAATTTAATCGAGAAATCTACTATATTAATATTATTACTATATTCCTAAAGGCCCTATTTAATAATATAATTTATATAGAATAATTTTATAGTTTTTAGAAAGGTAACGTAGGTTATTTATTTAAAAAAACTTTATATAATCTTAAATAAATACCCCGAGAGTAGTATATAACTCTTAAAGAATTCTTCAAAATTATCGGTTTTATAAAGATTAAAAAGGACTATTTAATATTCGTTTATAAAAATAACTTTATAATTAGTTTTTATATTAATAACCTATTTATTCTCACCCCGACCGTAGTACTAATAGAATAACTAAAAGAATAACTAAGTACACGTTTCCGTATCAAGGATTTAGGCGAGATTTCGTACTATCTTAATATGAAAATTAAACGAAGTCGTTAAAACCGTATTATTTATATAAACTAGGCTAGTTATATTAATAAAATATTAATTGAATTTAATATAAAATATTATAGAAGATAGAAAACTCTTATAAATCCGTTAATTTAATTAAAAATAATTACTAACGACTACGTCGTTAGTAAAGAAAATTTAGAAGTATTTAAGAAGTTAATTAAATACCTATAATAACTTATTACTATAACTCGCCCTAATATTATATATATAGTTAATATCTATAGTTGTTATTTAAAAGTACTATTATCTATTTATAATATTATATTTAAAAGAATTATTAATTACCTAACTAGAATAATTAAACTAGGATTATACTATAACCTTAAAGAAGGAACTAAAGAGTTATTAATAAAATTTATAAATTCGTTTTAAAGAGATTATTTAGATATTAAATATTCTATTTTAAAGTATATTTATTTCCTATAAAATAAATCTATTAACTAGTTAATAAAACGCTAGAAAATTATCGCCCGGTTAATTATAGAAGTAAAGTACGTCGGCGAGGCAAATACTACTATAGAGTTAAAATTCCTAATATCTTTATTAATAGAAATAGGATATATCTAGGAGGATATAAAAACTATTTAATTTATAATTAATAATTAAGTAATTATTAAAATAGTAATTAACCCTATTAATTACCCTACTACTAAGTATATTAATTCTAATTATTATATTATTCGCGAAATAATTACTAAAATAAGTATACTTTAAATTAACTATATACCGACGGTAGTTATAATTATAAATAAATTAACGAAACTCTTAGGCCCTATAAAGTTTATAATTTTTAATATTATACTAGGGCTCGCTTCGGAGTTAGTATAGGACTATAACGTCGCTATAGTAGTATTACTAACGGTTAAGTAATTAATAAAAATATTAAATTATAACTATTATTCCCGCTTAGCCTAGTTTATTAAATAAATCTTGATTTAGAGTTAAGGTAAACCCTTTAAGATAATATATAATTAGTAATTACTATAGATACTACTCTTTAATAAACTATATTAATATATAAAAGAACTATATTTATAGACGTTACTAACGTATACTACTTAATAATATTCTAAATATTATAGTAGATCTTAAAATTATCGAGATTTATATTAAACGGATAGCCCGTATACCTTAATTTATATAGGGGAATTATTAATATTAAGAAAAAGAGGATATAGACCTATAATAGGGTTAAAGACGGTTATATAGTAGATTTATAAAGAGGTATATAGTAGCTTCATAGTAGAACTATAATTAATAGTATAATAGAGCTCTAGTAGTGTGGGTAATAAAACTATATACGGTATATACTATAGAATAAGTTATAATGGGGTATATTATAGAGTATACTATAGAGTAATAATAGAGTATACTATAGAGTATATTATAAATAAGAAAAGAGTATATATAGGAGTAGTAATAGGCTATATATAAGAGTAGTAATACGCGCCTATATACACTAATATATAACTATATATAGGGGTAGTAATAGGCTATATATACGCGCTATATATAAACTATATATAAAGTATATTATAGAATATACTATAGAGTAATAATGGGGTATATTATAGAGGAATAATAAATTATATTATAGAGTAGTAATAGGCTATATTATAGAGTAGTAATAAAGTATAATATAGAGTAATAATAGGGTATACTATGGGGTATACTATAAAGTATACTATAAAATATATCTTAGAGTAATATTTACTCTATTATTACTCTATAGTATAGCTTAATACTACTCTATATTATACTCTATTATTGTTTTATAGTATACTCTATTACTACTCTATAGTATACCTTATTATTACTTTATAATATACTTTATAGTATACTCTATTACTACTCTATAATATACCTTATTACTATTCTATAATATACTCTATAGTATACCCTATTATTACTCTATAATATATTTATTTTTTATTTATAGTATACTCTATAGTATACCCTATTATTACTCTATAGTATATTTTATTACTACTCATAATATACCCTATTATTACTCTATAGTATATTTATTTCCTATTTATAGTATACTCTATAGTATACCCTATTATTACTCTATAATATATCTTATTACTACTCTATAGTATACTCTATAATATACTTTATTATTACTCTATAGTATACCCTATTACTATTTATAGTATACCCTATTACTACTCTATAATATATCTATTTCCTATTTATAATATACTCTATAGTATACCTCATTATTACTCTATAATATATCTTATTACTATTTTATAATATACTCTATAATATACTTTATTATTACTCTATAATATACTCTATTATTATTTATAGTATACCCTATTACTACTCTATAATATACTTATTTCCTATTTATAGTATACTCTATAGTATACCCTATTATTACTTTATAGTATATTTTATTATTACTTTATAGTATACCCTATTATTATTTATTCTATAGTATACACCGTATATGGCCCTATTATTTACACTATTATAGCTTTATTATACCCCTATCTATAGTCCTACTATGAATCTACTGTATACCGGTCTATTAATCTATAATGAACCCGTCTATAGTTTAATTCTTATTCTACTCGAGGTTAGTGGTTCCCCCATACAAATTAAGGTGTGCGGGCCATCCGTTTAGCGCAAGTCTCGATGATTTTAAGATCTACTATATAGTTAGGATACTCTATTTCAGATCTAGCCCAAACTCCTATCCCAGAAATCCCGTGGCGAAGTATGATAAGTTTATAGTACCACTCGCCCATATGAGCGCCATAATGGCTTGGTTGGGCTTACTACGGTCCTCGGGCAATATACGAACAGATCTATTCTTCTCCACGCCTAGCTTCTCATCGAGGAGGGCTTCATAATGGCGTAGGCTGGCAAGACTACCGCGAGGTGGAGGAGGTGGGGTAGTGTCGAATTGAACTTCGGCACTCGATAGGTCGGAGGAGTCAGCGGGCAGAGATTTAATCACAGTCGTCTTCTCGCCTTTGAGGGTCGCCATTGTACCGTGGTCTTACGAGAGCGTGGAGGCTTCTCGAGAAAGCCAGTAGAAGGAATCAGTAGGCTTATATACGAGTCAGATAGAATCCTTCGGTCCTCACCGAGGTCTCCGCTTGCTATAAACATTTTTATGCGTTCTAGAAGCTGATGTCGAGGGGATGCTGCCTGCATTTAGCAGGTCATATAGCTTTGCTGCAAGCTTCCTGCAGGTTTTTTATCGCATACGTGACGGACAACGCTGGCAACCGTAGATATCAACGCTAGCGGGATGAGGTCAGAAGTTGCACCGTTGCCAAGATTAGATCTTTATATAGCAGAATTCAATTTTCGTCTCGAGTCTTCAAAAATGTCAGACACACAGGATGGCTTCGATGCAAGCGCCAAGGCTTTGAACAGCTTGACTAGTGCTGCTGAAAATCATCCCCAACTTCCTCAAACACACCTCCATTTCCCCGCCAACCACGAAACGGCCCATGTATGGCTCTCGAAGATCATACCTGCTTCGGCGCTTGAAAATCTAGAGACACGCTTCCACATGGGCAACTATATAATTGATCGTAAGACCGGCGAGAAGAGCTTCGAGGCTATGAGTATCTACGTTCGGCTTGGCATGCATTTACTTTACTACGGCTCCGAGCAAGAGAAAGCTCTCCACTGGCAGCGCACAATTGCGTTACTGAAAGACCAGAGTATCAAGATGGGAAGGGAGTATGATACTCCTGAAAGCAAAGCCCACATTGAGCCTTTCATTCAGAGCTTCCAATTGGAAGATTCCCTTTCCGAATTGGTCAAGCCGGACCCAACCCAGTACGCGACTTTTAATGATTTCTTTGCTCGGGAGATTAAGGAGTCTGCGCGGCCCATCGATGAGCCAGAGAACCATTTGGTCTCATCAAGCCCCGCGGATTGCAGGTTGACAGCATTCCAAACCATCGATCTTGCAATCAAGTACTGGATCAAAGGCTTCGGCTTTACGCTTGAAAAGCTTCTCGGTGATGCTAACATGGCACAGCAATTCGACGGCGGCTCCATCGTCATCGCCCGTCTCGCTCCCCAAGACTACCACCGCTGGCACGCGCCGGTCGCTGGAACCGTGGAAGGAGTCAAGGACATTCCTGGTACCTATTACACGGTCAATCCGCAAGCCATCAACGAGCCAGGAACGTTGGACGTCTTTTGCGAGAACAAAAGGTCCGTAATGACCGTCAAGCGGTCAAGCACTGGGAGTCCGATCGCAATCATCGCCGTAGGGGCTATGTTGGTGGGGAGTATTGAGTATGTGGGTGGTGTAGAACAGCCCGGAAGTGAGATCAGAAGGGGTCAGTGTTTGGGCAAGTTTTTGTATGGAGGTAGCACAGTCATCGTGGTCTATCCCAAGGGCGAGATTGTGTTAGACGAGGATTTGCTTAAAGACTCAGCAGAGCAAGTCTGTGAGACGCTTATGAGGGTGGGTTGGAGGGTTGGCCAAAAGCAAGTGTAGATGCTATGGCGACTGTTGCCTCAATCAACAAAAAGCACTTTTACAGTCGTCATATCTCCATAGCTGTAGCGTTTGCTGGCAGATGAGTCACTGATCCTCACCGCTAGGCTGCCAATGGAAAGTATGAATACTGCGAGTGGGATGTGACTGCCATAGTAAATGTGCTAGTTGCTATTTGCCGACCAATGACTGCTATTGAAAGTAGAGATGTCAATGTCGAAAGGTACCTTACCTTAAGGTAGTAATTTCATGGCTAACTTCATGGGGCTGGGCTGGCATGGCAAGGGAATGATTTCCACACACCCTATAAACAGTTCTCCACCGCTACAGAAAAGTATATTTGGGGTCTCTACTCGATGTACTACATATGCAGGGAGATTGACTCTGCATCAGCCTCCATGATCGGCTCTCTAGCTGCCTGCCGGGGTAGAGACATGTATCATTTCATCATGATATAAAGCGCAAAAGGGCCAATACATCTGCTGAAACTATATAAGAGGACTACAATGTTCCCCCATCGTTCTCTATGTGGTAGACTGCAAGTCTGGCCAGGCTGTTTTCGGACAGGACCGAAGAAGAATAACCGAAACAGCAAGAAGTGCGGCAATAGATTGACTGACCTCGAACAATGACATGGTATCGACAGTCTGTCTTATGAGAATACGTCGACCTCATGGACCTCGCCGTACACTATGTTCACTAGCGAAACGGGTCTCAAGTTTAGGGATAGGGGTCTGTTCTATCACTACGCTACCTCCACCTAGCTCATCGAGGCGACGTTGCCTCCGTGTGGCGGACGTTCATACCACAATATGCACAAGGCTAACCCTTTATTATGCATGCCATACTTTCACTCTCTGCCCTGCACCTCGCATACTGAACCCTTTGTACCGTCAACGCTATATTCTTGCGGCTGCTCGCTACCAAAACCTTGCGCTACAGGACTTCCGACTGAAGATGAATGGTCTCGGCGAGAAGAATTGCTATCCGATGTTTGTGTTTGCAAGAATGGTAGTTGTGCACACAATGGCATCACATGTTTGCGGGACGAACGATGTTCGGGATAATGACTGTGGAAGAGTTGAGAATGTGGATGTCATACTAGAATGGCTCAACCGTCAATCTGGAACTTTCAGATTACTGCTACCGAACAATCGTATGGCTTTTGGTGGGTCCACTAGTTCCTTTAAGCCTTTGATCAATTGTCGCGCGAAAATTAAAATAAATATCACGGCCAATTCCTGCGATAGTCAGCTTGAAGCTCTTGCACCGCTCTTCAGCAATGGCCTGGATGTCTCTACGCCCGTGCAGCAAACCATCAAGTTCCGTGACGCTGTTGCACTTTGGCCGCTGAGGCAGCCTCAGGACTTCTTCGACTTGCTTTGTAAAAGCAATCCGAAATCTCTGATCGTGTTGGCTTTCTATTGCGTCATGCTCAACAAAGTTGAAGACTATTGCTATCTCAGAGACCATGGAAGAAAGGTGCTTTGCGATATCAATGAATGTCTGGATGATACTTGGAAGTGATGGATACAATGGCCTCTTCAGGAGGTAGGGTCGTAAAGCACAATTTATCTGGGATATACGGCCTAGGAGTGGGATCAAGTTCACCCCTATGCCCATCAATTCTAAGCAGATTTACTATGCTCTTAGCAAATATCATGATCTATGTGAGTTGAACAGGTACAACTGATGGACAGAGACGCAAGACCTTGTTCAAAAGGTAACAGAACATACTCACCACCTGAACCCTCCAACGCCATCGCCAGAATAATTTGCAATGAGGGCCCCGGAGTTACCCCCAGGAGCCACCCTGTAGACCTCCCAAAGGTGGTTACGGGGAGCAGCTTCGGGACACCTTAGCGGCTCGATTAGGGGGCCCCCCATTTGCAAATTACTGTGACGATGACGTGCCCTCTTGCCCGCAAAACCTCGGACTTATCGGACTATGGGGTTATAAGCCCTGCACGACCTTGATGTGGAAGTCCAAAATCGAACAATGGGTTCGGGCGTCGCTGCCTCATCGGCGCGAAGGCTGACAGCGTGTATACGGCACGTGCGCGTCCACGGGAGTATAAGGACAATCACCATCCCCTGGAGCACTGATGCCTTTCGAACCGCCAACACCATCAGAAAGCAGATCTCGTCTAGTACGAGGTATCATCGCAACTCATGATGGCTACCCAAGAAAATCCACCCGCAGGACTTCCAACTCCGCAAGTCCCCATCAATTTTGTTCCAGTCAAAGCAGGAGAGACGTTCAAGTTGGGCCACATGACTATCCGCATCATGGAAGACGGATCTCACACAGGTAAGGAAGGCATTAGATAAAGCTACCCTACTACCATCTCACGACCATCGTAGACAACCGACTCGGTGCCGTCGAGCTTATAATCCCACCTAACACCACCGGTCCGCCGCCCCACTGGCACGAGATGCACGACGAGACGTTTTTGGTCACAAAGGGAACAGTCAAATTCCATACGACCGGCCACGAGGACGCTAAAGACACAGAGGCGAAGACTGGAGACTATGTCACTGTGCCCATTCGAGCTCCGCATACATTCTCGAATCCTTTTGATGAAGAAGCGAGGTTCTTCAGTACCTTAACCCCGGCTTTCTATGTCAACTACTTCAAGCTGTTGAGTGAGTTGGCTAATGGAGGCCCGACGACAAAAGAGATCAACATGCAAGCTATGGCGAGTTATGCGACGATTCCTGTTCCGAATCAGGAGCAGCTGTTTCTTTGTCCTTCAGCGACACAGCATACGTGATGCTTCATGTCCCAGCGCCTGATGTACAATTTTGACCGAATTCTGAATATAAAACCGCTTGGGCTGCATGCTTGGCATGCGGAATGTTCCCCTCTATGCTCATCTCATGACTCGCGTCTCTATTTTCACTTCAAGAATCACTACCCGTGACTACAAGACTCGCTGCTTCTATCACACATAGTGCGGCTTTGCAGAAGTCCACAACCGTGAACAGAATTCTACATTTGTAATCATAAGCATGGCTACAGCCCTCCTCGTCATCGACATGCAGCATGTCTTCCTCGACATGACGACAACCGCCCTACCCAATATTCTCAAACTCATAGATTACTTCAAAGCCCAATCGCTCTCTGTCCTCTTCACCCAGCATGGTCACACGAAAGAAGAACTCACGCCGCCATACAAGAACCAATTAGTCCGCAAGTGGGGATCTAATGGCTCCATCGCCATCGGTAGCAAGGATTGGGAGCTCTTGCCAGAAATTGCACAGAAGGTAGGGAGCTGCCCTGTAGTTGGGAAGAATACATATGATGCTTTCATCAACACAGATCTGGGCAAGATGCTGAGCGAGAAGAATATTGAGAGGGTTGTGGTTTGCGGGGTCATGACTGATTGCTGCTGCGACACCACTGCTAGGAGCGCGTTTAATAGAGGGTATGAGACCTGGCTGGTAGAAGATGCTTGTGGGAGTGCTAATAAGAAGCAACACGAGGCTGGTCTGAGGGGTTTTGGCTTTGCCTTTGGGGATGTGCTTGAGACGGCGGATGTACTAGGCCGGATGAAGTGATTGATGATTTGGTGACTGGTATCAATGCTTTCGACCATGATCATGACGAGATGCGGAGAGAACGGAGAGAGGTAATGAGACTGGACAGATATAAGATACTAAGATGATTGCCTTTGATTGTTTTCACCCATGTGTCGCAAGAAACTAACCACGTTCTTAGCCGGGCGAACTCATGCCCGCCCTAATATCGACCCTCCTCTCCAATCACTCAAGACCTAGAGTATTATACATTGTCTCTGCTCGTTCGTTCCTCATCTGATGGATCTGTGCGCTATGCTCCTACACAACAGGTGATCTCAATTCCCGTCCAACATTGTCTGATCATCACTAGCGATACATGAGCCTAAGCCCGAACCGCACAAGCCACAATGGAATAAAGGTCGGAATAAGCCATCCTGTACCCATGGCGTTGTTCCTCAACCATATGTGGATCGTAGAATAAGGCGCGCCAGAGGGAAGATAATTAGCTCCTTGTTCGAGTACGAGCGCTCCTGCTCGGATGTTGCTCTTGAAAACAACCTTTCTTCGAAGGTTTTGACGGTTGTGACCAGACTCTTCTGCAAGTCTTCAGTCTCCGCGCTCCGAATAATAGCTTGGGCCAGGTCCACAGCGTCCCTCATAGCAACACTGATTCCTTCGCAGACATACGGAGTCATCAATTGCGCGGCGTCCCCAATCAAAGTCACTTTGGGGTGATGTTCCCAACGATGGCCTATAGGAAGCATGTACAAAGAGCGCGATGCGATGTCCGTGTCCTTTGCGACTAGGATGAGCTTGAAAAGAGGCTCCGCCCCATCTGCATGTTCTTTCCGAAGCGCCTGTTCGACCTCAACGCCGTTTTTAATGTCATATGCGCAAGTCTGCTGCTAGTTCTCATCTTTTACACAGTAGGCGCGTACGCAAATGCTGCCATCTCCCAGCTGTTGAGCACCAATGGCTTTGTGGTCTGAAATTGAGAAAAGAGAACCCCGGTTGACAAAATTGTAAAATTCGGGGTGTTTGTTTTCGGCATCTTCGATGAAAAGGTCGTAACCTCCAACGCCGGGATAGAAGGGTCTCACATCCGAAAGAAGTGGGCGAACTTTGCTCCAGGCACCATCTGAGCCAACAATAAGATCGATGCTTTTCTCAACACCACGGTCGAAATGGAGCGAGAGATCGTTGGGATCGACCTGCCTTAGTCGGCGCTTCCACCGCACTATGCCTAAAGGTAGCGAATCGAAGAGCATCTGACGTAGCTCTACACCATTGATGTCTGGCTGTCCACGATTATGTTCCTTGGTGGAACCTCCTCGAGATGTATGTAATGAGGTTTTTGTCTACCGCGCGGACCGCCTCTCCATCGTAGAGAGCGTACTTGAGGAAGTCACCGTACAATCCAGCTTCACGTAAGACATAAAGCCCGGTCTTTGTGTGAAGATCTAGGGTACCGCCCTGGCTGCGATCGGCAATTGAAGCTTCGCCTTCGAAGATTGTAACGGGAATGGATGCACGAACGAGGAGCCTGGCAAGGATGCTGATGGGATGCAGGTCAGCAGTATCCTTGGGAGTGTAGTTAGGGAGGGGAAGTCCTACCAGCCAGCAGGGCCTGCGCAATAACGGCTATCTTGGGCAAAGACGACATCTTCAAGAGCTCCAGGTATTCCCACTTGGGACGATGTTGGTTTTTGTCTTTGTTGTCAATCCAAGAAGGGAGACTCTCCCTTATGTTTTGATAGACCTCATACTGCTGGACAAGGAGCCGGGGCTAATCCTTTGGAGGATAAGACGAGCCATGCCTTCACTTGCAGCCTTCATTCACACGGACTTGCGGGCAATGGGGGATGACGACTGGCCATGTCCTGACTTGCAGGCAAGGAAGGACCTTGACCCGCGAATAAGGACTGGCTTATCTGTCAAATATTTTGATTACGGCAGCCACGGATTGGCCGTAGTCTTCATATAGCGGTTGCGAGCAAATATAAGTCTGGGAGTAAGATACATTACTTACCTCGTATATCGAGAGTAAGCCCGGAGCCAGTCGGCGGCGATATCTCCGCCTTCTAACTCGTTCAAGCAAGGCGTTCGGTGCTTTCTCGTCTGGATTTGCCGACGCTATAGTAAAGTATTCCCTCCAGTGGACTAGTAGAGCACTGCTGGGTCATAGTCAGCCAACTCTATGGCAGGGTAGCGCGGACACTCGCAGTACCTCCAAAAGCCTCCCACAGAAGCTGGCTGGAATACTCCCATGAAAAGAGCGGCGATGCTCACTCACTGGGTACACCTGCTTGTGAGCACCCTTTGCACGGCTACCCTTTCTGTTGGACAACAGCCACTAGTAGCTCTTGTTCGAGATGACGTCCGAGCAGCGTCGGCTATCGCTGCATTACAGCAATGGTATAATAAAGATAGCGGACTTTGGGATACTACAGGATGGTGGAACGGCGCCAATGTTTTGACCATGCTCGCCGATTTTTCAGCTGTCGATGATTCCTTCGATCACGCCATTCGCAATGTCTTTGAGAACACTTTCGAGCAGGCTCAGCTACAGGCCTCGAATTTCGTGAAAATCATGTCTCCAAAGTCAGTCGATACCTACACTCGGGAAGCGCGTGCACCCGGCAATAGGACGCGGCATCTTACTGGGTTTACTGGCTTTCTCAACGAATACTATGACGATGAAGGTTGGTGGGCTCTCGCGTGGCTCAAAGTCTACGATCTTACGAAGCAGGAGCGATACTTGCAAATGGCCATTGAGATATTCGAGGATATGACGACAGGCTGGGGTGGGAAATGCGGAGGTCTGTGGTGGAACAAAGAGCATACCTACACTGGCGCCATTGAGAACGCGCTCTTCCTCACAGTGGCTGCCCAATTAGCCAACAGAGCGGCGAACGAGGAGTACTATATTCAGTGGGCACTGAAGCAATGGGAATGGTTCCAACAGACTGGAATGATCAATGCGCAATACAACATCAACAATGGGATTGATCCTATTACATGTCGGAATGATGGTGGTACGATATGGACATATAATCAGGGTGTCATTTTAGGTGCCTTGGTCGAGTTGAACGAGGCTGCGCCCGATGATTCGTACTTAGACACGGCAGAGAAGATTGCTATGGCTGCTCTTGAGAAGTTGAGTGACTCGAATGGCATTCTCCATGAGCCCTGCGAGCCAGAATGTGGCGCGGATGGCCCTCAGTTCAAGGGCATCTTCATACGCAACCTTCGAATATTACAACATGCTCAACCTGATTATCGACTCAAGGCCTTCGTCGAGAGGAATGCTGACAGTATCTGGCACCATGACCGTGGATCCGGACAGTACCTGGGACTGTTGTGGTCCGGCCCGTTCACGGAAGCAACGGCGTCCACACAGAGCTCTGCTTGCGATGCCTTAGTGGCAGCACTGTCTGTTCAAGGGCGAAGCAAAAGCTATGGGCCCGTCAGCCAACTGGTAGCCTAAAGCTCTGGACGCTCCGACTTTGTGGTTACGTCGAACTCTGTTGGCTTTATCCACCTTCCAGGGATATCGCCGAGATGGAGGGGAGTCCGATGAAAGGCTTATAAAAGTAGAATCTTGGTATTCCTTGATATGAGTCCATACTCCAGGTCGTCAGAAGATCGCCACTCGTAACCCTCAATCAACAATCTCTCACTTCTAGACCTAGAAGCTCGAAGTCAACACTAAGAGCGTAGGTTCGACATTGGGAACATCAATCGCTCTCTGTCCGCTCCGAGGAACTTGGGGAGTCTTTGGCCTTTCTGCGCCTGCGTGTTAGCAGCTCCCCACGAACTTCCCTGTCTTCTCTTCGACCTATCGACTTCTTCCGGGACTTCTCGGCTTCGGCTTCGGCTTGTTCGAGTTTCTCCCTCAGCTGCTGTACATCATCATCGCTATCATCAGACCGATCAGATGCGTCTCTCTCGGAGCTTTGTCGTTTGGAGGTACAACGAATAGCCAGTCTCGACCTCCTTGGACAATCTGAGGCATCCCTTCTTCGTGTCGTAGCTACAAATTGGACACTGTCCTTGCGCAGCATATCTCGTTCAGCCAGCTCTCCGTAAACATCGTCCTCCTCGATCTCATAGACTGCGCTGATGTAATCATCGAATTGGTCGCTGGTCATGGATACGAACTCGTGGATACGATCTCGAAGCGCCTGTCAGAGAGTCATGGCCTGTCAATTTCTGAGCTTCCTGGACCAGAATGCTCATCATTGTAGTCCCACCTAGCAAGAGCGATGGTGGTCTGGAACCCGTTCTTGATTTGCCTACTATTCCAGCGCCGCGTGCCCTTTCGCTTGCTGTTCAACCAGTATGGTTTTCCGGACTTCATGACTCGGTCGGCTTGGACGTCCAAATTGATATCGCTCCTCTCAATCCTATCAAGGTTCATTTCCCAAATCTTGAGGGTCGATGGTCGATCCAATGGAGGATAAGAGGCTAATATGAATGCGTGACTTGAAGATTTATCATACTCGCCAAGGCGGTCTGTAGTCAGAATGAGGATGCCCGATTAATTCTCGAGATATCGTAAGACTGCTTCAACTTAAGCTCGTGCTGGGCTCAACAAGGTGGGAAACTTACCAGAGATGAGACTATTCCGTACCAAGTCGCCTTTCTCTCTTTTGGCCAAGTAGACGTTTGCTTCATCCAGCAGAAAGACGCAGCCCCATTTGTGAGCCAGGTCAAAGTAAGACTCTAATATGTTTTCGACCGCGGACGCAGTGGTACCGGTGTCACCACATGTGATGGGGAAAAGCGGCCCCTTCGTCTGCGCAGCGACGCATTCCGCCGTTGAGGTTCTACCTACCCTTGGGACACCACGGAGGAGAATTATCAAGCCCCTCCCTTTTCCTTGTACGAAATCGGTTGAGAAATTTGCCTTTATGGCTTTTCTGGAGGTCGGCCTTGATCTTCGTTTGTGGTTTTTTACTAGTACTTGCGGAAATCTTGGATTGCCACTTCGAAATCGATGACAACATCGCTATTGACCTGCTTGAAATCTCGTCAGCGAATTTCCCACCGTTTTTATATACCTGGGCTTGGTGCCAGAATAGACGGTAGCCTTAGACGCCAGAGCAATCGACCCAGCACAGAATACCCTCGTGCCAAGCAGTAGGATACGTCTTTGAGCCCATCTAAGAGTCTAGAATTATGTGCGATGATAGTGATAGCGAAATTCTCTGCTTATGAGGAATTCTGTGCTGCGGAAGTTCGGAGTGTCACTTTTCTGAGACCAAGCATGTCTTCTACTCATCTCATCCTGCTGGTCGCTCACGCTTGGCTCCCTTGCACTAAGGCCCGAATGTCGCTCATGGGTTACTTCGGCAAGTTTCACGAATCTATTATCTCGTCTCAGCAGCTCCCTCTCAGTGTCACCCGCGCTGGGGTCGAATCTGGCTGGATAAGCGTGCAAGATATTAATGGGTAGCTCGGCTTCGTATTCTTGAATGACAAATCTTCGGGTACGAGACCAACTCTCTCGCCATCGAAGTCGACGTAGAAGGCGTCAATAAAGAAAGGTGTGTTCTTGAATGCGTGAATGTGAGGGCTTGATCTTCGTGCTGTTCCCAGCTTCGCAGTGGCTGCGAAGCCGAACGAGTAACAGTTGGCGGTTCATAATCAATGTCAAATATTGCACGCCCACCAGTGACATGAAGAACTCGGTATGCTCGCTTCTCTGTTGTGCCCGAAAAGACAAGATCACTGGGCTTGAAAAGCTGCCACAGGTGCTCGAAGGCATATCGCGTAGGCTACCGTCGTCAATCTGTCGCTGAACAGAAAAGAACCTTTCCATATCTTTATTCAAGAACTCAACGAGGCATCGCAGCTGATCACGGAGCTTTGTGGCATCGCCAGCTCTATCAGGCTTGTCCCCTGGATCTCCGTTGCTCTCCAGTTGACTCTTCACATTTGTGTGGCTTCCCTATCGTTCCGTTCCTCATTGAGAATGGGGCTGATGTTCTCATCAAATTTCCAGCTCATAAGAAAGCTGTGGATCTTTCCCTGGACCGTATTCGTCGTTTTGGTTCTGCACTAAAAAGTGTGGCCATTGGTACAGGAGCCATCATCAAAACGCTGCTTAAAGAGAGGGTCCACAACTCTCCAGACAATGAAAGGTTGAGCTACTATCTGCATGTCGCTGCGAGCGCGGGAGACGAGGAGAGGCTGCAGAGATGGTGTTCCAAAAAGGCGTGGATATCAACTTTCAAGGCTACAATAATGGTTTCGCTCTCCAGGCCTAATGTGAGGATACACGTACCGAATCCACCGTCTGCACAGCTTGCAAGATTGGGAATGAGCAGATGTTGCCGCTTCTTATTTCCAATGGTGCTAATCTAAATGCCAAGGGCAAAGATCGGCACTGTGGCCGGTGCACATTGCCCAGTCCTTTACATGTGGCCGCTGCCAACGGACGATGGTACTCATACCTTTAGTGCTGCTGTCATACAGTTTCTCTCATTAGCGATATCCAAGATTACTATACTCTGCTACTATAATGATTTTTAGGAATATGGATTTATGGTAGCATTATCCCTCCCAGGGCGTATAGCAGAACTGGGGTCAAAAATAGTCGAGCTGGGGTCAGCCGACGTATAAGCCAAGCATATGCAAGCCCTGACCCCAGCTGAACCTGGAGTATATGCGGGCTTGTAGCTCGGACGGGGTCTAAAGTTTCTCCGGCCGGGTCAGTATATCCTTAATATATGCGCTAATATCAGGGTTAAGACGGGGTAAAGAATATACTCGGTATATATATAATATTAATCTCGGGTTAAAATTTTACTCCGGGGTCGCTTAAAGGCCCCGGTATTAATAGATTTAAATAAAGTCAAAACTTATAAAATCCCTTTTAATATTATATTTATTTAATTTATATTTCGTGTATATTAAATAAAAACTCTTAACTAATTACTTTACTTTATATAATATATATTATAATTTATTCGTAATATTTATACTTTACTTTATTTATACCGAGTATATATTACCGTAAATTATAGTTATTAAAATATTTATTATTTAAAATAATACTACTATAACCGCCTATAATATCGAATATTAATTAAATAAATTTTAGGTAAATACGTATTAAAAATATATAACGTATATATTAAATATAGATTTAGTTCGAAGATAATAATAATAATAATAATAATAATAGTAATAATAATAATTCTAAAATTAACGAGTTAGAGGGTTTAGAAAAAGGGGGTAAAAAATTAAAATTAATAAAAAATCTTCTCTTTATAAATTTTACTCCTATTAATTAACTCTTTAATATAGTATCCTAGGTATATACTAAATATAAATAAACTATAATTTAGATGACGGGTATTCTAGTTAATAAAAACTTTAATTACTATATAATAATTAAAGAAGTTTAGGACTACTTTAATATACCCGAATATCTCGATATAAATCCCGATAGAATTCTTTATTTTATTTATATTAAGTCGAAACTTAATAAAGAAGATTATTATAATATTACGAGTTTATTCGAGAGGTATATATCTAAAATATATATAATATATATTTAATTTAAATTAAACTTTACTAAAATAATATTAAGATTTAATTCGGATATAAATAAATTAATAAAATATTAAAAAAACTAATTAAGGTACCGCTTTTAATTAAGAATAATAAAAAGAATTAATAAATAACGACCTAGAAGAGAGTATTTATATATAATAGGATTAAATATTATTAATATATTTATTAAGATATATTTACCCTATACCGAGTAGATAATCGAATTAAGATTTAGAATATTAATAGGTTATAATTAAATTTCTTTTTTAATCGCCCGATATATAAATAACCGGTCGATTAACGATTTAAAAAATAAATTAAATACTAGTATAATACTTTCTTTAAAGAGTAGTATATATAAAATATATATTATATATACCTAGTAACCGAGATAATAGAGTATAAAAATCGATAACCGGTAGTATTCGAGTATAATAATATAAATAAATATCTCGTATATACGAAATTTATATTAATATTATAAAGTCGACTTTTATAAAGTATTTATTAAATAGTAATTTAAAATTATAGTACCGAGTAGGATCACTCCTCGCTATAATTATATAAATAGATTTATTTTACCTTCGGGTACTAGTTAAATTCGGGGTATAATTTATATAAAAGAATTATACCTATATAAAGTATTTAATAAATAATTATTTTAAATATAATAAATTATCTTCCTTAATCTTAATATATACTCGGTATATACTCGGTATATATTTAATATAAATAGGGTTTACTTACTCTAAGGCCGGTATAATATTTTTATAAAAATATAATATACGTTTTAATCTTTATATCCCGAATAATTAAAATCGTTTCCTATTTCTTATACTAGTTATACGCGAATTATATATATATTATTTACTATATCTAATTAAGCTATTTAAAGATATCGCGGAGAATATTATTATTATTATTAAATAATATAATTTACTAGATTTAACTATAAGTAAATTTAATATATACGGAGTAAATACTAAAAATATATATTTATAATATATAGGGTATTTTATAATATCGCTCTTTTTTACGAGTTTTAAATAAAAATATAATTAAAACTCTCTACGGGCGATATATAAGAGTCTTAATATTAAAGATTATATTTTTATTTTTATTCGAAAGTAGAAGTTATTAAAATATAGAGCCGTTATATACCTAATAAGTACGAAACTTATATTTACTATATATACGATTTATATTTCGATAAATATATAGCGCGAATTTACTTTTAATTAATAAAAAGATAATATCGAATATGAAATTCATTCGATTACTTATTTCGACGAAGAGTATTATTTAATTATATACTATATATATATATAGGCTAAAGTATTCTACGAGGTTTAATATATAAAAATAGACCTAGTATTTAAAATAATAAAGAGAAAGATTAATCTCTTTTTACTTTTATCCTAAAACTCCGATATTAACTATATATATAATATATACTTTTCTTATACTCCGTATATATTTAAAAATTACTAGAGATCTACGTCTATTACTATATATTTATAAATCTCGAGATACGTTAAATATATTATTAAATATTTATAAAAACGTTTAAAGTACTCGAGGAAGTATCTCGATTAAATATTAAATTTATATATATTACCCCGGGCCAGGGTCTATATACTATAATAATAAATATAAATATAAAGTAAACTCTAGGTTAAATCTAGTATATATAAAGTATATATTAATAAATATAGGATTCGGGGACTTCCTTTATAATTTTAACCCTAAACGGGAATAAAATAAATATCTTTAATATATACTAGTCTTCTACTAAATATATATTAAATATAACTTTCGAAAAAAGTATCTTAATTATATAGCTCTTTATATAGTTAATTGAATATAAGAGGCCAAAACTATAGAGGAGTTAAAAACGAAGATATATAATATAAACTTTATATATCCCGAGTTTAAATTATGAATTAATAGTAAAAAGACGCTCTAGATTCTCGTAGCATTTACGCCCGAAATATTAAAGATATTAATTAAACAGTAGGATTATTTTAAAAAAATACCGGAGTAGAGGAGAGTAGTTATTTTTCGGATAATATTTTTACGAGCCGAAAATTAATTATATTTAATATTTACCTTAAATAAAATATATATATAGTATATATTTAATATATATTAATTTTATAAGGTATAAACTTCGTTCTTAAAAGATATTTATAAAGAAAGATATAATAGAGTAATAAAGAATTAATTAAAACTAGAGGAATAATAACGAGCCTTTATATATATTTAAAGTAATAAAGAAAAATAGTATATCTTAATTACGACTAAAACTGGGTATATACTATATATATATATAGTACTATACTTATTCTAATTATAGATAAAAGAGATTAATAAATTATAACCCGATAATTTTAAAATTTAAAACTTTTATAAAACCCCCGAAATCTTTATAATAACGCGGATATTATAACCGAGGATAATACTCGTTTTTAATATAAATTAAATATAAATTAAATTAATCTCGTTATAATTACTAGGACTTCTTCCTCTATATTTTTTAATTCTAGTAATAAGATTAATTTTAATTATAACGCCTCCTATAATTTAAATAATTATATTATTTATAATTTAAATTATTATACCGTTTATAGCCTAAATAGTCGTACCGCGAGCTAGATTTATAAATCTTAAATATAGGCTAGTAAAGGGGCGCGTATATACCGAGTATATATTAAATATAAACGTATATTACCCCCGTTATCGCTATCGCGGGGGATTATATTAAGTAGGGGAATTCAAAAATATATATATATACCCTCGGCTTAAGAAACGGATAATTAAATATATACGGCGTGTATATAGAGTATATATTAAAGAATTATAAAGTTTAAGCGAAAGAAAGAGGAGTTTAAATTAAATTAATAATTTAAGAACTTAAAGAATTAAAATATAAACCCTATAGTTAGTACTAGCGTAGTATATACCTAGTATATACTAATAGCGTAAAATTAGTTTATTATTTAAAGTAGTAGTTCTACCCCTTTTAACGAACTTATTAATTATAATAAAGTTAGGGGTAGAGATAGGGATAATTTAAATTTAAAATATATTTAATATATACTCGGGATATACGAATATACTTTTATTATAAATCAAAATAACGAAGCTCTAGATACGATTACACTATTAAAAGAATTAATATATTTAAAATTTTCGGAGTATTTATAAATACTAGAAAGTCTTCTAGTTATATAAGGAAAAGATAATCCTAAAACTTTTATAAATAAAGAAAGTTATTAGAATTTCCTAGAAGAGTTTAGAGATAAATAAATAGTATAAATAATAGTACTAGAAAGGGTTAAACTAGTTTAATTTAATTAAAAGAATATAAAGAATATTTAAATAAAGTATAAACTCGGTATATTTAATAGAAATAAATAATAAATAAATAAATAAATAATTAATATTATATAGAAGATTCTAAA
>JAABUS010001416.1_pt1 | contig 52513 bp, 58 predicted proteins | sample 5560161 | NCBI WGS metagenome assembly JAABUS01 (sample SAMN10711885, study PRJNA513376) | rock metagenome | isolation source: Antarctica rocks | place: Antarctica: Victoria Land, Trio Nunatak nord | collected 2016-01-04 | reverse complement strand
GGGGCGAGGAGAAAGATGGAAAGGGGGTTTCGATTGAGGATGTGGGGGTTTGATATTAAAAATTGTGGTAAAAATCCCTTGATTTCCAGCCTTTTCTAAGCGGTTGGGAATTTATATTTATGATAATATGTACAGATGTTGCGAATTTCGAAAAAAAAAATTGGTTTCTGAAGCGCAATATATATATATATATATATATCTTCCATAAGCTTGGCAAAACGACCATAAAGCATATCGCTGAATGATTGCAAGAGAGAAAAAATTAGAAGGAGGTAAGAGCGCAATTGGGGAAAAAGGATATATATAGACCAGACCAGACCAGACCAGACCAACATGGGAAAAACTCCCTCTCAAGCCATCATAGCCTCGCCCTGGTCTGTATCTCCTTCCTCCGCCTCTTCTTCGGCGACACACCCTCGCTCGTACTCACAGCCGCGGCACTGGCAAACAACGCACGCCCAATCGTGTCCGCCAGCGCCAACACTCGCGTGCTGACTGTAGCGCCGTCGCGCCGGTTTTTCCTACATGCACCGAATTAGCAAAAACAACGCGCAGGACTGTTGGGAGGATTATTGAGAAAAAAGAAGACTTGCCCTTCTCTTCTCGACAAAGCAATCGTTTCGATAAAGTCCCACAGCTTGCCTCGCGGCACGATGTCTCCAGTCTCGGCATCACGGTCCGGCGTCCATGCCGGCGCAAGTTTGATGGTAGCGGAATTCTTCGTCTCTTTGCTTTTCGCTAGCATGACAATGCCTTCTTCTTCGAAAAGCTGGAACGCGTTCTTCAGCGTCTCTTTGTTCACGGCTTCGAAATAGGAGAGATCGCCTTGGTGGTACAAGGTTTTTCCAAGCTGTAGGGATGCTTTTAGTTCACTACTGCCTTCTGACACAGAAGTGGGTGATAGCTTACTAGCTGTGCCTTGTCCTGCGCGTGGTTGAGGTCGACCCAGATGTCGGAATTTTGGCCTTGAGGTGGGGTCAAGCCCATTAGGGATACGGCGCCGAGCCAGGTCGACTCGACAAAGGGCCAGATGAGGAAACAGTAGAAGTCGAAGTTTTCTCGGCCTCGGGCTCTTTCGGTGTCGCTGAGCTCTGCTGCTTGGATTTTGCCAGTGGCGTCCCGGGTGAGTGTGATGACCTTGTCTGCCTCAAGGCCTTTGAGGGTCTTCTCTAGGTTATTCTGAATACCCGTTGTAGGGTAGATGAATTCGCCGCGGAAGAGCTACGAAGTTTAGCAAGGGAGGGAAGATTTTCTGACCAAGGCACTGACCTGAGAGAGGAAAGACACTTGGTCAAACAAGGTGTTGAATTCTATCCTCTGAGTATCAGGACCACCACCTCGCTTGACGCGAGTGTACATTGCAGCAGACACAAGAGCCTCCGATATGAACAGATGAATGGTCATGTTCCGATAGAATGACAATTGGAACCTATCAACAGCGTAATATGTTGTCTCGGCTAACCCTTCAACAACGCCGACCAAGCTAGGGCCTAGCACCTCCAAGCCTCTGTCGACAACTACTTGCGTGGAAACGCCTCCAAAATGAGCCACTCTGCCTCCTTTGCTCCTTACACGGTCACTCAGCCACTCGACCCGACGTACGAGTTCAATTTGACCGACGCCTCGGCCTCGTAGTGTGAGTAGTATTGTGCCGATCAAAGCCGTAGGCATGACGACCGACACAGCGTTAATGTCTGAGAGGACCTTGAAGCCTAACGTTCTCAGTAGACGAACCCTGCTCTCAGAGCTTTGAGGATCTTTCAAGCCCCCTGTTGGCGATGACTGCATTACACGAGCTCTCTGGTTGGCAATAAAGCCTTTCAAACTCCATGGTTCATGAAAACGAACATCGACGCGCCCCAACCGTAGTGAAAGCACCGAAGACGAAGAAAGGAAATCCTGGAGAGTCTCTTTTGGTTTCGGTTGACCAAGTAGTTCACTGACGTATGATCTGCGACAGAGTTAGTGGACTGGATACAAGCTTAGAAAAGGGGGGGAAATACTCTGTCTCAATGACTTTATCATACTGCGTGCTGACCGGGCAAATGATCGCATCATCCACACGACCAGATAGAACACTATCAAGAATGAAACTTAATATCCCGAACTTGGGCGACAAGAGCTTGCCGGTTCTCGATCTTCCACCCTCGATAAAACACTCCATGTTGAAGCCATTCTGTAGCAAAGTATCGATATATGACTGAACGAGAGTAGTGTATAGAGCGTCGTTGCCAAAGCTTCGTCTTATCCACATAGCGCCTGCATGTTGAAGAAAGGAGCCAACGACGGGAAGGTTCAGATTGTCCCCAGCTATGACTGTCGGTAAAGCTATGCCTAGGCGGAAGCATATAATCTGCATTGAAACGTAGTCGACATGCGATCTATGACACGGTAGGAAGATGATAGAGTGCTTTTTCTTTGCTGCTTGTTCCGCGACCGATCGTAGACGGAGGACTTCCTCGCTGGAGACATGAATGCCTGCAATTTCATTACAATCAGCTAGCTCCCCGAAAGACTATTATATCATGGAAAGCTCATACCTTGATGATATGCCCTAGTCAGCAATTGCGTGCAAAGATAATACGCCCCCCGAATAAACCTCTTGCTTTCTGGCTTGAATATCATCCTGTCCGTCAAATCCGTCGCTACCTTCTGCAAACTCATCTTAACCTCCTTCCGCCTCTGCACAGCTCTCCTGATCCTCTCATCACCCTCCCCCAACAGCCCCTCCTTTTCCTCGACCTCGACCCTCTTTGCCGCCAACTCCTCAATCCGCCGCATAAGCATTGGCGTCCTCATGACCATCGCCCTCATGTTTTCTGTAAAGCCTGAGTAGTATATTGGTTGGCCGATAGGATCATCATAGGCTCGCCATCCTGTGCCAGAGACGTGGAGGCTTACTTCCCTGAGGAAGTCCAAGGGAGATTCCCGGAAACGAGCCATGTGCTCGACGAGGTTCTGTTCGGGATTGGCATCTTGTGAAGATTGGGGATCGACATAGCCGCTGGGATGAATGGTGATTTGGTCACCCAAGATGTCGAGGTCTGGTGCTGAGGGCGGAGGACTCGGGGCTTTGGGGGAGGACATCTTGGATGTGGAGCTACCGGAACTGAATGCTATCTGTTCGAAGTCATAATCAGTGCCTTTGACGGTATGGTTGACTCCTTTGAGTCTTGGTAAACGCTCTAAAGGCCGCTGGAAAGTCCCACAATGATGCGTACTTTAGAAGTAGCAGCACAGAAGAATCCGTTGAGCATGCCGTTGTCCGATTCGATTAGTATCGAGGCTAAACCCCACATTTTCGGCTACTCCCGCTCCGCGGTTCTGGCTACCCCACCATGTCATAAGGGATCGTTAAGACTGACCACTTCTTCAGCAGCGATCATGTCCGTCAGACGAATACCTATCTACTATAGCCCTTGATGTACTGGTTACTTGACCTTAATCTGAGAACAACCGCAACTGCGACCCAACCATGGCTCCGCCAACCTCGTTCAGTAACCTCCTATCCCTGCACCCCGGCGTGGATATAGATCCGTAAGTCCCACGCCCTCCCATCTCGTGCTTCAGGCTAAACACTACTTCTGCCAACGAAAGAAATCAACTGACGTCTCCACTGAAACAGCACCTCCCCCCGCCACCCTTTCCTCCTCCCGCCACTCTTCAACCCCCTTCTCTTCCCCAACGACTCGTCCGATGCCCGCGACCACTGCGCCAACGAGCGCACGTTTCTCTCCTGGCTGCGCCTCTCCATCTACATGTCGATTGTCAGCGTCGCCATCGTCATATCCTTCCACTTGAAATCGCAACCGACGGCGGTGGAGAGGAGAGTAGCGCTGCCGGTAGGACTGCTGTTCTGGTTGCTGAGCTTGGCGTGCTTGATTAGTGGGGTGGCGAATTATATAAAGACAGTGGAGAAGTACTCGAGGAGGAGGGCATTGGTGCAGAGTGGGTGGAAGACGCAGGTTGTAAGTGCTGGGCTCTGCTCTTCTATGGGGCAGAGGTGGAATGGGAAGTGGAAAGACACAAGACGGCTAATGCCATGGGAGCAGGTATTCACGATTGTGGCTACGGCGATAGTGGCCGTCTGCGTGTTGTTCTTGTCGACAAATGCGGCTCAACAGAGATGATGGGACGTACTTCAGTGGTGAGGATTGTACTTCAACAAAGGATTTGCGATGACTTTTTAAAAGGAGAATATCAACCTATAGGCAGGTCTTTGTGACGTAAATTGCGTGCTCTCGGATGTCTATACGCTCGCACCACGCCTTAATTAGTCCGGCTTGCAAAGCCCCTTGGCCTCCGGAATGGAGAATCAAGCTCCAATACGGCAACGATAACCTCATCGTGGCGCGGAAATCGTTGCAAGACTACGGAAAGGTATGATTTTTGATCTCAAACCTCTCAAGGCCAAGTTTTCAGAGTTGATGGTGTTGATGGTGATTGATGAAACATTGACATCGGAAGACCGTATAACCTTTGTATTTGCGGTAGAAGGACCGATAGACCGAATGCCCAGGGAATCCCTCTCCACTGCATGCATGGTTGAGCTACATGACTTTGTGAAGCTGCTAGAGAGCGTCCGTTTAACAAAATGAAAAGACTTGGAAGCAATACTTAAAGAGTGTCATGGCCAATCAAGAAGAGTTAAAAGCTCGCACGACCAGCCTCGAAAATCCCAAACACAATCTTGCTTTACCTTTTAACCATTTAGAACACTCAGTTGTACCCAGAAGATATTGACTACCCAGGCCCTCGAGCCGGAGGCCGAATTAGTCACACCAGCCGGTGCTGGTTGATAAAGGTGTACCGTGCCTACCACAGTATGAGCTGTCACTCGGCAAGCCTCAAGCACTGACAAGACTGAGAAAACTCACTGTCCGCCTTTGTATCCTGTACTTCGACCTGCCGCCGGCGGGTAAGGGTGGCGAACCATGACATCCAGTTCGACAGGCTTCTGCGCTCTTTTCAAATGGATCTTCTTTACCCTCTCGAAGCCTAATTTCTCATAGATTACCGGGTTGTGTTCGTTACTGCTCTCCAGGTAAATGGTGTGGCCTGTTGTGTCCGCCTACGCATTACAGGTAAGTTCATATTCTCGAGGAGAGCAGAAGGCACTCTGTAAGCCTATGCTGGAACACAAAGCGTTCACAAAGATCTCTAGTGTGACTTACCTGTTCTTTGATGTCGTTGATAAGGGTCTTTGCGAAACCTTGACCTCTTGAACTGGTTTTGGTCCCGATGTACACGAGATACCAAGAGTTATTGTCCAGTTCCCCTAAGACCTCTTTTTTGGTTTCGTGTAACAGGGGAAGAAACTCGTCAAAGAAGCGCTTCTTGCCTTCGGCGGATAATTCGAAACCCAGTCTCCACAAGCCGCTGCGCAATTTGGTGAAGAAGTCATCTGCCATTGTCCCAGGTGGTAACCTGTCTCCATGGCCCACGATCAGATATAGGAAGTTGAAGTTTCGGTCGTGAGAGACTCACCAGAGAGCTACGCATTGGTAGTTTGGACCTACAGTAGTCACTAATCCTTTGAGGCAATGAGCGTATACTATTTTCTCCAGGATGCTAACGTGCAGGTCCCACTTTTGCTGAGTGGTCAAAATGCGATCGCCAGTCTCGATGAAGTACATAGCGACATCATCTTCCCAAAACGCTTCTGCAAGAGTTTGCGCAGCTTCCTTGTATTCATGTAATTTGAGAATGCGAAGGTCCTCGCTACCCTTTGTCACAGAAGGTTGCATCTGCGGCATGGTGGTTCTAGTTTCAATAGTGATCGCCGAACCCAACTTCTCCATTTTGACTACGTTTCCGAATAAACCTTGAGACATTCTCCTGATTGTCTTTTGCAAACGTGTTTGATGTGTTGGCAATGTTTTTGCATTCGATCGTACTACAACAAACACTTCTGATCACAAAGGTCAACAATTGAATGGGTTGTTTGAAGTGGAGAACGTACGTGGTCGTCTGAGAGTGCTGGTGGAAGCTTCAATGACGATCAATTGGTCTTGTTAAATCTCCCGTATGCTGTTTAGACAATTGGGATCTCGAGACCGTCTCAAAGCGGGACGGATAACGCAAGCAGGTAAGAGATTGGCGTGTATCAACCGACATCAACGCAGATGTTGGAAAGATAGAGAGGTTGGAAGAGGGGAGAAACGCTTGGTTGGTGATTCTTCACCGTATACGGAAGCAACGAATTCGAAGAGATGAAAGAAGATGTCAGATTTCTAGGAGCGATCAATGAATCCTGAAAGAAGTTGAGACGTCACAAGATATCTGGCCGAAGATCTCGTGTTTGGACACTGGTCGAATTGTTTTCAACAAATCAGGTTTGGGAGTCAAGCAGACGAGATAATCCACGGTAGATAAAGTTGTAGAACATCTATGGCGGAGAAAAGTACTTGTGTAGAGAGTTTTAATGTTCACTTTGCAGAATGCAGATGCGGACTTCGAAACGAATCACCTCGTGATGAAGGGTCTTCCGAACGGCCCGTGCGATAGGCGTGCATGAGCGGCTGGAACTGCTGGGATGCCGTTGTTGGGACCCAGTAGTTTGCTTACTTCACAGTACTTTTGGCTGATAAGAGACGCCTGCACTCATGATAGGATATGACTGCCAGCAAGTACGAGAACGACACGCACGCCCGTTATGTTTTGTACAGCATGTCTCGAGAGGCTCAAAGCAAATTTCGGGAAATTCTCCGAGCCTTAGCGTTGTGGTCTCTATGCACAACTGGCAGTGCAGATCATCACTTGACGGTTCTATTCGGTTGCGCATGCTTCATGGGGTATAGCTGCCAATGTCACGCCCTTTGATCAAGCAAGACCGAGAACAGGGTAGAGTACGGTAAACCGTTGAGGGTCCCCTCAGTATCTTCAGCTAGCATAACTAGCATAACAAGCTAGCTATCATCATTCCCTAAAGCCCGTCAAGCTCTACAAAGCTTGTGGAAGTGAAGACGACGGGATGCGCACACAAGAGAAGCGCCATCATCACATTCTCCTAATCTCAACTTCTCCCTTGTACTTGTCGAGCCCATGGTCCAAGTGATCCCACCATTCGAACAGCATCGATTCGCAGATTAGCTTGAACCACGGAGTGAATTTGAGAGTGTTGTCTTCGAACATTGTCTTTAATTGCGCCTCCGAAACATATCGGGAATCTTGTACCTCATTGGGATTTGGGGTGTGGTCGACGTCGGCTTTGATGAATAGAATATAGTCAACTGAGGGACATCTCGTCAGAACCCAAGCACTTTAGCCTAGAACAGACAACACCTTACTCTCATGCTCTCCCCACTTGCCGTCACTTGGCGCCTTGTAGTGTATCCGAGTAAGAAATTGGAATTTCTCTATGGGCACCTGTTCAGCATTGATTCCAAGCTCTTGATCTAGTTTTCTCTGAGCTGCCCTTCGAGCACCTTGCACAGCCGTGTCCAGATCCGCTCCAGTCTCCCCCGGAATGCCCAGTGGGTGCGAGCAGCAGGTATTTGTCCACATGTCGGGGAAAGTGATCTTTTCGGAGGCTCTTTGTTGTAAGAGTAGTCGGTTCTGCGAGTCGAAGAGGAAACATGAGAAGGCGCGATGTAATAGTCCGTCGTTGATGTTCTTCATGAGATGGCCTTTTAAGCGGTCAGCAAGCAAAAGGCGCAAAGTATGGTGGTAGAGCACATACAGACTTTCTTGCTTGCGCTCCCTATGGGCTTATCATCGGTATCTAACACGATGCACACCTCCTCCATGAGTCGAACTTGTTCCTCATCGTAACCAGCTAGATCGTTATCGCTCGTTGGAACCTTGTGATCACTGGCCAAAGTGGTGTTGACATCGGGAAAAAGTCGTATCACATTCTCTGCAGTGATCGCTTCTGTTTGGGTAACCGTTGATCCCATCGCTGCCGCTCCGTCTACGTCAAGGTAGAAGCTATGATTGATAGGTCTTCAGGCGGTCGATGCGGTGAGAACGTAAGCGTGATACCTTGTGGTTCTCGGCCCGAGCAGTTATTCTTAGAGATGGAATGAATACTGTGGAAAAGCCCGGAAGCTTTACTGTAAGTCCAACAATAGCTATCAAATTTACGATAGACTCTAACAGAGACACTAAGACTTTACTTGTAATACTATCTATGTTCTAACATTCGAACGTTTGAGCTGCGAAATCTTCCGGAGAATGACACAAGCAAAGGGCTAATTTCTCAGCATCTTTCAAAAACTCTATACAGCCCCTTCAGATTTGCCACCTCTACTACTCCCTTCAATAATCCCTTAGTAGCAATCAATCTCGACTTGAATGCAGGGAAGAGAACATGCTCCAAGACCCGCCCAAGCTCCTCTGTCTTCTTCCCAATGCCATCATCGGCGGCTGTGTCTTCCTCGATATTTGAGCTCATGTCGTCTTCTTCCGCTGGAGGTAACTGCTCTGGAGTATAGAATGCCGCCAGCTCAGTCAAGAAACTATGAAAGCAGTTTTTCTCGTCGTTCCAGTTTACGCATGGACCCAAGCGCATAAGGAATCGCGGTAATTTGGCCAGACTGGGCGTGTACTCCTTTAACAGGAGAGGAATGCTGACGAGCTCGCCTTCGGGTGTGACTTCGAGCGAGAAATACTCTAGCAACATCTCCCTACGAGCTATGAGCTGCTTGGTGACCAACTCTGCCACTTCGTCCCACTCGACCCCTTCATCAGGATTGATTGATCTCTCGTATTGTATGCCTATGCCAATAAGCGTGTTTATATCAAGAGCCGGCTCGAACTTGATAAAACCAAAATTGCCAAAATCTGTAAGGCCCAGCTGGTAAAAATACTCATTGCAGATCATTGCATAGTCAACAAGGAAAAGCTTAACGCCGCCTTGAATAGCAACAATACGGCGGCGTGGGTCAACGAGACCAACATACGTATGAGATGCAAAAACCTCTGTGAGTGAGGCATGCATTGCATCGCGGACTCCAGACCGGAGTTCCTTCACTGTGGTGAGACGACAATGGGTTGAAGAACGGGGAGACACGATGTACTGCGTTGAAGGGCCAGTCGATAGACTGGTAGAAGGAGGAAGCATCGAGGTTATTTTGCGAAGGTTAGGATCTGTGCGGACAAGGTTATTCTCCAGAGGTTTTGAAGATATGGACGAAGACGAAGGAGTCTTTTGCATAGATTTTCGACTCTCGGGTTGGGTCTTTGGAAAGCTTGATACAGGAGTCTTAGCGCCAGGGAGGAGAGACTGGGTCATAAATGTTCGGCTAGTGTCGACTTGGGACAGCTTTACACGTATCTCGTCACAGATACTTTCGATGATTTCGTCCTCGTTAAGGAAATTGACTTCACGCTTGGTTGGATGAACATTGACGTCGACGCGCTGAGGGTCAATTTCAAGGCTTAAATAGACGAATGGATGGCCGCCCTTGGGTAGGAATGCCGAATAAGTCTGTTCAATAGCCTTTTTAATTGCCGAGGATTCCACAGAGCGATGATTGATAAAGAGAAGTAGCATCGTCTTCTTGACGTGATAATTGGGGTTAGTCGTCCAGCCTGATGCTTTAAAGCCCCAGTTGTCATCACTGACGATGAATTCGATGAGTTCATTGGCAATAGCACTTCCGTGGATTTGCCGAATGCTGTCAACAGTACTGGCATTTGAAGGTGTAGAGATACCCATTGCAGATTCTCCGTGTTTTTTGCAGGAAAAGGCTACGCCCGAGCAATGGATAGCGTAGCGTCCCACAACGTCGAGAATCTTTGCATACTCCTCACTGGGCGACTTGAAAGCCTTCTGACGGGATAGGACATTATAGAACAGATCCTCGACCTACATCAATATTAGTGGAAATTTAGAAAAACGCAATCGGCGAAATTACTGTGATCTGGGTACCACCTCGACCGGCTGTGGGTTTTGGCTCAGCGCTTTGCCCAGGCTTGGCTGGAGCTAGTTTTCCGTCGCTGTAATGGGCGCGCCAAGCACAACTCGAATCTGCTGTCTTCGTAGTGATAGTGAGATGGGCAATGTGGCTTATACTGGCTAATGCCTCGCCGCGGAAACCATAGGTTCCAATGGCGCTCAAGTCCTCGAAGGACTTGAGCTTCGAAGTTGTGAATCTCTCACAGAGTATTGACAGGTCGTCTTTCTAAGAGATTTATCAGTCATGATTTTGTAAGCATTGAGCTGAAACATGCTTGACGGACATTTATACCATGTCCATTGTCCGTGATTTGAAGTAGCTTTAGACCTCCATCTTTAACAAGTATCTCCAGAGACGTTGAGCCAGCATCAACCGCATTCTCAATGAGTTCTTTCAAAGCGTGAACAGGTGCAACAATAATCTCTCCTGCTGCAATCTTGTTTACCACATTCTGATCAAGTGCCTGGCCACGACCATCAGCCGTGGCTTATGGCTATGATCCTGATCCTGATCTTCTACCTTGATTCTTTTAGGGGCTTGTCCAACAGAGCCACTATCGACCGCTTTTCTCTTCGTGCCACGATGGCCATCAGGATCGATCTCCATCTCTGTAATTTGTTGACAAAGTGTACCTTAACTTCGTAAAGTCGGTATCGGACAAATAGTATAAGCCGCCCACTATCTGGAAGACCCATCTAACGTCTCAACGTCTGTCTTCCTGTGTGCTAACAAAAATAGGTGTACTAGATCGATTCGAGCTGTATCTTATGATTTTGTTAGAGCTCATCAGATAAAAGCATACCTTAAGACGAAAGCCTACCAGGGTATCAAAACGTGCCGCTTGCTTATACGCTAGTGTACTAAAATACCTACAAGGCTGCAAGGATGTTAATTACGTTGTAGGCCTTTCTCGAAATACAGCTGAGTATTTGCGCCGGAACATCTGTGAACAGAGCTCATTGTGGGATTCCCTCAACAGCTTACCAATTGGTATCTACGTATGCTGGAGTATGTGTGCTGGGCTCCTTGCGAGCTTTGGATAGCCCAACGGGGATATGCAGATGCTCTCGCTGGGGCGAATTTTCGCCGGCGACGAAGAGCTTGGAAAGAAAGACGATGATCACAGGCGGGCTAAGGATGGATTATTACCTTCTGTATGGCCTGTTCGGAAAGCAGCGCCTCGTGCTCGGGGAAGAAGCGTGCTCTATGGCCTGCTCGCCTGCATCATGATATACCTCTTCGTCCACAATATACCCACGGATCTGGGTCCTGCATCTCAAAGACCTAACTCCAGGGTACCAATCCAAGGAAGTCTCCAATCTCCTCGTCTTGAACAGCCCACAGCGAAATCGCCAAAGCCAGAAAGGCAGCCTCCAGCCGAGAAGTACTACTACGACGGTCCAATCACGTTTTATAAGTTGGCTACTTCTCTGCATGCAGTCGTACGACTGATCGGTCATGCTGGAGTCAATAAGAATGTTTTGTTCGCGGCATCGAACCTCAAGAGCGCGGCAGAGATGATTCCTATCGCTTGTGAAATGGCTAGGTGGGAAAGGAACAACGTGCATTTCGCCTTTCTAGGACGAGACGACCTTGCAATGGAAGAAATAATGCTCATCAATGGTGTCACTGGAGAATGCAAAATTAACTGGCACGGTAGGGCTATTGCAGAACATAGTCTCGGACTGGTCTGACCTGACTCACAGATGCTCGCCCTGATTTCTCTCAAGTTAGCTCCCAGTCCCGCATGGAGACCAGTGTTGGCGCAGGCATGGGGCATATACAAACTTTCGTACGTCCACAGGTCATTCTCACAGACGACCCAAATAGAGAAGACGCATTCTTTACCAAGGCTCTGAGAAGCAAGGCCCTTGAAATTGGCAAGTCGGTGATCGAGCTTCCAACAGACGCTGCTACGAACCTTATGTGGATCACACGGTTGGATAGTGGCTCTCTAGCTGGTGTGTTTAATACTCTTTTCTCTGTATTTGTTTCTGCAATTGCTAAATCAAATCATAGCGTGGCATACAACCTACGTTGACCTCCTTATTCATGCTCCTCGAGGCTCGTCAGGATCTCTGATCCGGCTACTGAAAACGGTTGAGGCAGCCGATTATTTTGGCTCTCGACGTCCGCACCTCAGGCTCGAGCTCCCGACCGATATAGATCCGCCAACTTGGAACTTTGTGCAGAACCTGGTTTGGCCTCCGATAGACTGGTCCGGAGCACCTCACGTATCGCAGGTCACTCTTCGACATAGCATTCCACGGCGAGATCCGACAGCAGGAGAAGCAGCTGTGCAACTTGTCGAGTCCTTCTATCCCGCAAGACCCAGAGACTCCCACATTTTATTACTTTCTCCTCAAGCCGAACTTTCACCACTTTACTATCATTATCTTATGTATAATATCCTCGAATACAGACATTCCTCCCGAGGCCAATTCTCTCAAGAGCTCAACAACCTCATAGGCCTTAGCCTCGAACTTCCTTCTCACCACCTCAATGACACTGAATTCTTCACACCTCCCCTTCTGGAACGCCCTTACGTTCAAGGCGTTCCTGAACAGCCTGGCCGGGCGACCCACTTTCTCTGGCAGTCTCCCAACAGCAACGCAGCTCTCTACTTTGGGGACAAATGGATCGAATTTCACTCGTTCCTTGCCGCACGCCTCTCCACGCTGAACTACAAAACCCCACGTCAGAAAAAGGTCATCAGTGAAAAGTATCCATCATGGATGGAGTACCTACAGGAGCTCATGCGTGCGCGAGGATACTCCCTTCTATACCCCAATTTCTCTTCGACTTCCGAATCCATTGCCACCATCCACAATGAACTCTATCAACCCCCCGAGGAATTTTCTCAACCATACACCTCCTCAAACCCCGATCAACCACTGCCGACTATTGACCCAAATGAGCCCTTCACAGCCGATGCCTCCGCACAACCCGCCAAACCTTCAACTCATACCGAGGCTCCCCTACTATCTACTAACCTCGTATCCATCCTGCCCCAGTCGGGTGATCTTTCGGACCTTTCCCAGATCCCACTTCTCTCTCATGAAGGCAACGTACTCTCTCATACCTCGTCCGATGTCTTATCAAGCGCTTTTGCCGGAGAATTTCGACGCGAAATAGGTGGTTGCGCGGGCAGTGATGATATCTGGATCTACCAGATGAGCGCTAACGATCTTTTCTGCAATCTCTTAGACCAATTTTCAGACATTTCAGAGGAAGAGAAGAACAATTATGAGAGCGACGACTCCAAGCAAGTGGTTAAGGAGGCGCCCAAAACACCGATATCGACGGAACAACAAGACGACAGCGACTTCTCGCAATCAGAATTTGCAGCACATATGAATAGGCAGGCAGCGAAGCCAATAGAGGATACGCCTGCTAAAACTCCGACTAAAGTCCCTGCCAAAGTACCACTCGAAGGTCGTGAAGACACGCAGAAAGAATTCTCAGACCATTTGGCGAGACAGGGAGCGAAGAAGCCAGATCCCGTCAAACCAAAATCTGCCACTAAAGAGGCAGCAAAACCAGCAGCTGGAGGTACTAGCAAGGAGTCCCACGACACTGTCGTCATGCAAACCGACCATGTCAGTGGAAAGAAGACGGACGACACCCCCGCTATGCCAGCGGACCACGTAGCGGGAAAGAAGGGCGAACATGCCGTCGTGAAAATCGCAGACAAGGCTACCGAAAACCCTTCTGATGGCGCTACAGTCAAAATGTCGGCTGAGGAGAAGGCAAAAAAACCAGACAGTGTGGAGAACATCAAGGCTACTGTTCTCAATGCCGATGGTGGTGCAGATACAGAGAATGGCGCGGAAACATCGGAGAGGAATCCGGGGTGGTGAATAGAGTTTGCCACTCTGTACCGACCCAGAGACAAGTGCGCAGAGCGCACTACGCCTGAACGCACGCCAATGCCTCAATTCGTTCAAACCAAGAAGGTGGAGGATAGCGGCATGCCTCGGTAGCAACCCGCCCCAGCCACCTTGCAGCTGCTTCTGCGCAGGTACCGGGCAGATTCTGCCAGAGGGAGAAACTTCCCAGTCTTCCAAAATTGGGAAGACGACGTTTATCAGATGTAAGATATCACGGGTGAGAGGGGGAGGCATATATAAGAGCTTGTATACCGCTTTTACTGGGGGATCACAATGTTATAGCTGCGTGGGCGTTGACTTTTTGGTGAGATACCTTCATATACGGATTTAGCGGTCTAGAAGAGCAACCGAGCAACGAAATCTGTTTCTGTGTATCATGATCACTCTCGAGCATTGGGGGTTGTAGGCGTGATGGTGAGGGCCATGTTATTACTGCTACAACATCTCTCATTTCCATTTGCAAAGAACCGCCCGTATCGTCGCTGCATAAGGTATCTATCGTTACATTCCTTCATAAACGCCCTTGCCATGCTCTAGAAATGTCACATTACAAGGAAGTGTTACAAAGCATCCTTCCACTCACGCCTCCCTTCTTTTGGAACAACAGCAACAACCGCACCAGGCGGGCAATGTTCCGCAGCTTTAATCCTGAATTTTCGGGTCGTGATCAGCCTTCATTACTCTTCATAACATGCACCAGATACGCCTCCGGCACCTTGGGCACCTCGGGGCTGTTTGGCGACTCCCTCCTACTCCTGCTCTGGGCTCTCAGCAGGCCCCTCTGTCTGTATTCCTTTCCGCTGGCGCCACTGGCTAAGCGCCTCAAGCTCGACTGGCCGCCTCGAATCGCAGCACCGAGCATCCTGGAACCGCCACTGCTTGCGGTCGCGCGCTCATCGTCGGAGACCGCCTCGTCCGTCTCGTCGTCGGAGAGCAGGTCGTTCACGTTAGAGGGTTTCAGGAGGTTATTGGCAGGGGAGGTGGCGGAGCGGGAGTGCAGGCCTGGTCTGTTAGGGGCAGTAAAGGCGGTGGGTGTCATGACGGCTGGGTTGCGGGGGGTACCGCGGGAATCTATGAAGCCATTTTGTAGAGAGGTGACACTGGCGGTTCGGGCGAGGGTTTTGTGGAGGATGGGGGCTGTTTGTTGGTCGTAGAGGTCCGCGCCGCTGTCGGGGTCCGTGGGATAAATGTTCATGGTATGGGTTAGAGAGGGGTCTTGGGTATCGGTTTCGGATATTAGACTTTCATCGAAGAATTGGTCAAGGCTGTCGAGTTTAGAGAGGAGATCGCTAGTGCCGACATCCACAACATTGAGCTCTGGGCGACTTTCTTCCGAGGGCATGGTTTCGGTTCGTTCAAGAAAGTAGGAACGCTGCTGGTACTCTTCGGCATGGAACTCGATATCCGGAGTTGCGACAGCGTCGGCTTCGGCTGCATTTGCGCTTGCGCATGTGTAGAAGACGGCTTGCATATTGGCTCGAGTGGTGTTTGAATGAATGGCTGGCATAGGGATCGACCATCCAGTATCCTCTGGAATGCCATATAAACTTTGAGTTTTCTCATATTCTTTGCGTATTGAGCGGGACCCGGACGATGCCATGCTCATTCGCATATGATGCTTGTCCATTGGAGTTGCCGACATAATCATAATATGATCCATGACCTCTAACGCCTGTGGGCAGTATTCCGTTTGAAGGAGTCGCAACAGCGGTGAGATCAGATCAGGCCCTTGGCTTGCAATCTCTGGACGACGTGTGTCAATGTCCGGAATAAGGACACACAGTATTTCCAGTGTTCGAAGCTTGTACCACGGTAATCTATTCGTTAGTAGGCCTATCAAGAATATCAAACTCTTGAGCTCCCAGGTAGGGAAGAATGTTCTCCGTAACGAAGACAAGACTTGCTTCAAGAATTCTCCACTTTCGGTGTATCTGCTCTTCGCAAAGGCGTTTAGGACTATCGAGATTTCTTGATTATCCTGAAACTCCGCCACTTCCGCCAATATCTCTGCAGACCTAAGGTATGCAAGATTTTGATGATTCTCACGGAACGATTGTAGAAAGCAAGGCAAATACCCTAATACCCCGAAGAGAAGGCGGGTCTGATTTCCAACCAGGTCACTTTCAGGCAGAGCTACCACCTTGTCAAGGGTCTTGAAGGATTTGTCCAATGAGGTAGCAGATTTCAATCCTTTATATATCAGAGGGGCTATACCCTCAAAGGCGCCTTGCCACCTATCAGGCTTAGCGTCTTTCAGTATGTTGACCACAGCTGGGTCACTAAGGTCGACTTTCTCAAGCAGATTTTCGAGCATACCCAAAGTCTCCATGAATTCTCGCTCATAGATTGTGTTTAGACACGCGCATGTGGCCCAGAACAGTTGAGGGTACTGCAATAGATGGGCCGGCTCCAGAGCTCCAATAATCGTTTTAAGGGTCGTGAGTATCTCCATGGAGAATGTCTGAATATCCACCTCTTCATCTGCAATAGTATTCGACAGTCGAGCCAGCATGTCTGCAAGCATCGGCCTGTCGAGAGATGATAGTATGCAACGAAAGACTTGGAACGATCTGCAAGCGATATGCCGGACAGGGCAGGATGTAGCCCAGCTCAGCGTCGTTCGGGCCCACTGCTCCTGTAGCTTGGGGTACGCAATGGCGAAGAGGTTAACAACTTCACTTGTCACAAGAGTCATAGACGGCGGTACTCTGTTGTTCTCATCTTCATCATCTTTACCGTTACATTCTTCATAAGTCCAGACAACGTTCGCTTCGTGTTGTCGTATCGACTCGACGAAAGCTTCGATTGTATTCTTATTAGGAATCGTAGCATTGTCATCGATTTTCGTAATGACTAGTTCATGTATCAGATGTACAAGCATCTCGCGAGCCTGTTCTTGCACAAGTAGGGTATAGTGATCCCATAGTACGAGAATCACTTGCAAAAGCAGCGGTACACTCTCCTTTGCCAATTTCATGGGAGCTACCATCAGATCAACAAGGAAAATGAGGGAAAGCTGACCCAGGGAGAACCCGGACTACCCGAAATCAGCAGGTGATCATTTCCATAATGTGGTTCCACTCACCTGTTTGTTACCAATCGGCAAAGCCTCTGATAAATCTGCAATATAAGGTAAGCCGAGAGTATCGGGCGGTAGCACTATCGGCTCGCGTTTCTCTTGGACCATGTTCTTGGGAGTGATCTGCAGCAAGAGGAATTCAACCACCTTCTGGCCAGCCGGCGTACTAGAGAGGTAGACAATTATCTGCTTCGCATAATCAACAAAGCTCTGCTCTCTTCTATCCAGGCATAGCGAGATGACAAAATCCAAGACTACTTGTACATTGCCGCCATGCGGCCCTGTAGCGAGCGCTTGCCACAGAGCCTGCACCTCGTTATGTAAAGCCCCACTGGCTTTCGTCGTTATTTCGAGTAGATTGGCCAAAAGCATGTAAGATTGCGCCGTTGGGCCTCCACTAGGATCAAGTTGCAGCTCAATTGTCTGAATCCAAGGAAGAATAGCTGCTACCATGTTACGCTGGTTGTCCGGGTGTATGTTTCTGAAATGGACGGCGAACTGAGAAAATATGAAGAAAGCGAGCTCCGTGTGCTGTTTCGCAAGTCGTTTTGATATTTCGAACTGTGCCAATTTGTAGACCGCTGTGGTCTTGTCGGAGATGCTGATATCAAAGTCCTGAAGCTTGGAACTCTTCTGCTGACGTTGCTCTAGGGTACGCAGCAGCCGAGCCGATTCCATTCTGATATGGCTATTCTCATTACCTAGTGTGAACAATACAGCGCCGAGTATTCTCCAGAACGCAAGCGGCTGATCTTCATGTTCGATGAGAACTTTAGTAACCACTTTGAAATAGCTCTCCAAAGCTCTTGGGCGATCTGCTGCGTAGCATCTCTCGACGGAACTCTCGAGCAGGTACGGAAAGTCGCGATTATGTATGATCAAGCTATAAAGAGCACGACGGCCGATAGTATGCATTTTATCGCTGACAGTGCCAAATATCTGGTCAATCCAGGACAGCATACGACGGACATCAAAAGAGAGGCTGTCTCCTTTATTCGTGGTAATCCTGATTGGACCTCCCTAGGACATATTAGCCTGCGAGTTCCACAGCAAAGACGGTTTCTGATTTACACAAAGGGTGGCCATGGCACTCAATGCAGCAGTCCTCAAATCCCTCTTCTCAATCTCTATTGCGGCAGTGACGTTAGTCTTCTCTCTAGTATCCTGATGTTGATCCAGAGCCGACTGTCTCATGCTGTCTTCACGCTGACTGATACGACTTTGATTCGGAGAATAGCCACACCAGTCTTCCATCAGAGCGAAAGCAGACTTCCGTGACTCGAAAGCCATCCACCTCGACGGATCTTTTGTTCTATTGATACCATCATAGAGTTCTTCTAGTAACCCACAATAATAACGCCTCAATTTTTGACATTCCCAATCATTCTGTATCTCGGCATCATTCAAAAATATCATTAAATCCTTTGTATACGTAGCCAGATTATTAAGAATCCACTCATCCTGAAGAACAACTTGCTCGCGAAGGAACCGTGATGTTAGCCTGTACACATGGGTAACCTCAGTCCTCAGGCGATCCGTGCGGTGGTTTCTTTTAGGGCTACTCCCACTACGCTGATGAGTCCCAATGCGTAATTTTGCTTCTTCCTTGCAGGTCGTTACGGCATACTGTAGGGACTCTAGAAGTGTCCTGTACAAATTGATATTGATCGAACCAAGCGCTGTTACGATCGCATCACGGATTGAAAGTGGCCCTGCCGATAGTAGTGGTATAATATAGGCGAAAAGTGCTCGGGCAGAACTAATCCTATCCTGTCCTTGGTGTGTACCTTTATTGGATATCTTACGGGCGTGCTGCGTGTTAGCAAGCTGACTCTGTGTTTGAGCACCGGCATTCGTCATGGTGGTGCACGCCATGACAAGATACAGCTTCCACTGCTCGACAATGACCTCTGGTGGTGTAGCTCCAAGTCGTGTAAGTGTACGCGCCGAAGTAGGTTCAATACCTGATGATTGGTGACCACGCAGGCTTGCTGCCAGGTTGGTGATGCTGTCATGCATCTGCAGCAATCGCTCACACACATACTCACGGCCCATTGTCACTGCAGTGGGACATGTTTCGAAGCTAAGCCGGATTAGATTGGGAAATATCTTGAACCAGAGCGTTGTGTCATAGGAAACATCGCTACTGCATAGCTCGATGAGCGTGCTTTGCTGCGCATGTCTACGCTTGCCCTTCTGTAAACGGCTCCGTTCGGCGACAGAAAGTTGGTCGTCGTTAAAGTCAATTACCTTTTCGGAATCTCCTTCCAGGATGTGAATGATTCTAGGATGCTCTCGTCCCATAGCGGTGTCAAATTCGGTGACAAGTCTTAAAACTTTAACAGCGTATGATCGGACTCGTCTCGATTGAGAGCAAAGGAAAAAAACCCCATACCCTTCCATATTTTCGATCTCGGCCGATCCTTCCTGAAGGCCACCACGGCTACCAGAAAATCCGTCCACTGATGGCTCAATGGCAGCATCCTTAGCTTTTTGCTTGATTTCGTCGACCCAGATGTAAAGTAATTCGACATAGAGCCTCAGGGTATTCTCTATGTGGCCAGGTCCGAGCATTCCCTCATCCGACATGGTCGAGTAGCGAGCATCGAAGTTGAAAATGAACTTTGCAAAGCCAGTTGTCACGTCTCGAGCACGAGATTGTCGAGCTATTGATTTGAGAGACTGTGCCGAGGAAATTGCGATACTGGATTGGACATGGGCAGTTCCTGTGCAAAGCAGATTAATAATGTGACTGATGTGGATGTGCGCCGGCAAACAGCGTGGCAATGCCTGCACCGCAACGAGTAGTAGATCATAGAACCCCTGCTTATGATCAGTGTTTCCCAGGTGTTCATCCTTGCGACCAAAGCCAAAAGTCTCAGATATTGGTGTTTTAGGCGTCAATGCACCGAATTTCTCGTCCAGAACAGCTTGCCCACCGAAAGCATTGTCGCAGATCATTGTTATCCTACCAAGTATCTCACAGAATCTTCCAAAGTATTCTCTAGTAGTCTCGCTTAGACCAGAAGTAGCTATATGCCGTGATAGTCGATCTTCTTGTACCCAGGGCGTTGATTTTGCCCGTGCAGATGGTCGGGGACTATTTATAGTACGGGGATCTACAAATGGGTCTGCCGTTGTTCCAGGTTTGGAAAACCGTGGAAATGGTGGTGGGCGATGGTCAGCTTTCTCCAGATCTGCCATGATCGCCAAGAAGGCTCCAATCCCAATCACTGTCCTTTCTGGTTCAAGTTGCTCAACCTTGATATCCTTACCAGGGGTGAACATGTCTGAATTGATCATGGGAAATATAATGGTCCGGAAACACCAATCCTGGAATCTGTATCCAATGATTCGGATAAGCTCAACCTTCGGTTCTGCGAAAATTGGCTCCGTAGACATAATGCCTTTTTTCCCAGAAGGTAAGACGACCTTCATTACATCTTCGAGTTTGCGAATGGCTAGGTTATCTGACTCATTGACTCGTTGAAGATATGTCCACACCAGGCGACAAATGGACTGAAGAGCATACGCTCGGGTTACTCTATCTTTGAGCTTTGCTTGAAGTGATGTGACCACAGATAACCATTGCGTTGCAAAAGTCTCGGATGGAGATGCGCAAAGAACCATTGTGGAAAGACGAAATGCATCGATCCAATGGCGAGGCTTGACAAGCATTGGGCCGAGTCGCGAATTGACCATACTGACAAAATCCTTCCACTTGAGAGCATTGAGTTGGGGGCCGGCGTTAGCTGCAATGGGGAAAACTAGACCTTCAAGGATTTGGCAGTAAGCGTGCTTAATCTCCTGCCCATGCGAGTTGATAATCAGCTCCCCAAGAGCATGCAGGAAGTCACAAGAGTCTTTCCAAGCGCCTTCAGGTTGTGCTCTGACGCGGAGATGCTTCATGGCCAAAATCATCAGCACGACTCTGTCCTCAACTTCTTTTGTAATTGCTCCCTTGACACCAACATCTTTTTGGTAGGTCTTCAATTCCGTTGTGAACCGCTGTGAGACGCTCTTCAAATTCATTCCGCTCATAGAACCTAGCAATTGACAGTATATGGTCCAATTAGCGAGCCGAAAGGGTGAAGACTGAAGCTGGTCCAGCTCCATCTGTTTCAGTTGTCCGAATATGATGTCTTCCAACTTCTCCGCCATCTGGGGTGTAAGGGAGGCCAAATCAGTCTGGCTGTAGACTTCTATTAAGACTCTACATAGGAGATAGATGGAGAGGGATGACCGATGTTCGGCTTGAATGAAAAGATCTTGTAACGAAGATGAGGCTGGGTAGTTGGCGTCGGAAATACCCGGTGTCACTTGGCCCATTCCAGGATACAACATATGTGGCGGCTCAGTATTCCTCCTAAGAAGACCTCGCTGCATAGTGAGTGGTGATTTCGCCTGAGTGCGGTGAGCATTGCTGGGTTCCTAGGGGTGAGGGAACCTACCTGGTTCTTCTCCGCCTTGGCGTTAGCGGCTGCTTCTCCTTTTGCTTTCCGCCAGTACATAATTGTATCAATCAGAGGCTTGGGTTTCTGACGCGCTATATGCCCAAGTGCTGAAATCAGCTGATCAAATTCAGGGTCAACGCCCGGTCCACAAATTCTTTCCACTCGAAAATCTTCATCTAGCGTTCCAGTGACGCACTGATTTATTTTGTAGTCGGCTTGTCGAACAAACTATTGGTCACATAAGAATATAGCCTTGGATAGGTCACACTCACTTACCGAGTTGAAGAGGTGATGTAGAGCATACTCGCCCACAGTCTTCTGCTCCTGCTGCCTTGACTGGGAGCGTTGATGGCTGTGGTCTCGACGAGTTCTGCTGCTGTGAGTACGATCTATTCTCTTTTGTGTAAGCATCATGTTTGTAGTATCCCCTACATCGCGATCCCCCACCAGAGTCGATATCGATGGGGTGTGCATGGAGCCGTTTGCTGTACTTGAGGAGGGCGTGCCGGTGGAGCGAGGCTCGGCAACAACATGGTGCACCATAGTCAGGCTCGAGGACTCTGGTTTGAAACCAGGATTGATGGACGCCGTGCCGGTAAGCTGTGGACTTAAGGGGCTGGTGGCCGGGGAATTGACGAAGCTTGCGTTCCGAGAATGCTGATAGGGACCCTGAAACTTCGAGCCTTGACGGTAGTGGCCATGCGCTACCGATGTTCTGCGTTCTATCCCGCCGTTATTGAGACTTGCAGGTGACGGGGCGCTCGCAGCGCTTGACTGCGACCGTGGTGAGTGCGTCTGCACACCCTGTTGCGTCAGATGAAGTGACGTGTTCATGTGAAAAAGCTCTGGTATTCTCCCCCTAGGTGCTGAACGATCCTGTGCCTGCGAAACGCCTCGCGGCACCTCGAACCCATTTGACTCAGCATGAGGTGGTGAACTGTAGTACGCCGGGGGATTGGGGCCATTGTTCGGAACGTACGGCCGCGCATTCCCAGGCTGGGCCCCAGCTACAAAGAATAAGATGTCAGTGTGAGTTCAGGGTACTTCTTGATGCCTGCACGGTTGCGAATAGTGAGGAGGGTTGAGGTGGAGGCTCGAAACCCCTAAGAAATCCCAAAGAGCTTACCCATGCTGCAGCAACGGCGCGACGTCAACCCGACAACTCAGACATGTTTGACATGAAGTGAAGTTTCTTCAGTCTGGTGGTTTCCATTCCGAAGCCAACCGCGTGGGACGAGGCGCAACAACAGCCTTGGACGGTACGGTACGGTACCTGACAGCCTGCAGAGTGCAGAGGCATCCCAGGGATCCTCGGCCATTGACGTGCTATCCTTTATCGGTATCGATAAGCGAGCACGCTAATCATTCCAGCACTAACTACTTTAGTGTCACGAGAAGTCCGGAGGTGAACCCCGTATTCCTGAACGATTAAGAGCATCATACCAGAATGTTCATAGTCAAGGAAGACAACGCAGCGGACAATAATAATAAAAGCTTATGTGAGAGACACGAGAGGTCAACTCTCCCTGCTTATGCTTATTAATATGCCATCCGCGCTTTTCGTCTCTGAGGCCCAAATGCTCCGTAGGGCTGATCTAGCCTTGATATGCGGAACGGACCCTCGGAATACTGTAGACCATCGTGGAAATACCTTAATCATGATTCATGATGTCTGGCGTCCACTCTATTCGTGCAAGATCTTTGCTTTAGTCGTGGCATCATAAGGCGTGGGTAGACACTGTCCTTGGGCGTATCTACTGTACGGAGTTTGAGGTCACTTGCACTCAAGTAGTGCCAACTCGATCGATTTTCCGAGACTCGACGGTCCTTTCTTTGATCCCTCAAGGGTCACTGCAGGAAAGCGCCTCTTTCGCCATCCGATAATATCCTTGTTTTCGCTGCTCATCGCATAGCTGAATAGTTGCACCCCTTGGGCCCTTGGTTATCCGGTGCGGTTGTGCGTATACGTTTCTCGAGATCTCTAATCGTAGACTAATCACCTCGCTCAGACCGTTCAACATGGCTCAGATCGATACTTTAGACTTGATAGTGCTCGTTGCTCTCTTGGCGGGCACCGTCGCATATTTCACCAAGGGAACATATTGGGCGGTACCCAAAGATCCATACGCGGGCTCCTATGCGGCGGCAAATGGAGCAAAGGCGGGAAAGACGAGAAATATTCTGGAGAAGATGGATGAGTCTGGGAAGAATTGCGTCGTATATTACGGATCACAGACAGGTACTGCGGAGGACTATGCTTCAAGACTAGCCAAGGAAGGATCCTCCAGATTTGGACTGAAGACGATGGTGGCGGACTTGGAAGATTACGAGTTTGAGAATCTCGATACCTTTCCAGACGACAAGATCGCTATGTTTGTGCTTGCAACCTATGGTGAAGGAGAGCCGACGGATAACGCAGTCGACTTTTACGAGTTCATTACGGGCGAAGAACCAGCTTTCAGCCAGGGTGCTGGCGTAGACGAGAAACCGCTGCAAAATCTCAAATTTGTCGCATTTGGACTTGGAAACAACACGTATGAGCATTACAACTCCATGGTACGACGGGTCAACGCAGCTCTTGTGAAATTTGGAGCCGCAAGAATTGGAAACGCTGGGGAGGGTGACGACGGCGCGGGTACAATGGAGGAGGATTTCCTGGCTTGGAAGGAACCCATGTGGACAGAATTATCGGAGAAGATGTCTCTCGAAGAGCGAGAAGCCGTCTATGAGCCCGTGTTTAGCGTGACCGAACGAGAGGACCTAAGCCCAGAGGCGGACGAGGTGTACTTGGGCGAGCCGAACAGGCACCACCTCGAGGGCAAGTCTCAGGGACCATATAACTCGCACAACCCATACATAGCGCCTATCGTTGAATCAAAAGAGGTGTTCACTGTAAGGGATCGGAATTGCTTGCACATGGAAATCGACGTCAGCGGATCCAACCTATCATACCAAACAGGCGATCATGTAGCCGTCTGGCCAACCAACGCTGGAAAAGAGGTCGATCGATTCCTAACCGTCCTCGGATTACTAGAAAAGCGTCACACCGTCATTAGCGTCAAAGGTCTCGACCCCACCGCCCGAGTCCCTTTCCCGTCACCAACCACTTACGACGCCGCTGTCCGGTACCACATGGAAATCTGCGCCACCGTATCCCGTCAATTCGTCTCCTCCCTCGCTCCCTTTGCCCCAGACGAGAAATCGAAAGCCGAAATGACGAGAATAGGCGAAGACAAAGACTACTTCAAGGACAAAGTCTCTAATCACTACCTCAACATCGCCCAACTTCTCGAAAAATTAGACTCCTCCAAACCATGGGCCTCCATCCCCTTCTCCATCATGATCGAAGGCCTGCAGAAAATCCAGCCGCGCTACTACTCCATCTCGTCCTCCTCCCTCGTCCAGCCCAAGAAAATCTCCATCACAGCCGTGGTCGAAGAAATCCGCGTGCCTGGCTCCGATAACATCGTCAAGGGCGTTACCACAAACTACCTCCTTGCCCTGAAGCAGAAGCAGCACGGCGATCCAAACCCCGACCCTCACGGCCTCACCTACGCCATCACCGGTCCCAGAAACAAGTACGACGGCGTCCACGTCCCCGTTCATGTCCGCCACTCCAACTTCAAACTCCCCTCCGACCCTTCAAAGCCAATCATCATGGTTGGCCCCGGCTCCGGCGTAGCGCCCTTCCGCGGCTTCGTGCAAGAGCGCGCTGCCCAAGCCCAAGCAGGCGAGGAGGTCGGAAAAACACTACTTTTCTACGGATGCAGGAAGCCCGCCGAGGACTTCCTTTACAAGGACGAGTGGAGCGTAAGTCCCTCTCCTAACACTCCTCCCCATCCAGCCTCACAAACCCACTAACCTCCCTCCCCAGTCCTTCACCGAAACCTTCGCCAGCTTCCAGCTCTTCACCGCCTTCTCGCGCGCGGGTCTGCAAAAAGTCTACGTCCAGCACCGCCTCCAAGAGCAGGCCGCGCTCGTGAACCAGCTGCTTGAGCAAAAAGCGAATTTCTACGTGTGCGGCGACGCGAGTAATATGGCGCGAGAGGTGAGCGTGGTGCTGGGCAAGATCATTGCCGAGCAGAGGGGGTTGAGCGCTGAGAAGGGGGAGGAGGTCGTCAAGGGTATGAGGAGTAATGGGCAGTATCAAGAGGATGTTTGGTCGTAGATTGTATAGCAGTGGGAGTGAGGAGGAGGTGTTTTTTTTTTATCATGGAGATTGTAGATGGGATGGGACAAGCGATGAGCTGCTTTGTGGTTACGTTATGGTGGCTGAGGGCGTGGGATATATAGACTTGCTTGTTTTTCAGCTTGTCAACAGCTTTTCAACAGCTTGGTTTGGCGTAGAGTACATAATTTCCTTCCTACCGAGGTAGGTACAGCACGCTCTATAAACGGGTTCTTTCGGTAGATGAATTGGAGTCTCTGTGATTTCTACATAGTGGATGTTTGAAGGATATCGGTGATTGTGGGAGATCGAGAACACACGAGTTTTGTTTTCTCAAGGTTCCATACATGGCTGGTGATAGAATTGCGGTAATCTATTTCCTTTTGAGAAAAACGTGGAATGTCGGTATCATTTGCTGTGGCATGTACACCGTTCTCGAAAAGGGAATATTGATCGCGCGATATTGTGCTGTCAATCATTGAAGATCTATTAGCTGGGCTTTTCTTTCGGCCTGCATGATTCCTGATTAGCCAAAATGGATTATCAGATCATATCTGCGTTAGCCCTAGCCCATACTGGAAAGAAGTTCATGAGCGTCTCCCCTCTTGTTACGCTCAATAGTAAAAATTTGTGTGATAGGTCGAGTTTGTAGAATGTGATCTCTGTTTCACATTTCTGAAGCTGTGCGTACATCCAAACGACTAGTGAGGTCCAGTGAATTGGAGTATTGTTAAGTAGGAATGTTAATATAGCACCAGTGGAGAGGACTATCGATATTCGCCAGCGTTGATCGAGATTTTAGAAGATAAATTGAAGAGATAGGTGGTATATACTCCGATATTCTCTTCGTACTCCTTTTAGTATTGAGCAGGTGTGGTCCAGCTCTGGACTGAGAGCGCGAGATGTGTGACCATTGAAGAGCACAAAAGTCTCATTTTTGGCTGTGTATGGGCTTAAATCTTAGTCTGTCCGAAAGCTAGATAGCCCAGAAATGATATCCTGTTGTTTCTCTTCAAGCTGTGTGCATGGTTACTCGAGGGATGCGGTGAAAGGTATCATGAACTTCTGATTGCGGTATAGACTTGGGATTCTCTTACTGGGGTTTACCCCCACCGTTCGACAGTGTAGAAACCAACCAGGTCTAGCTAGCGGTAACCCAAGTAGACAATTTGGTCACCGAGGAGCTGCTAGGACTAGACACGCGCGAGCCAATAAAATAGAAACAAAGGACACACTTGTGAAAACTCCTACCAGCAACGTACTATGGTATACGTATTGCATTGCCATCGAGGAATAGAGTCCTTGTGAGGTAATAGTGCTATTATTGGCTCTTCTATTTCATGCGGGATCTGATCAAAGACTGGTCCGACGTTATGCATCGGGCATCAGCCGCAGTGAGGGACAAATGTTGGGGTTTGTGTAACAATGGGAGGAAGTCTTGTATGGGTCAATTGAGTAGCTTCGATACCTTGCAGGCTGATGGTCTTTGAAGCGATAAAAGTCCTAGATACGCATGTCGTCTTCAGCAAGATCAAGTCAGATACAAACACTGCTCCCTGCAGGGAAATCCGGGATAGACATGATTATATGCATAAGCGGAGTTGGGACGATATGTTACTTGTTTTGTGGCGGTGAGACATGTTGTGACATACAGCAGCGGGCATTGTTCCCAAATTGGAGTGTACCGGTACATCGAGGGCTTCTTGAGCCTCGTGAGCGGCAGGACCGTTAAATTAGGTGATACGTCAGGGGCCAAAGGCCTGCTTGCTGCATGCTTCTTGGCGAGCCTGCATGCTCATCAGACGTGTGATAAACCAGGTCTGTCGCAGACGTCAAAAGCTAGTGTTCCCACCAGGTCTCCGGCTGTGTTCTTGCGCGTCCGGATGCCGCTTTGCATTCTGGCTTCTCGAATCTAAATGATGTTGAACATTTCCAAGGGATTGGCGGGAGGGATCTTTGCCGGCTTGGTCCCCGCGCGTTTATCGATAGCGCAACCCTCAAGGATCGACAACAAACCCTCTGCTCGAAAACGACGATAATGCCAACAGTTAGTGGTGGTGGTGATGAGTACCTCACTAGACAGTCCGATAAGGCCCTCAATGGGAAAACGTCAGTAGCCTACATTGGAGGACCGATCAATGCCATGCGGTAATCCTAAGTCCCTACTACATATCTCCTCGAAAACCCCATACGAAAGAGGAGCAAGTCCGACAGCAAGGGAGACGCTCATGCATAAGCGGCAGCGCCACGCACAAGCTAAGATGAACTTCGCAGACGTCCATGACTTTGTTGTGGCATGCGTAAGGTCGAAGGCCTTGCATTGCGGTACAGATTTGCTATTGTGATATGATGCAAGTGCAATCTTGAAGACTGACGACATACTTGGACACTATGTCTGGGATGTTATGGTTTCCCGACGGTAGGTCAGAGGACGACGCTGCCTCCAGGTACCATAGAAGGCATTGCTAGCCCGGTGCTTCAATTCGGATATGGCGTCTCAAAGTGATGGTATCTGATTTTCAGGTTGGAAGTGTCACAAAATAATACGTAAGCCTTGAACATCTCCTACAATGGTCTTTCGCCAGAAGAAAGCTCGGCAATTTGCGCTTGTAACCCTGGTCGTCGCTGTTTGAAGAGACTCCCACACACTCTGAAAGCTGTTATAACTAGTCAGATCTAGTCTGCGTCGAGCGGCCCTGAGTGACTGAGATAACGATGACGCTGCAGTATGCACACTCTAGGTAGATACTTGAGGGGTCATTCGTCGGCTCCCTTTTAGAGAATGCTCGGATATATCTCGCACGCTGCTCCTCTGAACATCTTCTCACCCAAGACTCTTGATACTATCTTACTCTGTACAAAGCCAGAATATTGTCGCATCAAATGCTCCTTCTGATTTCGGTAACTGCTCGAGGGTGACGTGGATATGAGAGCTGCCTTCCTCGAACCTTCCCAATTCATGATATTACTCTAAGATTACGAGCTAGCGTCTATTTACTCCCCAACATCTACCCAGCTTCTCTTTTCCTTCTCAACATCCACCAGATTCCTCTCACTTCTCCCTTCAGCTATTTGCACATTCGACAATTATTGGCAGATTCCTTGCTCACATAGGCACTGTTATTCACTGTACTCCTTGCTCGTATCATATCGAGCTTGCTCAGTTTCCTGTCAACACCAGAGACTTCTTGTAGGCCCAAGACCCTGAGCTCAACACAACAAATATTCTCCGAGCCTGACATTTACATTACAGCGGCAGTCATCACACTTTGGACCATCAATACTTGCTGCACTGTTCCTGAGACATTACTAGGACTTCGTAGTACGTTCTACAGCCATCCTTCCACAAGCGCAGAGTCTGCTGACCTAGCTATGACCAGGTGTCGGATCTAAGCGACTTAGGCAAATACCACCCTTGCGGGCAGAGTACATTACGCGTGAGTGTACAACTTCTCGTACCTGTCGCACCGGCTTCCATCTCATGTCAAATATGGTCTTGGTGCATGGAGGCTGTTTCTGTCTGCTCCAAAGCTTTTGGGTTGCTCCTCTTGTTGTGAATTGTTGTAATCACATGTCGTGGCTATCTTTACAGTACTATTCCTGCTTTCCGTCCTGGCTGTGTCTTCCCTCCCCTTGTCATCAACTTTTATCGCCTGTTTCTGTCGACGTACAGCTGCATTCAAGGCTTATACGGCCTCCTTCCAGGTAGCTGTGCCCAAAAATATGCAGCCTTCAGCTACCGAGAGCCGTGGTGCCATACAATCTACAAACCCCAATCCATATGGCTATAGTACACCTTTTGGACAATATCAATCCCAGGGACAAATGTACACGGCCACAAACCCGAGCACGAACTACAACGAAAACGCAGGTCTTTCGATGGATGGCCTTGCCAATGCTTTTAGAGAGGTTAACCTTCGCAGCATGGGCTACTCTGGGCCGATCAAGTCAAATAGCAATGCATTTCCTGCTAATATCGTCCCTATGAACGCCACACCTGGCACTCCAAGCCAGCCCCAGATGATGTATCAAGTCGCTGCTGACGGTAGCGTGGTTTTCTCGGCCATGCCTACCACTCAAGGTAGCTACGAGCAGTATCCTGGAACCTACAACATAGCTGCACTACAAGCGCCCTACCTTCAACAGGTGTCTTACAATGGAATATCTCCGTCTGGACCTCGCAACTTCCCCAATACTCCCCGAGGCCAAAATTGGATGTCATCCCAGCAGATCCCACGGGAAGTCCCTGAGCTTTCCGCGCCTCGTCGCACGTCTTGGTCGTCCAACGACGGATCAAGCCCGCAAACTCCGCTGTTCCCAAGTACTATCAATAGCGGATACCAGCCATCATACTATTCACCCAACGGTTGGAGCACACCATCCCCGAAGCAGGCTATCCCTGCCCATGCGGCTCCTCAAATTTTGAAAGATTACAACAAGCAGTACTATTTCTTGGACTTCAGTAATATCATCAAGATAGACCCGGAAATCCCAGAAGCCATACCTGCGCTTTGGAGCCCAGAAGGCGGTCGTGGTACCCTCGACAAGATCTTGAACAATACTGAGTCAACAACGAACGTCTACATCAGGGGATTCCCACCTTCTACCACCGACGAGCTGATCCTCAAGTACGGGCAGCGCTTTGGAGACGTAGACAGCGCTAAAGCAATGATCGACCTTGCGAACGGGCAATGCAAGGGGTAAGGACATGAATGCAGTCGAAGCTTACCTGTACGTTGCTAACACCAACTCAGTTTCGGATTCATCCGATTTCACAACTTCGTTGATGCCGAAAACTGCATTCGAGTGTTTTATTTTCTCGGCTATGAGGCGAAGTATGCAAGAGTAAGATGCTGTATCCAAATCCCGTTCAGCAGTAGACTAATTGCAGAGATAGCCATCGCACAACTCCCGACTCAAGACGTTAAGTGATCCCCACAACAACAATCTATACGTGTCCAATCTCCCGATGACAATGACCGATCCTGTAAGCCTGCCTTTTTGCGTTTCTTTCTACTGGGGTCCGGCTAACCTTCAGTAGGACTTGAAAGCGATCTTTACGAGTGTGTATCCGGACATTGTAACGAAGGGGCACACTGTCTTGAAGGACACCATTGGTACAAGTCGTGGAGTAGGCTTCATTAGGTGAGCATTAAGCCGAGCAAGCCTTGTGCTTGTGTTCCATAGTAAGGTTCTCAGGCTGAATTATATGCATAGATTCGAGACTCCTGAGATCTGCCAGAAGATTATCAACGAATTCCATGGTAAGCTTATTGGCGAAGGAGACAATAGCAAGACACTTCAAATCCGCTTTGCGGACACGGAAGATCAGAAGAAACTCAAAACCAGCACAGCAGAGCGTCGCCAGTACAAAGCGAGTGAGTACAGCCACGGTGTCGCATGGCGTTATTCCCCGACAGCAGCTGCTTTTGCGAGTCCCTTTCAACCCCGTGTGTTGGGATCAGATGCGAGCTGGGTGAGTCGGTCGCCAGTTTCGCCAGATCCAAGGTACGTTTCTTAGTATATGAATGCTGACTGTAGCTGACTGTCCTAGCATGCTCGCCCATCAGCAAATGATGCGTGAAGCTCAGATTGCTGCAGTGGTTGGAGACAGACCACACCTAGGTATTGCTCCGGTTCCAGCTCGCCAATCCTCCCGAATAAAAATTGAGAGCCCCAGTGTGGATGCTGCCAAGATACCTACGCACAATTCTGGAACGGCTGGTGGCAACACTCTTCGAACTCCAAGTACACCTACGGATTCTGGTGACGAGAGGCCATGTTCTAATGGCATCTCTGTAAATCTAGAGGCGGATTTGTCGCCTTCCAAGTCTAAGCTTTAGATCTGACCAACACATTACCAGCCATGGTCGAGCACAGGCTCGGTTCTCTTCTTCAAAACGTCCTCGCTATCAGTCGCTTTTTAATTCGGCCATGGAAGCTATCACCCATGGGTTATCCCGTCAATAGTTTCCGGGTCCCGACCTCGCAGTCCCACACTTTACGATCATTCATATGCAGCCATACGGAGAATATTAGTATCTGGTCACCAACGGTCGCAATCTTCTCTTACGTCAAGGACAACATAATTAGTACTCCATATGACCTTATCACTTCCATCTTCGAGCATCCTTTGTATTGCTCCGGCAATGGCATCTAATATGGCGTGGACGGACATAAGGAGCATATCAATTAGCAGGGTGGATGCCTTTCTCTCAGCATAATAGCGGCATATCCTTCGGGCGTCAAATTGTAAAAGGTCGGTTCAGTCAGGCGGATTTCATGGTCATTCTATGCATCGGCCTCGGGGAAGCATCAATTCCTTTCGTTTTAGCTCCCAGTTGCTTCAGCTTCCACTATCAGAGCTTAGAATTAGCATCAATGGACTTGACTTCGTCACCCATCAATTCCTCGTGGCAAACCATTTGCATTCTTTACGTTGCAAGGTCAATTGTTCATGTGTCGCCTGAAGACATGCTAGATGCCTCTGAGATCGGTACGCTTAGTTGCTCGCGAGTATTAGACACCTTGCCTTCCTCCCCAATATTTCGTATATTTCCAGAGGGTTTTGAATCTTGGGATGCGCCACTATGTGTTTCGACTCCTTCTTCCCTCTCCTCCTCGCCGGTATCGACGTCCTCCAGTGTATCCTCTTCATCTCGACCATTGCCACCATCCCCATCTGCGCCAAATTCTTGCATGTACTTCTCTAGGTCCTTTGCCATCTTTCTGGAAAATCCAGATGCCTCGACCTCAACGTCTAGCCGCTTCCCTCCAACCCTACCGACCCGCTTCTTTGCCTCCGCAAAGAATGGACCAGGTTCATCGCTGGTGAAGTGGAACCGCCGCGCGAAGAAGCGTTTTATGCAATTGACGTCGCGGTCGAAGTACATTTCTGCGTTGGCGTGATCGATGGAGACCATTTGGGGGAAGTCAATAAGGACGGGAGTTAATCTGATGGAGGCGGTGGGGTTTTCTTCCTTTTCTATAGGTTCTGCTGAGGGGACTTCGTCTTCCTTGATAAGGATGTTGAATTCGTTGAAGTCTCCGTGGATTAAGCCGTATTCCGCCAGTCTCAGGATCATCTCTATTAATTCTGTGTATAGTCCTGCGGGATCCGGAACTTTGGAGATTTGTCGCAAGGGAAACGCATCGATCAGCTCCATTACAATCGTGTGCCTACTGTTCGCAATTGGCTCTGGCACCCGAAACCCATTCTCCCTCAGCGCCTTCATGAATGCAAACTCTTTTAACGCAGCAAGCCGGCTCATGTACATCCATGACGCAGAACTCCTATGCCGGAGGTAGTCTCTATTGTTTTTTATGGTGCGGAAGGATATACGGCCGAGCCGGTGGATTTTGAGGACATGTTGGGTTCCGGAAGATGAGGCGACGACGAAGATGTCGGATTCTTTTCCGACGCCGATTTGGTTGCCAGTACTGTAGAGGGTTTGGCGTTTGAGGTGCGTATTGAGGGAGAGGTAGTCGAGGCCACCATAGGTAAGGCGGTATCCGTCGTCTAATGCGAAAGCTATTAGTTGCAGGGCTTTAGGACGGAAGGTAAGGAGGGGCAAGTTGTCATACATGAAGCGTTCTTTACTCTGGCGATGAGGTTGGCTTTGGCAAGGGTGGAGATGCATTTATGGACACCACTACCTCCGCGAAGGCCTGAAAGCTTAGCGATGAGAGGCGTGGGGACGACTTCATGACTTTTGCTGCCTGTTTCCACCTATGGGGGTCTGGTCAGTTGTTAGTCTATGTGTAGTGGGGTGGAGGGCGCAAGAAGTACGGCAGTGAGGACTCGCCAGTCCTCGTTGGTGAGGTAGCGTAAATGCTTGGTGTCGAGCTTCATTGCGAAGGATATAACATACGATTTCTTTGCTAAGAAAAATTGAGAAGTTATTCCGGAAGATGTGTTCGAACAACAGTGTGCGGTCAAAGTGGTTGCGGCTCTGCGGCGAATCAACGTCAAGCGAGGCCGCCTTCGAGCTCCAAGCTTCAATCTCACCCATCAACCTCACAATCATTAACCAGCTTTCCTCCAATACCAAAACGCCTTTTGAAAAGTTAACATCTGTATAATCACAGTCTCACTTCTCTCTGCCATCTCACCCGGACAAGCTTTGCAGCCTATTCAACTGCATTACTAATATTGTCTGGTGTTTCTTCGGCGAGCGGCTAAGATGGCAAAGGAGAATGGAGAGCCAACTGCGGCGGAGAAGGGAAAGGGAAAAGCGGGGGACGAGAAGCCATCAGAAGACGGCAAGAAGATGGAAGAAATAAAAAAGGATAAGGATGGCAAGCCTATAATAAACGGCAAGAAGGGAGACGAGCCTCAGGAGGGTAAGTAATCTTCCGTCTCGTAAGCTATGGTGCTATAGCTAAGACTCGTGACCCCCATAGAGGAACTTAATGAGGAAGACCAACAGCTCAAGACTGAGCTAGAGATGCTTGTTTCACGTCTAAAGGTAATAAACTCCGCAAGCTCTATGCATTCACCCTCATGCTTATTGTTGCCAACAAACAGGAATCCGATACAAGCCTCTACGTACCTGCCCTTGATGCCATCAAAAATTTCATCAAAACCTCCACATCCTCCATGACTGCTGTACCAAAACCACTGAAGTTTCTGCGGCCACATTTCGAAGAGTTGGAACAATGCTACGAAAGCTGGTCAGAGGGGAAAGAAAAGGTATACATGTCGATACAAGATCTGCCATTTATGAACTGACCTGTAGTACAGAAATCTCTCGCAGATGTTCTATCAGTGCTTGGTATGACCCTGGGCGATGAGACAAAGCTTGCAACACTCAACTACCGCCTGCTCTCACCTTCCGAAGATCTAGGGTCGTGGGGTCATGAATATGTCCGACATTTGGCGCTCGAGATTGGGATCGACTTTCAAACTGTAATGACGGATGATGGTGATCCTACATCACTCGTTGAGCTTGCAAGAACGCTCGTGCCCTACTTCCTAAGTCACAACGCCGAGGCAGATGCTGTGGATCTATTGAGCGAGCTGGAGAGGATACATGAAATAGAGCAATGTGTGGACGAAAACACCTATCAGAGAGTCTGTCTCTACATGGTCAGCATGGTGAACCTCCTCACCTATCCAGAAGATCAGCAATTCCTTCTTTGTGCACATGATATCTACAAACGGTACAACAAACTCCCGCAAGCTATGGTACTTGCCATAAGACTCAACAACTTCGAATTAATATACCAAGACTTTGACTGCACGCAAGACCTAGCCCTCAGAAAGCAAATGGCTCTACTAGTCGCACGGCAACAGATATGGTTGGAGCTCCCAGAAGACGATTCAGAGGATCAAGAACCAGATCCGGAGCTCCTTGAGTGCTTGAGTAATACCAAGTTGCCGGACCACTTTAAATCTTTAGGGAAGGAACTAAATATCCTCGACCCTAAAATGCCTGAAGATATCTACAAGAGCCATCTAGAGAGCAGTCGAACAGCCGGCCTTACGAACGTGGATTCTGCGAGACACAATCTCGCAAGTGCTTTCGTCAATGCCTTTGTCAATGCCGGTTTTGGCAACGACAAGATGATGCTGGTTGAAGGCGAGAAGACTAGCTGGGTGTGGAAAACAAAAGATGATGGCATGGTGTCAACGACCGCATCAATGGGAATGCTGCTGCGGTGGGATATCGAGTCGGGGCTTGATCAAATCGACAAATTTTCCTATGCCGATGAGAAAGAAATCAAAGCCGGCGCACTACTCGCGACTGGTATCCTTAACTCTGGTGTACGCATGGACTCAGAGCCTGCGTTGGCCTTGCTTAGCACTGAGGACAATCTTAACAGCAAGCATGTAATAATGAGGATGGCCTCCATTATGGGTCTTGGACTAGCATGTGCAGGTGCAAATAAAGAGGACCTCCTCGAGCTATTGCTCCCAATCGTTGAGGATACATCTCTGGACATGCAACTCTCGGCTATGGCTGCGCTTTCATTAGGTCTAATATTCGTTGGATCATCAAATGACCGTGTGAGCGAGGCCATCATCACAACACTGCTTGATGAGGAAAGACAGAAGCAGCTCAAGGACAAGTGGACACGCTTCATGTCGTTGGGACTTGCTCTTCTATTCTTCGGCCGGCAGGAAGAGGTTGAGGTCATCCTGGAAACGCTGAAGGTTATCGACCATCCTATGGCGAAGCCAGCGGCAGTCCTTGCGGAAGTCTGTGCTTGGGCCGGTACTGGAACGGTATTGAAGTTGCAAGAGCTCTTACATATCTGCAATGACCACATCGAGGATAGTGAAGATAAGAAAGGCGATGAGCTCCTCCAAACCTACGCAGTTCTCGGGCTGTCGCTCATCTCCATGGGTGAAGAAGTAGGCCAAGAAATGGTCCTCCGCCAATTCGGTCACTTGATGCACTATGGTGAACCCAACATTCGCAAAGCAGTTCCCCTCGCCATGGGCCTGATCAGTCCCAGCAACCCCCAAATGAAAGTCTACGATACTCTCTCCCGCTACAGCCACGACAACGACAACGATGTCGCTATCAACGCCATTTTTGCTATGGGTCTCCTCGGCGCAGGCACAAACAACGCTCGTCTTGCCCAACTCTTGCGCCAGCTCGCTAGCTACTACCATCGGGACCAGAATTCCCTCTTCATGGTGCGCATAGCTCAAGGTCTCCTACACATGGGCAAAGGCACCATGTCCATCAACCCCTTCCACACCGACCGCCAGGTCCTCTCTCGCGTCGCCGCTGCGGGTCTTCTTACTGTCCTCATCGCCATGATCGATGCTAAGCAATTTATCCTCGGCGAATCACACTACCTCCTATACTTTATTGTCACCGCCATGCATCCCCGCTTCCTCGTCACGCTGGACGAAGACCTAAAACCGCAGCAGGTGAATGTGAGGGTTGGCCAGGCGGTCGATGTCGTAGGCCAGGCAGGGAGGCCGAAGACGATTACGGGATGGCAGACGCAGAGCACGCCGGTATTATTGGCGTACGGGGAGAGGGCAGAGTTGGAGGATGAGCAGTACATCAGTTTGGCAAGTAATTTGGAAGGGCTGGTGATTCTGAGAAAGGTAAGCTGATCTTACTCCGTACGCTAATTGGGTTATGGCTAAGCTACACACAGAATCCGGCATGGGAAGAGGGTTCGACGTAAGAGTTGCTGGATAAAAGGGTTTCAATGTTATGCATCCGCCGCTTAATGCGGTGTTGTAAGTATAAAGATAGAAGCAGTGCGTTGATGCATCGGGTGCGTCATGGTTACTGGCCAAGCAGAGCCGCCAATAGTCCATTGCCTTGAAAACACGGAGGATTTCCATGCCAACCAAACGCACTCTTAGCATCTAGCACAATCGATTTCTATGAGCGTTGTCGATCTTAGAAGGGGCATTGCTTCCATTACTCAACCATGTGACTTGATAGAAAATTTTCAGAATCAGAAAGCAGCACCTTCACCGGTCAATGTAAAGAGCGTGTCCGCAAGCTGTCGAGCTACATATATGATAATCTTGTTTATTTGCCATCTTCAAGTGCGTTGGATTCACGAGAAATTAATTTTGTAAGCTAGGGGTTCGACTTCATTGCGTGCGCGATAAAGAGAGTTGGATAAAGGGAATTGGCATCTGTAAAATATCGATCCAAACTAATGACTCTCTCTTCGGTCGTCCGCTCTGACTTTTTGGTTTTCGGTTGTTAATTTTTCGCAACCCCCCCGAAAGGACCATCGTCTGAAACTGACGTCTCTTCCACCTCGACAAGAGGATCGTTTGTGGTATGCGCATAGTAAAGGTGGGGTTGGAAGATCTGATTGTTTGCTAGATTCGAAGGTCGTGGATGGGTGGGTAATGGATGTGGTGATGGGGGATGTGGCGGATGCTGGTTTGGTTCTGTCGGATTTGCAAAGATAAGTCATGGGGTATTGACGCAGTGCTGGTAGGGTTTGGAAATGTGGAAAACATTTATACCCATTGGGGGCTCACATATAGGCCTCTTGCAGACGGCGAGTCTCTTCGAATCCATGTCACACGATATGCATTTTCAAGCTAATCTAGCGCGTCTAAGCCTACTATAACATCTAAACACCTCTCCGAATTCCAAACTAACCAGCTTTCCATTTCAAGTCTAATCCCGTAGCCCCATTACACCTCCCAGAAAGCCCTTTACGCAGCGCCAAGTGGGCCGCTATCATCCTTGTTGGGAGCTTTGCTGCCAATGGTTGATAACCTGGACCAGAAAGACTCGAAACGCGGCCTTGATATCATCAGGGACCGATTTCCGCGGTGCGAGCATGGACGCGTGAGCGTTCAATACCGCGAAAAGCCCTCCGTCCTCGCTCGTGGAGTCTGCGGGTTCAATTAGATTTCTGGCGGGATATGCTCTAGGGAGAAGGCACATGTACGGTATTTCTCCAGGACTCGTGCCGGGTCTAAGCCGTACAATTCTCGATATATATCCATGTCTGTATATCGATCGCGCTCGAAAAGTATTGCATCCGCGACCGCGTCGTCTCCGTCAGCGGTCAGGTCCCCCTCCCAATTGGCGCTATGCCCTTCTCTTTTCTCAACGTCTTTGGGGTACGTGGCGAAGAATTGGTTCCGAAGTCTGTGGTAGTCTCATTGCTTATTGGCACATGGCCATCTGATTCTTGGAGTAGGCGGTCGACCAATTCTTGTAAAAGGGGGTTCTTTAGTACGAGCATCTCGTGTATGTACTCGGCCTTCTGTTCTGCCAAGGCTTGACTTTTGGCCTTGGGGATTGCGACGTCCTGCTTCATCTGCTCCGTATCGTCCAGGGGGCTTCCGCGACCAAGTCTGTCTCCGTAGTGACCCGCTATAATGTATTCGACTTCGTCTTGCAGGCGTTCTTCGACTAATGGTTCCGGGCATTGTTTGGGGCAGACGTGGGTTTCTTGCGACATGGCTTTGAGAACGTTAAGATTCTAACAAACTCGGTTTCGCTATTGCTTTGCGTATGTAGCAGTTGCTGAGCACAAATTCTGTCGGTTTCAACAACCATGATTCAATACGTAAAGCTTGGCCGGAAACTCAATGCTACGTCGAACCTATGAAGTAAGTGCTGATAGCTCGGTTCTAATGCTTTGACGAGGTCTTTCGTTAGTGGATCAAGATGGCAAGCTCATCAGGTATTCTAGCGATGCAGACTTTGGCATGTCCTTGGGTAAACATGAGTGCTGACCACCTTGTAGCACGTAGTCTTCGAGTCCGTTCCAGAAGTGTGTGATGGAATCGTTGATATGAGACATATCGTCATAGGGACCATTTTCTAATGGCCCGAACGGTGGCACACACAGTGCAGATGCCCAGTCATGAACAATGATGAAAGGTGCAGTGAATGACGCATCCACTCAGTCATGCCTTCCCAAGTATCGTCAAGTAAGTGGACTGCCGAAATTGCGAGACACGACACTTTTGGCATTCCAGTCGTTAATAAAGTCTACAGGTTCTTTGCCCTTACGGAAACACCTTCCATGTTGAGGTATTCTAGATTGTTCCGATTCCCTTGCAGTGGGGGAGATTTGCCCGTAAGAGTACAAAGTTCCGGTCCGAACATCTTAAAATTAAGCGCTTCAGTCCAGTTGTTGCCTCTAGAAGAGCCGGAAGAATCTCGATGTGTGGGTAAGCTGTGGCTCCATCGTCATATGAAGCAAAGCGCAGAAAGAGTCCCTCAAGATGACGGTAAGCATTTAAAGTATGTTCGCGGGAGCTTTGGCGCCATACTGATCCTGGTATCGAACGCACATGGCGAGATTTCGCTCTGGTCAGCATGTTTGAAGGTACGGAAGGTTCTTCGCGTTTGAAAGAGAGCATAGTTAAGGAGCCGAAATTGCCATGGGCCGTCCGTATCGTGAACAGGATCAAGATCCAAAGACAGTCCAATGTGCCAGCTTCCTGGATAGGCGTGAAAAGGATTCCAAAAATGGAAGAGAGGAAAGCCAATACCGTATAACAAGCGGTACCTGGAGATGCTGTATTGTTCTGCATGCCAACAGCCCCAAGATTCTTTGATCTTCACAGACTCAAGCATAGTGAGTTTCCTCGGCCCACAACAGAGCGAGTAATAAATTCGCTCTTCTCTGGGCAATCTCGTTGAATTGAGCCAAGTTCTTTGTACCTGCAATAGCCCTCGGCAATAGATTTGAGAACGCTGCATTTTTCTGATTGGCCAAGGGGTTAGTGTAAACATAGTGAGGAATTCATTAATATATAAATCTGGACTGTTAGTCAGGATTCGGATCTGTGAAGCACCTGGACCGAGTTGGCCGGCAAACCCGCAGGAAGTATGCTTCCACAGAGAAATCCGGATGAAACTCGGTCCCATCGTATGTAAGTCTCTTGATACATTTGCTACGTGACGGATGCTGCGTAATGGCTTGAAATACGTTGAGGTCTACCTCGCGGAGTGAAATATAGATATTGTCAAATAGAAATTATAAAGCGCAGGAGGAGAACTAGTTTTTGAGAGTAGACGTGAAGCTTTTAGATCCCTCTTCGTCAGGTATCTCAGTATCAGAGAGATAATCTCGTTCGGTAGATACATAATACTATAATATGGCTAAGTTATACTGCAAGCTAGCTTAAGGACGCGCAGACGCGATTGGCGCGATTGACGCGACAAAGTCACTAAGTTACTCTAGCCGAGACGTGCCGCAAGGGGGTACGAAAGCTCGGTTTACCAGACATGTTAGGGAAATTGCCGGACTCTATGGCGGTTAGCTATGGAAGACCGACGACTTCCAGGTGTTAAATGAACCTTGATTATAAATTATGCTACTGTTAGAATACAGACAGTTTCTTTAGACATCTTTACTCCGTATTGAGACCAATTATGTTTCATGTTCCTGCACCTCCTGGTGGTCGGTCAATGCCATCGGGTTCAGTCTACCTGCTTTAGTTGTCTAAGTATTTTGTGGTCAGAGTTACTGTGTTGTTAAATCAATGTCGTCTGAGCTCAACCAAGGCGAGGAGAAAGCGTCGAAAGCCCTTTTCGTTTTCCGGCCCATCATCCTCCGGCAATGTCTATTAATGCAAATTTCGGTACCACCCATCTCCCCGAGTCTTGTTGAAGTTGCAGTCAATTGACTCGGCTCAACAACTGCTCCGTGTATGGCGTTGCCTCAGCTTCTTAGACGTGTCACACTAACCCCGTTAAATCCGTGTCGGAGTTTACGACAGACAGACGAAACGATTGAGTATTCTTTTATATGAAAGAACTATAAACCCAATTTCAGTTCTCTTGTTTTAACAATATGCATGTTTATCTATAACCTAGTCATTCATCGTCAACCGCGCTTTCTATATCGCATCATCTCAAGTCCCATCAATCGCATCTCAGCAAAAGCACAACCAATCCACCAACGCATCATGTCTTCCACCCCCTCAGGCCAACACCTTGCCGCCATCCTCCACTCAAAGGGCTCTCGCCTCGAAGTCACTTACCGCCCGACCCCCACTCCAGGTCCCAAGGAACTCCTCATCGAAGTGAAATCGATCGCGCTCAACCCAATCGACTGGTACCAGCGCGAAGCCGGTTTCGCCATCGCCTCCTACCCCGCGATCCCAGGCTCCGACATCGCAGGCACCGTCCTCTCCGCTGGCTCTTCTGTCTCCTCTGACGCCCCCGGACCTGGCACCCGCGTCGCTGCGTTCGCACCCTGCTTCTTCATGAAAGGCGCCCCCGACTACGGCGCCTTCCAGACGCGCGTGCTTGTCCCCGCTGCCAACGCGGTGCCGTTGCCGCAGACTATGAGCTTCAACGAGGCGAGTCTGCTCCCCATGGCCGTCGCAACGACGTGGGCCGGCTGGTTCGGCATAGGTATACCACGTGACGCGGCCTACACGGCTGCGGACAAGAAGGGGATGCTGGTGTGGGGGGGCGCGAGCAGTATCGGCAGTGCGGCGGTGCAGGTTGCGAAATTGATGGGGTTCCACGTTTATGTCACGGCGAGCGAGAAGCATCATGAGTATCTGAAGGGGCTGGGCGCGAGCAAGGTGTTTGATTACAAAGGCGAAGGTGTGGCGGAGAGTATCGTCAAGGCGGCCAAGGAGCACGGCGTGGAAATCCAGACGGGCTTTGACGCGGTCGGTCAGTTGCAATCCTGCCTGGACATCCTGCAAGAGTTCAAAGGCGATGGTGTAGCGAAGCTAGCATCGGCGATTCCATTATCGGAGGATTCGCCCCAGACGGAGGGCGTGGAGGTGAAGTTTGTTGCGGCGCCGAACGATGAGGAGGAGAGGACGGAGAGCTTCCACTTTATTTTTGGGGTCTGGCTGAAGGAGAAGTTAGCGACGGGGGAGTTTGTGCCGAGCCCGAAGATTCGGGTTGTGGAGGGGGGCTTGGAGGCGGCGAATAAGGGGTTGGATGAGTGGAAGAAGGGAGTTAGTGGGGGGAAGCTTGTTCTGGAGGTTGGAATGGGTTTATAACTCTTGTGGATACATGACCAGGATTTTGGAGATGGATAAAGAGAGTCAAGGGCTGAAGTAGGAAGGATGTTTCCTTGGGTTGTCTGATAGAAGAGTTGAATATGTACCCTTCGATAAGAGGCTTCTCATAAACTTAGTAGACCATTTACCTACGATACAAGTTCGTGGGCACTGAAGAATTCGACCAACAACCATAGGTGGGACGCTGATCGAGCTTTCCCGGCCTTTCAATCAGCCTTAAAGGAGCACAAGCCAACTCCTTGCCATTGACAGCGCCGTCACCTCTCATAGTACTGTCCCCCATTCTCCACATATTGCTGCACATATCCATCTTCCATCCTATCCAAATCCATGAACTCAGCAATATCCCCATCGCTAACGCCTTGCACGCCTTGTTGTGCTCCCTGTTGCGCGCCGTGGTGTGTTTGCTGCCTCTGCTCCTCCTCCATCTCAGGCGGCACGGGTACTGGCGGTGCCGGCTCCATTGGGAAAATGTTGTCTTCTGGAGGTCCGTCCAAGCCTCTGCTAATACGTATCCCTTGTGGTACTGCCTTTCCAAAAGCCTCGAGGCGATCGAAATGCCTCGTCCCTGGCTTGGGAGCGCCGGCTCCAGAAGAGTCGCCGCGTCCATTCATCCATTGGCCGACGTCGCTGATTTCGCCACGGCGTAGATCTTGAGTGAAGTCTTGAGCGCCACGTAGGATGGGGAGCAGGATGCTTGATTCGTACCAGCGCCCTTTGACCTCAGCAATACCGAGGCGAGCTTTAGCCTGTATGATCTTCCAGTACGAGATAGTGCGTTTCGTAGGAATGGTGGCTCTGTTACGGTAGTCGAGGTCTTGCTTAAATCGAGTAGGGAGATGGCGAGTATCTGGAGCTTCGACGCCCGGGACATAGTTGACGGTAGCGAATCTATAGACATCGCCAACGAAGTGGATCATTGCAGATGCGGTGTTTGTAGACCCGGGTTTCAGCCTTTCGACAATGTGATGAACTATCATAATGTCCTGCCCGCCACCAATTCGGAGTCTAATTGCCTCTCCAACCCATACCTTTTCACCACCGAGGTAAATACCATTATAGAATCTTTCGCCTGTTGTGACAGTTGTAGCAGTGTTGTTGCTCAAGGGCTCGACAAGTGTGAAGCTGTCATCTATTGCCTTTGCTGCGAAAATACTGCCATCTACTTCAGGGTCTCCATCGCCATACCGCTTATCAAGAACAGCCTTCCAATCAATGGTGTTATAAGTCAGACCTAATGCGCCAAGAGATTGATGTGTTGGTGAAGGAGCACTCCACGCCAGCCATGGCCGTAAGAGTTCTTCTTGGGTAATGATCTTCAGCGGTGGATGCTCGAAAGGATGAGAAAGTGGCTGTACAAGATATTTGGGACGGTCTTGGTGGCGCTGATCTTTGAACAAATCTCGTCTAACGATGACTGAAAGACCCCAAGCATTGCCTCTATTGAACCATACAAGCTCCCCTGGCCGGAACAAGTATTTGTTGTAATGCGCATCTTGGTCCTGTTCGTAACATTTGGCCGGTACTAGGGGACTCGATACTACCGCTGGAGGAGCTGCCATACGAGGTGTTGGGGTTAGAGCTGGAGAAGGAGCAGGTTTGTTTACCGGTTTCTGAATAATTTCCTGCAGTATCTGGCGCTTCGGAACTAAAACGACGGGGTTTGAATTGAAACTCGAAGTCCTGACCGGAGAGCTCTCCTTCTTGACTGCTACCTCCTCCTTCACTGGCTCGAACTTCACCTTTGCCAGAGTCTCGGTGATCTGGAGGTCATCTGGCGCACAAATTTTGCAGGAGCAGTTGTCAGGATCCCCACTTTCATCCGTAGCAAGCCATAACAGATGTGGGAAATAATCCCCCGGGCTCCTATACCGCTTCTTGCGACCTTGAGGGTGACCGTACAGATAGGCATCTTGACGATCGTTAGGACCCTTCGCATGATTTTTCATTGGTTTCAGTAACTCGCCAGTAGTCTCTGAAGTTGTAAACTTCACGTGTTCGTACAGCCGATAATTTTCCGGTAAGGCTGCAAGAATGTAGTTTTTGCCTATGTATATAAGTAAGAGGTCTTAACGAACTGTTTATGGTGCCAGAATTACCTAGGTGATCTTTCCCCCCTAGCTCCCTCATGAGCATACCTCCCAGCTTTCTTCTCCAGTCGACTTCTTTGGCATCGCCGATCTCAAGTCTCTTGTAGAAATCAGATATCCCCTTCGAGTCTGGGGTATCGTTGAGCTGTGAGGTAGTAGGTTCATTACGCTCTATCTTCTTGGTTTTTGATGATAAAACGTCCAATTTCCCGTCTGACCGTGAGACATACAAAGGAAAATATGGTGCCATTTTAGATGGTCACGGTCGAAGATTCAGTGACATTTGGGCAACTCTTTGAACCAGCAATCCGGCGCCTATATTGAACATACGCGAGCCTTAGACGCCCTATGTAGCCGCCGACACCATCGCATTCACAGATCCTTCACTTTCTTTGTCGATATAGCATGCCCTCGTACCTAAGTAACCTTTAATGGAGGGATTGGTTGGTTCCGATGGTAAGCGATTTTAAATACCGGGCTAGTACTTTTCCAAACTTGAAACCCTAAAATACTTCCTCAAATCAGGCTTCAAGATGGTAAGGTAGGCTCGTAAGTAATAACACTGCTGTTTCTACGGGCAAAGTACAATTGGCTACACGTGTCTCTGTAGCTAATCTCTCAATAGCCAAAGAAACTATGTTACATTCTCTGCGATTGCGCTGGCAATCCTTACCACCGCCTAGTAAAGTACATCGTAACTAGAAGGCATTGAACAAAGGTGTCTTCGTAGGTGTATGATAAGCCCGAACACCAACCCCCTTAGAACATTGTAGCTTTACCCTCATCCCTAGTTTGAAGCTCATCTATCCCTTCATTACATTAAGTAAACATCTGCCCAGTCTGAGCCGTTACTCTATTCGAGCGCTTCGAAGGAGTGGCCTTGAAAGTCTCGGGTGCAGCCTTACGCTTCCGTGAACTTGAGGAGAGCATAACGTCGTTGTTGCTGAATTGGGGAGTGCAAACACCAGAGTCGTCCAAGGTCGTTGCATCCGTAAGCGACTCAGCTCGGCTTGTCGGCATGACAGGCTTCTTTGCAACTTCTGCTGCCGCTGCGACTAAGGCTTGCTTGTCTAGCAAGCTCTGGAATTGCGTGTCGATTTCGGTAGCTCGGTTATCGCAGAATTTCAGCGCTTCCGGATTCTCGAGATGGTGATCCGTACAGTTTGGGCATCTGATGTAGAACGCTTGGGTTACTGAGGGAAATCCAAGGAGCTCATATTCCTTCAGATTCTCCCCTAGCAGGTCGGTCTTATCCCAATCGAGGCAATCTTCACAGTATCCGCGTTCACACCAACGGCAGCGATAGATCATGCCTCCAGCGTCTGATGTCTTCTGAAGGCAGTCAAAGCATTGATGCTGAGTGCAGTTGAAGTTCATCATGCCACGGGAGCGAGCTTTAGCATCCTTGTCGAGACACTGGTAGTGATAGGAACGAGGGCAACCAGAACAGAGAATGAGGTCTCCACCGTCCCAACATACTTGACAATGCTATACAAAGTTAGCCAGTGATCCCAATGATCGCGTTCATGCGAGCTGAATTACTTCTTGATTTACTACAGCTGGCTTTTTCTCTCGCTTCGGCTCTGCCAAACGAGGGTCTTTGCCGGCCATTGTAGGAACTGCTTCCCAATCTCCGCAAGACAAGCTCTCTTTACTGACCGCATATCCATCAATCATGACTGTAGTATTCTTGCCCTTCCTTCTCTCTTCTCTGGCCCAATCCTGGGAGATGTCGCCGTAATTGCCGAGTTCCTTCTCTTTTGTATACCTCTTTCCCTGGAAAACTCTGGACTCTACTTGCTCCATCTGCGACAGCCATTTCCTCTCATCCTCTTCTTTGACCGTAGTGTCAGCATGAATTTGCTCCGATACAAGGATGTCGGCAGGTTTGTCCTTGCACTTATCCAGCATAGTGGGCCAGTCCCAGCCGATCATCTCGTTTACGTCAAGTTCGGGATGAGCGAGTGCCTGGGCGCCTCGACGAACCAGAGACATCAGCTGGCTTGTGTCCATTTGGGGCATGTCATCATCTGTTGCCTCGACAGCACGACCTCCCGGCCCTTTCTTCTTAGTCTTTGAGACTGGGGTCGCATTGATGTCACGCATCGATTCTGTGACTTTTGCAGACAGATAAAGCTTCTTCTGAATTCTACCCATCATTTGTTCTTCCACTGTGCCTTGGGTGCAGAGTTTGTAGACCGTCACGGGGTTGGTTTGGCCAATACGGTGAGCACGGGCTTCTGCCTGTAGCATTATTTGTGGATTCCAATCTTGGTCAAGCATGATGACATCTGATGCTGTTGCGAGGTTAATACCCAAACCACCAGCCCTTGTCGAAATCAACATGACCCGATATTCGGACTTTCCTTGGTTGAACATCCGTATGCCAAGATTTCGTCTCGCTCGACTGGTACCTCCATCTAACCGTGTATACTTGAACTGCTCTCCGTTGCCACCTTTGATGGATAGGAAGTCTTCGCAGCAATCGAGCATGCGTGTGAAGCCAGAAAATATGAGGACCTTCTTCTTTTGTTTGACCACGAGTTCGTCAATAATCTTGTCGAGTACAATAAATTTGGCTGAGGCATGGATGATATGGTCGCCAATGTAGTATGGTTCAGGCTCGGCGTGAGGTAATAGATAAGGGTGGTTGCAGCACTTTCTGAGTTGCATCAGAATATTCATCAGCTTTCTCCAAGCTGACTTCTTGCTCTCATCCTGCTGCTCATGCTCGAGAGCCTGTCTCATTATCTCTTTGCTTTCTTCCCATTCACCACCAACGCCGGCCTTCTCCAAGGCCTCCAACTCCTCAATATCTTTGTCTTCCCAAGTCTTCTTAATTTTGTTCTCCTGCTGTAGCGCGGCAGACTCCTTTTGCTGTGCACCCTGGAACAACTCTTCGAGAAGTCCCTGATCAGCCCGAGTGAGAAGCCGAGTGTACCAAAATCGCTGCATAGGTGTAAGTGGCACGAAGAGTAGTACTTCTGTTTTCGGGGGTAGGTTGAGGTTGACCCCAGGGCTGTTCTTCATCCGCCGTAACATGATAAGCTCAAGCAAGCGACGAGAATCATCCATAACGCTAGTGCTAACTTTACCGCGTGTCAAGTCGAAAGAGCTCCTGAACAGCTCTGCCGACTTCTCCGTGAAGACTTCAGGATACAACCAACGTAATAAGGCCCAGAGTTCTACCAAATTATTTTGTAACGGGGTGCCGGTGAGAATCAAGCGATACTCAGCTCCGAGGCCGTGAAGTGATTTAGATATGTTACTGAGATCATTCTTAATCTTGTGGCCTTCATCCAAGACAACATAACTCCAGACAAAAGCTCGCTTGAACCAGCTCTGTTCGGCTTGATATCCTTCGTAGGTGGTGACAACAAGATCAACACCTCGTTCATCGGACACACCTTCGGACTCAGAATCAAGATCAATTATTGGCTTGCCGGTAGCAGTACGTCGATCGTTCTTCTTTTTCCGTGCCTGCTTGGTTGTGTTGCCATACATATCTTCTTCGCCAGTAGCTACCTTTTTCAAACGGTTACGTTCATGACTTGGCCCATGGAACCTCAGAACCTTCAAACTAGGCGTCCACCTCCGAGCCTCAGCGATCCATGAGCTAAGGACGCTGAGAGGACAGACTACCAAACAAGGACGGTTCTCGCCTCTGGAAACCGATGATGTCCTGGTCTCCTTCAGATATTGGATCAGTGAGAGTGTCTGCAGAGTCTTGCCAAGACCCATTTCATCACCCAATATGCCCGATAACCCATTCTTATGGAGGTAAACAAGGAAAGATAGGCCTGAGAGTTGATAGGGTTTCATCGTTGCTTTGATCCCCTTCGGCTGACACTCGAGAGCTTCATACGAAATACTCAAATCTTCCTGCTGAGTCTGACCACGCTGCTCCGCAAGTCGTTGGATGTGGTTCCCTTCAGGTAGCAGCGGTAGAAAATATTCTTGCTTAGCGACAAAGAAGTTGGCCCTCTTGCCAGCAGTCTCTGTAGCAATATTTTCCCTAATTTCATTTCGCGCTGTTCTCGATGGGGCAGGAGTTTGAGGTTGGAGTGAAGTCTTCGACTTTCTGATTGGCTGGGAGAGCCTTCGTTTCTTAACGAATCTTGGTTTGTCGCCGTTTTCCTGTGCTCTTGAGGATAGATGTAAATCTGAGTGTTGCCGCAGTGAATGTCCTGCGGCGGAGATGCGAGGTGGTGGAGTTTTGGGGGACTCCACCTCCTCCACCTCATCCTCAAGATCAAATACATTGCTGTTGCGAGACCGACGAGGCTTTTCCGGCGACGAAAAACTAGAATCGACAGCTGATTTAGTTTCAACACTGTCAGAATCATCTGAAATTTCATAAGAGACCCGTGGCTTGTAGCGTAAGCCTCGTGTGTCCGTCATGGCGATTGGGAATTTGGGTGCAGTGACCCAAGGTTGTGAGACTTTCTTCACTTGAGACTTCGGGGAAAAGGCAGCAAGTACCTCAGAAGCTGTAGTGCTCCTCTTGAATTGGATCCTGGGACTGCATGCTGGTTGGTTGGTGGGAATTTGGTCAGTTGTTTGAGGAACGACGAACGCGAGTTGAGTGAATCCTGAGAATGGCATAAGAGCCGAGCCGGTAGCTAGGGACTGATCGGACATAGCTTAGCGAATGCTTCGCCGAACAGCAGAAGCAAAGAATGAATGGTGAAGGCAAGCTTACGTTCCGGTGCGGAACAGGTTCATTTGATCTCTTAATATATTTATCACTTCAACACCGTTGTGATCTTGGCTTCTAGGGCAAGGTTGTTCTCGCCTCACAGGCTTGGCATCTAGATATTTGTAGCAATCTTGGGCAGAATTTGTGTTATTGAGATTGCGCAAGATGGTGTTGCGACAGGCTACAGCAAAGGGATGGCCGTGTTGTACAAGGCTGTAACCGCACGCGATAATAATTTTACTTTACGCGAGACACGCGTGTCCGGATCTAGCCGTTATCGTAGATCCCATTTTCCTACCATACCTTATTCGGATACTTGTTAGTCCATGAGATTGAGCAGGCAAGAATCCAGCAATGGCCTCTACGAAGCATATTGCATATACTCTCCTCTCCAATGCCCACCCTCCAGAAATTGCATCAGCCATCTTTACAGAGAAAGTGCTCCACAAACCTCTGCACCTCCGCCCCACCTCTCCGGACCCCGCCTCGCAAAACGCCCGCGCAAAGCGCCGCCAACAGCGTCTTCGCAAGAAAGAGAAATTCCGCCGACAACAGAAGCCTAAGCCACTATCAGCAAAGCAGAAGCGGATCTCAGGCGTATATGAAATTCCTAAAGATGCGCAGAAGCACGAAATATATGTGCCCCTGCACCGAATGTGGTTGGGCTACATGCGGGAGATCTTGTGCATGAAGGAAGGTCAGGAGGCTTCTGTGACTGCTCAAAGTGCTGGCAGTAAGCTTGCTAGTGCGGACTTTCATGGGTCGGAGGTTGTTGTAGTTAGAAGCAGATGTGTGGGTATGGTGGGGTTGAAGGGGATTGTGGTTAGAGATACCAAGTTCACCTTCCAGATCATCACCAAGAAAAATGAGCTGAAAAGTAACCTTTCCAGTATGTATGGAAGGACTTGGTTTTCTGACATCATGTCCAGCTATACCCAAGAAGCATACAATATTCCGATTCGAGATACCACAGCCGGGAGTAAAGGCGGAAGATTCTGACATGGCAGAGGTAAAAGAAATTGGGCAGGGCCCGTTAAAGCCGCAGAACCTCGTTTTTGAATTGCACGGATCGCAGTTCGAAAATCGTGCTATAGATCGTGCTACGAAAAGGTTTAAGCAAAGGAGTATGACAGATCTATGATACTGGGATAATATCCAAATGCTAGCTGATCTTCCCCACAATCGATGAAAAGATGTCAAGATAGATGTTATCGATCAGCCTAACCGGAGACGTCCCACCACCCACTCCTGTGTCCTCACCCTCTTGAGGCTCTTCAATGGGCAACATCTTGATTGCCCCGCTAAGGACGGCACCATGTTTTGGTACCTCTTCAATTTCTGTCAAGGTGTGTGGATCGGCGAATGAGATGTAATCAACCTCGAACATTGCACGTTGACTAGGTGGCAAGCTGCGTTGCGATTCTTCCACGGAGGACAACAGATCGTATGCTGCAGCAAGTACTTCTGACCTTGTTCTGCGACCCTCCGCATATACTTGCTGTGCTGCCTGGAGTGACGCAATAAGGACGGGGGCCATGTCCCTTCGCCTCTTGCCCAAGTAGACATTCCGTGAGCTCAAAGCTAACCCGTCATGCTCCCTGGCGGTAGGACCTACTCGTACCTGCGTGTTGATATGGAAATCTCTCACCATTTGTTTTACGACAGCGGTTTGTTGAATGTCTTTTTGTCCAAAGTACACTCTTTCTGGCTGAACAATGTTCAAGAGTTTCATACAGACGGTTGAAACGCCTCGGAAGAACACAGGTCTCGAAGCACCTTCAAGTATATTTGATAAAGGCGTGATGGTAACAAAAGAACCTTCACCATCGATCTCGGAGGTGGGGGGAAGACCCGGATACATATCACTTGTCGAGGGGCTGAAGACGGCGGATATCTGGCCCATCTTGCTGTCACGGATGAACTCCAGGCATAACTCTCTGAGTTTTTGGAGGTCGTGGTCCCACGTCCTTGGATAGCTCGAGAGATCCTCGTTCACTCCAAACTGGGTAGGATTGACGTAGATCGACACATAGACAAAGTTGTTCTCACGCGCAGCCATACGGATCAAGTCCAAATGACCGCTGTGCAATGCTCCCATCGTTGGCACTAGACCTACCGTTTGTTTGCCGTGGAGCATCTTCCGGCGCACATAACGGAGACTGGATATATTACTGAAAACTTGAAAAGCCTTTGGCTTCGGGAGTTGGCCCTGAGGAGTCATCCTTTTTGGGAAATCTGGCGTCTCCTTAGCTATATTACCACCATTGTATTATCTGCAGCCGAAGACATACATTGCACCGCTCGAACGCCCTTGAATGCTGTTTCCATGGCTTCCTTCCCTGAGGACGTCGCAATGACCTAGGTACAAACGATAGGCAATGCGAGGTGCGACAGTCGGACTAGTAGTAGGACACACATCCAGTCCGACCTCAGGGTAATTAGCTTCGTACATCGTGAGCCATGGGTGGCTTTAGCACCGAAAATCAAAGCTTCTGTCGTGATAGATCCTGCAGCGTTGATTTAGGGCTGGGAAGTGTCGCGTGTCCCAATATCGCTAGCTTGCAGTTTTCCCCACCAGAGTCGCAGAGTCGGAGAGTCGGCGATTATTAGCAACGCAGTTGCTTCTACTGACTGATTTTGACGCCACATCACTAGCTTGCGTTAACCTTAATTATTTGATCTGTAAAACGGTTGGCTCTTTTACCGAAGTCGCGGAAGCCAAACCTATTACAGTTAACCGTTCGATTTTCAATGAAGTTCGGCTCACCTACTCGCTCACCTACTCGCTCACCTACTCGTTCACCTACTCGCCCATATACTCGCTCACCTACTCGCTCACCTACTCGCTCATCTACTCGCTCACCTACTCGTTCACCTACTCGCTCATCTACTCGCTCACCTACTCGTTCATCTACTCGCTCACCTACTCGCCCATCTACTCGCTCACCTACTCGTTCACCTACTCGCCCATATACTCGCTCACCTACTCGCTCACCTACTCGCTCACCTACTCGCTCATCTACTCGCTCATCTACTCGCTCACCTACTCGCTCACCTACTCGCTCATCTACTCGCTCACCTACTCGCTCACCTACTCGTTCATCTACTCGCTCATCTACTCGCCCTACCAATCTCTCTACCAAACGCCCTACCAAATTCCCTACCAAACGCTCTACCGAATTCCCTGCCAAATTCCCTACCAAACGCTCTGCCAAATTCCCTACCAAACGCTCTATCAAACTTTCTATCAAACTCTCTATCAAACGCTCTATCAAACGCGTCGATCGAACGCATAAAACACGTCAAACAGTGCTTCAAACAATGCTTTCTACATGACTTGAGAACAGTACTGTTATTCCTGTGATTAGTAATCTTCGCTCTCAGTCGAAGATCGACGCTAGAAAATTCAGAAGATTCAGAGTATTTACTTCTTCTCACTTCTTTCTTTCTTCGTAGAACAGTTTCTACTTTCTATTTCGTATGAAATAATGTTAACTGACTCAATAGAACGCACTCTTCATGACTCGATATCAAACTTTCTACTGATCTTTCTGCTGAGCTTTCTACTGATCTTTCGATCGATCTTTCGACTGATCATTCTACTGATCATTCTACTCGTCATTCTACTCGTCATTCTACTCGTCATTTTACTCGTCACTCTACTCATCATTCTACATGCTCATCATTCTACATGCTCATCATTCTACTCATCATTCTACTCATCATTCTACATGCTCATCATTTACTCGCTCATTTACTCGCTATCTACTCGCTC
>JAABUS010001413.1_pt1 | contig 52560 bp, 50 predicted proteins | sample 5560161 | NCBI WGS metagenome assembly JAABUS01 (sample SAMN10711885, study PRJNA513376) | rock metagenome | isolation source: Antarctica rocks | place: Antarctica: Victoria Land, Trio Nunatak nord | collected 2016-01-04 | reverse complement strand
GACGGTTATGGTGAAATATGGGGGGGGGAGGATGGCGGATAGGGGATGAGATGCTGGTGGGGATGCGTTTTGGCTGGCGAGGATGCTGGGAGCGGGTTGGGGGGAGGAGGGTGGTTAGGAGGTAGAGGAGCAGGGAGGGAGATTGTATGTTCAGTGGGGTGAGAAACATGGCCACGGAATCAATCATTGACTACAGAAATAGTCGATTGAGAAGAGTCCTATGAGATATGTATAGAGATCGCTGCGGTCTTGGTCGCATAGAGGAAGCAACGCGTGTCAGGTACGTTTCTACCGCTGAGCACGGATCTTGCTGTGCGCGTCGAACCCACATGTTCCGCCCCATGGCTAGATATTTCGTCACAGAATGCTGACAGCAAGAATATGAGAGGGAGGTAACTTGTTGATGAATATTACTCTATGGTGCAAAAGCGCAATCCTATCGTGGTACGTTGTTACAAAGATCTGATATAAGATCTTGAGATGGTGGTTCAAGATGACAAGTGCTGAGTCTCCAGCAATTCCGGACTCATATGCTACACGACTGAGAATTATGAGCTGGGATGGAAGTCAATGGTGCGAGAGTAAGTACTGTGAGTCTTGATTGGCCAGCTCGTTGATGAAACATCTCAATTTGGGCACGGGAAGACGGCAGCTACCTTACTTCATCTTGGCGTGAGGCGATCTCGGCTAAGCCTCCAAACGCGAAAGCAGTGGAGGCCATGCACGACAGCCGCGTCACAAAGCGTTGTGAACCACCTGGGATATATGCCATGATGAAAACTTTGCACCTTTACCGTATCTCGACGAGCTACCTCTACAGATCATCCATACATGCTCCATCATTCTCCGCATACCTGCCAACCACCCTCGACTCCCTTTCCGGTGTCTAGTGAAGCATGTTAGACGAGAATCTCCCTAGTAATTACTACCATCGATACGGGGATGTCGATCAGCACTGACTCTGATGTAGCCTTCTATCTACGGCCATCCAGCGATGGCATCAAACATAACGCTTCACTCCTCTTCTCACACCATGGCTCCGACGCTGTGCCAGAGTACTCTCTTCGCCATCCAGACCCATCCCTGACGACCTCGAAGAATCGCTACGCTGCAGCCTTGTACGATATCTACAACCCTGAGATCTTGTTTGGCGAGGTGCTGCTCATACCAGATTGGAGTCATCCAACACCAACAAAAGAGGAAATCCGGCTGAATGGAGGTGTACCCCCTGCGCCTCAGCCCTTTCTCCCCACGGAATTCGTCATACAACTCTATAATCCAGACCAGCAGGTAAAGGTCAGGGTAAAGCCATGCACATGGAACACAGCGACTACATGGGAATTTGAAATGCCACAGCAGAGCTTCCGTCAGCCGTCCGTTTCTTCAATAGACCGCACGCAGAGCGATCCTACGGCCTCGGAAACAACACCAAAAGTCAACTTTCGATGGAAGAAGGATGGGAAGCTGTCAAAAGATTACGTATGCTCAATAGCTGGCAAATCAACTAATCCTGATGGAAGCAAAAGAAAAAACAAGGAGCCGGACATCCCGATCTCACTGTTCAGACACCTTCGAGAGATCACATTATACGAATCGAACCTCTCACGTATCGACATGGAAGACCCGAAGGGCCTAGAAGTCGTACTTTTGCTCGGCGCCATTGTGGTTCGGGAAGTTTACAACGGCCGGATGCAAGAAGCCTTCAACATCACCGAGGGACCAGCTCAAGTACAAAATCTCATGGAACCTCCACCACCGCAACGATCAACGCCTATTTTACCCTCAAGACCTAGCCAACAGCAACCGCAAACGTCTTCCCCACGTCTCCCTCTCCCAACCCAAAGTCCCAACACCCGGCCTCCACCTACAGATCCGCGTACTCAATGGGAACTTGACGCGGAAACCGCCAGGTTGAAAAAGCAGGTAGCAAAGGAAGAACGGGAGCGTAAGCGATCAGATCACGCACAAACCAAGCGTGTGAAGATGATGATCGAGGCGGAAGAGCGTGAAGCAGCACGGCTGAAAGCAGAGAATGATCGCCAAAAGCAGGCTGAGATCGATAAAGAAACAGAGCGCTTACGGCGGGTGTTCGAGGCGGAGAAGATACGCGCCCAACAGGGCGGTTTGTATGTGGCGCAGCCCGTTCAACGACCGCATAGTGCTCAACCACGGATGAGTGGGGCCAGACCGCAGCAGCGAAGCTCTTCCGGGCCTTATTTGCAGCCATTGGGCGAGAATGCTGTGGCGAGTAGTTTCTCTCTAGCACCAGTATCGGGCCGCAACGATGGTAAGAAGTTGAAGGCGAAGAAAAGCTTCTGGGGGCTCGGAGGTGGAAGCAGGGAGCCGGAGGGTCGACTGGTGAAGAAACAGAGTTCTATCTTCTGATAGGATAACAATTGAGAAATCTTGATGATACCCACGAATGATGAGGACTGGATAGGGGCATTTAGCACACTACAGCATCACGTTGGGAAGATACACGTACGAACTATACTGGTGGATTAGCATCCACTAGCACATGTGTTCCCACTGTGAAGAGCCTTACAATCACGATATTGGACTACATTATATTCATCTGAGCTTGTAGCCATCGAATGTATCACGTGAGTGCGTGAAGGCGCTAACCAAAGCCCTATCCTAAGCGAGCGCTCGTCGCCATGCAAGGAACCGCGCCACTCGCACTTCCCAGAACGTCTACTTCGTTTAACACGAACCATTCTACATACCTTCGCGCTCACCGAACATATGAATTAGCCGTCTCATTGTTTGTTCTCCTACCATCGCGTGCACCATCTACAATGCCCATCGGCATCACCCGTCTGAACGCCCGCCACCAACAGCCTAACACTCTCATCACGTTCATCAAGCCGCTCCCAGGCCCCAGTTCCCCGTACGCCCAAGATTTCCTCGAGCGCATCGCGGCAATATGTCACCCCATCATGAAAGCCAATCATCTCTCTCTCATGACCCTCGAGGAATACGAGCCCAACCCTGAGTTCGTAGGCCGCAATTTCAACGCCGGAGAAATCGTCCAGCTAGTCCTCAGAGCAAGAGGTGGATCATGGCTCAGCTTCCGCAGCGTGCAGATGGTCATGATGCACGAGCTGGCGCATTGCATGCAGATGAATCACAGTGGCGCGTTCTGGAAGGTCAGGAATCAGTACGCTGAGGAGTTGAGGGGTCTGTGGACGAAGGGGTATACGGGCGATGGGGGAGGGGGGAGGGGGAAGACTGTGTTGAGTGAGCGGTATGAGAACACGGCCCCAACAGCGCCGCACTTCATGCCGAGGAGTCTGTGCGGCGGCACGTTTCGGTCCAGGCGCAGGAAGCGAAAGAGGAAGGATGACGGGTCGGGGCAGACGTCGACGTATGCAGAGAGACAACAGAAGCGGATTGCGAAGAAGTTTGGTGCCAATGGTATGGCATTGGGGGCTGATGAAGAGACGAGAGTGAAGCTGGAAGATGGGCAGAAGGTGAAGGCTAAGCCTAGGGTCGCCGGCAGCAACCGAGGGCGGGAACTTCGCGCTGCGGCGGCGCTTGCAAGATTTGGGGAGCAGAAGAAGGAGGAGGAGATTTCGAAGTCAGAAGCGGAGGTCGAGAGTGATAGCGAGACGGACGACGACTACGAAGCTGCTGATGAGGGCAAAGAAGCTGTCAATCTTGATGGATCACGGATGCTGGACGGCAAGGGAAATGGCTTAGTCCGGATATGCGAAGACGAAGACCAAGATGATGTGGATGTCAAGCAGGAGATGCAGGAGCTGCAGGACTTGGAACAAAACGAGTTGAGCAGTCAATCGCCATCATTTCATGCTTTGAGCGAAGCCTCTGGTCCTAGGGGCGAACCTCCTGTGGAGCACAACGACGAAAGTGCAAGACTAGGATCTAGTTCTCCGAACACGATGATACAGACGCTATCAGCCGTACCAACATCTGGCTCGGCGAGTAATTCGGGCCGTAATACGCAGGCCAATGTCGATGAGTCTAGAGAACTGGCCTGTCCGATCTGCTCCATGGCCAACGACCTCTCTGCCGTAACCTGCATGGTCTGTTCCCACGTCCTCGATCTGGCAAAAGTTCCTGGCTACTGGCGTTGCAAGAGCTCTGCGTGCGCCGATAGCCAGTACGTCAATGTCGCCGACTGCGCTTTGTGTGGCGTATGTGGTGCCCGGACGCCCAATTAAGGGATTCACGACCTTGGATGGCATCTGGTCTACAATCGCTGGGGAACTCTAAGTGAGTGACTTGAGCTTGAAATACCATTCAAAGATACCCCCTTTGCAATACCTTGCTCTGTTAACGGATTTCTCCCATTGCAGTATCACTGATGACATCCGTTTTCATTTTGATCCGTCCAATGTGTACCATTTTACGCTTCTCCAAGATCGCAACCATCGCCTACCTCAAATCAAGGTAGTGGATCTATCGGTATGTTTTTCGAGTGATAAGATCTGTACTCGGGTGTCGGTCGCCAGCCTTGCACGTGATGTACAAGATCTTCTATCGCGCTGGCCCATTTGACAAGTGTGCCTTCTTGCCAGGCCGTGTGCTGCAGGGAAAGGCTGACAGGAAAGCCGGCAGCATCTAAACCTATTGGGATACTGATTATAGGATACCCTTCAGAGATTTCAGCCATGGCATTGAGCATGAAGGGCGGACTTGGTGTGTACCTGCTTGGGCAGCCAGCTGCTGACCAGCACCTTTTCGATCGCAGAGCAAAAGAGCATCAAACTCGGCTCTGCCGTCGTCATCAGCTCCAGACCTTAGAGCGGCGTCGATACCATGATTGCGGCACTGATGCTGAATATGTTTCAAAGCTCTTGAGTAAGTTTCATCTTTCACACCACCGCAGTCGACGATCTCCTGAAGATTATCCTGCATCATTAAATAAGTTCTCCATTTCAGCCTGTGGAGCACCTACCTGTCCCGATGCAAAAGCTGGTAAGTGTCCCGGTTTAGCGCCCTCGGTACCAGTGTTACTCTCATCGAACGCGAGAACATCCTCTATTGTCTTCACTGGAGATGATGATAGCCCTGACAGGTAAGTATTCATGCCATTGTATGCATCTACTTTCACAACGGTGAATTCTGATTTGGACGGTTCACCGCGCTTCCTGCTTCCATCAGCTCTTCCAAAAGTGATGGCCCTAATGAAGCTTACCAATCCCAGCTACCATCCGGGGCAATACGATCTCCGGCGCAAGGGAACTCCGTGCGAATGATTTTACCTCCAGCATTCTCTATTGCCTCGAAGATTTGCAGAGCGACATGCTTTTCTGCCTGGGCCACTGAGTCCCAGCAGCGTATCCATGGCAGCCCAAACCTTGCTCCTTTCAGAGCCGTTCCAGAGGCCAAGAACTTTGAGTAATCTTTCTCATAAATTCTCGAAGATACGAGTGTCATAGGGTCATCCTCGTCCGGCCCAACTATGGCGCTGAGTCCATGTACAGCATCAGCCACGGTCCGGCCAAAGGAGCCTACGGTATCCAGATTCTCGCTTATAGGAATGATCCCAGCCCTCGAAGTAAGCCCAACCGTGGGTTTAATGCCAATAACGCCATTGTAGTTAGCTGGGCCAATTATCGATGTATCTGTTTCTGTTCCCAGCGAGATCGGCACCTTCAGTTATCCAGATTACTAAGCATTTTCCAGGTTGAAGAGCTAGAATACATATAACTTACCATGTTTGCTGAGACCGCCACGGCAGAGCCCGAGCTCGACCCAACTTGCATTCTGTGCGTCAGATGATTATACCCAACTTCAGCGGCCTTGAAAGACGTACATGGAGTCTTAGATAGATCGAAGGGATTGCGGGTTTGCCCTCCCTCGGAGAATATCCGGTTGATGCTTGTGTCGACCGCACAGAAGCCCACTCGCTCATATTTGTGTGGCCGAGGATGATGGCTCCCGCTCGACGAAGACGAGACACGACGTGGGCATCTTTTGGAACCTTGCTGCCTAGCAAAGCCCACGAGCCCGCAGTCGTTTGCATCTTGTCATGAGTGGCCATGTTCTGTGGATGTTAGTATTTGAAACGTATCTGCAATGGTGTCACGCACGTCTTTGACTAGGATTGGAATACCATGGAGCATGCCCCTCAGCCTCCCCGCTCGCCGTTCATTGTCAAGCTCCGCTGCGATGGCCGAAGCGTCTGGGTTTAATTCGATCACTGCCTCGAGATATGGGTTCACCTTGTGTGATGGGGAGATCTCAGTGAGCTTCTTTGACTCGAATCATCCCGTGGAGTGGTATCGGAAGGGCTACTGACTGCATGAACACGCTCCAAACTATACGTCACGTATTCGACAGATGTCATATCGCCGTTAGACATATACTGCTGTAGTTCTTCTACCGTGACCTCGTAGAGGTTCAAAGACTTGAAGGGACGGAGACGGAAGATTTCAGGCACATTGTCCTCTGATAAGTCGCTTCGGCTACTCTCTGGGTGCATCTTGTAGGATGTCGTTGAGGAGAAGAAGGTCTGAGACTATTCTACGATCTTATGAACAGTGACAAGCACCGTGGACCATGCCTTGTACGCTTCAGCCAGGAGATGGGACCGGTAGAAGGAAATACTCTGACCACATGAGAGGCTCGGTAGAAGATAAACTGAAGTGAAGGTCGGATTTCCAGGGAAGCTCCATGAGTGAAGCCTGGATCGGCAGATTTGTCTTTGGCGCTGGCGTAGGCGAGCGGCTGCGGATCGAAAGACACCGCGGCTACACATTGTAACAACTTACTTCTCTCTAGGCCAGCTCTATGTACAACCACCTACCTTGCTTGTCGGTTTGCAAGTTCACGTACCGGCTTGGCCATTTAGGTCTCGCAGCCTTCACGGCGTAAGTTCGCAGCAACGACCAGTATTCCGGGGTGAGCCTTCAGCATACAAGAGGATCTTGCTCACGCAGTCAATGTCACCCAATAGTATGTCATGAGTCGACCCTCCAGCGTCATCTGCCTTTTCTACCAACTCTGATGCTCGAATCTTATTTCGAAAATTCTCTACTTCGGCTTTCGTGAGGCAGCATATTAGAGGTGTGCAGTGCGAATGGGGACAAGCATTCTCAGATGTGAGTCGGCATAGTCTCTGTTGCTAGGGAAGATAGGAAGATATGCACCCAGAATATTCAGGACAATTTCCTCTACTGCTGGAAGCGCGGCTAGAGAACTCAGAGCACGATGACTTAAGAGGTGGATTACCATAAAGTGGATTCTGCTAAAGTCCAGGGAAGCTGAGCGAGCGCTCGTGGACCCATTCTTGAATCAATCACTGTCAAGACGGCTTTCTCTACCCCTGCTCGATTACCGTATGAGGTGGCACTGCTCTAATGGCCGCTTATCTGCCTTAACAGGACAATGAGCGGAATGCTACAAGCACCTGCCGCTTGTCTTTTGAGACCGTACATATTGCTCAGTGGCGACAGCAACTCCATTCCGTACCTCGCGTGATCGCAAGACTGTCGTGAACGCCTTGGTCGAGCGATCGATCACTGATGAACATGGTAATAATCGAAGGTTCCCCCCCTATTTCGGCAAGTACAATTATACTAAACAAGTGGTATATAATGTCGGATATCCTCTGTCCAGCATTACAGCTACAAAAGAACTATCCACGATCAGCCTACAATTCTCGCAGTTCTGACCAGTGTCACATATCTTCCGTTATCGGCTGTTCCAGCTGTGCTCGCCACCAGCTTGGCATCTACACCTGCTGATGAATCCAAATTCATGTTACAGAATTGATCGCTCATGATTCTGCACCAGGAGTGGTATCGCCCAATTACGCTGAAGAGAATCTACGTACTCACCTAAGTAGAGTGCATAACCGACATGACCACATATCGCCGTGGAGACAGAAATTGGGCTCGAAACACGACGGATGACGGGTAAGCAACTTGCCTTCACTTTGCTTACTGTAGTCGATGGAACAGGGACAAATTATACCAACCCATGGATAATTTCGCAGTTGTTCTATCTAAGGGGCGCCATTCGTGAAAATCCACGTCACTATAGCACCAGTACTGTATTGGGTTCAACCATATCTGAAGCTTGTCATGCTAGGAAATGCACTTCAATTGATACTTTTGAACCTGTAGACGCAGCCCTTCCGGCGACAATTACAGCACGTATAAAAGATCGGCAAATGGGTGAATCAGTCACGCGAGTCCGGATGTTCTTGGTAACGGAAAATGAGAAGGATCGTGATAAATCGGCCAAGTTCCAGAAGGAAGACCGAGCGGCTATCTACTATCTTCAGCAGGAAAATGATGAGGCCCATCAATTCATTGAATCCTTGCGAAAGGAGAAGGGTAGGGCTAACATAAGAATTATTTGATACCAGAGAACAATGAAATCTTTGTCCAATATACTTGAGCCTCAGACAATGTTTCCGCAAAGGCGGACACTAGTACCAACGATGCCCTATCCCTTCCATTAATATCTCAAGCGGACTCGTTGCGAAATCATGGATTGAGGGAACAGTGCTCACGGAAGTGCAGGTAGGGCGTACTGTATATCTATATACTATATGATACCGCATCGGAAAACCTGGCCCCGACCTATATCAAGGGCTCCCTTGACGCACTGGACGACAGACATGGGGAAGACGTCTCCGATCCGCAACATATGACATAAGGTGTGCTGATCCCTCAGGTTTGGCTTACGCGAGTACCACTACCAACCAACGTAGCCAGCTCCATGATACATCAACTTGAATTTCTAGAAGAAGAGCAGCAGAGGGAATAACCCGAAGGATTTACTTGCAAGGAAATCCTCGCGAAACAAGTTACGCTCGAGGAAAGGCTTACCAACGATGAGCGCGAAAGATCCAGGCGGGATAACGATGATCGTAAAGGGCCCTTCTTATATGATGATTACAAGGGTTCAGCGTAGAACGGAGAGCTCTTGCAATCGGATGGTGTGCTATAACCAGCGTCGCGACTGCTTGAACTATACCCAGAAGAATGATCTGTGCCGTGTCGATCAATATCTGTCTTCGAGGCTACCTTCAGTCGTCAAACTCTACCTCACGCATTTGCAGCAGTGGATGCCCATCTGTTCGGGAATCGTTACCGAATCCAGTCCAGTGTTGCATATTCAAAGTCTTGTAATTGATGTCGTTCGACGCTTCGCCGCTTTTGCAATGGGCCGACACTGGTCATCGTTATCTCTTCAACACATTGTTCCAGAATGAGGTGCAAAGCAAGCGGCTCTTGATTCAGCCAGCTCAAGAACTCCAGTACCTGGGCAGCGCACAGAATATAAATCAAGGACCAATTCGATGTCCTTCACTAGCGGTCCCTCTGCTAGACCCAAGTGTTGCTTGAACCTCCATTTGTGTTCAGCGAATTCAGGGCTTGTTTTCCGGCATTGAGCCAAGTGTTCTTGCTGAGTGACCATTAAGATGTGATTGAAGTGTTGACAGACTAGCGCACGGTCAATAGAAACGCCGCAGATGGAACGATCACACTTCAAAATGTCCTGTCAGACTCAGGTAGCTGTGAATGTCAGTAACAATAGGGCGTTTCCCGCGCTAGTAAAATTTCATCGATAGGGGTCCCCAAATGTAATAATAGAATCTCCCCAGGACCCACAAAAGAGACAGTAGCTTCCACGCACTTGAACAATGAAATAGCAAGGTAGACAATAGAAGTAACAATAGAAAACCACAATAGGATTAGTAGCGTACGCTTTCCCAGCTTGCGATCGTAGGTTCAGTGCTTGTGCTCCTTCTCTCCCTCTCCCTCTCTTTTTTCTCTCCGTCCTCTTCGTCGTCTCCAGAATCGTGTACCAATTACAACTGCTCTTTTGCGATTTATGCCCTTTCGTCAAGCACCATCATCAGCTTCCCCGATCATCTCCAGAGGACCGCCGGCGGCCTTTCCACGCATTAGCGAGTCGACGTTTGGATCAACTGGGTAGCAAGCTCGTGGCATTACGTGTTTCCGTCTGTTCATTCTAGCATCGTCACTGCGCTGGTCGTATTCTGGTCAATTTTTGTATCGGAGCTTGCTCGCCTTTCCCTGCAGAACCATCGACGACGAACCCCCTCTGGGTCCTTGACGGCTTTCCTGTTCGACGCATTTACGCAATGGCACCCAGAGTAGATCGCACAAAGCGTGTCAATTATTCTCTACCGAAGAACGCCATTTCCAGAGACTATCGGATCACCAGATCGAAGCTACCAGGCGGTCCCCATGTTAGCATCCCGTACGAAGGCCGGAGGGCAAGGTGCATCGTGTGCAGAGAAAACTTTATGACGAAAGATATACTTAAATATCACTTTGAGAAAGCCCACAAGGTGCTACCGGAAACCCAGGACGAAGGCTTCATCAATAGGCTTCTACCACCATTTACGCACCCGAGCTGCTGGCCGGCTCCAGTGAAATTTTCGAGGCGCCAGAATGAGAACATGGCGGCCCGTAGGCAGCGATTAGACGATACCGAGCCGCCGGACTCCAGATATGATCGTGCATCGGTGGTGCAAGATTATCGCGACCAGTGTAGGTTCGCGGAAGTGGGGGCGAGGAACGAGAAAGAGTACAAGGAGATCAAGGATGTGCAGGAGTATCGGATATGGAACTGGTGGGTAGAGCAACAGGGAATTGACATGGACGTGGCGTTGAAAGATGAGGAGGCGAACTTGCGGACAACTGATAAGTTAGATATATTCAGCGGATCGTTGGCTGGATTGAATGGTAGCTAATCCTTTGGCAACTTGTAGCCGACGCGGGTGCGATAGACCGAAAGCTCCAGCTGGAGGCCAACACTTACCATCAGACTGCAACGTTACCAACTGCCCCGCAGCACGCACAGGAAGTTTACGACGAGAGCCAAGCCCGACCAGACTCGCTTGCTGGGTCTCGACGCTACGCAGACTTGTACTGGGCCGCCGAGCGTGCTGCCGGAGTGGGTGGCCGTCTCACGACAGACTGTGAATTGGCAACACGGGGACCATTAAAGTCGGAAGCCGTCCTTCAGTCCTTGGCGGATGCCAATATGGCATTCGTTGATCAAAACGGGGAAACGGCTGCCTCCCGCCACACCATGGCCATCGCCGCTGAGAAGCTCTTGACCGCTATCCGTGCCCAGCCGCACCTGGACCAGCTCCAACAATACCGCAACAACTTCCGGAACAAAGATTTCCGCCAGCAACGCGATATCTCCCAAATGGGTGCACGAGAAGTTACGATCCGCGACAAGAAACAAAAAATTTGGTACATGAGCGAGTTCCGGAAGGACCGGGCTCGGATTTTTGATACCATCCAGGAAGCCGTCGAGGATTATTTCGGTCAATACCCGGATATGCAAATCCAAAGACCAGGTGGCCCTTTCAACACTATCATCCTCGCTGCGTACGAGTATGCCGAGCGCCTGGGAGCTAATGCGGTCATGGAGATGCTGAATCGGTACTTTTCGGGGCATGGGGAGAGATTGGTCGCCTACCTGAATGACAGATACGGAGAGGCCCAACGATAGATGGCTGTACGGTCAATGCAGCTGCCTCGTCAATCATTACTCAGCTCGCGCTGCCAGCAAATCCGCCCCACGAGAAGGAAGAGTGAACTTCCTATAAGAAAACCCAGGTAGAGTGAACTTCCTCAAGAAAACTCAGGTAGAGGCGACCTACCTCAAGAAAACGCAGAGCTCCAGGTGGTCCAGCATTAGCGAATTCCGCGGACGTCCTCAATTTGTCCAGCTCAATCCAAGCCCATGATTCCGGTAGCGATGTCTGCAGGTCAGCATCGGGCCTAAAGCACCCACGTCTTCGACTCGTTCCTGCGGCAGCCTCATTCTCATCAGTCGACGTCAGCCTTGCAAGCATCAGAATTGTTGAACGAGTGGTCGATGGGTCGTTGTTGGTATCCGCTATCTCTCTGGAATCTTCGAAGCAGGTCAGGACCATTGCCGTGAGTATTCTCGCCTTTCCGGACACTGCATCCGGGTTCAGCACAGCACACTCAGATCCGTGATGACAATAGCTGGACCACAAACACCGAGGAAAGTGCAAAGAAATCCACTTATCGCTGACAGTCTCGACATCGCTGTTCCAGATCAAAGGCGGTTGCACAAATTAGCGATGAACCCACGGCGGCACTTTCCAATATCAGCATATCTACGAATTCAAGCCGAGTTTGTTTGGGTCTTGGAAAAGTCGGCGTCGGTTGATTGAATAATTTGGAGTTTTGGGAGATCTTGGTCCCTTGGAGTTACCTGGTTTTGTATTTCAATAGTGGAAGCAGAGTAACAATCAATGCACAATTGCCTAGACATTTTCCGGTATTCCATCTTGATTGAGCTTAGAGACCTAGTCAATTCGCAATGATGTCGAAGTATGATAGTGACCTCAAAGGGCTGACGAAAGTTCGAAGTTATCGCGGCAAAAAGACGCGAGTCCCGTTCCGGAAAGGCAGCTTACGCGACATCTTGTCCTAGATGGGCATCACATCTCTACTACACTCTACATCCTCGATAATTTGACGAACATGTAAGTTAGATGGCTCTATTATAACCCGTACATTCTGCCATAGGCTTGCAAAAATAATTCCCTCTGCAGGACTATCCTCAAAAATTGGACATGGAGAGCCCAGCTGGGGAGTGAGCATCGTGCTAGTTGAGTAGATCGAGTTGCACATAGAACATTGAGAAGCACAATACTGAGAAAAGATAGGTAATCTCGGTGCTTGTGCACGGCCACTTGCCGTAATAGATATCCTGTTTTAGAAGAGACTTGAGTACTGGACGTTCGGTAGGAACAGGTAGTTGTGTCTATGACATTCATTGTGATTTCTTCATCAAGCAGCATGCTTCCCAATCTCCCATTGCTTTTCCTACTTCCGAATAACCTGGATCTACATCGTCAATGAATGGGCACTGTGTTCTAAGCAGTCCAGCGAACCTTTCGCTATCTGCGTGCTCGCATAAAACTAGAAAAGTGGAAACCCATTTCGCGTTCGACGCGTGCCTGGGTCACATCCTTACCGCGAGCTTTTCGAGACCATTGGAGGGCAATCTGTAAGAGCATGCTGAGCTCAGATTGGGTGCGATGCATTGTCATCATACGTCTCTGGCCAGTTCTTCCTTGTTGATGGAGCCGAAAAGTGAAGCCTCAGACCTCAGCCTTCATCAATCTCAAATGTATTCGAGGAGACGAAGCTTGTATGGATGCCGGAGCCTCCTGCTTGAGCCTGACGCTCTTACCTGACTCCTTTCTGTCTTACCATGGCCCACGGACCGAGCCTTGGAAGTAATCGCAAGAGCTTGTCAAAACACCAATCCAGAGCCCGCACATTACATAGACACCTCTAAACGATGTCCAGAGGAATCACTTCAGCACAAGGCCCTCTTTCTCACGTGAGGGAAGTGAGATAATTCCACGAAAATTGATTCTATATCTTTCTCGCCACGGTGAAGACAGGACACTCCATCAATCACCCGTTCAAGCCCAGACTGTCAGATCGTCGGTTCGCATTGCAGATCCATAACACAACGGTTTTCGACTCCCGGCGATATTTACAATTATACAGCCCCTGGGCCCTCCTTTTCCATGGAGACGCAGCACACACGTTACTACGCAAGCTCACCATCTCGGGCGCGGCGAGGTTCTACACATGACGCCGTGGATCTCTAGATGCATTTCTCGTAGGGATAACAATCGTCGTGAGAGGTGAGTCTTTCCTGCCCTTCAAATAGCGTTGGCAAGGGCATATACCACTGCCTAGAAGATCCAGTGGCTCAAGATTCGTCGACTTGCAGACAGGGTCACTTCTACTCATCATTGATAGGGATGTCTCTGCTTCTTCCTTGGCGAAACACTCTGCGATATGGTCCACGCTCGAAATGTTTCTAACCACTGAAAACAGTAATGACGAGGAAACGGGGCAATGGCCATCAATGAATTCCTGTTTGGATATCCTTTCCATTGATTTAAAAGCCTTACTAATGTACAAAGCCGCTCAGTCCAGAGGCCTAACCCTCGGGCCCGTCTTCAAGAACGCCTCTTGTACTATGCGACTAACTTCTTTCCTCCTCTTTGTCTTCGCTCTAAGCCTTGAAACATCTTCAGGGCTAACAGCAGTCATTCGCCTTCGGGGAGTCCCACCGTCGCCTGTAGACCGTCTGAACGTACTACCTGGAGATTCAGCGGCGCCGGACGCTAATGAAGTAGCATTCATGAGGCTGGAAAGTTGATCTACTGATTTCGCTGCATTGAAGGGAGAGGCTTCTCGGCTGGTGGGCCGGTTGATAGCCGTGAATCGTAGCTTCCGCATTTGGTTCTCTAGGACGTCAATATCCCCACTTTTCTTCTCGATCATGCTGGTCATCTTCAGGATAGTATTGGTGACGGCCTCGACGGTTGGCCTTTTAAGAGGAGTGCCTTGGCCATTGCTCGTGTCGCGCGCTGCGATGCTGGTCCTAAGCAAAGTAATGTTTTCTTCCACTTGGGCAATCAGTCTTTGCACGTTTGCGAAGTTCTTCCGTAGTGTGTGTTGTTGTTCGGCATACTCAGTGCTCAAAGGAGCAGCCCTGAGCGCTGCCTGTTGTTCGCGGTCGCCCTTGAGATCGATGTACCGTTTGATTTCCGTGCGCTTTGGTTGGAGTTTGGCAAGATCCTTTCGCATCTCTCTACACACGTCGAGCTTCTGTTGGATGTCCTGCAACCGACCATCATCCACTTGTTCTTTGAGATGTTTCTCCAAGGTTCCTAGATCAGCGATTTCTATAAGACACCAATCTTCATTGTCGAGATCCTCCATCGAGCGACCACCGTTCTTGGCTAGCTCACTGTGGCCTCTAACAAAGGCCTCCAAAGAACGCGCGTTGACACCCAGTGTATCTACCATTGAGTTGATGTCTCTGTAAACTTTCTCGATTTGGCCTGGTATTCCAGGCTTAGTGATGTTGCCAACGTAGTCTTGATGAGCGACAAAGTCGTCCAATGTCTTGGTAGCCTCAAGATCTGCTTCTAGCTCCTCCCGTACTCTCTCGTCCTCACAGTCGCTAAGATCTTGCTCTTCCTCTTCTTGGCGCTTAGTGCGTTGAGCCAAGATGGCTTCGAGGTCTCTCTGGCGCTGTTGTTGCACACTAGGTTGTGTCTTAAGCGTTGAAGTAGTTTTTTTAGCTCCAGGTTTGCGGCTGTTCATGAAATTGGGAGGCCGACTAGCGGGACTGACAGATCTAGCCTTCTGAGGTCTTAGATTCTCTGTCGGAGGGACGGATCGAACGGGACTAGGAGATCTCGGGCTTTCTTTAGATTTCGTCGGCGGTGGTAGATATGGTGCACTCGGCTGCCCCAATTCCCCAAAGAGAGACGTAACCTTTTGTCGAGCTGGCTGACGCGGGACTTTGCTGAACAGTTCTCCAAGAGGACTACGTTCAAACGAGGCCCCGAAAGAACTCTCAGGCGTCACTCCAGTGGTAGATCCAATCTCCTGCGCTACATCCACACCGCTGCCCTCGTCATCCCACCCTTCATCGTCCTCATCCGATGGCAGTGCAGTCTCTTCTTCGGCGGGCGACTTCGTCTGCTTAGGCTTCGGTTTCGGCAGATTATATTCTGGTGGCAACGGTGCATCGTCTGGTAAGGCAGTGCCTTCCGATGGTGGCTTCTCTTCTTTATTCAGCTTGGTCCGCACAGGAGTCCAATCTGGAGGCAAAGGAGCGTCGTCCAACGAGGATTTGGATGAATTTGAGGAGTCGCCAGGGGCAAAAGCTGTTTTGCTAGTCGACTCGGGCGGTAATGGGGCTTCCGGGATAGACTTCAGAAGGTCAGTAGGCGTTTGCGAGTCGTCAGGCTCGGCTTTGATAGGAGGAGATGGTGGTGTGTCTGACGGCTTAGGAGTCTCAGCTCCTTTCTGGGGGGTGCTCTGAGGGGTTGTTGTAGATGTTGAGTTGCCAAAGATTGAAGGGACCGGGGCGCTTGTTTGCACCGCAGCAGGTGTAGATTTCCCTTGCGCCTGTGTGCTAAATGAACCACCAACCTTCGGGGGTTGCGTCTCATGAGGCGGCGTTTCCGATCTAGGGGTTATTCTGTCGAACAGTGATGGCGCAGGGGCGCTGTTTTGTACAGCAGCAGGCGTGGTCTTCTGCTGTGTCTGAGTGCCGAAGAACCCGCCTGCTCTCGGAGGCGAGGTGTCGGAAGGCTCGTTACTAGCCGGAGCAGGTGCTGTAGCTTCAGCCGACTTTTCTGACCGGGCTAGGTCCAAGCTATCATCGTGAGATACTACACTGCTATTGTCGTCCTCCATATTTGTTTCTTTCACTTGAGGCTCAGAGACATGATTCCGTGCCTCATCGAGAGCGCTACCCAATGGCTCAAAACCAAAGCCACTGTGTTTTGCTATGGATTCCGAGTCATCCACCTTGGCTGAGCCGTCACCGACAAATGTTGAGCCTAATTTGAAACCACTCGTCGACATTGCATCTGCTTTCTTTTGAGGGGTCCCCCCAAAGTTGGTATCTGTGTCCATTGTAGATTCAAAAGAAGCCGCGGTACCGGCTTTTGTGAATGGACTCTCTCCTCCGACCTGAGCGGCAGCTTGGGCGAAGCCGCCTCCCTGCGTGAAGCTTGCAAATGGGCTCTTGGCAGAAACGTCAGAGCCAAATGGATTCGTGGCCGAAGCTCCACCGAAGGCAGATCCACTCCGCATACCGAGACTACCGGACTGACCAAAAACACTTCCTCCTGTCTGCTGACCTCCGATGGATGGAGTAGCCCAAGGAGAAACATTCTTGCCGAGGCCGCCTGTCGTACCAAACGCTGGAGCGTGTGTTGATCCCCCAACAGTAGCTGGGGCCCCAAAACTGGGCTTTCCAAAACTAGATGGCGCAGCTTGAGAAGCGCCAGACGTAGGACCGCTAGTCGTCCAGGGTGATTGAGGTGTACCTAAGGCTGAGGAATTGCCGAACGGACCTCCCCCAATGGCGCTCGGGGCCTTTGCACCCCCAAAAAAAGATCCTGAAGGTTTATTGAGCGAAGTCAATCCCGCTCCTGACGAAGTTGTTCCGAATCCAGCCTGGCCAAGAGCGGGCGCCGTAGGCGTAGCAGCGGCACCAAAGACGGGCGTCGGCTGACTGGTTTGCGATTGATGATGAGTCTGAAACCCTTCAGCGACCAGTCCAGGATACGCTGTGCCTTGGCGAATAGACTCCGCGTATACGATCCACCATGAAACCAAGATTCCTTCGTGGTTCAGTACCATCAAAGCGGGCAGTGGCCCCGGGGATGAATCCATTTCTTCACCTGGCAGAGGTCGTGGCACGTTTTCTTTCGCGGACAAGTCCAAAGCTGTGCCGATGGGCGAGGTACTCGCCAAGTCCAAATCCTCGGCCATAGGGAGTATTGCGCGACGCGAGTCATTGGCCATGGTGGTGGTCGTAAAAACGTTGGTAACATGCTCTGGCGGCAGGTCGCTTGAGAGAGGCGCTGTAGATCGAGAGAAGAGACCAACATCGTCGGAGGCTGTAGACGCCACGAGTATGAGATCTTGTAAACCGGGCGGGAAATCCTTCAGCCTTTGTATGAAATGGTTGGGAGGCGATCGATTGAGTCCGAATGGAGCGCACACTTCGGGAAGCTTTTGGAAAATGACAGAATTCTGGCTCGGTTGCCGAGAAATGAGATGGAAGATGCTCGCTGGAGGGTTTTCAGCGTCGTAAGATGTAGGAGTGTGAGCCACCAGGAAAATGTTGTTCTCGAGCCACAAAATGGAAGAGACTATGCACGTCAGAGAGTTCAGCGGTCAAGGCAAGGAAGCATACCATGCTGATCACCCTCTAGTGCTAGTGGTTTAGGTATCTCAGCCTTGCCCAGTCCTTCCGGAGTCAATTGGAGGCACGTTCCATCTCCAAGTCCTGCTACTAGCTGCTTCCCTTTATTACTCCATGATACACAACTGACACCTTCCTTCATGATTAGGCCTTGAGCGCCAATGCAGAACTCGCGAGTTTGCAGATTGGCCATCATAAGCCCCCCATTGCTCGTAACCACTGCAACCAGTTCGGCCTTTTCAGCGGTAGGATTAGGTACCAGTGATCGGATTCCGATGTTATTCGTAGGTAACTCGAACGCTGGTTCGGTGTTGCCTTGCATAAGGGCTTGCACGTTGTAGACTGCCAATCCTCCACCTTGCTCTGCTGAGATTATAAGATGGTCCTCGTCAGCTGAGAAAGCGACCTGTGAGACTCGAATGCCCAGGTTCAACATCAGCTGTGGCGTGAAAGACTTTGGGTTGCCCTCTCCGCCGCTCGAGAAAGCCTGTCGTACAGACTCCGTACTGGCAAGTATGACTGAGTCGGGCCCAGCAGCGGCCAGGAGCCCTTTTCTCGAAGCTATGCCGAGCAGAGAAGCCGTTGGGGGAGGAAGAGCATTGCTCGGCCATGGCGAAGGTAATAGTCGGACCTTGGACTCGCCAGCGATCGATTGGAATCCGAGTGCCTTATCAATTTTTAGCAAGATCGTGGATCGAGTAGCCATCTATCTCACCTCCGTCTGAATCTCCTCTAGGTCGGGGCCAGTTTGCGTTTGAGCGTTACTAGTTCCTCCAGTATTGTTCCCAGAGCCTGAAGTCCCGGCACTAGCGAATTGGAACGCCATCCTTGCTCGTTCGAAGGCTGGAGAGGCAGTCCCCACCTCGCGTTTCAAGGGATGGAGGTGTCGAAAGGCATTGGGAGGAGTTCGAGACAAGCTACTAAAGGAGTGTGGTCGGGCCGCAGGAGTTGGCCGGTGAAGAAATGTGAGGGCGCGGTCCAGGATAGAGTCGGATTCGTGCCCGGCAGTAGGGGAGCGAGCACTAAAGCCTAGTAATGCTGCAAAACTCTCAAGAATTGTCGTCGCGAGCATTTGAAGAAAGATGAAGCGCGTCTAGGGTTAGGGTTAGATCGGTAAACCTTGCGTTGAGAAGCTGGAGGCAGCTCGAACTCGTCACCGCATCTACGAGAATTAAGAGAAATTAACTCATCACTTCAGTGAACCAAATCTTGAGGATTTGACAGAGAGTATTGGATAAAAGTCATCACTAGGAGCGCCGATATACAAATCCCAAGGTCAGCGGCTGACCGCCTTCCGCCGCCATGCCTGGCTTCGACTTCTCCAACCACAACCGCAACCTCGCTCTCCACGCGCGAGGTGTCCCCCTCCCCAAAGCTACCAGCACAGGCACAACCATTGTCGGCTGTATCTTTGATGGCGGTGTCGTAATAGCAGCGGACACAAGAGCAACCAGCGGACCAATCGTTGCCGATAAGGTCTCTCTCCGTCCCCTTTACAACGCTCGCCTAGAGACTCCCTCCACTATTGAAAGCTGACCAGGAATCCCCCTCCAGAACTGTGAAAAACTCCACTACATCGCACCTCAAATATGGTGTGCCGGCGCGGGCACAGCCGCCGACACCGAATTCACCACCGCCATCATCTCCTCCAATCTCGAGCTGCACTCCCTCTCCACAGGCCGCAAGCCGCGCGTCGTAACTTGCATGACGATGTTGAAGCAGCACCTCTTCCAACACCAGGGCCACATCGGTGCCTACCTCGTGGTCGCGGGCGTTGACCCTACCGGCGTCGGTCTCTTCACCGTACATGCCCACGGTAGCACGGACAAGCTCCCCTACGTGACGATGGGTAGCGGGTCGCTGGCCGCGATGTCGGTGTTTGAGACCCAGTGGAAGCAGAAGATGACGCGGGAGGAGGCGGTGAAGTTGACGTCTGATGCGATCCAGGCTGGTATCTTCAATGATCTGGGGTCCGGGTCGAATGTGGATGTGTGTGTTATTACGGCGGAGAAGACGACGCTGATGAGGAATTATATTACGCCCAATCAGAGGGAGGAGAAACAGAGGAGCTATAAATTCAAGAGAGGGACGACGGCGGTGCTGAATGAGAAGGTCATCACCAAAGAGGAGATCAGCAAGTATGTTACGGTGCAGGAGCTGTCGTCAGATGATGATGTTGTTGTCGTGGAGAAAATGGACATTGACCAATAGAGGGTTTTGGGCCATGATTTGTGTACCATAAAACTGTATGGAACCGGCGAATTCAGGGTCATAGATGTCTGGTCAGGGCGTGGCCGCCTCAGATAGCATTGCAAAAGGGCATTTCTGTTACCTCCCCTTAGCCAACAGTCTCTTCGCCTCCTCCGAATGCCCTCGCAAATTCCCTTACCAAATCCATGTCAACCTCTTGTCCAGCTTACTCCCCAATTTCTCCAAATCATTCCCCACCCCCAACCCTTCAAAGCCATACAATTCCCCCCCCCCTCTCTGCTCGTGACTACCAGCCTCTGCGTCGTTGGCCTTCGCACCTCTTCGAACGCTCCAAGCGCCCTAACAGTCCGCTCCTTCTCCTCCCCCTCTCCCAACAAAGCCGACGTGACAATGGCATCTTCCAAGGCCATCCGCGCCCCTGTCCCTGGTAAGCATGCTTGCGTGCGCTGAGTCCCTTAACAAATACACTCTCTCCTTGTCATAATGTCTCCGCAGTAAGGTAATCAAGACAGCGCCCACACATCATGGCTGTCCGGCAAGCTCATTTTCCTTGACACTCTGGCCCCATTCCTGGGAATCCGCACTCATATTCGCTTTCCGTATCAGCGGCACCATTCCTTATCCTCCTACTTCCTATCCCTCTTCGTCCGGAACGCAACCACAGCTGCACCCATTCCTTGTCCTCCCACTTCCCATCGCTCATTGTCCGATAGGTAACCACATTCATCATTTCTACGAGCTCGGTTAGGAACTGAGCACGTGCCCGTGGTATCCCATGTACATTATTCCGTGTCAACTCGTCCGCTCAGCAGCGCCACAATTACACTCATCGGTGTCAACCCCCTTTACACATACTTCCCCGTGAAGCTCGGGTGTGCAGCTGAATTTTCATCCCCAAGCACAATACGTCAGACACGGGATTCCACCATCTCGGCGAAGGGCTTCGCTTGAAGGAAGGAGGAAGTCATGGTAAATGTTGGAGGGTTTGTGTGTAGAGTAAAGTACCGAGAGCGGAAGACTTCTGTGAAGTATAGACGAGGCGGATCGTATGAGGCTTGTATGGAAAGAGAGACATTGTAGGGACAGGAGAAGACAAACTTGGTAATGGAGATGAGTACTTTACGGAGACGTCATGTTGATGGATTTGAATGCTTGGACGAGGAAAGCGGCACCTTATCTGGTGGTCGTGTCTATTCGTACCCTACATATATTAAACGGATGGACCCTATATGTAAGATACCAGCCGGATCATGGCAGGTTTTCTCGGATCCAATTCTCGACAAGAGATAGTGCACAACAAAATGATTTGACGACATGGTGATGGACTTATTAACCAGTGAAGGTCATAGCTAAGGAGAAAGATTGTAAAAGCGTTGTACTTGCACGGTCATCAGAGACCTAGAAGAAGCGGCTGCACAACACAACAAATTGAATGTTGAATGTCCACACACTTGATTCTAAACCCCTGAAAGTTGTGGGATGCCGGAGTATAGGATAGTGAAATCTTGCCATGTACCGGATAAAATACACAGAGTCCAGTAGCAAGATGTAGAGAGTATTTAGGGTTGAGAGAAGGGTATAGTCTACGGCTGTCGGGCCGCTCCGCTGAGCCTCTGCCAAGCTTCTGAGGAACCGCAACGCCGTAATGAGCATGGCTTGTTGTATATTCGGTCTCTTTCCTGCAGAACCAACATGCCATGGCGGGCTTTCAATACGTCCAGAGGCTCTTTTCGTTGGAAACGCTCGATACGCGCTTCGCTACGTCCTCCAAAGTCCAACCCAGCGAACAGCTTCTGAATGATTCAGCTAGGGCAATTCTTAAATCAGGGAGTTACAACTTGCGCTCTCGTAGAGATGCATCTACCAATGCAGACACTAGTCTACCAGTATCCAGGTGGACCTCCCCGGAGTTTGTGGTCTATGCTCTCGTTTTTCTGATCGCTATACCTTTAATGATTAAATCCGTTCATGAGGTCTCTAATCGTAAGTGCTCTTTTTGGCCATCAATCGGGTCTACAACAACCCAGACGTCACGCTGACTGTCGTGAGTAGCACCCCATCCCAACTTCAGTCAATTCGAGCACCTTCTTTCTCCCGGTTGGATACCAGGCCGGAAGGTTGACAATTCTGATCAGCAATATGCCGGCTTTAGAAGTAACATTCCCTACCTTGCCCTCCTCCTCTTTGTACATCCGTTTCTCAGGCGAGCCTATGAATACTTGCAACCCATCAAAGACTCGTCGAATAGCGTAGCCTCTGGTGATAGGCCCAATGGGAACTCTATTGCAAGCAAAAATTCTTCCGAAGCGGACACATGCAAGACAAGACGACTCACGTTCGACGTTTTCTTTGCATTCGTGTATGTGTTTGCGTTACATGGTTCTTCGGCGTTCAAAATCCTTGTGATCCTTTATATCAATTACACATTGGCGACGCGGCTGGGGCGGGAAGCAGTGCCAATTGCGACATGGACATTCAATATTGGCATCCTGTTCGCGAACGAATTGTGCAGAGGATATCCGTATGCTGGTTTTGCCAACCTTTTCCAGCCTTCGCTTACACTCGCAAAAGACGCAGCCACTGAAGGTGCGCAACCTAATTGGGGCTTGTTCCTCGACAGCTATGGCGGTCTGATACCAAGGTGGGAGATTCTTTTCAACATCACAGTACTTCGCCTTATAAGCTTCAACCTTGACCATTATTGGGCTTCCGGCCATACGAACAGCAGCGCACTTGAAGTACGTCTTACTCTCATAATTAGGTCGTACGAAGGCTGATTGGATCAAGAAGAAGCAGCTCGATCCTAGCAATCTCACAGAACGAGACAGGGTGGACGTCCCAGCCCGCTTGGAAGACTACTCGTTCAGGAATTATGTCGCGTACACTCTTTATGCTCCTCTGTATCTCACGGGTCCGATCTTGACGTTCAATGACTATATTTCACAATCCCAATATAGATCCGCCAGCATTAACACTAGCAGAACCGCGTATTACGGCGTCCGCTTCTTAATATCTCTTCTGACAATGGAAGTTATGCTTCATTTCATTTACGTGGTCGCCATCTCCAAGGCTCAGCCAGCCTGGGAAGTGTATTCCCCTTTCCAATTGAGTATGATTGGCTACTTCAATCTCCATATCATCTGGCTTAAGCTCCTTCTTCCGTGGCGCTTCTTCCGCCTCTGGGCACTTGTCGACGGTATAGATCCGCCCGAGAACATGGTTCGCTGTATGTCAGACAATTACTCTGCTCTTGCATTTTGGCGTGGCTGGCATCGAAGCTTCAATCGCTGGATCGTCCGTTATATCTACATCCCTCTTGGGGGCAGTGGTGGACCGTCCACACAGGGGAGCTGGGGAATCGTGCGAGCCATAGCGAACATGCTCATTGTGTTCACATTTGTGGCGCTTTGGCATGATATACAGCTTCGACTGTTAATCTGGGGCTGGCTGGTCACGTTTTTCGTGCTTCCCGAGGTGCTGGCTGGGTTCGCATTTCCGAAACGGAAGTGGCAAGACCGCAAAACCGCATATCGAGTCATTTGTGCAATTGGGGCTGTGGGTAACATACTGATGATGATGGCCGCTAATCTTGTAGGGTTCGCTATCGGTTTAGATGGTCTGAAGGGCCTGATTCATGGCATGGTGGGATCTTACTCAGGTTCGCAAAATTCATCCGGGCCAACTCCACGAGGAGAAGCTAATATCCCATGTGATAGGCATTGCATATCTACTTGTTGCCTGCGCGGCTCTTTTTGTCGGTGTGCAAGTCATGTTCGAAATCAGAGAGCAGGAATTGAGGCAAGGCATCAAGATGAAGTGCTAAAGGCTTCGATTTTTGAGCTGGCAAGTGTCGATCATCGCAGTCGTTAGCCCGCTGAGAGGTCGGACAAGGGGAAGTGAGGCCTCGGCATCTTGTATGGTGCGCTGCTATGACTACTACCGTACAAGCAAGTATTCCAACGGCCTAACGTTTGACGCCGCCACTCATCTGGTAGTGCACGCTGGATTCCATGGATCATCCTTCCGCCGATGACGCCAGCCCACCACATCGTGCTAATCTCGCCAGGAGGGTGGAATCGATATATTAGCAATACAAGGGCACTTGGTCCACGGGCAGCCGCCGGTTCAATGTTATTTCTTTCGGACAGTGATTAGAACAGGACTAGTCTTCTGCAGATGTCTGCCGAAGAGTCGAAAGCTCCCATCGATGCAATCACGCCTCCAATAACGCCGAGCGTAGAGGCCTCTTTAATGTCTGCCGGCCTGGCTTTCCTGGAAATGTCGGCCTCACTGCGTCGCAAAAGATGGGGTAAACTCTCGCGTTTATTGCAACGCACAGCATGGTCGGAATGGACTGACGACGTAGGAGAGTTGCATTGGATTGGGGGAGCTCCAGGAATACTGACGCAGGTCTGCTCGCAGCTGCCACATACTGGGTCGACGTTGTTTCACTATGAAAAGGTCAAAAACCGTCAGTTGTTTTATATGCATACTCCAATCAACATGTATCTCGAACGCTTCCGACTCGACATAGCGACTCTAACGACGCCCGAAAGTGGCCTTACGAGTTGTAAATGGAACAAGAAGCCCACTGTGCTACCTTACAATGTTCTCTCTCTGTATTGTTGCCCTTTGTTTCCGGCCGAGCCTGTGCTGCCACGTCAAACACCCAGCCTTCTTCACACCCTTTGTTGAATAGGCTCGCTCTACGAGACTAAGCTATTATTTCACTCGACCTACTCTACACCTATGGCAATCTGTCCTTGATTTTATGTGGTACAACCTTGCTGGGTGTTTGCGACCTCCCCCTGCATCATCTACCTCGGGCGGCGAGTTGATAGAAGCTGGATTAGACATAATTCGTCGACTGGTCGAGATTCGAGAGATGGTGCTGCTCGTTCACGCACCGAAAGCGAGAACAGCGGTTCTCGACCTTTGCATTCATCACGAAAGGGGACGAAGCTCTTATGCCGTCTATTTCAGCTTTTATGGGCCATGGTATGGCGCCCGAGCGAGCAGCCAGATCAGACTCAATTTACTCCAATGTGGGACCGCTGTGTGAGACGGAGATGCTCCCATATCCTTAGTGCCTTGCAGCCGTCATACGTGCCGCTGAGGAGGAAGGTAGACGAAGGCGAAGCACGTCCGCGAATTTGACACAAGATTGGCAATCGGGTTGTGTGGTATTGGAAAGCCTGAGGACGTCTTCATTCTTCAAGCGGTGCCTCTCTTCATTTCCCTCTGTACGTCGCGCTCTCACGTTGAAAAACACTATGGCATACCAAGTTCGGCTGAGGAGACCTAGCTCCTGGCCAGTTCCTGTCATCGGCGACAACGCTGATGGTAGTGGCGCCGCCGCTGTCGATTTGGCATCTGAGTCCATCATCGCGCAATAGAAGAAGTCAAAGAAGGATATCACTATTGACAATGGTACCTTCAGCCCAAATACGCCTCAAGAACAGGTTCCCCAAGAGTAGCCCCAATTTATGAGTCCGTGGAGGAAGGAAGCAGATATCGACCACAACAGACAATGGGCATTGCACGACACCAGAGAAGACCTCACCTCTGCCTGATCTACAGAGAAGCCTCCGGAGAGATCAAAATGACTATCAATCGCTTTCATAGGCCGCCACCCTGTACCAGCAAGCTTGAAAGGTGCCTTGCTACTCAAGCTACCTTCAACGGAGAGGTCGAAAGAACCTATCGCGCGGCTTCATCCGAGCATATGCGTCCATGCATGAAAATCGTGAAATCGATCAAGTCACGTTCCTTGACTTTCTAGAAACCTTCCGTACGTCCAGTGATGCCTCATCATGGCGCAATCCCATCGACCTGGCTTCTTCTGCGGCATCATCACTACTATATATGATTTCAATGGCGGTGTCGATTGCCCTCATGAAAGCAGTCACGTTTGCCAGTTGAAGCGCAAAACGGATGTCGGTATATTTCAATCATTATCTTAATAACTTCCTTCAACGTCGGCGGAGCCTATTTCTATCAAATTCCAGTTTCACGAGTTCACGTTGGTGTCTGTCACCTTGGACAAATACCCCGTTGACAAGTCCTGAACCGATCTTTTGTCTTGACCAAGTCGTCCTCCATCATCATCATCATCATCGAGCCATCGAGCCGTCGAAGCCAATCCTTAATAGAAGCTCAGATTTGTAGCAAGGAAGATCGATGACGACGAGATAAGATGATTTCGTGTGAAACATGCGCCCCTATTCTATTGCCGCGACGCGTCCGCATGAAGCTTCGCCTCTGAAGCACGCCACTTGCGCATCAGCCTTTAGCTGGCATCGACGAATTCAAACCGGATGCCCAGAACTAACCGGAGCAACAGAACCTCAGATCATAGACCTGTGGCGCGATGTTGACCCGATCAGCCGCGCAAACCCCTCTTCTCGACTTGTCTTTCCTCCCATTCGTTCCTTTCTACACTGCCCTGTGCACGGTGCTCCGCCATTGAACACGCATCTCCAATGCTCGGGGCCTGCCCTTCTCAACTTCATACTTGTTCTCTGCCCTAAAACCACCAAGAACCTCCCCTTCCTCAGCCACTCCTCCTCCCCTCCCCCTCCCCTCCCCATCTCACCGTCCAGCCTCCCCCCTCGCCTCCTCCAACCCCCCCCCGAAACGCGCCGACGGCCATGAATACCTCGGCAACGGCTTCACCCTCACCTACAAGACCTCCCCCCCTTCCCCCTCACCTATCCCACCGCCCTCACCCTCTCCCTCTTCTAGACCGAGATCGTCCAACATGGCGCTGATCCCCGACGACCGGTTCCAAGCCCCCACGTTCAGGCTGCGGATGGCCAGGACAGGATTGGATTTGGTGTTTGAGGTGGTGAGCTGAGAGGGGACGGTGTTGAGGGAACTGGGGGGGGTGATGGATCGGGTGTTTGGAGGGAGGTGGAGGGGGGGGGGGGGTTTAATGCGTGGGTGAGGAGGAGGGGGGGGGGTCCATCAAGCCAAGATACTGTCTCGGGTGCAAGTCGGTTCTTTGTGATTAGGCGGACGTTGCTCCCCTCTAACCTTTCCATCGGTGGATTCCAAGCCTTGCCCAGTTTCTTTGAAGAACCGTAAGAACGCTGACGTCGCCTCCATGTCCATCTGAAACGTCGAAGGTGTCTGCTACAAGCCAAGGTGACGCGTGATCAATATCAGGGGACATTGTTATTGAACCCACTTTGCAGACATACTCCCAGCTTCGCCACTGCACGCCACTCCAGTCTCGCGTGATTCTCCCCAGCGACACCTTTGCCGCTGCTTCCGGTCTGGAATCACGATTCCGTGCCTCTGGGGGACACAACAGGCCAGCCCTGGATAGAAAAGACTGCGACTTTTTCAGAAATTCCAGACGAGGGCGCGAATTTCATGAGCCGAGCTATCCCATGACGGCGAGCCGCGGGCTGACTCTCGCTTGCTGAGTCTTGCAGATCATGTTGGGCGCTTGCCTCCAGCAGCTTCTCTACGCTGTTTGTCGGCCCTACCTTTCTTGTCCTGTGCGGTGCGAAGCAGTATCATATATCCATATATGGAATCGCCTTGATCGAGGCCTATCTCGATATTGGCTTATACGGACGAGATGATCTCCCTGCCGCTTTCTGCCGGTGAATCCAAGCCTCTTTCGGAGGACCTTTGGCAACCTGCCCCCTGTCCATTTTTGATCTTTGTAAATTCTGGGTTTGTGGAACAAGGCTTTCAAACAACAACTCGGGCATCCTGCATCAACGCGGTCCTTCCAGATCTGTTCTTGATGTTGAGCTCCGTTTCTGCATCTTTTAGTGACAGGTTCACTGTGCTTTGATGTTCCTGGGTGCCGCGTCGTCGATTGTTTCGAATTCATCAACAGAGTCTTCCCCTTCTTCTGATAAGTGTCGCAACGACCTCGCTTTTGCCTGATATGTAAGTATAAATGACAAGTTCGAGGCCTGACATGCAACCAGAGCATTGACATCAATATCCTGCCCATCCAAGAAGGCGCGTACAGCTCCCTTGTGGTTTTCGACTGCCGCCCAGTACAGGCTATTCAGGGCGTCATGACCTGTCGCGGTCATGTTAGCCCCGGCTTGAAGTACGTTTTCGAGAACGTCCTTATGGCCTGCTGATGCTGCATACATCAGCGATAAGCATCGAGGCTGGGGCCCGACCCTTGAGATATATAAATCCGGACACAACCCTCTCGAGACCAAGGAAGGATGCCAAATGAAGGGGAGAGACCCCATAGTGAAAGGCCCTACCAGGGGCGGTCTCTTCGGTTGCGTACCGCAAAACTTGCACAGAGGCGCTCGAATGGGGGTTTTGCTCTTGCGGAGTCGCAGCATTCATTGATTCGCTCAATGTCCTCGCTCGGGCTGCTTGCCTCGGTATCCCATGGTGCACTTTGCCGGGGGGTTTCGTATCACATGAGTTCAGGACCTACCTGCTCTTAGGTATTTCGATTGAGTGGGAGGGATGATCAATGGTTTGCCCCTTCAGCCATGGGTCTTCGTTAGTGATTCAGTCCATCGATTTTCTGTCTTTGCGTTCTTTCGCGTAGTTCCAAGGATCGAGTGCACTACATCATGCCGGTGCTGACGCATACCAGTGAGATGGGTAACGCGCTGCCCGCTGCTCGAAAACGATGGTTGGCTGTCACTTGCATAAGCTCCAGGTTCAAAGACGCTGTATCGTGGATATGTGAGGTACGGTCTCGCAAGTCGAGTTTGTTCACCTGAAAACCACCTAATGTGTATCGCGAAGACGGCTTTCCGTTATATAGTGAAGGGGAGGTATTGTCTCCTCTTTGATTGTAACCAGCCCAGCACACATGGAGGCCAAGACGTCTGCGCTGATGACATCGTCTTCTTCGCAGTCGTATGCTCGAATAGAGCAGGCTCGACTTCCTGAACATTTGAAGCTCGCTCAGCATAAGCGGCCCAGAATCGGAAGTCCGCCTTAATACCACGATGCTCTCGCTTCAGGCTTTGTATACTCTCCATGGCTTGATCGTATGTATCATCTGCGTTTGCAGAAAGCGTAGCAAGGGCATCCAAATACGGATGTTGGTTCGAGGTCCGAGGCCAACACGTCCACATGGAATGCTGCTCACAGAAACCTAGATGCTATTCAACGTGCGTATAACGACATTCATGACTGCAGAACAACGGTGTGCGTTCTTCGAGCCAGTAGGATGACCTTTCTGAACAATCTCATTTTGCAATTCAATCATCTATGCCATACAACTGGCGAAGAAACGGCTCTTCTGAGAAGGTATCCAGTGTTCAGTTTAAATGTAAGTAGTTGGCCTGCGGCAGCAATTGTGATCGTGATGGCCTCGAATGGTGCCGTTCGTGCCTTCCTCATACGAAGATGCACACAGGTCGAAGCCCATCCCCTGTACAACCTTATGCAGTGGTAGTAGTGGCTCTTGCGTGGATTGCCTTCGCAGTCGCCACGGATGATGTGACTTGGATGAGGTCCGAATATTTGCTGAACAGTCGAAAGCGGCCGGATTATTGTCTTGTAAACAACCTACGAGGTTCGTTCTTGTTATTTCGTTCAACGACTCATCAAGACCATCCACCACGATCAAACTTGTTCATAATGCGACAGACCTTAACCAAGTAGCTGTTCATGGCTCGTCGAGAGTTGGTCATGCGTCCATTTTGTGTATGGCATTGGTGCAACAGCTTCTCATCCACCACCGCGACACGAGTCGGGATATCTTGCTTCCATAGCTTTGCAATAAGACCGTTAACCACCGGTGTTTCAGGATCACCGCAGTAGCTGCAGTACATTGTCACAACCGCAACGTTCCGCCTTTTGTATTCATCCCGAAAAGTATCGACGATGAACCATGCCCGGAAGGTCTTGCCTGCTCCAGAACACCTGGAGACCAGAACGCTGACTCATCCCCAGACGCCCACTTATCAAATCTGTCCGAGTTGAGAAGCCAGCTGCCTGTTCCTTGCCGACGCTGCTTGATTATCACTCATTTTCGCGCCCGGAAGTTCGGTGGAGAAAGCCAATCAGCGTTGGCCTGGGATTCCTGTGTCGTCACTCGGTACCCATTCCCTTATGTCATTTGAGCCTGCTTTGATATCACGGATCATGGCATAACATGAACGAGGCCAGGATTGTATGGTTCAGCACCGATTCGATACCACTCTTGAGCCCCTCAAGCTGAGCGACGATACTCGCAACTTCCTGGTTGACCCGAAGAGGCCGACGTATTCTCTTTAGCGGCCCGCGACTCCGTTCAGTTTGGGCTTACTTTGTAGCTTTTTAATCAACCTCTTGAGTGTCTACAGTTGCAACCTCATCCTTCGTTGCCAAACCATATCCCAACCTTCCGAGACCCGAGAGCCGTGGCCCGGCCTGTGGCGTGGAGCTGACCCAGCGACAAGTTGTTTGCGTGCGCCTACTTCTCTCCATTGACCTTGTTGCAAAGATGTCGTGCCGAAACCGTGGAAGGGAGCTACGTTGTCTCAAGTGGGGGCGTGGCTATCTTCTGATATTCCGTTCGACGAGAGGCTAGAACACCACTGGGGTCAAGCATCACGTTCTGCGACGGTAAGCCATCCCGAACTGCCAACACTCATTAAAGATGCAAAGAATAGCCTCACACCTGGGGTTTGTTGGTGTTGTGTTGTTGGCCCTTGATTTGGTGGAAGATTGAAGTGGCGCCTGTATTTATTTTGCGTGCTCCAAGGCAGATGGTGGTGCGTGGTATGTGGATTGTTTCCAGGGGGAAGCGTTGCGACTGGGCGTTACGGCTGGTAGAATTGGATAACGGTATCGGATGGGTGACGAGGCAAGATACCGGTTCTCCTGGAAGTGGAGGAGCATGAGGAACGTGGGAGGAGATGAGCGCATTAGGCAAGGATTGAGGATACTGGGGGAATACAACGGCTGTCATGGTTTCTGTCTGGTAAGCCCGCCGTCTCACTTTAACTCACGGGACGGATGGGGGTGCACGATTCATGCCGCGCTGTGGTATTTGAGGGGTTCGACTTTCCTGCTCCCGGTTTATCAATCCCTTTTGCTCCGTGCTATCGTGGTTGATGAGATGGGAGGCAAATTATTGTCTCGCGTTGTGGCTGGGCTCGACGTTGAATAGGAGTTCGATGGAGGAGGCGTTGCAACGGTGCTGGTTGGCTTGTCTTCCGACTGGGGTTCTTGTTGTGCTAGTCTAGATAATTGTGTTGTCTGGACCGAACGGTTGGGAGCAGACTGGAGGAGAGGAGACCAAGGAAGTCCAATGACTCGCTTGTCGGTGGAAGTGAGGCGTGAAGGAGATAGTTTTTGTGTATAGTTTCTCGTGGGGTGGACTTAAGAAGCGTCTTGTGCTTGGAGAACAGGAGCCAGGAATGTCCGGGAATCTAGGAAAAAGAAAGATCTGGTACCGTACCTCAATGGCATACTTTCAACATTTGTCTGGGTATGGACGAGCTTATGTTCTGGGTGATACCATTGTGACCGTATCAAAGAATAAACGATTTGACTAATGCAAGAATTTTGAGCCATATGGAAAGCAGTCTCCTATGGGGTAGGCTGGGGAGAGAATGGCAGCGGGGTTAGTGGAGGGAGAAGGACCGCAAAAGCAACGAGCAACATCATTGGAGCGAGCAAGACCGGAGTCGAGCCGGTGTCCGTTGGCAGACAGGCTCGAAGACTAAGAGGTCTTGGGCCGCGTAAGAGGAGTGATCCAATGGGATTGATGTCCGATGAAACGGATAACAGGGATGAGTAGACCGAAGATACTGTCCGATACCACGTGGGATACGGAGGGAGGTGGATCGGATGCAGAACATAGCCTAAGGCAGAAGAAACCACGTGTGTAGCCAGGATGCTCATCGGATCTCCTATCTGTGGGATGGCCTGCAGCATCTGGGCGCAACGCCGTTATTCCACGGAGGTACCATGACCGGGACTGTGCATGAGGGACCTTACCGAAGATACCGTGTGCTTTGTGAGATCCATGTTGAGACTAGGAAACACTATGGTTCCACAAAATAGTAACAGAGAGGGATTTCAATGTCCGATGTCAAGCTGTACATGCGCCTGAACGCCGTGCAAGATGTTTATTAGCTACAGAGCTTGTCGTAAGGCACAACGCAAAGCTAGGGCTGGGGGACTACTGCAGCGCGGCCTGTGGCTCTTGTCTGTGGTTCTGGAAGGATGGTGACAGTAGTACGGCAGACCGGCATACGACTTAAGCTGTAAGGCACGACGCACAGCAGCGTTGCCGAAGGACGCACCGCGTAATCCCCACAATCTTGTTCCAACGTTTATAGTCATCGCTCAAACACCGAAGTAGATGGGATGTGTACGGGTCTTCCCTTCTGATCGTTCCGGCGGTGTAGTAGACACAGTTCTATTTTTCTTGCCAGTGAGCCCAGAGGCGACTGCTTATCATTGTGTTCTCAAGATTCTTGCTCAATGTGCCGGCGGACTGCCGCGGCTATCTTAGCCTTTCGGTGAAGAGGACCATCAATATAAGATGCGATTCCCCCGTCGTCGAGCATATAATAGGGAAGCCCATCATCGTACCCTACAGACACTATCTGGACCATGGTAGACTTACTTTATCCCATGCCTAGGTACACCTTCCGGAGGTCAGGGGTCAATCGCGTTAACATCAATGGAATTACCATTGTTTATCCTGCAATCGCTTCTTCTGGGTCCCTTGCCCATGCAAGTGGAATGCTTTGACGTTCTGTCTCTTTAGCTATAGACCTTCACTGGTTTGTTTGCCCATCATCATCTCGTTGAATATTTCTGCTTGAGAGCATCAACAGATGGTGCACTAGCTCGTGTCGACGTAACCCTGGTCCGGATAGTATAAAGCGTCCGATTAGGAATCGTAGGGTACGGATAGAGGCTCTCTGTGGAGTGTAAAGGAAAACTGGGCTCAGGATCTGAGCCAATAGGCCGTGACACGTGGTATAGACGAAATTTGGAGAGAAGTCGTGGTGAGTCTGGTGTAACCCGAGAAGGCGCTCCAACATTTGGAGTTCAGATTGTCATTTGGGCAACGTCGGCTACCGGAATTACAACAACTTGATGATAGATAATTCGCGACGTGGCTTTTCGAGAACTTGTACGACACGCAAGCTCTTTCCAAAAGGGTCCTGAGCTGCTTGTAAGTCGAGCCCCATGAATATCAATACGGAGGCTCACGTGACCTTGATACTACGATGGTCAATCAAGAACAAAGGGAGCACCAAGAATCTAGGCTACTCGGAGAGAGAGTCATCCATTCTGCGAGGCGGCATCCGCGCAAGGCTGGCGAGGCCATGAGAGGTAACAGCATTCCATAGTCTGGAGACGATGGGCGATCTATCTCTTGCTGCAGAAGAGAACATGCCATGAGACTAAGGTTGTATTGCAGAGAGCTCAAGTCTGATTGTACATATTCGGCTGTGAATGACTCAAACGCGCCACCCAGGTGATAGATCTGGAGCGCTCTGGTGCCTCATAGAGTTATTGCAGATGCAGACGCCGGACAAGCGCCTTCACGGGAGGATTTTGTCGCCATACTAGATTCAACTTCCAGCTTCTGGCTTCGTCGACCGAGACCTTGTACTCAGAAGATAAGGCGTTCGTGGATGTACAACAGCCTTGTACAGAACCTTAGAACTCTGCAGGCACAGGTTGAGGCCCGAGCCTAACCAACAGTGACTGCGTAACCCCCACGGCGGACATGCGATTAGCCTGCTGTTCGCTGCTTCAATCCCAGGGTACGACCGTGTGGCGCTGCGCTTTACATGATCCTCTACACGTGAAAATGATAAGTTACTAGCGGCAAAAGTTGTCAACAAGCGGTAGCGCTTTGACCGTCCCGTGGGACGAATGATCGGGAAAAGTCGAGTCCATGTTGTGATGGAAAGGCTGACATGGAATTCCTGTAGGAGCTATGGTGGTAGTATGATCAGTGGAACGGAAGCCATTAATGCACCTTGTCCCGAACTAGGACCTTTTTACGGACACATCGCACGATAAGGAGACTCCTAAGGCATGCCAGCAAATCGCACCGAGATAATCCTTTTCGCCAGCGCTGACACTGCATTCAACCCACCAGGTGCGGTCAGCTGACCGGGTGCATAGCTTGACCGTGTATCTGCGACCTTGATTGTGTACTGGATTAATCATCAGGAACCGCGGGCATCCGCGTTTGTCGGGTGAAAATAAGCGGCCTCGGGACGACTTGCAGCACCGTGGCGTCGGGAAGACGTCCGCGATTGGCTCGAGTCTTGTGAGTATCGTGGAAGTAAGGGAGGCACGCGATTGGTTCCAAGAAGAGTATCCACTGGCTTGATAGGGTCATTGACTTGGAACTTGGAACAATTGGAATTGGAACACTCGTGAGACGTAGTGGCGCAAGGGCGGGCGGGTGTAACAACAACACGTCCATCTCGATGGACCAGTTGTGACTGTGTTGCAACGAGCATGATCGCCATCGCGATGCGTGATGATTACAGAGAAAAGGTTATGTACACCGTAGAGCGAACTCTGTACGCGAGGAGGGTGATGATGATCTCACACCATCGGAGCAAGCTCCTGTCGGATAGGTCGTGGAAGGATGCGGCTCAAGAGTTGAGAAGTCAGTATCCTGGCTCATGCACACTGCATGCTTCGGCGAGAGAGCGTGGATCTGGCTGGATCGGGTTTCAGTGGTGGGCCTATGCGCTTGTTGTCGATCCTAGTCCCTGCTTCTTGTCAGCTTTCGAACGAAGGAAGAGTGTGGGACGTGGAATTAAGCTCTGACAGGTATTCGCACTATGATAGTGGTATTCAGACGATGGTAATCTAAGCGCCCGATCTGTCCATTGTTCCCTTGCACTAGACACTGCCAACCTACGAAGTTTACGATCCCGTCTCACCGCCCCCTGGACCCTGGACCCTGGCCCGGCGAACGTTGGGCCGTTAGTGACCAAAGTCAATCAATCGAGATCTCGAAGTCAATCATGATTCATGGCTGTGGTTACAAGAGCATCTACATACTAGGACGGAGTTAGGAAGAACTGTCTTCCGTGCAACGTCTGGCCTTTGCAGCTTAGTCTTCGCGATCGTCCGCTACTCAGGAGCCGTGAACGGTCGAACCCAGAGACCGGGGCGATCTGTCCCACCATCTGCAAGGTGCACGCGACTCGGAGATTTAATTGTTGATCTCTGCCTTGCTTTTGTTTTGGCCGGAACTATGTGTGCTGGCATATGTAGCTACTGCAGGTGAGATGCTGTTCACTCATCATCCCGTTCCAGCTCCTCCCATCTGGGCTTGCCGGGGCAGCCCGCTTACTGTGCACTTTCACATGCCTTGGACGCTTGAGGCCCACAGTGCCCCCAGTGATCCGACCGTGGGTTCGGACGCCAAGGTCTCAAAGTTTATGAAGGTTGACAGATGGGCTGACCATTTGCCCATGGGCGTATTGGTTACGAATGCGACGCCCAATCTGAAGTCGGGTCACCGTTGAACAGTAAATCGTTGTTTCACATTCCTTCAAGACCTTCATGGCCACTGTCTACCAGGGAGTGGGATGCGGAAAGACCGGCCGAAGCTGTGAGAGAGCGAAGAGCAAATTCCTAACGCTCGAGTCCCAAAACAGGTATTGGCACAACGTGCTAGAAACGCCTTTGGTCCTAGGACCGTGTTGCTCCATTCGGAAAGAAGCACCTTGGTTTCGCGGGCATCGATCATGGAGAGCTGGAAATCTACTCTGGGGCCCAACATGTCCTATCTGACATCACTGGAACCCACTCTCCATACCCGAACGGTCGCACGGTGAGGAGCACGACCATCTAGGCTGCGTGTTCGGCCATCGTAGGGTCGCTTCAGCCATTGGTACTTAGCCTTGGTCCGAATGTATTCGCAGGCATCGCTCCTCATGTGGGAAGAAGAACACCTCCTATGATCAGTTTCTTCTGAATGCTCTTTGAAAATTCATGTCGTTCCATCTCACTGTCGGTTTAAGACCGGCCAGCTTCCATTCCCCGCCAATCTTCGTATATAAATGTTTGATCAGAGCATGAGAATGCCCTGTACTTTCCACTCTTTTGCGATCTATGGCCGAGTAGCGTTGGTGCGCAGCCGTTAGCTGATGGTGTCCGATGATGTGATCCTCCCTGATCTTCTGCCATTTGGAGACCCCGATATGGTGGTGAGTGCGAACCAACGGGTCACAAACGAAGCCCGCGTGACTCATGATGTGGACGAAATCGTCCCTTGGCATAGCGGGCCAAAGGTAGCCATTGACATCTCTATAGTCGATCTGTAAATCATGCCTCCGTCAATGTAAGCTCCAACGGTACAAGATCCCATGCGGAAGAAACAACCAAAAGTAGTAGATGCCACTTCGTAATTGAGCCAAGGCAGTACACAGTCACCCATTTGTGCTACTTAGATAGCCCCATCGGCACCACCATGCTCGCAGTCTGGGTAAGGCCATAGTAGATTGGTACATTCATACTATGGCCTTTTCCATTGAGAATTCTGTGATTGTGTATGACTTTAGGATAGAAATGGGACGAATTGGACCACTGACCACCTTTCTCGTAACGCAAGTAGGTTTGTAAACTGGTCATGGAGGGCTCGAAGGAAGGTAGGAAAATCAAGACTTTTCACAGGTGTCATGCCACTGACCAGAAGGAGGGGGGCAAGAATTGCTTTTAGTCTGCCGTGTATTAGGAGGAACATAGCTGCATAATTTTGCCAGTGGAACCCTACCTCTTCCAGTCCTTCGAGTCGTAGCTATCACCCCATTCAAAGGTGATTTCCGAGAGGGACAGGTACTCTGAAAAGGTGGAGCACATAAGCTATGGTAGGTTTCGACGTTCGAAGCGCTAAGGAAAAGTCACACGAACCCTCAAACGATATTCTACCGTACGTGACAATGTCCTCGGGTGGTGCGCTATCAAAGACATTCGTCGAATGCGCGGCACTCGACGTCGGTTCACCAAGACCAGGCGTTACCTCGCCACTCGGGTTGAGTACAGCCTGGGTCGCAGTTGACGATGGCCGACCGTCAAGAGCTGAAGGTTCTCCTGCTGCTCCTGTAGCTTGAGTTGTAGCGCACGATGATCCATCTGAGCCGGGAGGAACAGTTTGGATAACGCTGATAGTGTCTTCAATCGCAGAACTAGGCGCATCGGGGAAAGCGGCTGAGGGTTGTAAGCCTGACATTGGATCTGGGGTGCTTGAACTCGGCGCGTCTCGGCGTGAAATGATATATTTGAGCCATGGTATCGCTTTGGGGGCAATGGCAGCTCATATACCTTGTCCATGGGAGCGTGTTGTTCGCGATGTGGGAAATATAAGCCTACATTAGGCTGTGTTTCAGAATTTGACAGGTACGTTGCAGCTGTTCATTGCTGCATCCGTGATCGAGCGTTGGCACACGATATTTCAAGGTGACTGCTAGGTAGCGCAAAGATGAAGACCTTTCCGGTCCTATGCTGTCCCAGCGGTGTTCAACGGCTTTCAACAGTATGATCTGGACACAACAAGGCTCCCATAGTCCACGTTCCGCGCCCTACCACAGTAGAGGCGAGGACGCGTGTGTTCTGTGCGCGGAACGGTAGAGAGGCGGCCGCAGAGTCACAGACTTCGGTCAACGAGACTCGCCGAGACTCGCATCTGATTGGCTGCAGAGCTCGAGCCATGTTGCTGACTGAACCGTTGGGACGACGAGAGACCGGATGAAAGAGGCAGTATTGCAACGTCCGAAGGCAAAAACCAAGCCAAATGACGTTCGAAACGAGTCCGCTGGTGGATAAGTATGCGTGGAACATCCGAAAGGCGCAGGGAAGAAATTTTGCAATTGCAAGCTCCAGGTTCAAGAAGACCAGCGTTCGCCGGGAGATCAGAATTGCACTTCCACTCACTACATATATACCCAAGAGCGCCGTTGCCCGACACAAATCTTGCGAAGTGGACTCAAACGCAATCAGCAAGAACCTTCGCTTCGTCAATTGATCAGAACAGTGCACAGCCTACACCTTCCGCGCGCTACGAATCCAGTAGTCTCAAAGACCAAACACGATGAACGGCCACAGTACGAATGGCGACGCGTATTCGCCGCCACCAACCCTTGCCGGCAAGGTCGCGCTTGTCACCGGGGCCAGTCGAGGGATAGGGTCCGGTATTGCTCTCGAACTTGGGGCCCGCAAGGCTTCGGTCGTGGTCAACTATGTCAAGGGCAAAGCTGGCGCCGACGAGATCGTGGAACAGATCGAGAAGCTTGGCGGCAAAGCGGTCGCAATCCAGGCGGATGTCTCCAAAGTGCCCGAGATCACGGCCCTGTTCGAGTCCGCCAAGGCCCACTTCGGCAAGATTGACATCGTGTGCTCCAACTCGGGCACGGAGAGCTTCGACAAGACGGAAGACATCACCGAGGAGAAATATGATCATGTCTTTGGCCTCAATGCGCGTGCCCAGTTCTTCGTTGCCCAGCACGCGTACAAGTACTGCGAGAACGGTGGCCGCTGTGTCCTGATGTCCTCGATCGCTGCAGGACTGCTGGGTGTCGCCGACCACGCGCTGTATTCGGGGAGCAAGTCCGCCATCAATGGCTTCGTCAAGTCTTTCGCCACCGATTTCGGAAAGAAGGGCATGACATGCAACGGCATCGCACCGGGAGGTGTCAAGTCGGACATGTTCACACAAGTTGCGTGGAGGTACATCCCTGGCGCGGATGCATCATGGCCGGCGGAGAAGATTGAAAATGCCATGGCGAACCATTGTCCTCTGGGACGGTGTGCGGTGCCTCAGGACGTTGCCAGGGTCGTTGCGTTTTTGGTCAGTGAGGATGGTGGCTGGGTCAACGGTGAGGTTCTACCGAGGCGATCACATGATCGGTCACTAACGTTGTTCAGGGCAAATTGTTACCATCTCTGGGGGTTCAGGCCAATAGGCGGTACGAAAAAGGATTTGGGGGTGCAGTATCAGGGTGGGGTGATAATATTATCATTAATCAACTCTGTGCTAAGCACAGGTTGTAGCTCTCAGAGTTCTATGTAATAATAGCCTTCGATTTCGAGAATGGATAACTGCGTGCGCAAACATCCATTTGTCTCAGGTATCCTGCACAGCAATATACCATAAGTAATTCAATAATGCTCCCTTACTGAGTGTGGAACCCGACTCGAGCACCAGACGCCGCAATGCAATGACAAACCACACATCCAACATATAATTGGAGCGGCAGTAACACACGTGAAAAGACTGCGCGTGATTACAACCATCAAGTGTCGCCCGATCCATGTTCTTTCTGAGATTGCAAGAAATCAATGATGTAGCTAAGCTGTGTTGCCAGGTACGTCGCCTGAGGTTCGTATACCCCGTTGGTGTCTTTCTGAGCATCGTTGTCTTGACACTTGGCTTGAAACTGACCCACGATCCTTTGCACCTTTTTTAATTCGAAGAGCAGAATCTCGGTCTCGAGAATATACCGGTCCTCATCAAGCACTGTGTAGGTGCCGAAAGCGAGCTGGGCGTCGTTGGCTGGTCTGCATCGATTGTGCACTGCGGCCCGATAGAGTGACATGACCTTTCCAAAAACCGTGCCCAGCAACATTGTGGACACGGGTCCGCCGTTTTTCCTAGAGCAGTTGGCGCAATTCATCATAGATTGGCACCCTCTGACAGCTTGGCGGTTTATTGTCAAGATGACATCGAACGGAATCATCCCTCGCGAGGCGGCCGGTGTATTCCAGGAATGGGAGTGCAATGAATGCAAGGCACTCAAACACGATGCGAAGCAGTCCTCACAGCCTTGTCTTTCATCCGTGCCCTGTTGTGTCTGTTGTGGTATGCTTTCTGTCTTTGCGCCAACTTGGGGCTGTAGAAACGGATCATCAAACAGGTCCTTGTCGAAAGGATCGACTCCAAAGGGCGACTGCAATGAGGGTGTGTCGTTAAAGGCGAACAAGTCCAAAGGACCTGGAATATGATCACCGAAGATGCCGTAAGAGCGGTCATTTGTCATCCAAGTATCGGCCCCAATCAGAGGTTGCAAGATTCCTGAGGGAGACGGCACGGTAGAGTGGACATCCGGAAACGAGACATCTGTCGAGGCGGAGAGGGGTTCAGGACCATGCGAGAATGAATCCGCGAAGTGATTACTGAATGGAGGCGTTGGGGTTTGATCAGGTTGTGTAATAGATGTCGTATTGTCTCTCCGGAGCGCTTCAGAAACTCGATCGTCGTGCGTCATGGGAGGAGTGGTGCTGTTGAATACATTTGGGAAGTGAGGATTGACGGAAGCGGAGTTGTTGATGTCGAGCGGCAAGTGGTCATGATCGTATTGGGTGAATTGTGGTGTCCATGGACTTGGACTTGGATATTTTTGACCGGAGGGGAAGGAAGGTATCTCGATTGACGCCGGTCTCTTGTGTGGTGCCGGTTTGTTTACTCCATTGTTGCGATGCTTCCTCCCTGCTCGAGCTGATGGACTGTACTGGCAGTCATTCCCATTCGTGAGGCAGCGTTGACAAACAGGTCGACCTTTGCCGCATTTGACCTTGGCAGTCAAGCAGCTATCACAGGATTCTCGAAGCTTGACCCCCATATTTGCAGCTTCCTGAGTCGTCAGGTTCAAAAACGATCCAGGCGGAGGTCTTGGTCCCATTTTGCTATGTCGTCGGATATATTCGAGTGAACGGTAGAAGCCTTGAAATAAAAATTGCAGCAGACGTTTTCAGAGGTAAAATCAGGGTGGGTAAGCCGCTGGCGAGCCTTGGGTATATGTTGAGCTTAGCTGGCGCCGTTTACCAGACATGGCCCGGAAGGGTCCACAGAGCTTCATAATAGGGAAGGCCCGGAACTGGCCCCGTAATAGCTGCGTAAGTTCATCGATCTTGAACTAGTAAGACGATTCCCTCAGGAACGTATCGATTGTTTCACGCCGTCCGAACATGGCAACATGGTACTGGGGCAGAAGCTACCAACTGTTGAACGTAGACTAAATGTACAAGGTAGTCGAATTCGAGATTGATTTGGCCTAGAGCAGTACAATCGTCGACCAGCCAGAGATAGCCGCTCTCGAGAGACATGTGCCAAAGCGCTGCGCGTACAGCCACCCAGCCCACGCGCTTGGGTCGATAATGACCTCACTAAGGATGCACGTCCGCTGTCTGGGTTTCTGCGTGCAATGCAGGGAGACTGCATGAGGGCAGTCAAGAGTCAAGGGCGGTCATGACCAGGGTCTCGAGGGCTGATTGTGCTGCATAAGGTCGAAGTATTGGACTGGGTATTAGCCGCAGGTACTCCTTGCCCATCCATCGCCTATCTATCGCGCGCAGTGGCACACACACCCAGACTTGCATCACACGCCCGCCCGCACATTCATTGAGGTTCAGTCAGCCATCTGACATGGACCGCCCGGTGCTGGACGCTGGGGGCTTCCACAAGCGAAAAGTGTGATAGGGGCAGAAAGCCCGATGCTTTATCGCCAAATCATCGATTCCAACGTGATTTCCAAGCCACCGTGACATCTTGGCACTACCGTAATTTACCAGTAGCGCATGATGGTGTCGTAAACAAAATTGACACCGCTTTCCCGTGGATGGCCGCACGATAGAGTTTCCTTTCCCAGCCTACTCCGTATTGCCGGCTGCATCATCCAGCGCCCGTCAGACCTGGCTCTGACCAAACTCGCCTCTCTCTGTCTCAGCTCGTCACAGCACGCTCACACTATCCCGCAACCAGGCCACCGCCTTGTTCGGCAGCCCGGCCGAGTCTAGTGGAAACGATCACGATCCTAGATGGGAAAAGCCGGGGAAGGCAAGCTGGACGATGTAGATGGATGTCACGTCACGATGCTCTTGACATAGTGCAGCAAGTGTACGCGCAGCAAGAGAAGCTTATGCGAGTCATCCAGACTCTATTTTGGGTGCCGTCTCGTCTCCCCTTGGTCTGTCAACCGCTGGCCCACCCTCTCTCCTGACGTCGATCGCTCGGGCCACCAGAGCCGGAAAGGCCATTGCACAGGGACGTGGCTTGAGGTGCGTTTGTCCTTTATCCATCCCGACCATCTGCCATACTTTCGAGCACGTTTGTCTCGTACGACACGGCGATGTCGTCGTGCATCAAGACATTCATCGTGCTGCATCCTTGACAGCACGATCTATTCTCCTACCTGCAGCCATCGTACATGAGAGCTCCAGGCTCGGAAGTTTTATCGCGTGCTGTTGCTCTGGAATCCAGATGTCATCTCGCAGTCATCATTACATTATCAACGGCAAGCACCTTCTCCTGTCGCGTATCTCAAACCTTGTTACCGGTGCTGTCTTTCCTCGTCTTCTTCGCTTGTTAATCTTCCGACATTGTAGCCGTAAGAAGCAGCTAACGGTCAATTGAAGCTTTCGGCGTCCATGATACGCCATGATCGGAGAAGTTTTTCGATGCTCACAGTCTCGCAGGAGTCCATTCCGCCATCATGTTTGCATCTCCGCATCCCTCCGTTTTCCATGAATTGCTACGTCGGTATGCTCGCCGCCACCGGCACATCCGTGAGATTGGTTGCCCCTAGTTCATGCCCACATTAGCCAGTCCAACAACGAGTGAACTTTGAGTCAATCGCCGGCTGCCCTTGGATGCCCTTGGATTTACCATGCTTGTCCCACTGTTATGGCACCTGATTCGTCGTGATACTTGCTATCTGAACCGCTCTTGGTACAGGCCCTTTCACTTACTGCTGCTTGCGCCGAAACCATGGTATAACGAACATAAATCCCGAGAACCATCGGTCTTCTTTCCTAATTTTGATCGGTCTCGTCACGAATATCTGTCGCTGTCACCATACCCTTTGGATGACAAGACGACAATGCTGAGTATCAAGAGCGTGATACGATTTGGGGGTTCCAGAAGCACATGCCTAAGGCGACTGAATGCGCTTGCTACTTAGCGCGAAAATGCATGATACTACCTATTCCGATTCAGACGCATCGTGTTGCGATTGCTACTTGCGGACGTTAGGTTACTCTCGGCGACCACTGATGAGCGATCACAATCGACTAGAGTACCAATAGTCTCTCATCTGTAATCCCTGTTGGATCCCGGGGATCCACTTCCTTCTCAACTTTCACCAAGCCGCTCAAACCTTCCATGGATGCATCGGCGGGAGTGAGCCAATATATATATGCCACCCCCAATAATATCTCAACAATTGTCAAATGTTTACCGCGACAGGAACGTTGCCTTCCCATGTCTGATCAACTCCCCACTTCCGCCGACAAGTTGTCGGTGGAGTTGAGGATTCTGTTGTTTGGAGATCAGACTGCCGATGCGCAGATTTTTATTCGAAACCAGCTCGTCGCTGGGAGAACAAATTCGCTCCTATGTTTATTCCTAGATCGTGTCGCCATTGCCCTCCGACAAGAGGTCTCCGAGCTCTCGCCCTTGGAGAGGCGACGAATGCCATCATTCTCGACTGTCGATGATCTCGTCGACCGTGCTTACAGCAAGGAGGGTATTCACCCGGGAATTGATAGTGCCTTGCTATGTATTTCGCAAATTACCCAGTATTTCGAGTAAGGTCGTTGTTTGTATTTGAAGAACCAAGATTGACATAATTTCAGATATGCGGAGAACGTGTACAACCAATCTAGTGGTGCTTCTAAAACATGTGCGGTTGGACTTTGCACTGGTCTTCTAGCCGCTGCGGCAGTTGCCTCTTCGCCTGCACTTCCGGCTCTCGTACCCCTGGCAGTTGAGGTCGTTCTCATTGCTTTCCGCACTGGGCTGTACGCTGGAGTAACCGCGAAGAGCCTCGAAATCTCCCGAGGTTACGCATCTAGCTGGTCATCCGCTGTCACCGGCACGAATGATAAAGATGCGCAGGCTGCCATATCTGATTTTCACCACCAAAAGGTATGTTATACCGGATTGGTAAGGATGCTGAAAACTCATTCCTGTCACAGAAAATACCGAAGTCGAAGCGTGCCTACATCAGCGCAGTGGGCAAATCGGAAGTCACCATCAGTGGACCCCCTGCCACGCTTCGAAAGTTATTCGACTCCACCACCATTGGAACCAGTCGTCGATCATTGTCAGTCGCCGCACCCTACCATGCACCACATTTACACAAGGGGCTCGACGTCCAGCGGATTCTTGGTTGCAGAAATCCTCGCACCAAGGCGGTCCTTGACAGATACTCGCCAAGTCTACCCGTCATGTCCACAAGCACAGGCACATGGTTCAGCGAGAAGATGACAACAACAGAAATCTTGACAGAAATAATTAATGATATTCTCAATGAACCCTTGAGGCTCTACCAGGTGCTTAACGGATGTTCAAAGTTCATCAATGATGAGAAGATCGCCAAATGTCAGATTGTCACCTGTGGGCCCAGTACCGCAGAGGCCGCCTTCATCACAGCTTTGCGCTCGGATACCAATGCCGAGATAATGCTGCACGAAGAAGATCCACATCGAGCATCACCTTTGAGACTCAACCAGACGCCACGCACTTCGAAAAAGCAGAAGCTGGCCATTGTCGGTATGGCTGGCAGATTTCCCGATGCGGCAGATCACGAAAAATTCTGGGATTTGCTCCACGCTGGCTTGGACGTCCACCGCGAGGTCAGCGCCGTTGTTCCCTTTCAAGCATTGTTGCTAAAGATTGTTAGATACCAAAAGATCGGTTCGACGTCAAGAAGCATTACGATCCCCACGGTAAGGTACGAAATACCAGCCATACACCATATGGATGCTTCATCGAGGAACCCGGCCTGTTTGATCCTCGCTTCTTCAATATGTCTCCTCGAGAGGCGACACAGACAGATCCCATGCATAGGCTTGGTCTGACCAGTGCCTACGAAGCTCTTGAAATGGCGGGCTACGTTCCCAATCGCTCCCCGTCGACGAAACTTGATCGTATCGGGACATTCTACGGGCAAACCAGTGATGATTGGCGTGAGATCAATGCCGCGCAGGACATTGACACGTATTTCATAACTGCAGGTGTCCGTGCCTTCGCACCGGTAAATTTCGTAACTCAAAGTCTGTGAAGATTATTCTAACATGTTCCAGGGAAGGATAAACTACCACTTCAAGTTTAGTGGGCCAAGTTTCAGCGTCGACACCGCCTGCTCGTCTAGCATGGCAGCTATTCAGATTGCATGCACCTCCCTATGGGCTGGTGAGTGTGACACCGCCGTAGCTGGCGGGCTGAACGTTATGACTAATTCCGACATTTTCGCCGGGTTGAGTCGTGGACAATTTTTGTCCAAGACTGGCAACTGTCAAACCTTCGACAACGATGCGGATGGTTATTGTCGAGGCGATGGCATTGGAACGATCATCTTAAAGCGTCTCGAGGATGCGGAGGCTGACAACGATCGCATTCTTGGAGTTATTCTGGAAACTGCAACCAATCACTCATCGAATGCCGTCTCTATTACTCATCCTCATGCTCCGACGCAGGAAGATCTTTTCAAAAAGGTGATGGACGACGCTGGCATAGATCCTCACGACGTGAGTTACGTCGAGATGCATGGTACAGGGACTCAGGCAGGTGATGGTACTGAGATGAAGTCTGTCACCAACACTTTCGCACCAGTATCTCGCAAAGGCACCAGAACGCAATCCTTGCATCTCGGTACAGTCAAGTCGAACATTGGTCACGGTGAGGCTGTTTCGGGAGTCACCGCCATGATCAAGTGTCTGCTCATGATGCAGAAGAATATCATACCTCCACACTGTGGTATCAAAAAGACCATAAACCAGGGATTTCCTCAGGACCTGATGGCTCGGAATGTCCATATTGCCTTCAAGCCAACACCCTTAGTTTCCAAAGATGAATCGCCTCGAAAAATATTTGTCAACAATTTCAGCGCCGCTGGTGGTAACACGGCTATGCTCATTGAAGACGCTCCAAAGAGACCCGCCCCAAATAAGGACCAGAGATCAGATTGGGTCGTTGCAGTTTGCGCGAAGTCGAAGGCTTCTTTGCGCGGCAATGTTTCCCGGTTGATCAAGTTCATTGACACCAATCCTGATGTGAGAATAGCGGATTTGTCGTATACGACGACCGCACGTCGGATACAACACAATTACCGTATTGCCTTCAGTTGTGATAGTGTGGCGCAAGCCCGCGAGATCTTGGCTTCAAAAGTCGATGTCGCGGTCGACCCTGTGTCGACTGTGCAACCAAGCGTGGCCTTCGTTTACACCGGGCAGGGGTCACATTACACGGCCTTGGCTAGGGATTTTTACGAATATTCCAGTCAATTCAGCGCTGATATCATTCACTTCGACAACATCAACCGTGGTCATGGATTCCCTTCGTTCCTTCCCCTGGTCGAAGGTAATGCTGACGCCAAAAATTTGTCACCTGTCATTGTACAAGTCGGTGTTTGCTGCATCCAAATGGCTTTGACCGCTCTATGGGCTTCTTGGGGTCTAAGACCGGCTGTTGTTATGGGCCACAGCCTGGGAGAATACGCCGCCCTCAACGCATCTGGGGTGCTATCTGCATCGGATGCCATTTACCTCGTCGGTGAACGCGCCAGCCTCCTAGAGCAGAATTGTACCGCCAATTCCCACGCCATGATTGCTACCAAGTCTTCTGTCCAGAACGTCAGAAACATCGTTGCCGATATCGGGGGCATCGAAGTTGCATGCATTAATGGTCCTCAGGAAACTGTTCTTAGCGGCACATCACTTGATGTCGATCAAGCTGTCGACATGCTCGCATCTCATGGTGTAAAATGCACCAAGCTCAACGTTCCATATGCGTTCCACTCCTCTCAGGTTGACAGTATTCTGACTGACTTCGAGGCGATCGCGAGCTCTGTGGTCTTCAGCAAGCCTACTGTCCCCATCATCTCCCCACTATTGGCCAGTGTATTGAGTGAGGAAGACTGTATCGACGCGTCGTATCTTCGCAGACATGCCCGAGAATCGGTCAATTTCTCTGGTGCGCTTGCTGCAGCACAACAATTCGGCCTGATCAATATTGAGACTGCGTGGTTAGAGATTGGACCTCATCCAGTATGTCTGAGTTTCGTCAAGTCTGAGCTTGGTCAAGGGATTACAACAGTATCATCACTTCGCAAAGACGTTGCCCCCTACCGCACCCTTGCCAATAGTCTGGCCTCCCTACACCTTGCCGGTGTTGCCATTGATTGGAATGAGTACCATCGAGATTTCTTGGACTGTGTACGAATGCTGGACCTTCCTTCGTATGCTTTCGACAATAAAAACTACTGGATCCAATACACAGGCGACTGGAACCTGACAAAGGGTCAAACTGCCGGCGTGACATTAGTCTCTCCAGAAGCTATTACCCCCAGCCTGTCCACTACGACCGTCCAGAAAGTTATCTCGGAGAGTATAGAGAAAGATAAAGCGTCGATGATCATCGAGTCTGATGTTTCCCGTCCAGATCTACTCACTGCCATAAGTGGTCACCTCGTCAACGGCACTGCTCTATGCCCCTCTTCGATCTACGGAGACATGGCATTAACAGTGTGCAATTATTTATACAAGCTCCTTCGACCGGGTGTTGAATCTATTGGAATGAATGTCTGTCACATGGAGGTCTTTAAACCATTCATTGCAAACGAGGGGGGTAAAGGTCAAACCCTACGAATGTCAACAAATGTCGATCTCGCTGTCAACAGGGCAATCTTGCTATTCAGCAGCGGTAATGGCAAAACGGAAGTCCAGCACGCCAAGTGTCACGTTGACTTCGGATCCGAGTCAGCCTGGCTGGCCGAGTGGGCACGGACGGCTTACCTTGTCCGCGGCCGCATCGACAGTTTGATTGAGTCAGCATCCACTGGAAAGGCTCATCGCATGCTTCGTGGCATGGCGTACAAGTTGTTCTCAGCTTTGGTTGACTATGACTCGAAGTACCGCGGTATGGAAGAAGCCATTCTGGACAGCCCACTTCTTGAAGCCACCTCTCACGTCAAATTCCAAACTAGCGAAGCCGATGGTAGCTTTTTCTGCAGTCCATACTGGATTGACAGCGTTGCTCACTTGGCCGGTTTCGTGGTCAATGCCAATGATGCCTTAGACTCTGGAAAGCAGGTATTTATCTCGCACGGCTGGGAGTCGATGCGCTTCGCCGAACCTCTCTCGGCCAGTAAAACCTATCGCTCGTACGTGAAGATGCAACCTGCCGGCAAGGATATGATGGCCGGTGATGTCTTTATCTTTGATGGAGATCGTATCATTGGCATGGTCGGGGCTTTAAAGTTTCAGTGCATCCCTCGTCAACTACTGAACACTTTTCTGCCACCCAAAGGAGCTGCAGCTGTAGCCACCAAAGTTTCAGCGGCCGCAAAACCTACTTTTGCGCCTAAAATTGCCGCAGCTCCCAAGAAGTTATCCAAGCCAACCGTCAAGATCACTGCGCTTCCCAAGTCTGGTCCGTCAGTCACTATGAGGACGCTCGACATAATTGCCGGCGAGGTCGGCATGCCTCCAAGCGAATTAGCGAATCCCATCGACTTCGCCAACATTGGTGTCGATTCTCTCATGTCATTGTCGATTACTGGCAGGATTCGCGAAGAATTGGAGATTGATGTGCCCTCATCCTTATTCACCGATCAGCCAACCGTCGGTGAATTGAAGAAGTTTATGAACCGATACGACTCATCGGATTCTCTGGACGTACTCGTTGAAACCGATGGCAGCACGACACCATACCTAGACTCCAGCGACACATCGTCCCAGTCCGATAGTTTCTCGACGCCTACGTCGCCCGGTTCTCCTGGTGAATCAGAGGACTTGTCTGTCATTATTCGCGGTGTCATTTCATCAGAAATGGGTCTCGAGGTATCAGAGCTGCTGGCAGCCGGAGACCTTAACTCTCTGGGTATGGACTCGTTGATGAGTTTAACCATCCTGGGAGAGCTACGTGAGAAAACAGGCTTGTCATTACCGGCGGACTTCTTGGTTGACAACAATTCTCTCAAAGCAATTGAGAAGACGTTGCACGTCGGCCCGGTCAAAGTTGCCCCTCAACAGCTGTCAATCGCTCAGCCAATACGGATGGAGACACCGGCCATGGTCAAGATACCTGTCAACAAACCGCAACGCCACGCGACCTCTGTCCTGCTCCAGGGCATGCCTAGAGTCGCGACAAAAACCTTTTGGTTGATTCCCGACGGTAGCGGCTCAGCTACCTCGTACATCTTCATGCCCGATATTGGCAAAGAAGTTGCCGTGTATGGTCTCAATTCTCCTTTCATGAAGACCCCGGAAGAGTACGACTGTGGTGTGGTCGGCATGGCCACGTACTTCATCGAAGAAATCAAGCGTCGCCAGCCACACGGACCATACAGCATCGGAGGATGGTCTGCAGGTGGGGTGATATCGTATGAGACTGTTCGCCAGCTCATCGAGGCTGGCGACCAAGTGGATCTTCTTGCATTGATCGATACACCCTGCCCCTTGATCATCGAGCCGCTGCCCAGCTCGCTGCATCGGTGGTTCGGAAAGATCGGCCTTCTCGGCGAAGGTGACGGTTCCCTCGACAAGCTGCCTCCATGGTTACTCCCCCACTTTGCAGCATCCGTCACCGCGCTCTCAACATATGAGACGAAGAAGATACCTCCAGGAAAGACGCCCAAGGTGGTTGCCATCTGGTGTGAGGATGGTGTCTGCAAGTATCCCGAAGACCCTCGACCGAACCCTTACCCATACGGTCATGCACAGTGGTTGTTGGAGAACCGCACCGATTTTGGTCCCAACTTGTGGGATGAGTATCTGGAGAAGGATCAGATCGTCACACGACACTTGCCTGGTAATCACTTCAGCATGATGCGAGCACCATTGGTTGAGAATCTGAGCAAGTTTTTGAGAGAAGCTTTATTATGATCGTACGGGCAGGAGGTTAAGGTGTTTGGATAGCTTTTGGGTGTTCGGTTGACTCTTCTGGTTGTTTACTATTGTACATGGGTTCAAGTGTTGCATACTGCGAGGTTGGACGGTCAACTTCCGATAGCTGGATGACGCGCTAGAATGCTCTCCATTGGTAATAATAATCCTAGATTTACAGGGCAGGCAAGTTCTAAAGTCGAAGAACTCTCATGTAACATACTTGACCATTCTAACCTATCTCATCTTTGATCATCTACCACTCAACCTTCTCTCACTTGCAAGCCCCTGTCTTATTGCCTCCGGAATGTGATGTCCTCTATACTTCCATTGTCTGTGACACGTAGTTGAGGTCTGACAAGCATGTCCGTGTACACGTGCGTGCTGAGCACCATGCTAGCCGTTTGGCAATTGAGATTCTCCCATGCTATGCGCTTCGTGAACCAGCGTTGGCAATGTTTATCCACGGTTTGCTTAGAAGAAAAATGCTTGGCAGTCTCCTGGCAGCCAAGTGGTTTGGAGATGATCGATTGTCAGGTACACGACTTTGGCGGCTTTACATGCATTATTGTATTGCCTAGAAATTTGAGATAGCTTCAATCCACACTCTACCTGAACTTCCGGATTCTTTGGAAACATGCGTGACTCGACGTGCTATAATTCCTTGCGCTGACGCCTTGACCCGCCTCGCAGCCCATCCTCACTATCTAATTCAAGACTTCTCAAGCAATGGCTGCACCTCAAACTACCACCAATCCCCCATCCACCACCGAGTACGGAGGCGGTATGTAAGCTCTTTGCGACCGCACCTATTTGCACCACTATGTCTGACTATGCGACCAGATGAGATCTCCGCCATCGTCCTAGATCCCGGGTACTGCACCACCCGCGCCGGTTTCGCGGGCGAAGATGTCCCCAAATCCATCGTCTCCTCCTACTATGGCTCCGTTCCCTCTGGCTCATCGCGGAAATACCTCTTCGGCGACAACTCCATCCACACCCCTCACCCGGGCATATCAGTAGCCAACCCCATGTCCAGCGACGGCACGGTCGCCGACTGGGACACGGCGCAGAACCTGTGGGAATATGCCATCACATCACGACTCACGAGCGCGAAACCGGGGCATCCGATCTTGCACAACGATAAGGATCAGGTCGAGCAGCAGGATGTGGATATGGAAGGTGTGGAGGAGCAGGAGAAGCCGATGGCGGAGAACCCGCTCTTGATGACCGAGACGGGCTGGAACGTGGGCAAGAACCGTGAGAAGGGCATAGAAATTGCGGTAGAGAGCTGGGGATGTCCTGCATACTGGCTTGCTCGAAACGGTGTCCTCGCCGCGTGAGCACCTCCCTCTGCACTTCATTCACTCAGCCAACACTTACAACCAACAGCTTCTCCGCCGGCAAACCCTCCGCCCTCGTAATCGATATCGGCGCCTCCTCCCTCTCCGTAACTCCCATCCATGACGGCCTCCTCCTCAAGAAAGGCGTCGTCCGCTCCCCCCTCGGCGGCAACTACATTTCCTCCCAAGTCCGTGCGCTCTTCTCCTCCTCCAACCCCTCCATCCCCTTAAACCCGCACTACCTCATCGCTTCCAAAACCCCCGTCGACGCTGGCACCCCCGCCCAGCCCACCTTCCGCACCTTCGCCCCCGGCACCGAGCACGACGCTACCTTCCGCGCGCTGCAGGAGGAGCGCCTCCTCACCGAGTTCAAAGAGACAATTGTCCAGGTATGGCCGCACGGCAAGCTGAACGGTCACGATAGCACCGGCCGCTCGAACCTCGAGACCGCAAAATCCACACCCGCGCGCACCTTTGAGTTCCCAGATGGGTACAATCAACCCTTTGGCTACGAGCGCTACCGCGCCGCCGAGTCCGTCTTCGACATCAAGGCCGCCTTGCCTGCAACCACCTCGGACCCCATAACGCCACAAGCGGGCCAATCACTTCCCGAGTTGATCAAGAGCTCGCTCAGCAACGTGGATGTGGATATCCGGCCCTTGCTGCTCAGTAGCGTCGTCGTGTGCGGGGCCAGTAGCCTGCTGCACGGGTTCACGGAGCGGCTGAGCCAGGAGCTGCAGGTGCTCTATCCGGGGATGAGGATTAGGATCAGTGCGCCTGGGAATGTTTACGAGAGGCGGTTTGCGAGCTGGATTGGAGGGAGTATTCTGGCGAGTTTGGGCACTTTTCATCAGGTATTGTTGTGGTTTTCCTCTCTTTTTGGGTTACGCTGCTCTTGCATTCCTTTCCCCCTTCCTTTCCTTCCTCTTATCCTTTTCTTCTCTAGAGAGGCGTCGCTGATGAAGAGAAACCCCGCAGATGTGGATCTCGAAAAAGGAGTACGAGGAAAATGGGCCGGGCATTGTCGAGAAACGATGCAAATGAACATCTTTCACCAAGTCTCTGAGAAATGCATCTCGGCCATGTCACAGCGGATAGAGTAATAGAACTGAAAAGCCTCATTGATATCCCTTCTCAAGATCACCGCCTCATGACGCATCAAGAGTCGAATGTCTATCACTTTGGCGGCATCGTTGTTCCGAGTTCGGTATGCTCCATGGCTTGTATCCTTCCGCACAGGCTTGCAACTTGTTCTATCTTGCCATGCGCAGATTTATTCCGTTATGTCCTTCCCGTTCCCTTCTCTTCTTCCCTCCCGTCTCACTCCTCTCCCCCTCCTCCTCCCCTCCTCCCCTACCTTCCTTCTCCCCTTTTGCTCTTCTCCCCTTCTCCCCCCCTTCTCTTCTCCTCCCATCCTCCCCTC